>CXWL01101828.1_pt1 | contig 12453 bp, 11 predicted proteins | sample 590931 | NCBI WGS metagenome assembly CXWL01 (sample SAMEA3498368, study PRJEB10139) | groundwater metagenome | biome: water well; material: biofilm material | place: Germany | collected 2015-04-27
TCCCGCTAGACGACAGTAAAAACACAAACTTTAGGGCAAAATAAATTAAATTTTGGGCTTGGGCCGTGGATGGTTTCCGGGCTTCGCGCGATGATTGTTATCGGGATTGCTAGACAATATGAAAACAAGCCCCGGAGGGGCGTCTTCGCCGGATGGCGTAAACGAAGAAAGGACGGCATCGCCGTCCTTTTTTCACTTCCGGTCCACCCTCGCACATTCGGCGAAGGCGTCCTGCGGCCCTGTCCGCCCGACGGTCCGCCATTATTCCGCGACCACCACCCGGTTCTTGCCGGTCTGCTTGGCCTGGTACATCGCCCGGTCGGCCCGTTTGGTCAATGATTCCTGGTCTTCATCCGGCAAGCGCAGCGCCACGCCAGCCGAGAACGTAATCAGAATCTTCTCGTTCTCATGCAGGAAGAAATGACGGGTCAGCTCGCGCTGCAGGCGCGTCATCGTCTGCGCCGCCGCTTCCACCGTCGTCTCGGGCAGCAGGATCAAGAATTCCTCGCCGCCGAAGCGCGCGATCACATCCATCGAGCGCAAGGTGTTCTTGACGATCTGCACCAGGTGCTTGAGCGCGCCGTCGCCGGCGATGTGGCCGTAGGTGTCGTTCAGGCGCTTGAAATCGTCGAGGTCCAGCACGGCCACGCACAGCGGGGTGCCGCGTCGGTCTGCCCGTGCGGTCTCGCGTTCGAACACGTCGTCCAGTCCGCGGCGGTTCAGGCTGCCAGTTAGCTGGTCTTCGCGCACCAGTTCGCTCATGTGGCGCAGCTGTTCTTCCAGCGTGTGGATGCGCTGCTCGGCGTCGTTCATTTCCTGGCGCGCGGCCACCATCCGGTCGCGCGACTTGAGCGTCTCGGCCTGCACCGCGCGGGTTTCGCGCAGCACGTTGTCGAGCACCGAGTTGAGTTCGGCGATATTGGTCGCCTGGCTGATCTGTTCGGAGTAGCCGCCGATCTTTTCGTGGAAGTCGCCGGTCGTCGCCGCCACCGAGCCGAGGCGGTCGATGAAGGTCATCATCATGTTCTTGACGGTGAGCTTGACGTCCGACAGGCTGTGCTTGAGCTGGCCCTGCTTGTAGATTACTTCCTTCATGCTGCGCATCGCCTCTTCCAGCGCGCGCTGGTCGAGCGGCCCGGCGATCAGCGCCTGCACCATCTCGACCTGGCCGCGCAGCCAGCTGTCTTCGTCCAGTAGTTCGCTGACGTTTTCCAGCAGCAGGCGGAACAGGCGCAGCAGCAGTTCCTGCTGCTCGGCCGCGTCGCCGCTGCGGATCTCGATCTGGTAGCACAGCTGCTTCAGGCGCAGCGCGATGTCGTTCAGCGCCGCCTCGTTGTGGGCGGATTTGACGGCAGCGCCCAGCGATTCGGCTTCGCTGACGAGGTTAGGGGAGCCGGCCAGCAGCGAGGCGACGGCGAACACCAGCGTGCGGCTCAGCAGGTCGCGCAGCAAACGGGCTTCCGGCTCGTCGGCCAGCACCGCCAGTTCGAACGGGCCGGGCTTCTTCAGCTGCTTGTCCAGCAGTTGCGACAGGCCGCGCGTGAAACCGTCCCAGTCGCGCGCCTTGATGGTGCGGTCGAGCCGGCGGCCGGCTTCGCCTACCTCGCCCGCAGTCTCGCTCAGCCTGGCGGTAAATTCGCCCAGCACGACTTCGGCGCCCGGTCCGGCGGGCGCCCTTGGCTCGGTGATGCCGGCGATGTCGTTATAGATTTCGCGGTAAGCCTCCGGCGTTGGAGCGATGCGGCGCGTCGCGAGGCGGCGGAATGCTTCGCGGGCGATGTCGGCGGGATTCTGTACTGGAGGCGTGGACATGAAGATTCGTTGCTGCGTCGGTTGGGTTATATGAATGATAATCCCGTTTCCAACCTGCCATCACGCCGATAAGCACGGGTAAACACCCTTACTTCTCAGCATCAATATATGCACTCGGTTAATTACTCGATCAGTTGGTTCTTGATCGCGTAGTGGGTCAGTTCGGCGCTGTTCTTCAGCTTCATTTTCACCAGCAGGCGCGCGCGGTATTCGCTGATGGTCTTGACCGACAGCGACAGTTCCTCGGCGATGGCGCTCACCGTCTTGCCCGAGGCGATCATGGTCAGGGTCTGGTACTCGCGGTCCGACAGCGTGTCGTGCAGCGCCGTGGCGTGGTCTTCGCCCACCTGGGCGGCCAGTTCCTGCGCCAGCGAGGCGCTGACGTATTTCTGGCCCGCCGCGACCTGGCGGATCGCGGTCACCAGTTCCTTGGGCGCGCTCTGCTTGGTCAGGTAGCCGGCAGCGCCCGCCTTGAGCGAGCGAATGGCGTACTGATCCTCGCGGTGCATCGACAGCATCAGCACCGCCATGTCCGGGTTTTCCTTCCTGACCTGCTTGAGCACGTCAATGCCGCTCTTGTCCGGCATCGAGATGTCAAGCAGCATCACGTGGCACTTGGATTTGCGGAACAGCTTGATCGCATCGAGCCCGTTCTCGGATTCCCCGGCAACGATGATATCGGGCGAGTCGGCCAGGATTTGCTTGAGGCCTTCCCGGACGATGGCATGGTCGTCGGCGATAAATACCCGGATGGTTGCTTTTTGGCTCATTTAGCGTGTGGCTGGCGTTCTTTGGTCTTGATAGTTACTATCGTGCCACCTCCGCGCGCCCGCGACAAGGCCATCGTGCCGCCCAGCGCCCTGGCGCGCTCATTCATGCCGCGCAAACCGAACGATTGCGGCTTGAGGCGGTCGGCCGGCCCGATGCCGACGCCGTTGTCGGCGATGGCCAGCACCACCTCGTGGCGGCGGCGCTGCAGGGAGACATTCACCGCGCTGGCACCGGCATGCTTGGCGATATTGGTCAGCGCTTCCTGGAAGATGCGGAACAACGCCGCCGCGTGATCGCTCGCCAGTTCGATTTCCTTGTCGTCGCAGCTAAAGCTGCAGCGGATGCCCATCTGCTTCTCGAATTCGCCCACCTGCCATTCAAGCGCCGCGACGATGCCGAAGTCGAGTATCGACGGACGCAGGTCGAGCGTAATGCGGTGGATCGCGTCGATGGTGCGGTCGACCAGCGAGTCGACATAGGCGGCCTTGTCGGCCAGCTCCGGCTGGTCGCCAGGCAGGCGGGTCACCAGCATCGCCAGCGCCATCTTGATGGCGGTGAGGTTGCCGCCCAGGTCGTCATGGATTTCGCGCGCGATGCGGGTACGCTCTTCCTCTTTCACCTGCTCGATGTGGGCGGTCAGCTCGGCCAGGCGGGCGCGCGACAATGCCGTTTGTTCCTGTTCCAGCTTGCTGGCCGTGATATTGCTCATGATGCCATCCCACTGCACGCTGCCCGGCGCTTCGGCCAGGACATGCGGGGTGGCGCGCAGGTTGATCCACTTTTCGTCGTTCCAGGCGTCGATGAAGATCCGTCCCTCCCAGTTCCACACCGACAGCGCGCCGGCCGAGGCGTTCATCGAATCGAGGTAGCCCTTGCGGTCCTGGGGCAGGATCAGCTGGAGAAAGCGTTCCGGCATCTCCTGCAGCTCGCCGGCGTGCACCCCGAGCAGGGCGGCGCAGCCGTCGCTCAGGTAGGGAAACGCCACGCCGCCGTCGGCGTGCAGGGCAAACTGGTAGACGAGGCCGGGCGTGTTGGCGGCAAAGCTCTGCAAGGCGTCAGCAAGGGTTGGCTGGCTTTGGGTCATCGATCGGCCATTCTGTGGGGACGCAGGAATGATACGTGAAAACCCGCGGGGCAGGGCCGCTCAAGGGGGCAGTTTGAAGTATCGGCGTAAAGCCTGGCGGGCCGTTACAATAGCCCCATGAACAAGGCATTTGTTAAAGAGACGGACAACGACGACGACGAGGAAGCGCTGGCGCTCGCGCAAGCTATTCCGGCCGGGGCGAAGAACTACATCACGCCGGCCGGCTACCAGCGTATCAAGGACGAGCTGCTGCAGCTGATCGACGTCGACCGCCCGGAAGTGGTGCGCGTGGTGCACTGGGCCGCATCGAACGGCGACCGCTCCGAAAACGGCGACTATATATATGGCAAAAAACGCCTGCGCGAGATCGACCGCCGCATCCGCTTCCTGACCAAGCGCATGGACTCGGCCGCCGTAGTCGACCCCAGCGTCCATTACGGGAACGACCAGGTGTTTTTCGGCGCCAGCGTCACCTATACGAACGCGGCGGGCGAGGAGCACAAGGTCACCATTGTCGGCATCGACGAACTCGATCCCCTGAACGGCAAGATCAGCTGGGTCTCGCCGGTCGCGCGGGCGCTGACCAAGGCCCGCGAGGGCGACACCATCACGCTGCAAACCCCGCTCGGGGCCGACGAACTCGACATACTGGCAGTGGAATATCCGCGCCCGATCGAGGACTGATTTGAAACTACCTGACCTCCCGATGTCGATCGCTTATCCGAACCTCAACCATGCCCTGCGAACCCCGCTTGCAGCCGAAGTCCACTCCCGTCCATCGCTGCGGCTGTCCGGCCCCGAGACCCTGACCCACCTCGCCGTCTACCTGCGCGACAGCAGCCGCGCCGGCACCGAGGATGCCGGCGAACAGCATGCGCTGCTGGTATCGCTGTGCCAGGAATTTGGCATGGCCGGCCCGGCCTCGGGTGCGCGCTATTTTTTCCACGATTTCGGCAGCTTCCGGCTGCAATGGGAGGCGCACACCGAGTTTGCCACCTACACTTTTGCCGAATGCCGCGACGACGCGCCGCCGATGGGGCAGGCGTTCTCCCACGTGCCGCTGCGCCACGTGCCGCAAAAATGGCTGCACCTGCTCGGCGGACGCCTCATGGTGGCGACCCACGTGTCGCTGCTTCCGGACGGCGCGACCCTTGCGGACATACGCGCTGCATTCGGCGGCAATCTGCTCGCTGGCAGCAATAGCCAGGGCGTGGCGCGGGTGTGGACCGACTTTGCGATTGCCCCGGACGGCTTCGGGCGGGTGGTGATCCAGGACATGGGCATGCAGTACCAGCAAGCCGGCCGCCTGGTGCAGCGCGTGCTCGAGGTGGAGACCTATCGCATGATGGCCATGCTTGGGCTGCCGCATGCGCAGCAGGCAGCGCCTGTCCTGAACGCGATCGAGGCTGAACTGGTCCGGCTGGCGTCCGGAATGACCGACTCGATCGATGCCATCGCCGAGGGTGAGCCGAACGATGAGCGCGTGCTGCTGCAGATGATCACGGCACTGGCCGCGCGCATGGAAAAGCTGGCGCTCGAGAACAGCTATCGCTTCGCGGCGTCGAAGGCCTACTACCGGCTGGTGCACGCGCGGATCGAAGCGTTGACCGAAAGCCGCATCGAGGGCGTTCCGACCATCCGCGAATTCATGGACCGGCGCCTGGCCCCTGCGATGAACACCTGCGAGGCAACCGTGCGCAGGCAGGAGGCGCTGGCAGAGCGGATCGCCCGTACCAACGACCTGCTGCGCACCCGCGTGGGCATCGTGCAGGAGCAGCAAAACCGGCGGATTCTCGAATCGCTCAACTCGCGCGCGGCGCAGCAGCTGCGCCTGCAACAGGCGGTGGAAGGCTTGTCGGTCGTGGCGATCTCCTACTATTCGGTCGGCTTGCTCAGCTATGCGGGCAAGGCGATGAAGGCGGCAGGCTGGCCGGTCAATCCCGATATCGCGACCGGTGTGCTGATGCCGCTGATGGTCGGCCTGGTGTGGCTGGGATTGCGGCGCATGCATCACAAGGTGGCCGGATGAACGATACGGCAAATGCGCAAGCCAGCGCCCGAAGGGTCAAATCGTCCATCGTCATTGCCGCGTAGGCGGCAATCCATACCGGCTCGGCGCCAAGGGGAATGGATTCTCGCCTGCGCGAGAATGACGGCGCTTCGGCCATGGGTGGCCAGCGCCGTTTACTGCTGGGGCGTGGCGTAGCTGACAGCGGCTTACGGCCGCTCGCGTTCGACCCGGTTGACGCCAGGCACGCGGCGCAGGTTGCGGATCAGGTGGGCAAGGTGGACCCGGTCCTTCACCTGGATCGTGAAGCGCAGCTGCGTCATCACGTGTTCGTCATCCTCGTCCATCCCCACGTAGGTAATGTTCGCATCGGACTCGCCGATTTCAGCGGCCACGCGCGCGAGGATGCCTTTTTCGTTGTTGATCAACAGGCGGATGCGGCAATCGAAGCGGCGGTTCAGCTCGGTGCCCCACTGGACAGGAATCCAGCGGTCCGGTTCCTTGGCGCGCAGGCGCTTGGCCGGCACGCAGTCGGTGGTGTGCACCACGAGGCCCTGGTCGCGGCGCAACTGGCCCATCACCTGGTCGCCCGGGATCGGCAGGCAGCACGCGGCCAGCTGGACCGACACACCTTCGCTGCCGTAGATCGTCACCGGTTCAAGTTCGTTCGCATCAAGCGTCGACATCGGCTGCATGCCGTTGAATTCGTCGATCAGCCCGAAGATATGGCGCGCCACCAGCGCGGCGACCCGTTTGCCGATGCCGATGTCGGCATACAGTTCTTCCATCGACTTGGCCGACGACTCATTGAGCAGCTTTTCGATGGTCGGATCAGGCAGGTCGGGATTGATGTTCAACTGGGTCAGCGCCTGCGCCAGCAGTTCCTGGCCCAGTTCGACCGACTCGGTCAGGTTAATCGTGCGCAGGTGGTGGCGGATCGCGGAGCGCGCCTTGCCGGTGCGGACGAACGCCAGCCAGGTCGGGCTGGGCTGCGAATCCGGGTCGGTTTCGATTTCGACGATGTCGCCGTTGCGCAGTTCGGTGCGCAGCTGGGCCGCCTCGTTATTGATCTTGACCGATACCGTGTGGTCGCCGATGCCGGTGTGGATGGTGTAGGCGAAATCGAGCGCGGTGGCGCCGCGCGGCAGCGCGATGATCTTCGACTTCGGCGTGAACACGTACACCGAATCGGGGAACAGGTCGACCTTGACGTGCTCGAGGAATTCGGCCGAGTCGCCGGTCTGCTGCTGGATGTCGAGCAGCGACTGCAGCCAGGCGTGGGTCTTCTGCTGCAGGTCCGACATGTTCGAGTCGCCGGTCTTGTACAGCCAGTGCGCGGCCACGCCGGATTCGGCGGTGCGGTGCATTTCCTGGGTGCGGATCTGGAACTCGACCGGGGTGCCGTAGGGGCCGATCAGGGTGGTGTGCAGCGACTGGTAGCCATTGAGCTTGCGGATCGCGATGTAATCCTTGAACTTGCCCGGCATCGGCTTGTACATGCCGTGCAGGGTGCCCAGCGCGACATAACAGTTCGCGAAATTGTCGACCACCACGCGGAAGCCGTACACGTCCAGCACCTGCGAGAACGACAGGTGCTTGTTGCGCATTTTTCTGTAGATGCCGTACAGGGTCTTCTCGCGCCCGTAGACTTCGGCGTGGATGCCCGCGCCGGCGAGCGTGTTCTTGACCGATTCGAGGATCTTGGTGACCACTTCGCGGCGGTTGCCGCGCGCCGCCTTGACCGCTTTCGCGAGGGTGCGGTAGCGCAGCGGGTACAGGTGCGAGAACGCCAGGTCCTGCAGCTCGCGGTAGATGTTGTTCAGGCCGAGGCGGTGCGCGATCGGCACATACACTTCCATGGTCTCGGCGGCGATACGGCGCTTCTTGGAAGGCGCCATGTGCTCGAGCGTGCGCATGTTGTGCAGGCGGTCGGCCAGCTTGATCAGGATGACGCGCACGTCCGACGCCATCGCCAGCAGCATTTTGCGGAAGTTCTCCGCCTGCGCCTCGATCAGGCTCTGGAATTCGATTTTCTCAAGCTTCGACAGGCCGTCGACGAGGGAGGCGACCGGCGCGCCGAAGCGTTCGATCAGCTCGTCCTTCTGGACGTCCTGGTCTTCCATCACGTCGTGCAGCAGCGCGGCCATGATGGCCTGGACGTCAAGCTTCCAGTCGGCGCAGATTTCGGCGACGGCGATCGGATGGGAGATATAGGGTTCGCCCGACTTGCGGACCTGGCCGAGATGCATCTCGTCGGAAAAACGATATGCTTCCTTGACCTTCTTCAGTTCGGAGGGGCTGAGGTATTCGGCCAGTTTGGCCGACAGCTGGGTGACCGATGCCACGCCCGGCGCAGGGGCGGGCGTGGCATCGTGCTGCTTGGACCCCGGGCGCGAAGCCCGGGTAGTGGGCGTACTGGTCTGTGTCGAATCCGGTGTAGTCAGGCTCATACGCAAGTCAATCAGCCGCGAGTGTGATGAATGTTAACAGGATGGCGGTTGACGATCTCCAGGCACGCCCAGCGACTTACATTGGGACTTTCTTCAACATTTCCAGACCGACCTTGCCTGCAGCGATTTCGCGCAGTGCGATGACGGTCGGCTTGTCCTTGGCGTCGACTTTTGGAGTGTGGCCTTGCAGCAACTGACGAGCGCGATAGGTCGCGGCCAGGGTCAGCTGGAAGCGGTTAGGGATATGTTTCAAGCAATCTTCAATAGTAATGCGGGCCATGATAACTCCTAGATTCGGTCTGTACGGGGGTGTGCTTGCCGTGTCACGCTTGCTGCGCGTGGATGCCCAGTTGGGCAAACAGCGAGGCGTTGCGCGCCGCTTGCTGGGCAAATCGGCTGCGGGTGGCTTTGACGATCGCGCTTATCTCTGCCAGGGCGACGTTGAACTCTTCATTGATAATAACATACTCGAACTCGGGAGCGTGAGCGATCTCGCCGCCGGCCGCCAGCAATCGGCGCGTGATGATATGCGGTTCGTCGGTGCCGCGCTTGTGCAGGCGCTCTTCCAAAGCGGCGATTGACGGCGGCAGGATGAAGATGCCGGCCGCATCCGGGAACTGCTTGCGCACCTGGCGCGCGCCCTGCCAGTCGATTTCCAGCAGGATGTCGGTGCCGGTCTTCATTTCCTTCTCGACCATCAGGCGCGAGGTGCCATAGTAGTTGCCATGCACTTCGGCCCACTCCAGGAACTCGTCGCGCGCGGTGCGCTCGATGAAGTCTTCGGCGCTGGTGAAATGGTACTCGCGGCCATCCACTTCACCCGGGCGGGGCGGGCGCGTCGTGGTCGAGATCGACAGCTTGATGCCCGGTTCCTGCGCCAGCAGCGCGTTGACCAGGGTGGATTTGCCGGCGCCGGAAGGCGCTGCGACCACGAACAGGCTGCCGGAGAAGCCGGAAGGAGCTTGCATGGGGATCCTTTGAATATGCCAGGGGTTGGTGCCTAGTATACCGTTTCCGCCGGATTGCGACGATGATCTTTTTGCCGCTGGTCAAATATCCGGCGGCTTGACCGGCCCCGGGAGAAAGGCTATGTCGCCGTCACGTGTGGGCGTCGTTCCCGCGAAAGCGGGAACCCATACCGGGTTTGCGCCGGGAGCCACGCTGAACGGTGACAGCGCCAAACAAAGCGACGCTATTCGAGGTTCTGCACCTGCTCGCGCATCTGCTCAATGAGCAGCTTGAGCTCCATCGATGCGTCGGCCAGTTCCTTCACCGACGCTTTCGCGCCCAGGGTATTGGCTTCGCGGTTCAGCTCCTGCATCATGAAGTCGAGGCGCTTGCCGACCTGGCCGCCTTTTTTCAGGATGTGGCGCGTTTCGGTCAGGTGGGCGGACAGGCGTGACAGCTCTTCGGAGACGTCGATACGGATGCCGTACAAGGTCACTTCCTGGCGGATGCGCTCGAACACTTCCTGGCGCGTCAGGGTCGACGGGTTGCCGTGGCCGGCCATGCCCAGCGCATCCTGCATGCGTTCGACCGCTTTTTGCTGGAACTGCGAGATCACCTGCGGGATCAGCGGCGTGATGCGCTTGACGATGGCGTCCATCGCGTCGATGCGCGACACCAGCATCGCTTCGAGCGCGGCGCCTTCGCGGCGGCGGCTGTCGACGAAGGCGGCGACCGTCTTGGCGGTCAGCGCGGCGACGTCGGCCTGCAGCGATTCCTGGCCAACCTGGGCTTCTTCGATCACACCAGGCCAGCGCAGCAGTTCGGCAACCGTCATCTGCGGCGCCGACGCAAAGTGCTGGCCCACTTCCGACTGCAGCCGCGCGAGGTCGGCCAGCAGCGAGGCGTTGAGCACCTGCGAGCCGCCTGCGACCTTGCGGCCGAAGGACAGGCGCGCTTCGACCTTGCCGCGCGTGATCGCCGCCATGATCGCGGCGCGCAGGTCCGGCTCGAGCGCGCGCAGCTCGTCGTTGATGCGGAATTGAAGGTCAAGGAAGCGCGAATTGACGCTCTTGATTTCGATGGTCAGGGTGCCTGCGGCGCACTCGCTGGTAGCGACCGCGTATCCTGTCATGCTTGAAATGCTCAATGGAGTCCCCGTTTTTTTATCTTTTCTTTACAAAGCAGTGATTTATCCACACAATCGCCGTGTTAAGCAAGGAACTCTATGGCTGCACAAAATAACGCACCCTTGCCGGAAGGGATGGAAATTGCCGGATATCGCATTGTAAAGAAAATTGCGTCCGGTGGGTTCAGTATTGTTTACCTGGCGTATGACGCCGATGGCAGTGCAGTCGCCATCAAGGAATATCTCCCCAGCGCCCTCGCTTTACGCCAGCCCGGCGAACTGGTCCCGGTCATTTCCCCTCCCAACCTTCCCGTTTTCCGTATCGGCCTCAAGTGCTTTTTCGAGGAAGGGCGCGCGCTGGCGCTGATCTCCCACCCGAACGTCGTGCGCGTGCTGAATTTTTTCAGGGCCAACGACACTGTATATATGGTGATGGGCTACGAGTCGGGCCAGTCGCTGCAGGAGCACATCGCGCGCCTCAAGTCCCGCGACAGCCGTCTGAGCGAAGCCTTTATCCGCCAGATATTTGCCGGCGTGTGCGGCGGTCTGCGCGAGGTCCACGCCAACAAGCTGTTGCACCTCGACCTGAAGCCGGCCAATATCTACCTGCGTACCGACGGCACGCCGATCCTGCTCGACTTCGGCGCCGCGCGCCAGACCATCAACAAGGACGTGCCGAAGCTGACGCCGATGTACACGCCAGGCTTCGCGCCGCCGGACCTGTATTCGAAGACCGCAAGCCTGGGGCCGTGGTCGGATATTTACAGCATCGGCGCCAGCATATTTGCCTGCATGGCCGGCTCGCCGCCCCAGCCGGCCGACCAGCGCCGCGCCGAAGACAAGATGGAAAACCAGTTCGCGAAGCTGGGCGACTACTCGCCGCAGCTGGTCAACCTGGTGCGCTGGTGCCTGGAACTCGATCCGCTGGCGCGGCCGCAGAGCGTGTTCGCCGTGCAGAAGGAGCTGCAGTCGCCGATGCCCGCGCCAGTGGCGGGGCCAGCCGGCGCGATCGACACGTTGCGCGGCCTGGTGGGACGCCTTGGCGGCCTGGGCCGCAAGAAATCGACCGGCAAAAGCTAAGGAGCAGGGATGCAATTTTCGGTGTACCAGGAAAGCCAGATCGGCGGGCGCAAGGTCAACCAGGACCGCATGGGCTACAGCTTCACGCGCGAAGCGCTGCTGCTGGTGCTGGCGGACGGCATGGGCGGCCACTTGCTGGGCGAAATCGCCTCGTCGATCACGCTGCGCGCGATGTCGACGCTGTTCCAGCAGCACGCCACGCCCTACGTCAGGAAGCCCGAGCGCTTTCTGGAAGAAGCGCTGCTGGCTGCGCATGAAGAGATCCACGCGTACAGTTCCGCCAACAAGCTGCCCGAGACGCCGCGCACGACCGTCATCGCCTGCCTGATCCAGCATAACAGCGCGGTCTGGGCGCACTGCGGCGATTCGCGCCTGTACTGGCTGCGCCGCGGCCAGATCCTCGGCCGCACGCGCGACCACTCGCATGTCGAGAACCTGATCGCCAAGGGCCTGGCCGACCCGTCGGAGCGTGCCACCCATCCCGACCGCAACAAGCTGTATAACTGCCTCGGCGCCGCGTCGCTGCCGAAGGTCGATGTGTCGCGCCCGGCCAGCCTGCAGCCGGGCGATGTGGTGATGCTGTGTTCGGACGGCCTGTGGTCGATGCTGCCCGATGAGGAAATCACGCATCGGCTGTCGACGCAGACGGTGGTGCGCGCGGTGCCGGACATGATCGCGATGGCCCTTGAAATCGGCGGCAAGGCGAGCGACAACACGACTGCGCTGGCGATCATGTGGCAAGGCTCGGCCGACGGGCCTGGCCTTGACATCGACGACGGCATGATCTCGACTATGATGCTGCCGGAGAACGCAGTGAGCACCACCATCATGGCCGCTCCTGAACCGGAAGCGGCGCGCGAAGTGGACGCCTTCAGCGACGACGAGATTGAAAAAGCGATTGCCGAGATTCGCGGCGCGATAGAAAAATCATCCCAAATACTCAAGTAAAGGTTNNTCCGTGCTGATCGAATGCGGCGACACCAAGGTGATCTGCACGGCCAGCATCGAGGACAAGGTGCCAGGCTTTTTGAAGGGGAAAGGGCAGGGCTGGATGACGGCCGAATACGGCATGCTGCCGCGTTCGACGCATACGCGCATGGATCGCGAAGCGGCGCGCGGCAAGCAGTCCGGCCGCACCCAGGAAATCCAGCGCCTGATCGGCCGCTCGCTGCGC
>CXWL01102738.1_pt1 | contig 12453 bp, 14 predicted proteins | sample 590931 | NCBI WGS metagenome assembly CXWL01 (sample SAMEA3498368, study PRJEB10139) | groundwater metagenome | biome: water well; material: biofilm material | place: Germany | collected 2015-04-27
CTCGAGGAGTACATGGCGGCGCGCCCGATCTCCGACCCGATCCACCTGTTCGACTGCGTGATGCCGTGCGCAGGCGCCGAAGCGTTTTTGGTCATGAGCGAGGAACGTGCGCGCGACCTGGGCCTGGCCCACGTGCTGGTGCGCGGCGCGATCGAACGCCACAACGCCTTTTCCGACGACCCGGTGATGACGCGCGGCGGCTGGCAGGTCGACCGCGCCGACCTGTACGCCCAGGCCGGCGTCGGACCGGAGGCGATCGACATGGTGCAGACCTACGACGACTACCCGGTGATCGCCATGATGCAGTTTGAAGACCTCGGCTTCTGCGAGAAGGGCGAGGGACCGGATTTCGTGCGGCGCCATGGCATGACCTTCGACGGCAGCTTCCCCAACAACACCAGCGGCGGCCAGCTGTCGTGCGGACAGGCCGGCGCAGCCGGCGGCTTCCTCGGCATGACCGAAACCATCCGCCAGCTGAGCGGCGCGGCCGGCGAACGCACGGTGCCAGGTGCGAAGCTTGGACTGGTCGGCGGCTTCGGCATGGTCGCCTACGACCGCTGCCTGTGTACCGGCGCGGTGATCATGGAGAGCGCGCAATGACCGAACCATTGAACCGCCCCAAGCGCAAGAACCCGATCCTGCGCACGCGCCAGCCGACCTTGCCGCCTTCGGGCCGCGGGCGTGTGGCGCTGGGCCTGACCGCGGCCGCCGCGATCGGCCGCTTCGCCCTGCAGAAGTGCGGCGAATGCGGCACCGTGCAGTACCCGCCGCGCGAGGCCTGCCGGGCATGCCTGTCGGCGCAGCTGGAGTGGAAGCCTGAAAGCGGCGCCGCCACCCTGCTGAGCGAGACTGTGCTTTATCACAGCAACGACCTGTTCTTCCGCGAGCGCCTGCCATGGCGGCTGGGCCTCGCGCAGCTCGACAGCGGTCCGACCGTCATGGTCCACCTGCTGGACGACGTACCACCGGCTCCGGCGCGCATGCGCGTCGGCGTTCGCCTCGACCGCGCTGGACAGGCGGTCCTGTTGGGATTCCCCGAAACGGAGACTGAAAACATGAGTGAAGACCGCATGCTGCGCGAGTTTGGCTGCGACCCGAAGTTCAGGAAGGTGCTGGTCACCGACGGCAAGTCGGCGGTCGGCCAGGCGCTGGTGCGCGCGCTGGCCAAGGCGGGCGCAGACCTGATCTGGGTCGGCCACGCCGAGCCCTGGAAGATCCCGCCCGGCTTCGACGCGATTACCGCGCTGCCGCAAGTGAGCCTGGTACCGCTCGACCTCTCCAGCGCCAAATCGGTCACCGAGGCGGCCGGCTCGATCGGCGGCAAGGTCGACATCGTGATCAACAACGCCGAGGTGCACCGCACCCACGGCATCAGCGGCAGGCGCGGCACCGACGTGGCGCGCGCCGAGATGGATATCAATTACTTCGGCCTGCTGCGCCTGGCCCAGGAGTTCGGTCCCGCGCTCAAGGGTCGCGGCGCCGACGGCCAGTCCAGCGCGGTGGCGTGGGTGAACCTGCTGTCGATCTTCGCGCTGTCGAACTTCCCGTCGCACGGGACTTTCTCGGCATCGAAGGCGGCTGCACTGTCGCTGGCGCAGTGCCTGCGCGCCGAAATGCGCCCGGCCGGCATCCGCGTGATCAACGTGTTTCCCGGGCCGATCGACGACGAATGGAACCAGCTGGTGCCACCGCCGAAAGTGGCGCCCGACACCCTGGCCAGCGCCATCGTGCGCGCGCTGCGCGACGGCGCCGAGGACGTCTATCCGGGCGACGTGGCGCAGGAGTGGCTTGAACGCTGGCTGGACAATCCGAAAATCCTGGAACGCGAACTGGCCGCGGGAGGCACATGAACATGAAACCGAATGACATCCTGGCCGCGCTGTCCGGCGCTCTGGTAGGCGGGCAGATCCGCGTGGTCGACCTGACGCAGACGCTGACGCCCGAGTTCCCGCAGATTACCGTGCCGCCCGAATTCGGCCAGTGCTGGCCGTTCCGGGTCGAGGAAGTCTCGCGCTACGACGAGCGCGGCCCGGCCTGGTACTGGAATAATTTTTCCTGCGGCGAGCATACCGGCACCCACTTCGATGCGCCGATCCACTGGATCTCGGGACGCGACCTGCCCAACAACGCGGTGGACACCATCGAGGTGAAGAACTTCGTGGCGCCGGCGGTGGTCATCGACTGCGTGGCCGAGTCGGAGCAGGACGCCGACTACCTGCTGACCGTCGAGGCGGTGCTGGCATGGGAAGCGGTGCACGGCCGCATTCCGGCCGGCGCCTGGGTATTGATGCGCACCGACTGGTCGAAGCGCGCGCTCGATCCGGTGGCGTTCCAGAACTACGACGAAACCGGCCAGCATACGCCGGGGCCGAGCGCCGAAGTGGCGCGCTTCCTGGTCGAAGAACGCGACGTGCTGGGCTTCGGCTCGGAGGCGATCGGCACCGACGCCGGCCAGGGCTTTCACCAGCGCCCGCCGTACCCGTGCCACTACTACATGCACGGCGCGGGGCGCTACGGCCTGCAATGCCTGACCAACCTGCACCTGCTGCCGGCCACCGGCAGCGTGCTGATTTGCCCGCCCCTCAAGATCCAGAACGGCAGCGGCTCGCCATTGCGCGTGCTGGCGCTGGTGGAGGGCGCATGAGCAGCGTCGACAATAGCAGGCGCGTAGCCATCGTCACGGGCGGCAGCGCCGGCATCGGCGCTGAAATCTGCCGGCAAATGCTGGACGATGGCTTCGAGGTGGTGTCGCTGGCGCGGCGCGCGCCCACCTTCAGTCATCCTCGCCTGCACGCGGTGGAGGTGGACCTGGCCGACCGCGCTGCAACCGCCGAGGCGGCGCGCGAAGTGGTGGCGCGCTTTGCGCCCGACACGCTGGTCCACAACGCCGGCGTGATCCTGCCGGCGACGCTCGAAGAGGTCAGGCTGGAGGACCTCGACACGCTGGTCAGCATCCACCTGGCGGCCGCGATCATCCTGATGCAGGCGATGCTGCCGTCAATGAAGGAGCGCGGGTTCGGACGGATCGTGCTGCTGTCCTCGCGCGGGGCGCTCGGGCTGGCGACGCGCACCAGCTATGCCGCCACCAAGAGCGGCATGTTCGGCATGGCCCGCACATGGGCGCTGGAAACGGCGCCGCACGGCATTACCGTGAACGTGGTGGCGCCTGGCCCGGTGCAGACCGACATGTTCCACGAAATTGTTCCGGTCGGCAGCCCCAGGGTGGAAGCGATCGCCGCCGGCATCCCCGTCAAGCGGCTGGGCCAGCCCGCCGACGTCGCCCATGCGGTGCGGTTCTTCACGGGCGCCGAGGCCGGGTTCGTCACGGGCCAGGTGCTGTATGTGTGCGGCGGCACCAGCCTGGGCGGGCTGGTGCTGTAGGCGCGCAGCGGCAGCGCCTTCCGGCGCTGCCGGAAGGCCCGTCCCGTTTGCTTCGTGCCCTTGTTTTGCTGGGAATAGCTGATACACTAGGGTCAGATGAGGGCAGCTTTCATTGGGGCCAACTCATTTTCTTTTGCATCAACATAGGAGCCGACGACCTCAAGACTATTATCCGACAGTAATATCGCGGACATGCAGGAAGGGGAGTCGGCGCTGTTGCAGCGCGTAACGGGCTTCCTCGCACAAACTTCCTCCATCTCTGTAGCTATCGATTCCTCTACGCAGCTTTTTGCGCAAGAATTGGAAGTGGTACGCAACGTCATCAAAGGAGTGTGTATGAATCTCACCATCAGTGGTCATCATCTCGAAGTCACCCCCGCCATCCGTGAATACGTTCAAACGAAGCTCGAGCGCGTCAAGCGCCACTTCGATCAAGTGATCGATATCTCCGTCATCCTCACCGTCGACAATCTCACCGAAAAAGAAAAACGCCAGAAGGCCGAGATTAACCTGCACATGTCAGGCAAGACGGTATTCGTCGAAAGCGTGGCGGCCGACCTGTATGCAGCGATCGATGCGTTGATCGACAAGCTTGACCGCCAGGTCATGAAATACAAAAACAAACTCCAGGACCACAATCGCGAAGCGATCAAGCGCATGCCTGAATCGGAACTGCCGGCTGCGGCCTGAGCATAGCTTCCGTTCCCCATGAAAGGCGTCTGCGGACGCCTTTTTTGCGTCCAGTGGCATACTTTGACATGCAATTGAACCATTCAGCGCGCACGCGGCATTAACGCCGGACAAGGGAGGAATTCGGACATGCACGGCGGCGCCGTCGATGCCAGCGATGCCAAACTGATCAGCGCGGTCGCTGAGGGGGACCGGCACGCGTTCGAATTGCTTTACCGCAGCTATTTCCCGCGCCTGACGCGTTTCCTCAACGGCATGACGCGCAATGTGCCGTTGATCGAAGAGATCGTCAACGACACCATGCTGGTGGTCTGGAAAAAGGCCGGCAGTTTTGACGGCAGTTGCAAGCCGTCGACCTGGGTGTTCGCGATTGCGTACCGCACGGCGTGCAAGGCAATCAAGACGCTGGACGAGCCGGTCGAAGCAGACTGCGACCTGCTCGAAGGCTGCGGCTGCGGGCCGGAACACGAACTGGGGCTGCACCGCCTGCAGAACGCGGTTGGCGCGGCACTGGACCATTTGCCGGCGGTACAGGCCACCGTGGTCCGCCTGACCTATCATCACGACATGGGGTATGCCGACATTGCCGCCGTCATGGATTGTCCGGTCAATACGGTCAAGACGCGCATGTTCCACGCGCGCCGGCGCCTCAAGGAGCTGTTGGCCGGATATGTGGAGGGATACGTATGAATACCCACGCCAAACCCGACCCGGTGTCGCACGAAAGGGCCCAGCAGCTGCTGCCTTGGCTGCATGCCAGCGCCCTTGACGACACCGGGTTCGCTGCGGTCCAGGCGCATGTGGCGGCGTGCGCCGAATGCCAGCGTGACCTCGCGTGGCAGGCCAGGCTGCGCGACGCGGTGCCGCCGGACGACAAGGCGTTCGACGCCGAGCGCGCCCTCGCCAGGCTATTGCCACGGCTGGGTCCGCAGGCACCGCCGATGTCCGTGCTTCAGCGCTGGCGCCGTGACGTCGCCGCCAACAGCGCCTGGCTGCGCTGGACCGCAGTGGCCCAGTTGGCCTTGATCGGGGCGCTGGCGGCGATGCTTGCGCGACCCGCAGCGGACCCCGGCGACTACCGCGCGCTGGGCAGCGCGCGGCCGGCGCAAGGCGACCTGGTGCTCGTATTCAAGCCGGACACGACAGAACGCGAGATACGCCGCATCCTGCAGGAGAGTGGCGCCAGGGTGGTCGACGGACCAGGCGCGACGGGCGCCTGGGTGCTCGCGCTCCCCGCAGGACAGCCGGCAGGCGCGCTGGGGCGCCTGAGGTCGGAACCTGCAGTGGCGCTGGTGCAGCCGCTGGCTGCCGGGAGCCAGCCATGAAATCGCTGGTCGCCGCCAGCATGCTGGCCCTGTGCGCGGCGCTGCCTGCAGGCGCGCTTGAACAGGAGCCGGCGCGCACGCCGGCTGGGCAGGCTGCCGCGCCGGCCTCGCGCCAGGTATTGGTCATGCTGCGCCTGCCGCCGCAACACTTCAATCCCGACACCGCATACGCCGGCCGTTATCCCAACGACGGCGGCCGCGCCGCCCGCCGGCGCACAGGGCAGGAACTGGCGCGCACGCACGGCCTGACGCTGGTCGACGACTGGCCGATGCCGGTCATCGGGATCGACTGCTATGTCATGGAAAACGATGGCGATGCGCCGCTCGAACCGGTGCTGGCACGGCTATCGCGCGATCCGCGCGTGGCGTGGGCGCAGCCGATGAACACCTACCACGGACTCGACGGCGGCGATCCGCTGTATGCGGTGCAGCCGGCGGCAAAGTACTGGAAACTGGCACAGTTGCACAAGTCCAGCACCGGGCGCGGCGTGCGCGTCGCCGTGATCGATAGCGGCGTCGACGCCAGCCATCCGGACCTGTCGGACCAGGTCCAGCTGCAGCAGAATTTTGTCAGCAGCCCTCCGGCTGCGGCAGAGGACCATGGCACAGCGGTCGCCGGCATCATCGCGGCGCGCGCCGGAAATGGCATCGGCATTGCCGGGGTCGCGCCCGGTGCGAAAGTGCAGGCCCTGCGCGCCTGCTGGGCCGAGGCCGCAGGCGCGACCCGATGCAACAGCTTTACGCTCGGCAAGGCATTGAACTTCGCGATCATGAATGGGGCGAAAGTCATCAACCTCAGCCTGAGCGGACCGGCAGACCGGTTGCTGCAAACGCTGCTCGACACCGCCGCCGTGCGCGGCATGGTGGTGGTCGGCGCGGCCGACCCGCAGCGCACTGACGGCGGCTTTCCGGCATCGCATCCGGGCGTGATCGCGGTGGCGGCCGTGCACCGCGCGCATGCGCCCGCCGGCACCTTGCTTGCCCCCGGTGCCGGCATACCGACCACGATGCCGGGCGCGCGCTGGGGATTCGTGTCGGGCCCGTCGTATGCTGCCGCCCACGTGGCCGGCCTGGCCGCGCTGCTGGCGCAACTTCATCCGTCGGCCAAAGCGGCCCAGCTGCGCGAGAATATCCGTACGGTAGTAAACCATACTGCCGTGTCACCGTCCGCCATCGCGCAAGCTGGTAACATCGACGCGTGCGCGACGATCGCGCACGCCACCGGAGCATGCGCCTGTTCATGTCCCTCTTTTGCCGCGATGAAAACAAGCAGCCCCTGAGCCGCGCCGCGCGGGTCGCCGTCGCGGCCGCCAGCTTGCTGGCAGCCGGCGGCGTGCAGGCGCAGGCCAGCGGCAGCGTATCGCTGGCGTCGGAATACAGCGCACGCGGCGTTTCGCTCAGCAATGGCCGAGCAGCTGCGCAGCTGAGCCTTTCCTACGATGCCGCACAGGGGTGGTACGCAGGGGCCTTCGCAGCGCCGGGGCTGACACAGGCGGGGCGTTCAGGCGTGACCAAACTGGTGCTCTACGGCGGCTATGCGCACCGCCTCCCGTCCGGCCTCAGCTTTGAAGCTGGCGCCAGCAGCACCTCGTTCTCGCAACTGTCCTNNTATCTCGCACCCGCGTACTACGGCTACGCAGGGCGGGTGGCGTACGCTGAACTGAACGGCTTCTATCCTTTGCACGAACGCGTCAAGCTGATCGCCCACGCGGGTGTGCTTCACGGCCTGAGCGGCCTGGCGGCCAGGTATCGCGACCGGGTCGACATGCGCCTTGCAGTCGGCGTCGATGCCGGGAAATGCAACTTCCAGCTGGCGTGGCTGGGTGCCTCAAGCATTGGTTCCGGTGCGGTACGCGGCGGTGACCGCGCGCCGCGCGCGCTTGTGCTCAGCGCCTCGTATCCCTTCTGACGCTGCGCGCTCGCGCGATGCATCAGGCGATGTCGCCGTCCACACCGATCGGCGACATCGCCATTAATTTCGACGCTGACGTGAACCGGCTGCGCCGGCAAGCGTATTAACGGCATGTGAAAAGCCGTTTTCAATTCCGGAACCGCGATCACGCAACGATTGCCTGCCGTTAGCCCTGCGACCGGGGTCAGGCGCATGCAGCGCATGCAGTCATCCATCAGATCGAGAGGCCAGTCATGAAACTCCATAGCTCTACTTACACCCGAATCCTGCCGGCGCTTGTGCTTGCGCTGCTGGCGGCGTGCGGCGGCGGCGACGACGACTTTGTCATGAATCCACCGCCTGCCACCACACCGCCACCGGCCACGCCGCCGCCAGCAACGCCTCCGGCCTACACCGAGATGTACGTCGCCACCTTGAATGCCGCCACCGAAGTGCCACCCAATCCGACGGCCGGAACTGGTACGGGCACGCTGGCGGTCGACCCGACCAACCGCATGATGACGGCCACGGTCACCACGACGAACGTGCCGGGCGTGGCGGCACATATCCATGAGGCAGCCGTCGGCGTCAACGGCCCGATCCTGATCCCCCTCACGGAATCGGCCGCAGGCAGTGGCGTCTGGAGCGCCACTGCCCAGCTGACGGACGCGCAGCTCACCGCGCTACGTGCAGGCAATTTGTACTTCAACGTGCACACCGCTGTCTATCCGGACGGACAGATTCGGGGGCAAATCCATCTCTGACGTGGAAAGGGCGGCGGCCGGCCGGCTGGTGGCAGGCGCCGCCCGCATCAAGTCATGCTCTGGCAGGAGCGGTTTGCCGATAGAATATCGGTCTCACAAACCTACTCCTGTCCGTCATGAGCGAATTCGTCCAAACCCGCGTGGCCAACCGCACCGGCGTCATCACCCTCGACCGCCCGAAGGCGCTAAATTCCCTGTCGCTTAGCATGGTGCGCGACTTGGCCGAAGTGCTCGAAACATGGCGCACCGACACCGCAGTCGATGCAGTGGTCATTTGCAGCAGCAGCGAAAAGGCCCTGTGCGCCGGCGGCGACATCCGCTTCTTCCACGAGGTCGGCCACGCCACGCCGATGGGCGGCAGCGCGCTGCTCGAGGACTTCTTCACCGAGGAATACGCGCTCAATCACCTGATTCATCATTATCCGAAGCCGTACGTGGCGTTGATGGAAGGCGTCGTGATGGGCGGCGGCATGGGCATCGCACAAGGCGGGCCGGATTGCGGCATCCGTATCGTCACCGAAGGCAGCAAGATGGCCATGCCGGAGGTGAACATCGGCCTGTTCCCCGATGTCGGCGGTTCGTACTTCTTGTCGCACGCGCCGGGACAGCTGGGTTACTACCTCGGGCTGACCGGGCTGACGATCGGCGCGGCCGATGCGCTGTATGTGGGACTGGCGGATGTGTTTGTGCCGCAGGCGCAGATGGCCGCTTTGAAGGACCTGATTGAGGCGACGCCGGGCAGCCGATTGCGGGCTGCGATTGAAGCATTTGCGGCACCGTTCAAAGGGCAGGCGGGGACCGCCACGCTGGAAGTTAACCGCGCGGGAATCGACAAGCATTTTGGTGCGGGTTCGGTGGCAGCGGTCATGGCGTCGCTGGAGAAGGATGACGGCGCGTTCTTCCAGAAGGCGCTGGGCGCGATGCGCCAGCGTTCGCCGTTGATGATGTGCGTGACCCATGAACTGCTGGTGCGCGGCGCAGAGCTGGACGTGGCGGACTGCCTTCGCATGGAGCGCACGCTGGTGCGGCATAACTTCGAGCACGGTGAAGTGCTGGAGGGCGTGCGCGCGCTGGTGATTGACAAGGACAATGCGCCGAAATGGAATCCGGCGGGAGTGGATGAAGTGACGCAGGCGATGGTGGAGAAGTTCTTTGCGCCGGTGTGGCCGGCGCGTGCGCATCCGCTGCGGCATTTGTAAGTCTATCGATTTCGCAGGGCCGATGCGCCTTCGGCTGATCCGCCCTGCGGTTTACGTTCCTGGCTTTATTATCAAGGAGGCGGGCATGGAAACAATGGAACTTCACCGCGGACGACTCATCGATCACATTCAGCTGGTTGTGCGCGACCTTCCCGCGTCGCGTGCGTTCTATACCGCGGTGTTCGACGTGCTCAAGGTGCCGCTGGGCGGCGAGGGCGATAACTACTTCTGGGCGGACGAGCTGTTTATCTCGACGGCCGACAGCGAGGCGGCGCAAGGCGTCCTCACGGGACGCCACCACATAGCGTTCCAGGCGAAGGATCGCGCAATGGTCGACGCGTTCCATAAAGCGGCACTGGAACACGGTGGCCGCGACAACGGCGCTCCGGGCGAACGCGCTTACCATCCTGGTTATTACGGCGCTTTTGTGCTGGACCCGGACGGCAACAACATCGAGGCCGTGCATCACGGCGAAGCGCAGCGCAGCGCGCTTTCGGTTCACATCACGTTCTGAATCCTACGACTGCTCGCGGTGCCTCAACACCACCCGTTCGGTCGGGCTGAAATACGCGGCAAGCCGTTCGGCCATGTACACCGACCGGTGTTGTCCACCCGTGCACCCCAGCGCCACCGTCAGGTAGCTGCGGTTATCGGTCTTGAACGACGGCAGCCACTTTTCAATAAACAGGCGGATATCGTTCAACAGTTCCGTGGCACTCGGCTGCGCGTCAAGGAAGGCAATCACCGGCGCGTCCTTGCCTGTCATTGGCCGCAACGCCAGGTCGTAGTAAGGATTGGGCAGCGCGCGCACGTCGAACACGAAGTCGGCATCGAGCGGCACGCCAAGCTTGAATGCGAATGATTCGAAGAACAGCGTCAGCGGCGCACGTTCAATCTCCACCAGTTCCTTGATCCACGCGCGCAGCTTGTTGGCCGAGAGCTCGGACGTGTCGATCACGTGGCCCAGGTTCTCAATCGAGGACAGGCGCTCGCGTTCTTCGAGGATGCATTCGATCAGTGTGCGGCGCGAGGCGGGATTTTCGTCCGGCCGCAGCTGGTGCGACAGCGGGTGGCTGCGGCGCGTTTCGGAGAAGCGCGCAACCAGCGAGTGCGTGTTCGCGGTCAGGAACATCGTCTTGACGTCATGCCCCTCGTCCTTCAACTGGCGTACGTTGGCAGGCAGTTCCGCCAGCGACTGCGCGCTGCGCGCATCGACAGCGACAGCCAGTTTGCCGGTACCGTCGGCGACCAGGGCCTCAACCAGGCTTGGCAGCAGGGCAGGAGGCAGGTTGTCAACGCAGTAGTAGCCGGCGTCTTCAAGAACGTTGAGGGCTACCGATTTGCCGGAGCCGGAAATACCTGTGATGAGTACGATTCGCATGCATCGATGATACCGCAATGGCCTCGTTTTCGCCCAGCGTCTGGGCGCGAGCCCAGCGCTGGCGGGCATGATGCCAGCCTGCGCCGGGTGAAGTTCCGGCTGTTTAATCGCCCGTCATGGCCTGGCGCTGGCGCTCCATGAATTCCTGCAAGGTATCGATGCCACGCAGCTGCAGAATCGTATTGCGCACCGCAGCCTCCAGCAGAACCGCGATGTTGCGGCCGGCGGCGACCGGGATCACGACCTTGCGGACCGGCAGGCCCAACACGTCTTCGGTCGGGAAGTTGAACGGCAGCCGTTCGACTTCTTCTTCCGCCGCGCCGCGCCGCACCAGGTGCACGATGAGCTTGAGCCGCATCTTGCGGCGCACCGCCGTCTCGCCGAAGATCGCCTTGATGTCGAGCAGGCCAAGGCCGCGCACTTCCAGCAGGTTTTGCAGCAGCGGCGGGCAGCGGCCCTCGATCATGTTGGGCGCGATGCGCGAAAATTCGACCGCGTCGTCGGCCACCAGGCCGTGGCTGCGCGAGATCAGTTCGAGGCCAAGCTCGCTCTTGCCGAGGCCCGAGTCGCCGGTAATGAGCACGCCGACACCGAGAACGTCCATGAAGACGCCGTGCATGATGATGCGCTGTGCGAGCTTCTTCGACAGGTACACGCGAAGATAGTCGATCACCTGCGCAGCAGGCAGCGGGGTCGAGAACAGCGGGATGTTCTGTTCGTCGCAGATGGCGAGGATGTCGGGCGGCGTGTCGAGGCCCTGCGCGATGATCAGCGCGGGCGGCCCGCCGCCGATCAGTTCCGCAATGACGTGGGCGCGCGAGCTCGATTTAAGGCGGTGGTAATACGCCAGCTCCTGGTGCCCGAACACCTGGATGCGGCCGGGGTGGATCAGGTTCAGGTGGCCGACCTGGTCGGCGGCAGATGCCACATCGCCCGAGATCAGGCGCTCGCCGCCGGGGAAGCCGGCGAACCAGCCAAGCTCCAACGACTCGCGGTTGTCGTCGTACAGTCGTTGGATGGTCAGCGGGGTTTGCAGCATGAACGGGTCTTTGTAGGTGGGCGCGCGGCCCGGAACCCCAAGTTTAACCCAAGGCCTGCAGGCTTGGTTGCCAGCTGGTGATACGCGCATGGACCGACTTCGGGTCCGGGTCGGTTGCGAGGGCAGTGCGGAAAGCGTCGTCCGAGAACATCTCGGCGATCTCCGACAGGATCTCCAGGTGCTGCTGGGTGACGTGGTCCGGGATCAGCAGGAAGAACAGCAGGTTGACCGGCTGCCCGTCGGGCGACTCGAACGGAATCGGTTCGGCCAGGCGCACGAAGGCGCCCAGCGGCGACTTGAGGCTCTTGCTGCCCTTGATGCGGCCATGCGGTACCGCGACGCCGTGGCCGAGACCGGTCGAACCGAGGCGCTCGCGCGCAAACAGGTTGTCCGATACGGTTGAGCGTGCGATGCCGCAGTTATTTTCAAATATCAGCCCGGCCTGCTCAAAGGCTCGCTTCTTGCTGGAAACTTCAAGATCGAGCAATACATTCTCGGGCGACAGGATTTTGCTAAGATTGGTCATGACACTATGTGTAATGTTGCAGTGCACAAAGGTGCTTGCGAGCCAGAATTATAGGCCTGTTTCGCGGCCGTGTAATTCGATTTCGATGTCGCAAACGCGGCACGGTCTCGCGCCGGCCCAGCCACAACTAATTATGGTGTTGTTTTAACGAAAATCAAGGCTACCCCGGCTGTGTTGGGAAGCGCTCCGGGGGCCAAGGTATTCCCGTGCGGCAACTCGGTCAACGCTTGCGGGTGGTGCGGATCGCAAACCTTGAC
>CXWL01035801.1_pt1 | contig 12450 bp, 11 predicted proteins | sample 590931 | NCBI WGS metagenome assembly CXWL01 (sample SAMEA3498368, study PRJEB10139) | groundwater metagenome | biome: water well; material: biofilm material | place: Germany | collected 2015-04-27
CCTCAACCCCGCCTGGCTCACACCCGACTGCCTGCACAACCACGGCAACTACGTCATCAGCCTGGGCGCCGTGGCCAAGTGGTTGGCCGAGCAGGCCGAAGCGCTGGGCGTGGAGATCTTCCCCGGCTTTGCGGCGGCTGAAGTGCTTTACAACGAACAAGGCGCCGTGCGCGGTGTGGCCACCGGCAATGCCGGCATTGGCAAAGACGGCCAGCCGCACGGTGGCTTCCAGCTCGGCATGGAACTCTGCGGCAAGTACACCGTGTTTGCCGAAGGTGCACGCGGCCACCTGGGCAAGCAGCTCATCGCCCGCTACCAGCTCGACGCCGGCCGCAACGCGCAAACCTACGCGCTGGGCGTGAAAGAACTGTGGGAGATTGACCCCGCCAAGGCCAGGCCCGGCCTGGTGGTGCACACCGCCGGCTGGCCCATGGACGAACAAAGCTACGGCGGCGGTTTTCTGTACCACCTGCAAGGCAAGCGCGTGACGCTGGGCCTGGTCACCGGGCTGGACTACCAGAACCCCTGGCTGAGCCCGTTTGAAGAAATGCAGCGCTGGAAGACCCACCCCGTGATCCGCGCCCACATTGAAGGCGGCAAACGCATAGGCTACGGCGCACGCGCCATCGTGGCCGGTGGGCTGATGAGCCTGCCCAAGCTCGTGTTCCCCGGTGGTGCGCTGGTGGGCTGCGAAGCGGGCACGCTGAACGCCGCACGCATCAAGGGCAGCCACGCCGCCATCAAGACCGGCATGCTGGCGGCCGAGGCGCTGGCTGCGGCCATCACAGCCGGCCGTGCGGGCGACGAAGTGGCCGAGTACCCGGCCGCGTTTGAGGCGAGCTGGCTGCATGCTGAACTGGACCGCAGCCGCAACTTCAAGCAGTGGTTCAAGAAGGGCAACACCATCGGCATGCTCATGACCGGCATCGAGCAGTGGCTGCTGCCCAAGCTGGGCATCAAGAGCCCGCCCTGGAATGTGCGCAGCACCACGCCAGACCACGCCCGGCTGCACGCCGCCGGCCAGGTGCAGCCCATCCACTACCCCAGGCCCGATGGCGTGATCACGTTTGACCGGCTGTCGTCGGTGTTTGTGGGCAACGTCAACCACGAAGAGAACCAGCCCGCGCACCTGACGCTCAAGGATGCCAGCGTGCCCGTGGCCATCAACCTTGAAAAGTACGCCGGCCCCGAGAGCCGCTACTGCCCGGCCGGTGTGTACGAATTTGTGCCCGACCACAGCGGCGGCGAAAAGCTGCAGATCAACGCGCAGAACTGCGTGCACTGCAAGACCTGCGACATCAAAGACCCCACGCAGAACATCGTCTGGGTCACGCCTGAAGGCGGCGGCGGGCCCAACTACGCCGGCATGTAGGCTTTGTCGGGCGGCGCCAGATGGGCAATGGCGCCCAGCTTGGCGTCGGTGGCACTGCCCAGCACCAACACGCGCACCGGGTGCGCAAAGCCGGTACTGCGCGCCACCAGCGCGTGCAGGCAGCGCTGCACCACCTCGGCGGGCAGGGCCGGCATCACCACGAGCGTGGCACGGCGGGGCCTGAACCGCACAAAGGCCTGCCAGGCCGCAGGCTCGGCTGGCACGTAGCCGGTGTCCCACGGGTCGTGCGGCATGCGCGAACGCCACCACATCAGGTCTTGCGCCTTGACGCGCAGCCGCAGGCCCACACCGGCCACGGCACCGCCTTGTTGCAGCAGCCGCGTGCCGTCGAGCTGCAGCGCCAGCGCGGCGGCCTGCGTGGTGGCCTCGGGCAGGCCGGGGCCGGCGTACGCGGCCAGGGCCAGGCGCACCGGCACGGCCGGCAAAGCGCCAGGGTTGAGCAGCGGGCGGGTGCCGCTGCCCAGGCCGTACAGGCACCAGGTGCGCAGTGCAGGCCAGGGCTCGGGCCGGTCGGGCGTGGCGGCGTCAAAGGGGCGCAGGGCCACATCGTCAAAACGCGCCGACATGGCGCCAAGCCAGCGATCCATCAACCCAGGCCCGCCGTCGTGACACGACTTTGTGCGAGCTTCAACACCGCCCGCCGCATGCCGCCCGCACCCAGCGGTATGCCTTGGGCTTGCAGCGCGTGCAGCACTTCGTCAGGCAGTGGCGTGGGTCCGGGTGAATGCAAAAGGCGGCGGCCGGGGATGCGGTGGGCGTGCAAGCTCATGCGCCGATGTTAAAGCGCAGGTTTGCGGCGCCCGCCGAGGGCGCCCAAGCAAGTGGTGGCTGCGCCGACGGTCGAGTGGGCCCGTCTCACCTGCGGGCCATGACATCCGGTGGCCCGGTGTTACGGGTACTTGCGCAGTAGACCTTCTGCTTCCTTGTTGCCAAGTGCAGCGGCCCTTTTCCACCAACGCTTGGCTTCACCGATGTCTTTGGAGACACCCAAACCGCCCTCGTAAAGTTCGCCAATCCCGCCTATGGCGTTGGGGTGTTCTTGCGCTGCGGCCAGTCTCCATAGCCGCATCGTCTCTGCGTAGTTCTGTGGCACGCCTTCGCTCTTGAAATTCACATATCCCAAGTCGAATTGCGCCATTGCGTTGCCTTGCTCGGCCGCAGCTTTCCACAACCTTATGGCTTCGGGGAGGTTCTTCGCAATGTCCCTGCCAAGGTAATACATCTCTCCCAGATTGGCGGCGGCGACGGCGTCGCCCTGCTCGGAAGCCGACTTGAACAATCGGACTACTTCTGCCGGGTTCTTTTCTGCGGCACCACCGAGCATCATCATGGCCAACTCGGTCTGGCCATAGGGGTTGCCTTGCGCAGCCGACTTTCTGACCCAGCGAACCGCCTCTGCCATGTCCTGCCGAACGCCTGAGCCCCTGGCGTAATACAAACCCAGTACCCACTGCGCATAGCCTCGCCCTTGCTCGGCGGCTGCACGGTTCCATTTGACTGCCAGGTTGATGTCCTTTGGCACACCTGTGCCGGCGTCGTACATGCGCGCCAAGGTCTCCTGCGATTGGGCATCGCCTTGATTTGCACCTTGCGTTAACCAGTACAGGGCTTTGGGCAAGTCTGCGGGCCCCCCTTCAGCCCGAAAAAACATGCTGCCCGCAGTGCCCTGCAAGACGGGGTCACCGCGCTCTGCGCCAACAAGGGCGTACCGACGGGCCTTGGGCAAGTCTTTGGCCACGCCTTCATCGCCATTGCTGTAGACGGCGTACATATTGCGTGCAGAGCCGCCCCCAGCTTGCACCGCCTTCTCCCACAGTTGAACCCCCTTGGGCACATCCTTGCGCACGGCAAGACCTTCCATATACAGGTTGCCCAGCCCTTCCAGCCCGGCCGGGTCACCTGTTTCGGCAGCACGCTGCGCAAAGTCCAGGCCCCTGGCCGGGTTGGCCGCCACGCCGCGCCCGTAGGCCAGAAACTCGCCCCAGGCCGCCATGCCCCTGGGGTACCCCGCCATGGCAGAACGCTCGATCCACGTGGCGGCGGCGGCCATGTTTTCAGCCACGCCCTGCCCCTTGCGCAGAATGACACCGTAGGCAAATTGGCCCACCGGGCTTCCTGCATCGGCGGAGCGTTTCAACAGCTCGGCGGCTTCGGCAAGGTTGACTGCACTGCCCAGGCCCAAGGCCTTGGCCGTCCCCAANNGCCTTGCCCATGTCCTTTTCTACTTTGGTGCCCGTCGCATAGCCGCCAGCCAGCGCACGCATGGCATCGCGGTCGCCCGCATTGGCGTTTTCGACCACGGTTTCCAGCACGGTCTTGGGCGGCGGCAAGTTGGCTTGGGCGTCCTGGCGCCTTCGCTCTTCGTACTGCTGGATGGAGTTGCTGACCGCGCCGAAGATGTTGGACGTGTGGGCGGCATTGCTGCGGTCCGATGCGTATTGGCTGGCCCTGGCCTCCTGGTTGCGGCGCATGCTGCCGGCTTCGCGCTCGCGGTCCCATACCCTGTGCTGGTTCATGTAGTCGTTGGGGGCGGCGCAACCGATCGCCGGCAAGAAGCCCAGCACCCAGATCAGGTGGGACGCGAACAAGAGTTTTTTCATGGCATGGCCGCAATGGCGTTGATCGGGCCCGTCACATGTCGTACATGACGCGGATTCGGCAAGCGTGGCCCAAAGGCACCTCTTTCTTGCCAAAAGCCTGGGCGTGCCAGTCTTGCATCTCTTGGTAACCGGTTCGCGGAAGCAGGAGCTTCTTGTCCCTCAAACCGATCTGATCTCCAGACGACACGCTCTTGCGAATATCGGCCTCGTAGCACTGGGCCGCTGCGCCGATTTCGTGGCCGCTGCGCAATGGGCGGCCGGTTGCCGCAAAGACGACGACGCGCCTGTCAATAGGGAAGGCGCCTGCGATCCACAGCTCGGCGTATTCGTACCTGTAGAAGTTCTTGGGATCCTTCAGTCGCTCACGCAATTCAGCGGTTTCAGGCTTCAAAGGGCCAAAGGTGCTTTGCTTGCCATCGAACTCCGGCCCGGACACGATGCGCAGGGGCTCGCGGGCCGCCTGCGCCTGGGCCTCGTACCTTTGCGCCAAGTCGACACAGGCTGTGAGCGTCAGCACAGCGCCCCCAAGGAGGATTGTTCTCAGCGTGTTGAATTTCATGGGTGCTCTCGTTGGGCTTGGGTTTATGGGCGCGGCCACTTGGGGTTCTGCGTGAGCTACTTGCCACCCGCCAGCAACGCCCTGACCTTGTCGTCCTTGGCCAGCATCAAGGGCGTGTCGCCGGCATTGTTTTTCACGTTCACATCCGCGCCCTTGGCCACCAAAAACTCCACCATGGCCACGTTGCCACGCCCCACCGCCAGATGCAGGGGCGTGTAGCCGTCGTTCTTCTTGATATTGATGTTGGCGCCCTTGGCAAGCAGCAGTTCGATCATGGCCTTGTTGGACGCCATCACGGCGTAGTGCAGCGGGCGCAAACCCAGCATGGCGCCCTTGTTGTTGACGTCCACGCCTTCGGCGATCAGCTTTTCTACCAAGGGCAAGTCGCCTGCAATGACGGCGCTTTCAATGTCCGCCGCTTGCGCGGGCAAGCCAATGGCGAAAGCGGCAAGGCACAAGGCACTGATGAGTTTTCTCATGGTCGTGTTCCAGAAGATGCGGGTGGGGAAGAAGGGCCTTGCAGGTGGCAACAAGGCTTGCGTGGATAGCTTCTTGGGCACGGGCACAAAACAGGGCAGCAGCGACTTGTTCTTGGCAACGTCTGCGCAGGCCAGCACCTTGATGTCCCGGTCGGGGAAGATGATGAGTTGGAAGTCGCCATGGCCCGCGCAGGTAAAGGACCACAGGGCCGTGCCATCGGGCAGCGCCCCTTGTGGCAGTTCCTTCAAGACCTAGGGGCACATTTGCCCCATGCTGGAAAGCAGCTTGGTGATGCGCTCGCCGCGGTCGGTTTGGCTCATGCCGCTGAATTCCTCATTCAGCGAATTGGGGGCACCGTGCGCCGCCGCAGAAACGGCCAGCACGCAGGCGGCGGCGGCGGTGGCGGCACGCAAGTAGTTGTTCATCAAGTCCCTCGCTCAACAGGTGGCTCAGGGACATACGCACCCCACCGGGCCGATAGGGCTCACGGCGGTGCGAATTGAGCGCGCTGTGCCGTGCGCCACGGTGTTCTGTACTTGTCGCGCGGCGCGCGGGCGTGCCGCTGTGAGGCCTCGAGCCTTGCCGAAACCGTGCCGAAGAGCGAGGCGACCACGTGACACCCAGGTCGGCACTCCTTGGTGTCTGCACTCGGGTGGCAGGTCGAATGGTCCTTGACGACCCTTCAGCGCCATTCGCTGCACCGAAATCGGCGCCCGGAAGCGGACACTCAACGTTCGAGCTCACCGGGCTTGGTAGCCTGCCGTTGGCCGTTGGCGCCCTGTCCCGCGGTGAGGGTCGCCTCGAGTCTAATCGTGGCATGCCCTCCACGACCTCTCTGATCCACCGCCGCGCCGTTCTGCTCGGGCTCGTTGCATCCGCCGGACCCACCATGGCAGTGGCACAAGGCAGGCTGCGCACCGTCGGGGATCGGCTGATCGTCACTGAGCCGCTGCCACTGCCCACGTTGCGCCGCAGCCGCCGCCTGCGGATCTACCTGCCGCCGTCCTACGCCACCCAAACCGCCCGTCGCTACCCGGTCATCTATCTCCACGACGGCCAGAGCCTCTTCGACGAGGCCACCGCTTTCCAAAACAAGGAATGGGGCGTGGACGAGATGCTGGACGGCCTTGCAGCGCGCCATGGCTTTGAAGCCATTGCCGTCGGGATCGACAACGACGAGCAGATGCGCGATCTGGAGTTCAACCCCTGGGACCACGACCACCTCAGGCGCGGCGATGGATTCGCTTACCTCGGGGACTTGGTCAAGACGATCAAGCCCGCCATCGATGCCGGCTACCGCACTCGCCCCGAGGCGCCTCACACTGCGCTGATCGGCAGTTCGATGGGTGGCCTGATCACCCATGCGGGCCTGCACCGGCATGGCCAGGTGTTCGGGCTGGGGGCCATTTTGTCCCCCGCATTCTGGGTGTCACCGCTGGCGGTTCTATCCCTCAGTAAAGCCGAACCCCTGCGCGCCAGTCAGCGTGTCTTTGTCTACGCAGGGGGGCGCGAGGGACTAGGCAACATTGATGAAATATCCCGCATGTACGTGGAGCAACTTGCCGGCCAGACTGACGCCCGAGAAGTCCTCATCTGGCCCGAGGCAGAGCATGACGTGGCCGTCTGGCGCAAGGTCCTGCCAATGGCTCTGCGTTTTTTGTATCAGCTGCCGCCAGGGTGAGCCCCCTGTGGTGCCTCTTCACGCCATTCGCCCACTCGGTGGCACGCCGATTCGCTCGTGCGACGTGACCATTCGCCTGGCTCCGGCGCAAACCCGCCTTGAAGCGGCCTGTCACATGCGACAGCTTATGGCCGGCAGCGTGAGTCAGCCCTGGCCTGAAGCCGACTTCGCGACGCGCCGACATGCCCTCGGACTCAGGGCGCACCACACTGCCGAACCCCTGCGCAACGCTGGCTGCCCGGCACAAGCAACCTCCGCACTGGGTTGGCGCCAGCGTCCGCCAGGCCACCGTCATGCCAGGTTCAAGCCTTCCAGTCCGGCTTGCGCTTGTCGATGAAAGCCTGCACACCTTCCAGCGCCGACGCGTCCATCATGTTGCTGGCCATGGTGCGGCTGGCGTCGGTGTAGGCGGCGCTGATGCCCACTTCAAGCTGCCGGTAAAAGAGCTGCTTGCCCAGCGCCAGCGCCACACGCGGTTTGCCCACGATGCGGCTCACCAATGCCTCCACCGCAGCGTCCAGGTCGGCCGCGTCGGCCACGCGGTTGACGAGGCCGCGCGCCAGCGCTTCTTCGGCGCTGATGAAGTCGCCCGTCACCAGCATTTCAAACGCCAGCTTGCGTGGCAGGTTGCGGCTGAGTGCCACGCTGGGCGTGCTGCAGAACAGGCCCAGGTTGATGCCGCTGACGGCAAAGCGCACGTCACGCGCGGCCACGGCCAGGTCGCACATGGCCACCAGTTGGCAGCCCGCCGCCGTGGCAATGCCGTGCACACGTGCAATCACCGGCACACCCAGGTGCTGTATGGCCATCATCATGCGGCCGCAACGCTCAAAGAGCTTCTGGTAGTAGCCCATGGACGGCTCGGCGCGCATTTCCTTCAGGTCGTGCCCGGCGCAAAAGGCCTTGCCGGCGGCGGCAATCACCACCACACGCGCGGTCTCGTCTTCGGCCACCTGGTGCAAGGCGGTTTGCAGCGCCTCCAGCATGGCCTCGCTCAGTGAATTAAAGGCCTGCGGCCGGTTCAGCGTGAGCGTGACGACGCCGCGCGCGTCCTTGTGGTGCAACACCAAAACTTCTTCAGTCATGTCTTCATCTCCTCATTCAATGGCGGACGAGATCTTGGCCCGTTCGCGCAGCTGAAACTTCTGGATCTTGCCCGTGCTGGTCTTGGGAATGGGCTCAAAGCGTATCTCGCGTGGCACCTTGTATTCGGCCAGCAGACCCTTGCAATGCGCCACCAGTTCATCGGCCGTGACGCTGGCACCGAGCTTGGTTTCCACAAAGGCCACCGGTGTCTCACCCCACTTGGCGTCGGGCCGCGCCACCACGGCACAAGACAACACGGCCGGGTGGCGGTACAGCGCGTCTTCGACTTCGATGCTGCTGATGTTCTCACCGCCGCTGATGATGACGTCCTTGCTGCGGTCCTTGATCTTCACGTAGCGGTCAGCCTCCATCACGGCCAGGTCGCCAGTGTGGAACCAGCCGCCTTCAAAGGCCTTGGCGGTGGACTGCGGGTTCTTCAGGTAACCCTTCATCACGATGTTGCCCCTGAACATGATTTCGCCCATGGTCTGGCCGTCGGCTGGCGTGGTTTCAAGCGTTTCGGGGTCGAGCACGGTCATGCCTTCTTGCAGCATGTAGCGCACGCCCTGGCGGGCATTCAGGCGCGTTTGCTCTGACAAGCTTTCGCCGGCCCAGCTTTCACGCTTGACCGCCACGCTGGCCGGGCCGTAGACCTCGGTCAGGCCGTAGACATGGGTGATGTCAAACCCGATCTGGGCCATGCCTTCGATCATGGAAGCCGGGGGAGCGGCGCCGGCCACCATGCCACGCACCTTCTGCGTTATGCCGGCCCGCATTTCAGCCGGTGCGTTGATGAGCATGTTGTGCACGATGGGCGCGGCGCAGTAGTGGTCCACACCATGCGCGCGCATGGCGTCGAAGATGGCTTTGGCTTCCACGCGCCGCAGGCAGATGTGCGTGCCGCCCAGCATGGCCACGGTCCACGGGAAGCACCAGCCGTTGCAATGAAACATGGGCAGCGTCCACAAGTAGCGTGGAAAGTGCGGCAGGGTCCAGGTGGCTGCGTTGCACACCGCGTTCAGGTAGGCGCCCCGGTGGTGGGTGACCACGCCCTTGGGGTCACCCGTGGTGCCACTGGTGTAGCTCACGGCAATGGCATCCCATTCGTCGGCTGGGCCGGGCAGTTGCGCCAGCGGCAGGTGCGCGGCCAGCAAGGCTTCGTACTCGTGGGCGCCGATGCGCTCACCGGGGCCGGTGTATTCACTGTCGCACACGTCAATCACGGTCAGCACCACGCCATGCTGGTCACGCAGACGGGCCACCGCGTCAGCCATGAGCGGCGAGAACTCGCGGTCTGTGATCAGCACACGCGCTTCGCAGTGCTTCATCTGCCAGGCCAGCAGCGGCGCGTCCAGCCGTGTGTTCAGGGTGTTGAGCACGGCGCCCAGCGCGGGCACGGCGTAGTGTGCTTCCACCATCTCGGGCGTGTTGGGCAGCATCACGCTCACTGTGGTGCCACGGCCCACGCCCAGCGCCTGCAAGGCTGCGGCCAGGCGCGCGCTGCGCTCGCGGCACTGCGCCCAGGTGGTGCGGCGCGCACCGTGCACCACGGCCGGAAGGTCGGCAAAGACCTCGGCGCTGCGCTCTACAAAACTCACTGGCGACAAGGCCACAAAGTTGGCCGCGTTTTTGCCCAGGTGCTGGTCGTACATGCTCATGGCTTGCCTCCGTGCGGCGCCCAGGCCGGGCCGGGTGAGGGGCCACCGCAGTTGTGCATGCTAAGGGTCTGCCTGTGTGGGCGAGCAGGTCATAAGATCATGAGGCCTTACACCACCGGGGGCCCCCATGAAGACCTTGCTGCTGTGCACCCTGCTCTTGCTGCACTTGATGGGCGCTGCGTTGCCAGCCGCTGCGCAGGTGGCCTCACCGCACGCCGTGGCCGTGCCACGCTGGTTTACCGAGAGCTTTCTGGACTTCAAAGACGACGTGGCCGAAGCCGCGCGCAGCGGCAAGCGTGTGCTGGTGTACTTTGGCCAGGACGGCTGCCCCTACTGCAAGGCCATGATGCAAGGCAGCTTTGGCCCCGGCGCCACCGCCGACACCGTGCAGCGCCACTTTGTGGCCATCGCCCTGAACATCTGGGGTGACCGTGAACTGCAGTGGCTGGACGGCCGCCGCACAACCGAAAAAGCGCTGGCGCGCAGCCTGGGTGTGCAGTTCACGCCCACGCTGCTGTTTGTGGACACCGATGGCCGCATTGCGCTGCGCCTGGACGGCTACCAGCCGCCCGAGCGTTTGGCGCGCATCGTGGGCTACGTGGCCGGCCGGCATGACCGCAGCGAGTCGCTGGCCGAATACCTGCAGCGTGCCGAAGCCCGCCCCGGCGCACCCGCACCTGCTGCACAGCCCTATTTGCAGCGCGCCACCGCACTGCCGCGCCGCCCCGGCGGCAAGCCGCTGGCCGTGTTGTTTGAAGCCCCCGGCTGCGCCGCCTGCGCCGAACTGCACAGCGAAGCCTTGGCCCGCCCCACGCTGCGTGCGCTGCTGCCGCAACTGGACCTGGTGCGTGTGCTGCCCGGCGCCGCCACCGCACTGCGCACGCCGGACGGCCGCAGCAGTGACACACGCAGTTGGGCACGTGACCTGCACATCAAGCTCTACCCCACGGTGGTGTTCTTTGACGCCCGTGGCGCCGAGGTTTTCCGCTTTGACGGTTATCTGCGCCCCTTCCACATCGAAAGTGCCTTTGACTACGTGGCCAGCAGCGCCTACGTCGGCGAGCCGCAGTTCCAGCGTTTTGTGCAAACCCGTGCCGACAAGCTGCGTGCGGCCGGCAAGCCGGTGGATATGTGGCGTTGAGGCTTGCGGCGCCTGCCCCCGCGCCCGCTTGGGCGGTGCCGGCGCTCAGCGATGATGTGGCCATGACCCAAAACGCAAAGGCACCACTCACCGGCGGGTTGGCTGCAGGCTGGGGTCTGTTCTGCCTGCTGATGCTGCTGGTGGGCCTGCAAGAGCGTTGGTACGGCGGCCNNGGTACGGCGGCCAGGCCTTGTGGCCCTGGCCCGTGTTTTACGAAACCTCGTCACTGCTGGCCGCCACCGGGGTGGCCGCCTGGCGCTGGCGGCGCAGCCCACGTGACGACGCATGGCTGTTTCAACCACGCCAGTGGTTCTGGCGCGTGTTGCGCTGGACACCGCTGGTGGCGCTGGCCTTTGTGGCTGCGGTGTATGCCCTGCGCCACGGCGTGCGCGCTACCTTCGGCCTGGGCTACGAGCACCAGCCCTGGGCCGAGGTGCTGGTGTACGAATGCCTGAAGTTCTCGGTTTTCTACCTGCTGTTTGGCGGCGTGCAGTTCGCCTTGCGCTCCCACGGGGCACTGGCCGCCGAACGCCTGCGCGCCGAGCAGTTGCAGCGGTTGTCGGCCCAGGCACGCCTGGTGCAATTGACGCAGCAGATGCAGCCGCACTTTTTGTTCAACGCGCTCAACACCATCGCCGCACTGGTGCACAACGACCCGGACGGCGCCGATGCGGCCATCGTGCGCCTGGCCGCATTGCTGCGCGCCGCCACTGATGCGGCCCGGCGCCCGCTGCACCCCTTGGCCGACGAGCTGGCGCTGGCCCACAGCCACGCGGCGCTGATGCAGCAGCGCTTCGGGCCGGGCCGTGTGCGCGTGCTCTGGCACGAGCAGGCGGTGGCCGTGGACGTGCCGGCGCTGTCGCTGCAGCCGCTGCTGGAAAACGCCTTTGTGCATGCCGTGGCGCCGCGCAGTGCATTGACGACGATCACCGTCACGGTGCAGCGCACGGGTCTGCGGCTGCGCCTGTCGGTGGCCGATGACGGCGACGATGTTCTGCCAGGCACTTTGCCCGACGCCGAGCCGGGCGTGGCGCTGGCCAACCTGCGTGAACGCCTGCAGGCCTTGTACGGCAGCCGCGCCTCGTTTGCCTTGGGCAAGCGTGAGGGCGGCTGCGGCATGGTCGCCACGATGGAGTTGCCGCTGGATGACTGATCCGCTGCGCGTCGTGCTCGTGGACGACGAACCGCCGGCACGCGCACGCCTGAAACGGCTGCTGCAAGCCCTGCCCGGCGTGCTGGTGGTGGGCGAAGCCGCCGATGGGCGCGCCGCGCTGGCGCTGGCCGAGGCACTCGCGCCCGACGCCCTGCTGCTGGACGTGCAGATGCCCGAGCTGAGTGGCCTGGACGTGGCCGCATCCTTGCCCGACGGCGGCCCGGCCGTTGTCTTTGTCACCGCCTTTGACCAGTACGCGCTGCAGGCTTTCGACACAGCGGCCGTGGACTACCTGCTCAAGCCCGTGGAGCCCGAGCGCCTGGCGCGCGCCGTGCAACGCCTGCAGCAGCGCCAGCGCCAGCACCAGCGCGCTGGCCCGCGTCAGCCACCGCCCGCGCGGCTGCTGGTCAGCGAACGCGGCCAGGCGCGCGTGATTGAACTCACGCAGGTGCGCTGGCTGCAGGCCGCCGACAACTACGTGGAGGTGCACACACTGGCGCGCATGCACTTGCTGCGGCGCACGCTGGACAGCCTGCTGGCCGACCTGGGCGCAGGCTTTGTGCGCATCCACCGCAGCCGGGCCGTGGCCTTGCTTGCGGTGGCCGGCGTGCAAGCCACCGGCAAGGGCGAGGCCGTGGTCACGCTGGCTGGCGGCCCCACGCTGGCCTGCAGCCGGACCTGCCGCCCCGGCTTGCTCGC
>CXWL01110916.1_pt1 | contig 12449 bp, 11 predicted proteins | sample 590931 | NCBI WGS metagenome assembly CXWL01 (sample SAMEA3498368, study PRJEB10139) | groundwater metagenome | biome: water well; material: biofilm material | place: Germany | collected 2015-04-27
TAGTACATGCGCACGGGCGCGGTGGCGGGGTCCTGCGCGCTTTCGACGCGCTCCACGCGCTGGCCGGCTTCCAGCGCCTGCACCTGCACCTTGATGCCGACCTGGGCCAGCTGCTGCTGCACGAACTGGATCACTTTTTGCGCCGTGGTGTAGTTGTAGGCCGACCACAGCGTGCTTTCAAAGCCGTTCGGGTAGCCGGCTTCTTTCAGCAACTCCTTGGCCTTGGCCGGGTTGTAGGGCCACGGGCCGAGCTTGGTGGCGTATTCGACGCCCTGCGGCAGCACGCCTTCGGCCGGGATGGCGTAGCCCGAAAACGCCACCTTGACCAGCGCGTCCTTGTTGATGGCGTAGTTGATGGCTTCACGCACCTTCGGATTGTCGAAAGGTTTTTGCTGCGTGTTCATCGACAGGTAGCGGTGGATGATGGACGGCGCCTTCGTCACTTCGAGGCTGGCTTTTTTGGACAGGCTTTCCAGCGCTTCGGGCGGCATCGGGAAGGCGAAATGCGCCTCGTTGGTCTGCATCATGGCGGCGCGGGTGTTGTTGTCCACCACCGGGCGCCAGGTGATGCTGTCGATCTTGGGGTAGCCCTTCTTCCAGTAGCCTTCCCACTTGACGACTTTCAGGTAGTCGGTGGACTTCCACTCGACAAACTTGAACGGGCCGGTGCCGACCGGATTTTGCGCAATGCCCTTGCTGCCGTACTTGGCGAGTGCTGCCGGCGAAATGATCACGCCTGACGGATGGGCCAGTGTGTTGATGAAGGGCGAAAACGGCTCCTTCAGGGTCACGCGGACGGTAGTGGCATCCACCGCTTCAGTTTTTGCAATGTTCTTGTACAGCGTGTAGCGCTTGAGTTTGTTCTCGGGGTTGGTCACGCGGTCAAAGCTGACCTTGACCGCTTCGGCGTTGAAATCCGTGCCGTCATGGAACTTGATGCCGGACTTGAGCTTGATGGTATAGACCAGCCCGTCTTTGCTGACGGTATGGCTGTCGGCCAGCACCGGAATCATCTTGAGGTTCTTGTCGAAGCCGTAAAGGCCCTGGTAGAAGGACTTGGCCACCGCTTGCGACAGCGTGTCGTTGGCGTCATACGGGTCGGTCGTCGTGAAGTTGGACTGCACCGCCACGACCACGTCCCTGGCGGCGTGAGCCGACACGGCAAAACCGGCCAGCGCCAGAGCGGCTGCGAAGGTCGAAAGAGACTTGTTCATCAAAAAACTCCTTGGGGTGAGGAAAGGACAGGGAAGCACAGAATAAATGAAGAAACCAATAAAGAAACGGTTTTATAAATCAATAAAGTTATAAGCAAAACGGCTTAGCGCTTGACATGACCCGGTGTGGCGGCGGGGCCATCAATAAGGCCCTCCGACCGAATGCCGTGCCACGAAGTGCCCGGGCGCCACTTCATGCAACGGCGCGACCTGCGGCGGGTCGCTGATGGCGCGGATGGGGCTGGGAATCTCGTCGGCCATCAGCTGGCGAACCGGGCGCCGGCGCGACGGGTCGGCCACCGGAACGGCGGCCAGCAGGCGCCGGGTGTAGGCATGCTGCGGTTTTTCAAACACTGCCCGGCGCGGGCCGATTTCCACGATCTGACCGAGGTACATTACGGCCACGCGGTGGCTGATGCGCTCGACCACGGCCATGTCGTGCGAGATGAACAGAAAGGCGATGCCGAATTCCTGCTGCAGGTCGAGCATCAGGTTGATGATTTGCGCGCGAATCGAAACGTCCAGCGCCGACACCGCCTCGTCGGCAATCACCACCTTGGGATTGAGCGCCAGCGCCCGCGCAATCGCCACCCGCTGGCGCTGTCCGCCCGAGAATTCATGCGGGTAGCGGTTCGCCGCGTCCGCCGGCAACCCGACCTTGCCCAGCAGCCAGCGGACCCGCTCTTCGGCCTCTTTTTTCGGCATCATGCGGTGAATCAGCATGGGCTCCATGACCGAATAGCCGACCGTCAGGCGCGGGTCCAGCGAGGCGAAAGGATCCTGGAAAACAAACTGGATATCGCGCCGCAGGGCCTGCAGGGCCTTGCCCCTGAGTCCGGCAATGTTGCGGCCGGCCACCTCGACGCTGCCACCCTGGAANNAACCCGATTCGCCCACCAGCGACAGCGTTTCGCCGGGCTTCACTTCAAAACTCAGTTGCTCGACCGCATGAACCTGCCGGTGCACGCGCCCCAGCAGGCCGGTGCGCAGGGGAAAGCGCGTTGTCAAGCCCTGCACCTTGAGCACGGCGGGCTGGTCGTGGCGCACGGTATCGGGTTCCGTGGCCTCAGCCGCCGCAACGCCTGGCACTTCAAACCGCCTGGGCAGGTCCTGCCCCTGCATGGCGCCCAGGCGCGGCACGGCGGCCAGCAGGGCGCGGGTATAGGGCTCGCGTGGCTGGGCAAACAGCGTAGCGCAGTCGTTTTCTTCGACCTTGTCGCCGCGAAACATCACCAGCACCCGGTCGGCCACTTCGGCCACCACGCCCATGTCGTGGGTGATGAAGATCACGCCCATTGACAGGTCGCGCTGCAGTTGTTGGATCAGCGCGAGGATTTGCGCCTGGATCGTCACGTCCAGCGCCGTGGTCGGTTCGTCGGCAATCAGCAGTGCGGGCTTGCAGGCCAGCGCCATCGCAATCACCACGCGCTGGCGCATGCCGCCCGACAGCTGGTGCGGATGGCGGCCCAGCATGTTGCGCGCTTCGGGAATGCGCACCAGGTCGAGCATCCGCAGCGCCTCGGCCAGTGCCGCGCGGTAGGACAAGCCCTGGTGCAGGCGAATCGATTCGGCAATCTGCTCGCCGACGGTGAAGACCGGGTTCAGCGAAGTCATGGGTTCCTGGAACACCATCGCCAGGTCGGCACCGCGCAGGCTGCGCATCTGTGCCTGCGAGGCTCTGGCCAGATCGATGCGCTCGCCGCTGCGGCGCGTCAGCCACATGCTGCCGCTGCCCAGGCGGCCGCCGCCTTGCTCCACCAGCCGCATCAGCGCCAGCGACGTTACCGACTTGCCGGAACCCGACTCGCCGACGATGGCCAGCGTTTCGCCGGCATCGACATGGAAACCGAGCTTGCGTACCGCATGCACCGTGCGCTGCTCGCCGTGAAAACTCACGCTGAGGTCGCTGACCTCGATGACGCGCTGGCGCCCCGTGACAGGCGTGCTGTCCGAGTCGCCCGGAAGCGGTTCAGCGGATTCGGTGGGGCTGCTCAGAAAGGTCATGAGGCAGACCCGCCCGCATCGCCCGTGTCACCCGCATCACCCGCGTAAATCGCCGTGACCGGCGCTTCACCCACGCGCGCCCAGCCCCGGTACATGCCTTCGGTATTGAACGGCAGGCTGAGGTTGCCTTGTGCATCCACCGCAATCAGGCCGCCGCGCCCTCCGATGGCGGGCAGGACCTGCATGACGACCGCCTGCGCGGCTTCGTCGAGCGACTGGCCCGCATAAGCCATGCGTGCACAGACGTCGTAGGCGGCAACGGTGCGCATGAACATCTCGCCAGTGCCGGTGCAGGAAATCGCCGCACTGCGGTTGTCGGCATAGGTACCGGCGCCGATCACGGGCGTATCGCCGGCCCGGCCGGGCCGTTTATTGGTCATGCCGCCGGTGGAGGTGGCGGCGGCCAGGTTGCCGTGAACGTCCAGCGCCACGGCGCCGACGGTGCCCATCTTGCGGTCTTCGTCCAGCGGTGCGGCGCTGGCTGCCGGGCTGCGGAAAGTCAGGGCGGCGCCGTCGTGGTCCAGCACCGCCTTGTCGCCGGACAGCGCGCGCCGCAGTTGCTGGCGGCGGGCATCGGTTGAAAAGTAACCGGGCGACACCATTTCCAGCCCGTGTTCCCGGGCAAAAGCCTCTGCGCCGGGTCCCACCAGCAGCACATGCTCGCTGTGCTTCATCACGGCACGGGCTGCGCGAAGCCGCCGGCGTATGCGGCTCACGCAGGCCACCGCGCCGGCGCGCAGGGTGGCGCCGTCCATCACCGCGGCATCGAGTTCGTGGGTTTCGTCGTGGGTAAACACCGCGCCGTGCCCGGCATTGAAGAGCGGGCAGTCCTCGAACAGATCGACCGCCACGCTGACCGCATCCAGCGCGCTACCGCCTTCGGCCAGCACTTTCTGGCCAGCCATCAGTATGGCTTTGAGTGCCGCGTGATAGGCCGCATGCTGTTCGGCGCTGATGTCGCTGCGGCTCATGGTGCCGGCACCGCCGTGGATGGCGATAACAGGAAGGTGCTGGCTAGGGGTCACGGTTTTGCCTTTGATAACTTCGAAGAATCGACTCGTTTGCCGGACGACGGCCTGGCGGCATCGCCAGCCGGGCGAAGACGGGACGGGCTGTTGCCGTGCAGCCAGGGCAGCACGGCTTCTGCCAGCTGCGCCGCTGCCGCGACCGATCTTTGCGTGCCATGGGCCACGGCGCTGCAGAGGGCTTCAATCAAGGCCAGCACGGTGGCCTCGGAGTTCGCAAAATACTGGCTTTCGGTGTGCGCATACAGCGTGACGGTGCCCAGCGGCGCAAGCGGCGAGGTCACCCGGTCAGTCAGTGCCAGCACCGGCACACCCCCATCGCGGGCGCGGCGCGCCAGCAGTATCGTGTCGTCGAAGTAGCGCGGAAAGGCAATGGCAATCAGCAGGTCGGAAGCGTTAAGACGGGTCATGATGCGCGCGCCGTACGACGAGCCTTCCATGCTGGCCAGCAGCTGGACGTGGCTGCAATAAGGGTCGAGGCAGCGCTGTAACAGTCCGCCCAGCCAGCTGCTGGTGCCAAAGCCAACGATGTAGATACGCCGCGCGCCCAGGATGGCGTCTACCGCGGCCGTGCAACTCTGGGCATCGATAGCCTGGCGTGTCAGGTCGATATTGCGCTGGCTCTCCTCCAGCGACGCGGCAAAGATGTCAGCCACCGTGGCCGGATGCGCCAAGGTGCTGCGCAGCTTTTCGACGGGGGCCAGCGTGGTCTCGAATCCCAGCACCAGCGCCGCCCGGAACTGCGGATAGCCGTCAAATTCAAGCGCCCGGGCAAAGCGGTTGGCCGTTGCCACCGACACCCCCGTCGTGGCCGCCAGTTCGTCGATGGGCAGGGTCGCCGCCTGTAGCGGGTGGGCTAGCACATAGTCGGCGACCTGCCGGTGCGAACGGCTCAGGGTAGGCAGCACCCTGGCGATGCGTTGAGCCATTGACGGGTTGCCGCGAGAGGTCGCCAGAGAAGTCAAAATTGCGTGCCGGATGTATAAAAATTTACAAAGTGATTCATCATATAGAAATTCTTTGTCATTTTCCGGCGCCGCTGCCAGTGTTAACCCGAATGGCACTTACTTAAGGCGCGAATACCGAGAAACCTGTCCCCGGCGTTGAGCCGGGATGACAAACGGAAACGTGGATGACGCCTGAAGTTGTCATTGCGGGCTTGACCCGCAATCTATGCCTCGCGGGCCTGTGCGGTGGAACATGTGGCATGGATCCCGGCTCAAGGCCGGGATGACAGCCTTTTTGGCTTAAGTAAGTGCCATTCGTGTTAACCCGGGTGTATCGCTACCCGTTCTCAGAGTTCTTTGTAAGCGCGGTCCATTTCCGGGGCCTTGCTGGTGTCTTCAAGACCCTCCAGCAAGTCGCGTGCCGCCTGCTCAATCAGGGGACTCTTTTTGGCGTCGGTCATGTCCACCGCCTGGTCGCGCTCATGCGGCAACTCCAGACTGGACTCGACCGATCCATCCTTGAGGGGTGCTGGCTTGCCTGAACGAGAGTTTTGCGGCAGTGGCGTTTTTGCCGGCATGCCCTTGCCTGCTGCAGGCTGATCGGGCGTGTTCGAGGGGGTAATATGGCAACGCAAGCGGCACCCGACTACGAGGTCGATCAGCGCACAAATTGGTGAACTACAAACCGTCGGTTCAGAACCGCCTTGGGGCGGGCCTGCGCTTGTGGCGGGCGGTGTAACCTGAAGTGCGCACTACCGCTGCGTTTCTTGGTCTCGGACTTGCCAAACTTGGCATTACTGGATGCAAACGTGATGATCGCGCAAGGTGCCAAGGTGCCAAGGTGCCATACTTGGCCTCATGCGGTTGAATTTTCTATCCGTAGGCTTTTCGCCAAGCGCTGGCACTGGGCGGTGACCGGGCCGAACTCGGTTATGCGCTGGCCTCGCTGGGTACGGACGCCACCCCGGCCACGGCGCCGGCCCCTTACGTGGTCAATCTGTTCGACTGGTATGCGGAACACTTCGACGACCACCTGCAGGGGCGGCTGAAGTACCGGACGCCGGCGCTGATTTGCGAGCAGCTTTTCAAGCTTGATCCGCCCCGTGATCTGAAGGTGCTGGACCTGGGCTGTGGCACCGGCCTGTGCGGTGCGCTGCTCAAGCCGCTGGCCCGCGCCATGACCGGCGTGGACCTGTCGCCCAACATGCTGGAGATGGCACGCAAGCGCGGACTCTACGACGAACTGGTCTGCAGCGACCTGATCGCGTTTCTGGCACCGCACCTCGCCCGCTTTGACCTGGTGGTCGCCACCGATGTGTTTATTTATGTGGGCGCACTCGAAGCGGTGTTTCAGGCAACACGTACCGCCGTGCGGCCTGTTTGCGTTTTCTTTTGAGACCAGCGAAACGCAGGACCTGGGGCGGCGCCCGACCCGCCGTTATGCGCATTCGGTGGCCTACATCCAGCGCCTGGCCGCGGCACATGGTTTCACGGTGCTCAGCCTGACACCCAGCGTGATCCGCGAAGAAGGCGGCAAGGACCTGGACGGCTTTCTGGCGGTGTTGCGCGCCAGCTAGCCGGCACGCAAGCATTCACCATCATTTACAAATAAAACAGGCCTCCAGCCCAATCAGAACAGGCGCAAACAGCTACTTTTTATTATAGTAACTGCGAGCCCCAGGGCTTAGCGTTGTGTCGCGCCGAAACGTTCGATCGCCGCCCTCGCCAAGGCATCGATTGAGTCGGTCAGCACGGTGCCCAGCGCGGCACGCTGTGCATGCGGCACGGCCAGGGGCAGCTCGGTGCAGCCCAGCACCACGGCCTCGGCGCCACGCGCCACCAGCCGGCGTATACATGCCGCAGCGGGCGCAAACGCGTCATCGGGGCGGTTGCCCTTGACGGCGGCGATGGCATCGACGCACATCTGAAGTTCTTCCTCGTCCGGCACGATCACGCTGTGGCCGCGCTGCGCCAGCGGGCCCTGGTACAGCCCGAGCTTGAGCGTGGCGGGTGTACCCATGAGACCAATGCGCGCCTTCACCACACCCAGCCTGGCCAGGTCCTCACACACCGCGTCGACGATGTGCAGCAGCGGCACCCTGGCCTGCTGCGCCATCTGCGCGTACCAGAGGTGGGCGGTGTTGCAGGGAATGGCAATCAGCCGCGCGCCCGCGCCTTCGAGCCGGCGTATGCCAGCCATCATGGCGGCCAGCGGGTCTTCCCCCTGGCCCAGGCGCGCCGAAGTACGGTCGGGCACACGCGGGTCGTTGCACAACAGGACCGGGATATGTTCCTGGTCGCATCCGGCCGCTGTCAGCGCCACCAGCCGGGTGGCAAAGGTGCTGCCGGCCAGCGGGCCCATGCCGCCCAGAATGCCCAACAGGTCGGCGCTGGGTGGCTTATGCATGGCGCGGGGCCCGTGACAGGACTTCACCGGGCAAGGCGCCGGTGGCGCATTGGCCGTCCCAGACCCGTTGGCCGTTGACCCAGACGCCGCTGATGCCTTCGCTGGCTTGCACCGGCTGCTCGAAAGTGGCGCAGTCGGTCACACCGGCGGGATCAAACACCACCAGGTCGGCGCGGTAACCCACGCGCAGCAGACCGCGGTCCGCCAGGCCATAATGGCGCGCCGCCAGCCCCGTCATCTTGTGGATCGCGGTCTCTATCGGCAACACGCCTCGCTCGCGCACCAGGGTGCGCAGCACGTTGGTGAAAGTGCCCCATTGGCGCGGGTGCGGGTGCTGGTCAAAGGGCAGGCCATCGGAGCCGACCATCGCCAGCGGGTGGCGCATGATGCGCTCCACATCGGCTTCGTCCATGAGGAAATAAATCGCGCCGGCCGGCGCCAGGCGCTCCAGCGTTTGCACATCGTCCAGGCCCAGCTCGGCCTGGAGGTCGGCAAAGTCGCGGCCCTGGGCGGCCGGCATGGCACTGGACCAGGTGATCAGGGTGCGCCGCGCAATCCGCACGCGGTCCAGCCGCAGCATGGTCGACGTCGCCGGGTAAGGGTGGCAATCCAGGCACACCGGCTGCAGCCGCGCCGCCTGGTCGATCAGCGCCAGTGTTTCCTGCGAACGGCCATGGTTGTTGCCGCCGGCCAGCTTGTGGTGCGAGAACACCACCAGGCAGTCCAGCGCCCGGCCAATCTGCAAAGCTTCTTTCATGGCCGGCACAATGTGGTCGGCCTCGTCGCGTAGGTGAGTGGCGTACAGGCCACCGTGTTGGCCCAGCGGCAGGCCGACCTCGATGATTTCTTCCGTAGTCGCATGCGCGGCCGGCGGGTAAAACGTGCCGGTGGACATGCCGAAGGCACCGGCCTGCAGCGCCTCGGTCAGCAGGGCCTGCATCTGCGCCATCTCCGGCGCGGTCGCGGCGCGGCTGGTGTCGTCCATCACGGCCACCCGCAAGGTGGTGTGGCCGACCAGCGGCACCACGTTGACGGCCGCGGGGGCTGCGCGCAGCGCGTCAACCCAGGCCTTGAATGTTGCAAAGCGGAACAGCCGGGCCGGGCCCAGCAGGTCCAGCGGCTGCGGCACCTCGCTGCGCACCAGCAGGGCCAGGCTGATGCCGCAGTTGCCGGTCACCACCGTGGTGATGCCCTGCGACACCTTGGGCGTCATGTCCGGGTGCACCAGCAGGTAGCCATCGTCGTGGGTGTGCGAATCAATAAAACCAGGCGCCACGATGCAACCCGTGACATCGTGGTCCGGCACATCGGCCGGCATCGCGTGCCTGTCGCCGATCGCGGCAATGCGGTTACCGTCGATCAGCAGGTCGGCGCGCACCGGCGCTGCGCCGCTGCCGTCGACCAGCAGGCCGCCGGCCAGAATCAACCGGGTGGCGGGCGTGGCGGGCCGCATTCAGTCGAGCTTCTCGATCTTGGCGCTCTCGACCACCTCGGTCCAGCGCGCGGTTTCGCGGTCAATCATCTGCTTGAACTGGGCCGGGGTGCCCCCGGCGGGCACTGCACCCAGTCGGGCCAGGCCTTCACGCACCTGCGGCGTCTTCAGCGCGGCCTGGATCGCGGTGTTGAGCTTGTCGATGATGGGCTGCGGCACTTTTTTCGAGGCCACGATGCCGCCCCAGCTCACGGTTTCATACCCTTTGAGGCCGGCTTCGTCGAGCGTCGGCACACTCGGCAGCAGAGGCAGGCGTTTCAGGCTGGTCACGCCCAGCNNTCACGCCCAGCGCGCGTACCTTGCCCGAGGTGACCAGCGGCACAACCTCGGACGAGTTGGCGAACAGGTAGTCGGTGCGGCCGCCAAGCAGGTCCTGCAGCGCGGCCGGTCCGCCGTTGTACGGCACGTACAACACGTCGATCTTGGCCATGCTGCGAAACAGCTCGCCGCTCATGTGGCCGGTGGTGCCGACGCCGGGTGCGCCGAAGGACAGCTTGCCGGGTGTCTTGCGGGCCGCATCAATCACGGCGGCAGCACTCTGGTAGGGCGAGTCGGCGCGCACAATCATCACGTTGTACAAATCGAACGCATGGGCCACGGGCACCAGGTCCCGGTCAACGTCGTAAGGCAGCTTTTTGAACAGCGAGCGGTTGACGGCCAGCGTGTTCACGTTGCCGTAGCCGATGGTGTAGCCGTCCGCCGGCTTGCTGATGATGTTGAGAATGCCGATGTTGCCGGCCGCGCCGGGCTTGTTGTCGATCACCACGGGCGTGTTCAGGATTTTCGCCAGCTCGTTGGTGATGACGCGCGACAACACGTCGGGCGAGCCGCCGGCGGCCGACGGCACCACGAAGGTGATGGGCTTTTCGGGATAATCAGCCAGGGCCGCGGGCGCGACCGCCATCATCGAAAGGCCGGCGGTCAAAGAGGCCAGCCAGGGAGTGAGCATGAAGTGGCGCATGTCGTGGTGTATCGGTTGGTTGAAGATGCCACTCAGAATACCGGAAGACGCGAATATCTCCCCATTCATTAATGTCCACAGTCAATAAGCGGCTGTTATGGTTTAAGGCGAAACACCAGGTGGAAAACGACTCAATAAGCGCAGACACCGATGGCGGCAGCGAGCCGAGACGCCCGCTCAACCTGCGCCAGATCGAAGTGTTTCGCGCCATCATGATCGCCGGCTCGGTCAGTGCCGCCGGGCGGATGCTGCATGTCTCGCAACCCGCGATCAGCCGGGTGCTGTCGCTGACCGAAAGCCGCCTTGGTTTCCAGTTGTTCGAGCGCCAGCGCACCCGCTTGTTGCCCACGCCCGAGGCGCGCCGCCTGTTCGGCGAGGTCGAAGGCCTGTACCACGGCATCCAGCGCATCAACGACCTGGCCAGCAACCTGGCCCGCTCCGGCGCGGGCCGGCTGCGCATCGCCACCAGCGCGAGTTTTGGCGAGCGGTTGATCCCGATGGCGCTGGAGCGCTTTTGCAAACGCAACCCCGGCGTGCATGTGGCCTGCCGCAACGTGACCTATGACGAACTCGCCGCGCGTTTTCTCACGGGCGACGTGGACATTGCCATTTCCATGCTGGCGCCCGACCACGCCAACCTGCAGGCCACCGCGCTGGGGCAGGACGAGCTGGTCTGCCTGGTGGCCGGCAAGCACCCGCTCGCGCAGCAGGACGCCGTGCGCGCCGAGGACCTGCGCGCGGTGCGCTGGATCGGCTACCCGGCCGCCGCACCTTTGGGACGCTTGCTGACCGCGCTGCTCGGCCCCGAGGTGGCCGCCTCGGCGCAGATCGAAGTGCATTCGCCCATCACCGCGATCGGGTTTGCGCAGCAGGGGCTGGGCGCCGCGCTGGTGGTCGGCTGGAGCCTGCCGCTGGTGCTGCCGCCCGGCATGGTGGTGCTGCCCGTGATCGCGTCCACGCCGGTGAAAATCTGGGCCGTGCGCTCTCGGCTCGAACCGCTGCCGGTGCTGGCGCAACGCTTTCTCACGGCGGTGAGCCATGTGCTGAAAGCCGACAAACAACCATCACATTTCGGCACCGCACCATAACGGCGGGCTATTGCCGGTTGGCTGCTTGAGCCGCATGGCATGGCCGCAAACCCGCATGTGGCGTGGTTTTGCAGGCGGTGCCGGGCTTTGCTCCGCGATGCGTGACCGTGTACGCCACGGCCACGCCGGGCATTTACGCGGGCAGGCAGGCGCGGCATCATCGGCGAGGTCTTCAACCTCTATCTGTGAGCAAACCATGAGTAAGAACAAGATCGGCCTGGCCGTTGCGCAAATGGGACCGGTGCACCTGGCGGACAGCCGCGCCGCCGTCGTCAAACGCCTGCTGGAGATGATGCGCGAGGCCAAGGCGCGGCAGGCCGACCTGGTGGTCTTTCCCGAACTGGCGCTGACGACTTTTTTCCCGCGCTACTGGATGAGCCAGGAAGAAGCGGAGGCGCGTTTTTTTGAAGCGCAGATGCCTAATGCCGACGTGCAGCCGCTGTTCGACGAAGCCCGCAAGCTGGGCATCGGCTTTTACCTGGGGTATGCCGAGCTGACACCCGAAGGCCGGCCCTACAACACCGCCATCCTGGTCGACAAGTCCGCCAACATCGTGGGCAAGTACCGCAAGGTGCACCTGCCGGGCCACGTCGATCACAAACCCGACGCACCTTTCCAGCACCTGGAGAAAAAATTCTTCGATGTCGGCGACCGCCCCTGGGGCGTGTGGGATACGCTGGGCGCCAAGATCGGCATGGCCTTGTGCAACGACCGCCGCTGGCCCGAAACCTGGCGCGTGATGTCGCTGCAAAGCGCCGAGATCGTTGTACTGGGCTACAACACACCCTCGCAAAACATCCACTGGGACGAACCGGTGCACCTGCGCATGCACCACCACCTGATCACGCTGCAGGCCAGTGCCTACCAGAACTGCGTATGGGCAGCAGCAGCCGCCAAGTGTGGCCGGGAAGACGGCTTTCACATGATAGGCGGCTCCGTCATCGTGTCGCCCACCGGCGAAATTGCAGCCCAGGCCAGCACGGAGGAAGACGAAGTTATTGCAGTCCAGGCCGACCTGGACCTGGCCAAGGCCTTCAGCCAAAACGTCTTCGATTTCGCCCGCCATCGCCGGCCCGAGTATTACCAGCTGATCGTGGACCGCGTGGGGCCGGGCGAGCCGCTGAAATCGTAAACCCCGGAAGGCGCTCTATTTTTAATAGCTGCTTGCGCCCGTCATTATTGGGCGGTTTCAAGGGTTTTGTCGCAATAACGGACTCTGGCCGAAAGGAGTTGCGTCGCTGACCTGGTGATCAAACAGCGAGGCTGTAGAACTGCTGCGCTGCGGACTTGGGTTGACCGGCGGGGCAGTTC
>CXWL01000345.1_pt1 | contig 12448 bp, 11 predicted proteins | sample 590931 | NCBI WGS metagenome assembly CXWL01 (sample SAMEA3498368, study PRJEB10139) | groundwater metagenome | biome: water well; material: biofilm material | place: Germany | collected 2015-04-27
TCTTCGACGTAGGGATCGGCATCCGGTGAGGGGGACCGATAAAACGTGCCGACGATCGGTGATGCGATGGTAATCATGCCGGTCGTATCTTCGGTCTGTACAGCTGCCGCCCCAGAAGGTTGAGACGCGGAGGCCGTACCGGATGAGCCATGGTCGGCGACGCTGGTCGTGATCGTTCTGACCTCGACCTCATGGCGCACACGGATTCTGAGGCCTTCTCGCTCCAGCTCCAGTTCAGTCAGATTGTTCTTCTTCAGCAGGTCGATCAGCTCTTGGATGTGTTTACTCTGCTGCCCTGATAACAAGGGAGTGCCTTGGCCGCCTGGAGGGGTCGCAAAGGCCTGAGGGAGAATAATCGGCTTCCCTCGCTTCTTTGACTTGTTCGATTTCTGTGTGCTCACCGAACACGCTCCACGTAGGCTCGCGTCCGCGTATCAATCTTGATCACGGTCCCACTTTCTAAATAGAGCGGCACCTTGAGGGTGGCGCCAGTTTCAAGGGTGGCGAGTTTCGTGCCGCCCGTCGCGGTATCGCCACGGAAACCCGGTTCGGTGTCCGTAACTTTTAATTCAATAAAGTTCGGCAGCTCAACATCGATCGGGCGATGCTCGTAGACGAGAATCTTCACGATCATGTTTTCCTTCAACAGATCTGCATTGTCGCCGAGCTTGCTCTTTTCGAACGTCAATTGCTCGTATGAATCCGTGTCCATGAAGGTATAGGCGTCGTCGGTTGCATAAAGGAATTGCATGTCCCGTTCATCGAGCTTCGGCTCTTCGAACCGCTCCCCTGATCGAAAGGTACGGTCGATCACACTACCCGTGAGATAGCCCTTGAGCTTAGTGCGTACGAAGGCTCCACCCTTGCCTGGTTTTACATGCTGAAACTCAATGATATAAAATGGCTGGTTATCGACCATCAGCCGTACGCCACCGCGAAAGTCAGTCGTGGAAATCACTCGATACTCCCTTCACACTGTATGCGTCCACTCGACGCGCTCCATAATTATTTCGTTCCTGTTGTCGTCCGTTGCGCTGTCGCTGGTACGGCTGTCTTTTTCTGGCGTTTGGATGCGGTGAGATGGTCATGCAGCCCACGAAGTGCGAGGAGATAACCCGTCGCACCTAAGCCGGTAATCTGCCCAAGCGCGACTCCTGCGATATATGAGTGATGGCGAAACTCTTCCCGCTGATGGATATTAGACAAATGCACTTCCATCGTTGGCAGACTGACCGCCGCAATCGCATCCCGGATCGCAATGCTCGTATGGGTATAGGCGGCAGGGTTGATGATGATACCGTCGTATCCTGTCCGCGACTCTTGAATCCAGGTGACCAACTCTCCCTCGTGATTCGACTGGCGTATATCCACCTTCACGGACAACTCTTTTGCCAGCATTGCAATGGTTGAGTTGATGTCATTAAGTGACAGGGTCCCGTAAATCGACTGCTCTCTGCTCCCGAGGAGATTGAGATTTGGACCGTGCAATATTCGTATGCGTAGCATGACTCTATTATTCAACTACTCAATAGGTGAGAACGACTGCTCCTGCCACAGTCCAGCCGGGCCGCATTGTAGCAGTCCGCCTCAAACCGGTCAAACTCGCAAAATTATTGGGAAGTCTTGGAGAGGGGCCTATTCGTCGTATCACGGTCTCGACGCCGTGATTGAATGGTGCGAAGCCAGGCTTCTAATTGAGCCACGACTTCGGCATGAGGAGATGGAGAGGGCATCGCCTCAACGACGTTGACGTGAGGAGCCTCCTCGGGCACCGCGAGTTGCTCGCCTGTGTGATCGTGTGTATGGAGCACCGTCTCCATCAGTTCCGAAGCCACGATCAGTGGATCGGTCTCCATGGTTTCTGATTTGGTAGGCGTTGAAACTGATAGGCCTTCATGTTGCGTACTAACTTCAGGAATGGCTGCCTTGAGTGGGTCAGAAACTATTGGAACTGCCAGCACCTCTTGCACGGAGCTGCTTTGCGTGACTGGATCAGCCGGCTTTGGCTTCTCCGGCTCTTTTGTGAGAGTCAGGGGTTTAACCAGCGCCGATTGGACTGAGAGCGCCTCCTCATCCCGCGGATTGACTCTCAAGATGACAGCACAGGATTGCAGGGCCAAGCCATGTTGCTCCTGGCTCACATAGATCTTGATCAAGGTCCGGTGTGCACGCAGGTTTTCAGGACTTAATTTGATGGATTCTTCCAGAATCGCTTTAGCCTTGGTGGGCTGCCCCATCTGATCATAGGCACGACCGAGCGCGACCATCGCCGTAATGAAACCGGGATAATATTTCAACCCGTCTTCGAGAACACCTGCGGCTTCCTGCCACATGCCGACCTTGGCATATTCTTCAGCCAAGGGCATGAAGACCTTGGATTGCGGATCTTTGGCCAATTGGGTGGCCAGTCGATCAATTTCCATCGCCGTCTCGGCTGATTGTTGATTCTGTGCCATGGTGTATTAGCGTCCTCCCACAACCGGCTTTGGCGCCTGTTGCGACTCTCTGGTGCAAAGCAGTTTATGCGCCCGATTCAGGATCGCGTCAGCAAGCGCACGCTTTGGCATCAACGGCAGTTCTGTAACAGTCCCCTCCCGATCGATTAACGTGGCAGAATTCTGTTCACTGCCGAACCCCGCTCCTTCCATCGTGACATCGTTTGCCACAATGAGGTCGAGCCCTTTGGCCCTAAGCTTGTCTTTCGCGTGAGCGATCAGATCGCAGGTCTCAGCGGCAAATCCAACGATAAGTTGCGTGGTCCGTTGGGCGGATAAGGAGGCCAGGATGTCGGTGGTTCGCTCGAGATCAAGGGTTAGGTTGATCAGCCCTTGTTTCTTCATTTTTCGAGAAGCAGGGTGTTTGGGGCGAAAGTCCGCGACGGCGGCGGCCATGATCACAGCGGAGGACCATGCCAGACGTATCGACAGGGCTTGTGTCATTTCTTCAGCCGTGGCGACCGAAACGACCTCGACACCTTTCGGAAGGGGAAGAGCCGTCGGCCCAGTCACAAGGACTACCTGGGCTCCCCTTGCCTGGGCGGCCTCGGCGAGAGCGTAGCCCATTTTCCCGGAAGAACGGTTTGAAATGAATCGTACGGGATCGATCGGCTCCTGCGTTGGGCCGGCCGAAACCAGGATGCGGTGCCCTTGCCAATCGCGCAGTGGCGCCAAGGCTGCGTGAAGCGCCTCCAGAATCCTGCTTTCCTCTGCCAAGCGGCCTTGACCGATCCGTCCTGAGGCAAGGGGGCCTTCTTCGGGATCCACAACCATGGTTCCCCTGGCACGCAATGTCCGCACGTGCTCGGTGACAGAGGGATGTGTCCACATCCCTCCATCCATCGCAGGTGCCACAATCAAGGGGCATTGTGCCGTGAGCAACATGGTCGAGAGTAAATCGTCACCAAGCCCCAGGGCTATCTTGGCCAAGCAATTGGCCGTGGCCGGCGCAATGACAATGGCATCTGCCTGCTCAGGCAACGATAAGTGCTTCATCTCCTGATGTGCCTCGAACACCTCCGTCGAGACGGGATGGCCTGAGAGCACTTCAAACGTCAGCGGAGTGACGAATTTCGTAGCCGATTGCGTCATCACGACGTGCACGACCGCTCCTTCACGGAGCAAGGTTCGTAACAGCAAAACCGCCTTATAGGCGGCAATGCTGCCCGTCACGCCGAGCACGATCCGTTTTCCGATCAACGTCGGCCCTGTAGAGCCGGAGATCTCCACGTGTTACTCCTCGCTCGTCCCCACTACCGCCTTCGGGGTATCGTCGACATAGACGCTCAGTTCTTTCTTGATTTCCTTCGCATCGTCGCCGGTCATCATGGCGATACGCTCCATTTCACCTTCCTTGCCGCGCTTCGATTCCTTCATCGCATCCCGGGCCTCTTGACCGACGAGGTACGTCGTTTGTCCTCGGAGGACTTCATCGAGGGCAATGGTCGTTTCCTTGTTGAAGCGCGAGGCGGCATGACGCGATCCTTGCAAGATATGCTTCGCCCGCTGACCCGCGATGATTGCGAGCCTATGGCGTGAGTCAAATTCACCTGGTGCGTATTGAGGTAAGAGTCTCAACATGTCGATCATGGCTGCAGTGCTCCTTTGTGTGATGAAAGATCGTTGCGATTTCAGGGTTTCTGTTCGTCATCGAGAATGAAGTTATTTTCGAGCCACGTCATATTCAATCGTTTCGTCTTCAGACGTTCCGACCAGAAGATGCTTTCGAGGTCGCGAATCGATCGGTTGATGTCGTCGTTCCGGACGATGTAGGCATATTCCCGATAGCTCCAGACCTCTTCTTTGACTTTATGCAAGCGTCGTTGGATCTCTTCCGCCGTGTCGGAGGCTCTGGTTTGCAGCCGGGATCGGAGGACGGCCATTGAGGGGGGAAGAATAAAAATCGATACCGAATCTTCAAACCGCTTCCTGACCTGCATCGCCCCTTGCACGTCGATCTCCAATAAGACATCAATCCCCTGATCGATCTTTTCGGTCAGTGATTTCCATGGTGTGCCGTAGAGGTTCCCGTACACGCGAGCCCACTCGACAAACTCATTCCGATTGATCATCTCTTGGAACGGCTGTTCGTCGATAAAATAATATTCGCGCCCATGCTCTTCGCCAAGCCGTGGTTGTCTTGTCGTATATGAAATTGAATGCCACAGATCGGGAAGGTTCGTCGTGAGTTGCTTGCAAAGCGTGGTTTTCCCAGTGCCAGACGGGGCAGAGATAATGAAGAGAATCCCACGGCGATCCGTCGAGGATCGCGGTTGGCCTGACACAGTCGCGGTAGAACTTGTGGTCGTACTAGTACTCATTCGACGTTTTGGACCTGTTCGCGAATACGTTCAAGCTCGGCCTTCATCTGCACCACATGACCGGCAATTTCTGCATCGTTGGCTTTGGAGCCGATCGTGTTGACTTCCCGCCCGATTTCCTGAAGCAGGAAGTCGAGGGTCTTGCCAACAGATTCTGCACGTGTGAGCGTCTGCTCAAACTGTATCATATGCGAGTCCAATCTGACTATTTCTTCCGTAATGTCGCCACGATCCGCGTAAACTGCCAATTCCTGATAAAGTCGCGGGGGATCTGGGATTTCCGATCCCAGGAGCTTCTCCACACGGGTCTTCATGCGGACAAAGGCCTCTTGGGCCAGCAGTGGGGTCCGTGCTGCGACCAGGTCTTTGTGGCTCCGAATGGTCTGGATCCGCGCGCGCATATCCTCGGTCAGGGCCTTCCCTTCGCTCGTTCGCATCTCCGCAAGGTCCGTCAGTGCCTTGGTCATCAGTTGCTGCACGAGCTTCGCCAGTTTCGGGTCTTCCGTCGGCTGATCCGATACCGACACCACGTCACGGAACCCAGCCATGAGCGCCAGATCGACCGACCCGCTCAGCTTCAGGGATTTCTTGAGAGTGAGGAAGGCCTGATGGTACTGCTTCGCGAGGGACAGGTCAAGGTTGACCCCTCCGGCACGACCTTTTCCAGCCTGAACCGTCACGGTGATGTCAACACGACCGCGGGTGCAACGTTGCTGGATGGATTTCTTGAAAGCGTCCTCCAGATGGCTCAGGGGCCTGGGAAGGCGGCAGGCAATTTCAAGAAAGCGATGGTTCACGGAGCGCATTTCGACCGTGACGGACCCATCTTGCCAAGGAGCCTGCCGACGACCGAAGCCAGTCATACTATGAATCATTGAGGACCTTTCTCTTTCCAGGAGCACTGTTGGTAAACCGGACAGGTACCGCACCGGGGCTTTCTCGCGAGGCAGATGTATCGGCCATGCAACAGCAATCGCTGCGAAACGACCGTCCACTGGGATTTTGGCATCAGTTGCTGCAGGTCTTCCTCTACACGTTCCGGATTATCAGATTTGGTCAGAGCAAGCCGCTTGGCCACCCGTTTCACATGGGTATCGACGACAATGCCAGGCTGTCCAAATGCATTTCCCAGAATGACATTCGCCGTTTTTCTGCCGACGCCAGGCAGTGTAATCAATTCCTCCATTGTCTGCGGAACCTGTGAATTGAATTGTTCGGTCACGGCCTTGCCGCAAGCAAGAAGATGTTTGGCTTTATTCTTATAGAAACCAGTCGACCGAATGAGTTGTTCCAGCTCAGGCAACTTGGCGGCTGCCAGTTCTGCTGGTCCCGGATATCGGCCAAAGAGTGGCGGAGTCACCTGATTCACCCGCTGGTCCGTACATTGGGCTGAGAGAATTGTCGCCACGAGCAGCTCCCAAGGGGAACGATGGTCGAGCTCCATTTTCGGCGTCGGCATGGTGCGCAGAAGCGCCTTGGCAATGCTCTTGAGGCGGTCTTGACGATCGAGCGATGGTACAGATTTCGTGGTCATGGCTGGTGCCGAAGAAGATGGATTGTGCCGCGAGTTAGGGCCGAGATGCAAGCGGGCTTGGAGCCGCGGATTTTCGGGAAGAGCCATCCTCCGGAACAAGCACGGCCAGCCGTTCTTCAAGCAGCCGAATGAGCGGACGCAAGGTCTCCGAATGCAGAGCTGAAACTCCAATCGCCCCGTAGCGTTGACAGAGAACCGCTGCTTGTCCTGGTGGAAGCTGATCACATTTATTAAACACCAAGACCCGCGGAAGCTCGTCGAGGATGAGGCTTTTCAGCACGGTATCGACGGCGGCGATATGGGCGTCCAGATCTTTGGTCCCTGCATCAACCACGTGGAGGAGGAGGTCGGCATCGCGCAACTCGTCCAGAGTTGTTCTGAAGGCCGCGAGAAGATCTTTGGGCAGGTCGCGAATAAATCCCACTGTGTCGGTGATGATGACTTCCCTGCCCTGCGGAAAACGCAGACGACGGCTGGTGGTATCGAGTGTTTCAAAGACACGCGGAGCCGCGCTCACCTGACTGTTCGTGATGACGTTGAGCAACGTCGACTTGCCTGCGTTCGTGTAGCCCACGATGGACAGGACCGGAAAATCCTGTCGGACGCGGCGCGAGCGACGTTGATCTTGGTGGCGGGCAAAGCCCTCGATCTCTCGCTCCAAATAGTCGATGCGCTCTCGGATTCGACGGCGGTCCGTTTCAAGTTTTGTTTCGCCCGGCCCTCTGCTGCCGATGCCTCCGCCTAATCGAGAAAGGCTTGTGCCCTGACCGGAAAGACGCGGCAGCATATAGCGAAGTTGCGCCAGCTCGACTTGCACCTTGCCTTCCCGGCTATGCGCGCGTTGCGCAAAGATGTCGAGAATCAGCTGGGTCCGATCGATGACCGGCAGGTCGCTGATCTCTGCAATCGCACGTAACTGTCCTGGAGCTAAGTCTTGATCGAAGATCAAGAGATCTGCGCCTTGTTGCATCGCTTGTGTCAGCACATCTTTGAGCTTACCGCTCCCTAATTGAAACCGATGGTGGCCACCCTGTGTCCGTTGCACTAAACGGTCGATGACCGTGAGATCCACAGAGGACGCCAACTCCGCAAGTTCAGCGAGGCGTTCTTCCTGCTCGGCTTTGCTCTTGGGTGAGGCGCTCACGAGGATGGCAGCTTGCCCCTGGGCCATCGTGTGCGATGCGCTCTGACGTTGCAGATCCGACTCCAGGTCGTGAATGAATGTTTCGAAACTTACCGGGCATTGATGGACCAACGTGGGCTTCAGCAATGTGTATAAGGACTTTTCAGGGCCGGGTGGATTCAGGTGGGCCAGGGAGAGCAAGCCTGGTTCCCCCTTAGGCGTGACGGCCAACGTTCCGATCATGTCGAGTCGAAGCAGGCCCAGCATGGTGAGGTCTTCTTGTGTAATCGGCTCATCTTTCAAGGTCGAGCGGATCAGGCGAAGGCCCCTCAGTGATCGCGGACTCGCACGAAAAGTGGTCAACGTCGTTGGAGAGGGCTCGGTGCCAGCGCCGACCAGAACGTCTTGCACGGCGCCACGCCTGGTGATGACCAGTCCGATGGGACGGCGAATCTCGTGCGTGAACTGCGCAAGAGTTTTTGCCGCTTCAGATGAGAGGACGTCATCCACGGGCATACGTCGGCGATACAGCCGTTCAAGCATGGCGAGCTGGCCGGCACGGAGACCCAGGACTTGTCCATAGATTTCAGGAATGAGCGTCGTGTCCTTCTCTAAAGATTAGATCGCGTGCGCCAACGGTGAAACCATTGAGGCCTGAGCATCCAGATCGAGGGGGGCCCGCATTCCTGCGCAAAGTGTCTGCCTCCCCGCCGCCGCGATCATCGCAGCATTATCGGTGCAATAGCTGAGTGGAGGAAGGCTCAACAGCAGCCCCTCGGATGCGGCTCGCTCTTGGAGCAGCAAGCGCAAGCGGGAATTTGCAGACACCCCGCCGACAACAGCCAATGCACGAGCGCCGGAAGATTGAACCGCAGCAAAGGCCTTCTCAACCAAAATGGTGACGATAGCCTCCTGATAACCTGCCGCGAGGTCAGCCAGTTTATCCGCCCGATATTGCTCATGTATTGCTTGAACTATATAAAGCAGCGATGTTTTCAGACCGCTGAAACTGAAATCCAGACTACCCTTCTTAAGATAGGATCTTGGGAAGGCAATCGCGTCGGGATTTCCCTGCCTCGCCAAGCGATCTATGGCTGGCCCTCCAGGATATTCCAGTCCAAGCATTTGAGCGCCTTTGTCAAATGCCTCCCCTGCAGCATCGTCCTTGGTCGCGCCAAGAAGCCGGTGGTGGCCGTTAGCTTCCCTGAAATACAGATGAGTATGCCCGCCTGAGACAACCAGAACCACGCAGGGCAATGGAAACGCTGGGTCCTGCAGCCAGGCGGAGGCAATGTGGCCCTCAAGATGGCTCACGCCGACTACAGGAATACTCAAGGCATAGGCCAAGGCTTTTGCATAGTTGACCCCAACGAGAAGCGCACCAGCCAGACCAGGTCCTTGAGTGACAGCGATACCAGAGAGATCAGTCCATACCAAACCAGCTCGTTGTAGTGCCTCAGCTGAGACAACTTCAATAGATTCAATATGGGCGCGGGAGGCGAGTTCGGGCACGACACCACCGAATCGCTGATGAACCGCATGTTGTGACGTTATAATATTTGAAAGGACGGTACCATCTGCCGCCAACACAGATGCCGCCGTTTCATCACAGGACGTCTCGATGCCAAGGATAGGTCCTGGTATCCAGGCATTGAGCGGCTGATCAAGGGTTGCATTCATGACATCATGGCCTATCACGTGAGCAAAACGATGAATGAGTCTCATGTTGAAGGGTAAATAACATGGCCCTTGTGGCGCTGACGCCACAAGGGCCATGTCGCACTCAATACTCTAACATCGAACAGGTCAAAGCAGAGCTACTAGACTCCAGCCATGGCCTCCTGCGCGATGAATGCCGGAGCGCCATCGCGAAGTACGACGCGGATTTTACGGCATTCCTTAAACCGTCCCTTGATCATCTCTTCAGAGAGTGGATCACCGATCGCACGCTGAATCGTCCGACGCATCGGCCTGGCTCCGTAGAGCGGCTCATAGCCTTCCTTGATCAGCCATTGCTTGACGTCATCCTCAACTTCAAGTTCCACACCCTTCTCAAGAAGACGAAGGTTGAGCTCACCCAACAGGATGTCGAGAATACTGGTGAGATGGGTCTTGTCCAGCTGATGGAAGACCACGATTTCGTCGATCCGGTTCAGGAACTCCGGACTGAACGAGCGTCGCAATTCCCCCAAGACCTCTTCCTTCTTATGGCGCTCCTGATCGCCTTCCGTGCTCTGGAATCCAAGCGAGACGCCCTTCTGGATCATCTTCGTCCCGATATTAGAAGTCATGATGATGACGCAATTCTTGAAGTCAACCTTGCGCCCGAGGCTATCGGTCAACACCCCGTCGTCCAATACTTGTAGCAGGATATTGAACNNTTCGATTTCGTCGAAAAGCACCACTGAATAGGGCCGACGGCGAACCCGTTCAGTCAACTGGCCACCCTCTTCATATCCCACGTATCCAGGAGGCGCCCCGAAGAGTCGTGTACTGGTGAACTTTTCCTGATATTCCGACATGTCGATTCGAATGAGCGCATCTTCACTGTTGAAGAGGAACCCCGCCAATGTCCTTGCCAACTCGGTTTTCCCAACCCCGGTGGGACCCAGGAAAATAAACGAGCCGATCGGCTTCCGCGCCTCTTTGAGACCTGCACGTGACCGCCGAATGGCTCGGGCCACGGCCGAGATGGCTTCGTTCTGACCGATCACGCGCTTGTGAAGGAACTCCTCCATGCGCAGCAGCTTGTTCGATTCTTCCTCTTCAAGCTTGAAGAGCGGAATACCGGTCATCTTGGAGACGACATAGGCCACATCTTCTTTGCCAATCGTCGGCTTATTTTTCTCCTGATTCTTCTTCCACTCGCGCTTGGATTCATCGAGCAGCTTGCGCAGCCGTTCTTCTTCCTCGCGATGACGAACGGCTTCCTCGAAGTTCTGCAAGGAGATGGCCTGTTCCTTTTCGCGAGAAACCTTTTTCAGCTCTTGCTCCATAGCCTTCAGCTCCGAGGGCAATGCATAGGTCTGCAGTTTTGCCCGCGAGCCAGTCTCGTCGATTAAATCGATGGCCTTATCCGGGAGAAAACGATCGCTGATGTAACGATCGGATAACTTCACCGCTTCGAGAATAGCCTCTTCGGATATTTCGACGCCATGATGTTCTTCGTACCGATCGCGAAGTCCCTGGATGATCAATACCGTTTCATCGATGCTTGGGGGCTGAACATGAATCGGCTGGAATCGCCGCTTGAGGGCCCCATCTTTCTCAATATGCTTTCGGTATTCATCGAGTGTCGTGGCACCGATACACTGAATCTCACCACGCGACAATGCTGGTTTGAGCATATTGGACGCATCGATCGATCCCTCTGCCGCCCCAGCTCCCACCAAGGTATGAAGTTCATCGATGAAAATAATGATGTTTCCGGCCTGGACGATTTCCTTCATAACGACCTTCAGCCGTTCCTCGAATTGGCCGCGATACTTCGTACCAGCGACCAGCGCTCCGAGATCCAATGCAATGACGCGGCGTGAGAGAAGGTTGTCCGGCACTTCAGACTGAACGATCCGCTGGGCAAGACCTTCGACAATGGCGGTCTTACCGACACCGGCTTCGCCAATAAGCACAGGATTGTTTTTCGACCTGCGGCTCAAGATCTGTAGTACACGCTCGATTTCGTCGGCTCGACCGATGACAGGATCCAGATGTCCTTCCTGGGCCAGCTGGGTCAGGTCACGACCGAACTCGTCGAGTGCCGGAGTGTTGCTCTTCCGGTCGCGCTCGCGAGGAGCAGACTTTCGTAAAAATGTGACAGTCAATTGTCGGGCGGTCAGGAGATTGGCGCCTAAGCTGCGAAGGATCTTTCCGCCGATCCCTTCCTCTTCTCGGAGCAGACCCAATAAGAGGTGTTCGCTGCCGATATGATTGTGTCCAAGGAGACGGGCTTCTTCGACCCCGTATTCGATAACTTTTTTGACCCGGGGGCTGAATGGGATTTCCCCAAAGGTCATCGTGGTCCCTCCCCCGGGCAAATTCCGTTCAATCTCCAAACGGATTTGTTCGGTCGAGAGCCCCATCTTTTTCAAGATCATCAGCGCAATCCCGTCGGACTCACGGAGAATCGCGAGGACGAGATGCTCGGTCCCGAGGTAGTCGTTTTGATGACGCTCAGCCTCTTCCCGTGCGAGGATGATGATCTTCCGACCCTTGTCCGTGAATCGTTCGAACATCCTGCCTCCTTTTAGGTGAAACCTATGACCAGTTCCATCTGCGCAAACCTATCGAAAAACTTGACCTAATCTTAACTAGAAGGATTTTAGGTGTCAAGGCTACGAGACAATCGCACAAGCCTGAAATTCGACGAAAGCCCATCCTGGAGATGGCAACTTGCGTGGCTCCGGTTCGTTGACTTCAAAAGAACCCTCCCGATACAATCTCGGACTTTTTCACCAGTATCTTAAATCGCTGTTCGACAGGGCGCTACACATGAAGAACAAAAGTATCGGGATCTTGACCAAGCCCAAGTTCCCTGAGATCAAGAACACATTGCTCGATGTGGTGACCTGGCTCAGGGCTCGAAGCATTGGTGTCATCTTAGATACGACATCCGCAGCCTTGCTCGGCGAGCAAGGGGGAGTCCAGAAAACTCAACTAGCCAGCAAGGCGGATGTACTATTGGTCCTGGGCGGCGATGGAACCATGCTCAATGCTGCCAGGCTTGCCGGGGAACGAAGCATTCCGATCCTCGGCGTCAATATGGGCGGCCTGGGTTTCTTAACCGAAGTCAGGCTGGAGAACTTGTACCCCTCTCTTGAACGCGTGTTTGCCAATGACTTCGTGCTCGACGAACGACTCATGCTCCAGACGCATATTCATCGGCATGGAGAAACCGTCGCGCGTGGGGTGGTGCTGAACGACGTCGTGATCAGCAAGGGGACCCTGGCCCGGATGATCGAGGTGAAGATTTTCATTC
>CXWL01002121.1_pt1 | contig 12448 bp, 7 predicted proteins | sample 590931 | NCBI WGS metagenome assembly CXWL01 (sample SAMEA3498368, study PRJEB10139) | groundwater metagenome | biome: water well; material: biofilm material | place: Germany | collected 2015-04-27
TCCTCTTTCGCACCCACACCTCATCCCTGTTCAAGTTGACACCAGTTCCCGGGCCTATGACGGGTGGGAGAGTTGGTTGACCACCAGACCGATTCACAGGCCATGTCCAGGCTCGTGAACAACTGAGAAAAGGCCGTTCCTCAACGAACGGCCTCCTTTGTGGTCCATCCACGTACATGGTAGCATTTGAAAATAGCGCTCCCCCGCAACAACCGATCACCTCTCTCGCATCACGACCTTGAGGAGGTCCCATGTCGAAACAGCACAGGCCCACAACTCCTTTCTTGTTCGCAACGTTCCTACTCGCACCACTGGTGGCCGCCGCGGTAGAACCTCAAGCAGGCCGCATCGAGATCACGGCCGACTACCGCTATGCCACTCACGAGACGGAGAACCTCGCGGAGGCAAAGCACCTGGTCTGCCGTGAAGCCTGGCGCCTGGCCGTCGTCAATTCTCCGCTCTATCGAGAACAGACCGCGTCGGTCGTCGACTCGCCACTGCTTCGCGACCTGGCCTATACCCTCGCCACGAGCCACGTGCAAGACCGGCAGATTGTCGAACAGACTGAACAGGGACGTGTCCTGGCATGCCGCGTACGCGGATTTCTTCCCACCGAAGAGAGTACAGGTGTGATCCGGACGCAACTGGCAGGCGGTCCGCCGTCGGCAGGAAGCCTCGACCAAAATCGTGCACTACGCATCCTCAGCGTGCAGGAAGAAAGCAGCGGGAGAATTGCCGTGCAGTATCAGGCCTTGAAACGATTGGACTGGCTCGGCACCCATTACCAGGGCGGACTGAGAGAATCGGCAGATATTCTGGTGGACTTCTACGACAACCAGGGCCTGCTGATTCGAACCGATCGGTTTCCGGCACGACGCACCGCGTCCGGCGAGGATGTCCTGAACCCTGGAGCCGTCGCGATCCTGAAAGTAGCCAAACCGGCAGGAACCAAGACCCATCGTGTCTGGCTGGTGAAATAGCGCCCTCTCTCCGACTCAATCCCGCCCCAGGGGATCTTCTTGCCTCACCCCTTTAGTTCGAATGAGTGACAACCGATAACGACAACCGAACGCCTCTTCGAATCAGACGTAGGGAGGATGCAGGGTCATGTCGTCAGCACAAGAACTTGTTCGCTCATGTTCGAATATTTTCACCCTCCCGGAAATCTACCTTCGTGTCCGGGACGTGGTCGACGACCCGCAGTCGACGATGGACGATTTGGCCAACGCGTTGAAGATCGACCCGGCTATTTCCGCCCGGCTGCTGAGAATCGTCAATAGCCCCCTCTACGGCTTCCCCAAACAGATCGACAGCATCACGCGCGCCGTCAACCTGATCGGGATGCAGGCCGTCAGTGACCTGGTGGCGGCCAGCACTATCGGGCGGACTTTTGCCGGCATGACGACCGATCTCATGGATCTTTCAGCCTATTGGCGCAAGAGTGTCTTGTGCGCGTTGATGGCAGGAAAAATTGCCAAAGCCAGTGGCATCGAAGATAGCGAGCGGTTCTTTATCGCGGGGCTGTTGCGAGATATCGGCCACCTGGTGCTCTATCAAACCGTGCCTCAACGGGCCCAATCGGCCCTCATTGAAGCCGGGAACCTGAGCGCCTCATTGGCGGAAGTGGAGCAAGCCAGCATCGGGTGCGACTTCACCGAAGTCGGCGCGGAGCTGATTCGTGTCTGGAGCATGCCGAGCCAGATCGAGCAAGCGATTCGCCACCAACTGAGTCCCAACGAAGCCGGCGAATTTACACTCCATGCATCGATCGTTCACCTAGCCGGTGCCGCAGTCGATCACGCCGAATTAGCCCAGGCCCAGGTAAGCCAGCCACCCGCGTTTCATACGTTCGCCCTCGCCTGCACGCAATTCAAAGCCGACAAGCACCAGGCCCTGCTCAAAGAAGCGCAAGCCCAGCTCCAAGACACCCTCGCCTGTATCTATCCGTTAGCGAAGGCGGCATAGACCTGGCCCCCGCGATCACGAATGTGGCTGCCCATTTTTCCCGTCTGGAGGTGCTCTACTGCGTCGCCTTCTCGATCTCAGCGCCCCGCTGCTCAGCCGACTGCTCCAATGTGCCTTCCGTCTGACGGGCCTTATCCATTGGCGTCTTGATATAGCCAACCGCGGCCGGCCCCACAGCCTCCGTCACCGCATTGCCGGACTCAGCCGGAGCCTTCAGCTTCTCCACCGGCGTCTCCCGGCTACAGCCGAACTGCACGACCACCAGCAACCCTGCAACGAATACCAGACTACGGCTGAACTTGTTCATCACAATCTCCTCGGTTAGACCAAGACCCCACAATCACGCTCGCGATTAAAAAATCTTCGGCGCGCCCGATCGCATGATCGCAATAGCCTCCCGACTGCCCCCGTGCTGTGCGTGGCATCGTCACACTCTCATTCGTTCATCAGGCTGCCAGGAAATGCAGAATGTCCCCCACAGCCCGCGACACAAATATATACAGAGAGCCAACGATCTCCAGTCGATCAAGATCGGTGAAGCAACCATGTTCGCAAGAACCGTTGCATGGGCATTTCAACATAGCGGTGGCTGGCCAACGACAGAGTCAGCAGAACTACAAAGAACCCTGCCATGGCCCAACCGGAATAGTACAGGGAATGGTCGACGTTAAATCGAGTGGCCAGAATCACGACGCATAGCTGAAGTGGGAAGTGAAGGAGATAGGACGAATAGGAGATGTCCCCGAGAAACGACAGAGACCGTCCGATGGGTCCCACACGATATTCAAGTAACACCAACGCCAGAAGGGTGAGGGGAAAGAGCAACACTGTGGGCAGGTTGGACAGGAGCATCCTGATGGCCCAGACCAACGACTGAGGAAACGGCACGAGAAATCCACTGATATCGAATCCCCTCATCGCTGCCACAAAGACAGCAAGCCATGCCCCGGCCAGCAGTCCGACCGCCCATACCGTAGTCCTGCGTATCTGCTGTGGTGAGGAGCCCATGATCTGCTGGTAGACCAAGTAGACACAGCCACCGAGAAAGAAGAATCCCACCCCCCGTCCAATCGGCACATGGTAGATCGCTTGGATCAGAAACCCGATGAGAGAGATGGCCGCCAACAGGATCAGCCGAACAGGAAAGAACCGGCAGCAGGCAAAGAACAGTGCGTACAACAGCACTTCAATCGAGATGGACCAGACCGGCCCGTTGAAGGAATAGCCCTGCTCCAGCCCCCACGAGGAAGCGAACAACAGGTTGAGCAGGAAATGTGGGGGGTCATTATGTTCATAGACGAAGAAGGTGCCTTGCGCCTGCATCAGCACATACTGGCCGAGGGCGACGAGCACAAGCGTGATGACATGGAGCGGGTAGAGGCGAGACAGTCGTAGGATCGCAAACGTACCAGGCGTGATCGAGCCCTCCGCCACCGACCTCGAATATTGCCAATAGAACACGAAGCCGGACAGACAGAAGAAGAGATCGATCGCCAGCCATCCATGCTCATAGAACAGGCAGAACCAGTCATAGAGCGGCAATTTCATCCTGTCGACCGTTTCGGGAACTGGGCCGGAAAGGAAGAAGTGTTGCCAATGCCAGAACACGACGCTGAGCGCGGCGAGACCTCGCAGCACATCCAGCGAGTACACACGTTCCGGGCGGTCGACACCGTGATTCGTCATGTGAGAAATAATGGGGTCATGGTGAGATGGCCTAGTCGACCATTCATTGAGCTGGAAGTACACCATTCCGTAAGAATGCGGCGGCGGCGAAAATCCGACAGCACTTTTATTAAATTAAGCGTATTCAGATTGCCCGTCGATCGAGCGAGATTCATGCGCGCGGCATTGAGCTGGGAATAGATGCACTTACCGAGAGTCAGTTTGGCTTTTTCTTAGGCCGCAACCTCAGCACACAACACTTCCGCCTGCTCCAGTACGGTCTGCGTCGCCTTTTCCTGCTTGTCCGGTGGATATCCGTACTTGCGAAGAATGCGCTTCACTAGAACACGCAGTTGCGCTCGCACGTTTTCTCGCACCGTCCAATCAATGGTCACATTCTTCTTCACCATCTCCGCTAGCTCGCGCGCGATCTTGGTCAGCGTCGGCTCGCCCAGCACCTTCACGGCGCTGTCGTTCGTCTCCAGTGCGTCATAGAAGGCGAGCTCGTCTTCGGTCAGGCCAAGCGTCACACCCCGCGTATGGGCTGACCGCATATCCTTCGCCAGGCCGATCAGCTCCTCGATCACCTGTGCGGTCTCGATAGCCCGATTCTGGTACTTTTTGATCGCCTGTTCCAGCAAGTCCGCGAAAGAGCGCGCCTGCACGACATTTCGCTTTGATCGGGTCTTGATCTCACCAGCCAGGAGCTTGCGGAGCAATTCGACCGCGAGGTTGCGCTGCGGCATCCCGCGCACTTCCGCCAGAAACTCGTCGGAGAGAATCGAGAGGTCCGGCTTCTTCAGTCCGGCCGTAGCGAAGATATCTACCACCTCGTCGGACATAACAGCCTTCGAGATGATCTGCCGGATGGCGTGGTCGAGTTCTTCGTCAGTCTTCTGCTCGCCCGGCGTGTTCTTGGCCAGTACCGAGCGGACGGCCTGGAAAAATCCCACATCGTCGCGAACACGGAACGTCTCCTCGTGTGGCACGGCGAGCGCAAAAGCTTGCGGGAGGTCGGCAACGGCGCGCAGCAGACGAGGTTTGCCATCTTGCTGGGCCAAAATATGCTCCTGCGCGGCGGGCAACACCGAGAGACGCTCTTGCGGTTTCCCAGTCATCCAGCGCGACCAGTCAAAGCCGTGGAAAATTCCTTGGCAGATCTCGTACTTCTCCAGCATCACCGCCACGGCTTCGGCCTGATCGATAGCCGTTTTCCCGGTGCCGCCGGCTTCGGTGTAGGTGGCGAGCGCCTGCTTCAGCTCGTCGGCGAGACCCAGGTAGTCCACCACCAAACCGCCGGACTTGTCGCGGGAAACGCGGCTGAGGAGTACTCCAAGGTCTATCGGCCCGCGCGTTTTGCGATCAACTGTTCGGTATTTTCAACGCTAAGTGCGATTACCTCGAATGGTCGCAGTTCAGTCGCAGCGACCAATTCTGCGAAAATGTCGGGGCGCATTAGCAAACTACCTCCGAAAAGCCTCGGGTTCTCGTCCGCGAAGCCGTGGTCACCTAGAGGGCGACAACGCCACCAACGGTAGGCGACCGCAAGGTTGCCCTGCTTGTCGAACAAATCCAATGGCCCGAGTTCCGAACGCGGCACAAGTTCCAAGGTGGCTACCAGGCCGGGTATCAATCCGAGCAACTCATGAAACTCGAACGGAATGCCGAACTCAGAGAGTCCTGCGATAGCATTTCTGAATGCGCCGAGAGGAAAAAGCGGTCGCAATCGGCACAGCCAGATTCGATCATCTCCAAATTGTAGCGGTAAGGCATCTTTGGGCAAGGATGGCGCTTTGTCGTCAAGAATCACACCTGCGGTGGCGCGCGTCTGTTGCTTAATTTCTCCGAAGCTGCTGTCGCAGTCGAGATACGTCTCGAAATAAGCGATGCGTCGCCAGCCACTCAGTTCGCCATCTGGGACGGACTGAACGGGCTGCACGCCATCCGAAAGTGTCGAGGGAAGAGGCCAAGATGGGCGGACACGACGACTCCAATAATGTCGGGCGGGAATTTCTGTGTTTGGCAAGAGCCATGAAAGCACTTTCGGCCAGACCCGCTCATCCCATTCACCACTAGACCACAGATGCGTTTCAAGTCCCGTTAGCACCTCATTCAAGCTGTCGATAAATAGCTCGTCCTCCCATCCGTGGAGGCTCGCGCGTGGATAGCTCTTGTGCGTGATCGACCAGCACGATTCCAAACGATCCTTCATACGGCCTTTGTGCATGTCATCAGAACGCACGAAGGTTTCGAAACGACTGGCAACGATTTCCGGGAAGTCGGACCAAATATTCTCGACCTTCGCCACGACGTTGTGAGTGTCGAGGGACAAGACCCGGCGCTGCTCGCTACGGCTGAGGGTTACGGCAACTAAATGTTTATTGCGGGCCACGCGGCCGGTCACCGGAGCCTTAGCGCGATTCAGCAGCATCAGGGCGAGCTGTTCGGTGCCGCACCTCCCAGAGCCAACGAAACCGTTTAACTCCGCGGCTAGCGCATGGCTGATCGCGAAGGGCGCGGGCTCGAACTGCCCCAAGAGATGCAACAACCACAGTTGATGCGTGAAACACATCGAATTCTTCAAAATCTCACGGAAGGCGGACACGCACTTCGCGGGTTCTCGCTGCACAAGCCACGCAGCAGCGCAGAGCGCCGCGGTTTTGCGCCGGCGTTCCGGATGGGAGATGCGCGCCAAAATGAGGAAGAGAGCGGCGTCATCGTGCGTCCACGTCGGCACCCTGGCCGGCTCGAACGGGAGGAACGGACCTTGGGCGATCTCGTGGCCAGGCAGGCGGACCAACAGCGATTCGCGCGCTTCGTCCCACATGGCGGTGGCGAGTGCTACATCGTCGTGACGGCCAAGGAAGCCAATGACGTGTCGCGTCACGCCCCAGTTCCCGTTCTGGTGCGCCATCTCCTGCGCAAGGATTTCCAAAGCAATCGGCCGGGACGCCTTGAACGCGCGCACGAGCAAATCCTCGTGTTCCTCGTCGCCGAAGGACAGCCAACCTCTTCCACCGCGATGGCCCGCAAACGCGAGCGTCAGCGCACGGGCAGCCAACTCGGCCTTGCCGGCCGATTCCAGCGCCTTCCCGAGGCCCGAGAGCAAGCCGGCCCGGTCGCCGAAGCGGTTCGCGCGGGCGATGAAAGTGAGGATTTCCTCAACCTCAGGGCGATGGCTGTCGGTCCAACCGACCAGCGGAACTTCGCAATAGGCCAGGAGCTGATCGTTGGGGACATCGCGCCCGTGGAGAACCTCTTGGAAACGCCGCAGCAGGGCCAGCGGCGTTTTCGGCGGCTGCCAACGGGGCTTCGGCGGGGCCGGATCCTTCGGCAGGTCCGGCGTGTTGTCCTTGTGCTCTGGGTGACTGATGTCTGGGCCACCGGCCGGCAGTGAGAAGCCGGATTTCTTGGCGTAGTCGAGGAGTGCGTCGTAGCCCTGCTTCGGGTGTCTTATAGGATCGCCGTGCACGGCTGCGGCCAACAGTTGGAACTCCAGCTCGGCCGCTGCCGCGTCCTGGTTGCGTAGCGACTCTATCCGGACGAGCCGCCGCTTGATTTCGTCTGCGTCCGGTGGGCCTTCAACCAAATATTCCAACCGGCAGCGCCACCGCGTGTCGATAGTGCCTGCATTTTCGACCCAGTGAACGAGGCCGTCCTCAAGTCGATAGTCGTAGCTGCCGCCGTCGTCGGTCATCGAACGGCCAAGCAGCCAGGCCGCGGAGAATTCGTCAGTCGCGAACAGTTCCTTGAACCACGTCCCGACGGAGTGGCTCGTTTCCCGCCCGTCGGTGTGCAGAACGACGGCGTAGACCATCGGAAGCAGCTTCGCGAGGCGCTCGAGCACCTGGGGTTTGCCAGCACGCAGTAGCGCCTGGACATTGTCGATGACCTCGTAAATCGTGATGTCCTTGCGCATGCCATAGGCGCAGAGATGGAGGCAGGCGGCTTTCCAATGCTCCACCGCGGCCGAGCGGTCGCCTATTGTGATCAAGAGCGATGCGAGGGCCATTTCATCCGAGGCAATTTCGTTGTAGAGTCCGCTGCGATGTTGGTTCTCAACAAGCGGCTCAATCTCTCGGCGAATCATGGCCTGGAGGTCCTCTCGCTTTGCGAACGGTGCGACCAATTCGACCAAGTCGTAGGGAGTGAGCGGCCCGGATTTTGACCGGTCGAGCGATGTCGTCGTGCCCGAAGAGATCTTTTTCAGCAGAGCGATGACGCGGCGCCATTGCTCGGGAGTCTGGAGGAGGTTAAGTGCTACCTGAAGCGACTCGTGAATGGCCCCGCGGCCGTAGTAGAGATCGCAGGCACGCGGCGAGCCTTTGAAGGGGTGGACGTCCGAAGCCAACGCTCGGAATGCCTCGACGACTTCGTTGGCTGCATCAGCGGGCGATCGGACGGCGCGGCGTTCGATGCGAGCGAGCTCGATAACAAAGGCGAGCCAGTTCCGATACCAGCCAGCACCCCGGGTTCGAATCTCCTCCGCGACAAGGAGCTTGGGCTGGACGTAGGCGGCGATGCGGATGCCGAGAACCCATTGCGTCAGCGACTCGCCCTCGCCAATGTCCCGGCCTCCAACACCGATCTCATACTTGTCGAGATTGTTCGTCCAATGGGTCAGGAGCTTTGGATCGGCCCCAAGCCGTAGAGCTTCTATGGCGCGTTGGGCACTGGTGGTGCGGCGCGCGACGCGCTTGGCCGCAGCTTTGCGCTTCTGGGCGTTCGACGTGCGCCGCGCGAATTCGAGGTCGAAGATTTCCGCGATGGCAGCGTTGCACTTCGATTCCTTTTGCAGGCGCGGTAAGTCATCGGCCCCCGCCACTTCGGCCCAGCGGCGCGCGAGACCGGCGACGTAACCGGGGTCGATGTCGTCCCGGGCCTTGCCGAGGAATTCGACCAGCCGCGCGCGCAGGCGATCACCCTCGTCTGTGCGCACGCGGCCGTGGAAGTGCGCCATCTCCGCCCGCATGTCCCGCTGGTCCTCAGAAACACGCGGCTTGCGGAGGTAGGCGTGCCAGGGCGGGCTGGCGCCCGCGTCCGCGCAGAAAGAGCAAAGCTTGAGGCCCTCCGAGACCTTAAAGGTCGGGGCGCCGTCGAAGGCTAGGCGCTCCGAGAGGCGGTCAGTCCCGAAAATCGCGGCGTAGGTCGTTCCGTATTCGTAGGCGTCGGTGAGGTTGTCGTCACAGATGCCGAGCGCGCGGGCGAGTTCGCCGGCACGGACCAGTTTCGGGAAGTCGCCAGCATCCGCAGCGACGCGAGCATACAGGCTCAGGTTCGCCGCGATAGCCGCGTTGGGGTGTCCCTCCGCCACGGCCCTCACGACGAAGTCGCTGTCAATCCGCGCGAACACCTCGCTTGCCCGTTCGGCACGGACCAGATTCGGCAGCAAAAACCGAAACGCCCGGGGATCGGTGAGGAAGCCCTTCCCGTCGAGCCAGGCGATCACCTCCTTCAGCGTCGCGCCGAGGCTGCCTGGTTGGGCGACGGCCTTTTCGAGAAGGTGACGCCGGAAGCTCTCGTGGTAGATGCGCAGTCCGCCTTGGCCGCGCGTCCGCTCAAGGATTGGCGCGAGCTGCTTGAGGATTACGTCGACCCGGCCGCGGAGCAGGAGGAAGATTTCCTGAAGCTCCTCGGGTGTGATCCCAAAGTCGATCAGGCCCATGACCTCGCCGACCAACCGACCGCCGGCATCCAGGCTTCCGAGCAGGAATTCGTAGTAGGTGGAGAGTTTGCCGTCGTTCTCAGGCAGCGCGCGGAGCAGCATCAACAGCGCCGCGCCGGGACTAGCCTCAAGCCGGAGTTCCAGCTCACGGCAGAGGTAGGTGCAGTAAAGTGCATTGCCCTGCGAGCGCTTCGCCAATTCGGCGACGAGTTCGTTCCGGTCCTCGCCCCGAAGACGGAGTGCCTTGAGTTTCTTGCCCAACGGAATCCGTCCGAGGAATGCCTCGACCTCCGGTTCTTCCCAAGCCGACACCGACAACACAGTGCCTGAGCGGGAGAGTTGCGTGATATGGTCTCCGGGCTGGGAGCCGACAAGCACACTGACGTTCTTGGGGAGCTTCAGCGCGAGCAGGTCACGCGCGATCTGCGTATCGGCGGGGGCAAGCGTGCGGGCATCGCGGAGCACCCGCGCGATGTGGTCGAGACCGTCAACGATCACGACCAGCCTTGGCGCAGGCTTCATCGCGCCAGCAGCATCGAGTAACGCCTGTAACTCCCTTGGCCCGGCAGCGTATCGCGTAGGGTTGTGCTCCCTCAACTCAGGCACCGCATCGACGATCTCAGCGATGAGATTGCCGTAAAAGGCATTCAGCGTGATACGACTTTGCACGAGCGGATCGCCGGGCTCGAGGTAGCAGTAGTGCGCGGCGACGATCACCTTTTGCGCCCGCAGCCTTTTCATGAGGTCGGTCAGCTCCCACGACTTGCCGGCGCCGGGTCCGCCCGAGAGCACGGTGATCCCGCCGGCCTTCACTTTCTCGAGCAATTTCCGCCGGAGGTCGGGCATCGAAACGAAAAATTCCGTCTTGAAGGGAAATTGCTGCGCGATTCGTCCGTAGTCGGTGATGAGCCCAAGCACCGCCACCACCTGTGCCGGCGACAAGGTCGAGTGCTGCGGGTCGGCGCCGCGGGTCTTGAAAGCGAGAAGGATCAGCTGCGCGGCGGCCTCGACTGGCCCACGCTGCTCGTTTGGATAGCGGCCGAAGCCGACGCGATCCGCGAGCACGCCGAGCAGCTGCTGCTCCATTGGTCCCGGACGATCCAGATCTCGTGACGCTGGTGGGCATTCCAGCTCGATCACCAACCGTTTGACGAATGCCAGAAAATCCGCTCGCTTGGTGCGTTTAAGGCAACTGAATAGTGGCGGTTGTCGCTTGGGCCAGATGGTGTCGACATCCAGTTGGAAACACCGGCTCTGGCCCGCGAACGAACTCGGCGCGGCGGAGGGTTTAAGGAGTCGCCAATCCTCCTTCAGCGTAGGAACGCGCCATGTGACACAAACCCGATACTCCGTTGTGCGAACTTTGGCGGGATCGGACTGACAGGACTTAATCAGCTGGTCGAGGCGCAGGTTATACTTCTTGCTGCTCAGGAACGAGCCTTCGAATGCAAGGGGCGAGTCGCTATGTTTGAACTGTCGGCGAACCTTCTTTCCGTCGTTGGCGACAATCAACAGATCATCGAATCGATCATCTGTATGGAACCTCGCGTCGACCGTTGTGTACCGCACGGATTCGACCAAGCTCCGAGCTAGAAAGTAAGCAGTGGCGATGTCTTGGTAGAAATAGCCTTTATGGGCTGCAGCTAGACTCGCCATGATTTAGTTCGCAGGTGGGGATTGAGGGCCTTGCGGATCTCTCCTTCGCCCGACTGGTTGGACGACATCGAACCGTTGGCGAGCACGAAACCCGCGAGCCCGGTAGGCGCGAGATGGTGAATGAAGTGCTGCACCCAGACGTAATTGGCGTTGCCCGCGGGCGGCACGCCGTAGACCCAGCGTTTGTCGTCCTTCAGCAGTTCGCCGCGCCAGTCGCTGGCGTTGAAGGGCGGGTTGGCCAGCACGTAGTCGGCCTTCAAATCAGGATGCGCGTCATGGTGAAAGGTATCGCCGTAGCCGATCTGCGCGTCGATGCCTCGGATCGCGAGGTTCATCTTGGCCAAGCGCCAGGTGGTGTAGTTGGACTCCTGGCCATAGATGGAGATGTCGCCGAGCTTGCAGCTGTGGGCCTCGATGAACTTTTCGCTGCTCACGAACATGCCGCCAGATCCGCAGCAGGGATCGTAGACGCGGCCCTTGTAGGGCGCGAGCATCTCGACCAGCACGCGCACCACGCGAGAGGGCGTGTAAAATTGGCCGCCGCTCTTGCCTTCGGCGCTGGCGAAGCGGGAGAGAAAATATTCATAGACGCGGCCCAAGGTGTCCTTGGCGCGGTCGGCGGTATGGCCAATAGCGATATCGCTGACCAAATTGATGATCTGTCCGAGTCGTATCTTGTCGAGGCCTACTCGCCCAAAGTCTTTCGGCAGCACGGTCTTGAGGGAGGGGTTGTCGCGCTCGATCGCGGCCATCGCATCGTCGACCAGCGTGCCGATGGTCGGTTGCGGGGCGTTCGCCTTGAGATATGACCAGCGCGCCTCCTTCGGCACCCAGAAGATGCTGGCGGCTTTGTACTCGTCGGGGTCTTCAGGGTCAGCGCCCTTCTTGCGCTGCGTTTTGAGCTCGGCGTGTTTCGATTCGAAGGCATCCGAGATGTACTTCAGGAAGATCAGGCCCAGGACGACGTGCTTATACTCCGCCGCGTCCATATTGTTGCGAAGACCGTCGGCCATCTGCCACAGCTTGGCCTTAAAGCCGAGATTGGCGCCGGTCTCTGTCTTCGATGCTGACTTTCCTTTAGGCGCCATTGATCGTGCTCATCCTCCCCACGTGCAAGCAAAACTCATCCCTGCGATTGCGCGGAAGAATACCCCTTTCCCTTAGAGAAAGCACCCCGCCTTAATGAGGAGGGCAAGGGGCACGGGGCGAGAGGCAAGGGGTGGATCTTAAAAGATAAAAACTGATGCCGTACGGCGCAAGGGCGATGTGACATGGCGGGGACGCCTATCGAGAAGGCCTCTGAAGTGGCCTGAGGGGAACGACCTGCGAGATTGGAGACGCAAGCCGGAACAGTGACGTTCCGGCCCGCGTCCCCAATGGCTATAGAGACAGCCCTCTGCCTTACTGGCCCCCTGCGAGTGGCGGCAGGTTGATCCCGATACGCTCAAGGCCCATGATCACGGTCAGGGCGGTGGGGGAATGCTGCACGATTTCTTT
>CXWL01028378.1_pt1 | contig 12448 bp, 5 predicted proteins | sample 590931 | NCBI WGS metagenome assembly CXWL01 (sample SAMEA3498368, study PRJEB10139) | groundwater metagenome | biome: water well; material: biofilm material | place: Germany | collected 2015-04-27
GATCGATCGCGAATCCGCCTACGAAACACTGATGGCGAAAGCCGAGGGCAAGGAAACCGCGTCGCGGGCATCGACGGTGCAGCCGCCTGCGCAAAAATCCGGTGGCTGGGGTTGGGGCTTTGGCACGTCGAAGCCGGCCGACCAGGCGCCCGAGCCGGAGCGCAAGCGCAGTTCGTCCTACCCGATGCCGCAAACCCCTCGCGACGAACCGCGTCCACGCTCCAGCGGCTATCAACGTCAGACCATGGGTGAAGCCATCGCGAAGAGCGCCGCCCGCTCCGTCACGTCCACCATCGGCAGCAGTATCGGCCGCGCGCTCGTACGCGGCGTATTAGGTTCGTTGCTCAAACGCTAAGGAGACGGTTCATGCGCCTTCGATTGGGAGCACTGACGAGCATCGCGATCGCCGTGGCGCTCGCGGCTTGCGAAACGCCGGCCGCGCCAGACGAAAGCAAGTTGACCCAAGTCGACTGGGTCGCCGAAACGATCAACGGCAAACCGGTCATCGAACCCGGTCGCGTAACGTTGAGCTTCAATGAAGCGCGCGTCTCCGGCCGCGCGGGCTGCAACATCTATTCCGGCCCCGTCGAATACGCCAACGGCACGCTAAAGGTCGGCGCGCTGATCTCGACGAAGATGGCGTGCGTCGCGAACGGCGTGATGCAACAGGAAAGCGCCTATCTCGGCACGCTTGGCGCGGCGCAATCCTACGCTTACCAAAACGATCGTTTGGTTATCTCGACGTCGGCGGGCGCCGCCCTCGTATTCACAAGCGCACCGCGCCAGCAACGCCCCGAATAGCGCCATTCCCGGAAAGCGGTGTTGCTCCCCCGGCACGGTCACCATGAAGCCCGTCGCCGACTAGTTCGCCTGGAACGGGCATTATTCTTCGCCGGCACACGATGAACTTGTGCGCCGGCTTCTCTCTTGCGCCGAAAACGAAGTGGCCCGCCGTCAGCGCGCGAACGCTGAAAACGACGGGCCGGCCCAACCGCATGGGGAGACCATGAGATACAGGCGGCAACAGCATACCACGTGAGCCTGCAACACTGCGCTGAACCGATCGATCAACCCTCCACGCAGTTAACTCGCCTCGTTGGGACATGCGGCCAGTCCCATTTCGCCCGTCACGCGATCCACCAAAAGAAAAGCGCCCCGGTTAATGCCGGGGCGCTCGTCACTTCGTACCGACGTCGGGACTACCAGAAGATCTTGACGCCGCCGGTGCCGTCCCAGCCGTTGATGTCGTTGTCGAGACCCTCGGTCACACCGCCGTTCAAGAACAGCGCCGTCTGCTCGCCAACCATGAACGCCGCGCCGGCCTTGGCGCCGAACATGGTCGCGTTCGTATCGGTCGTGATCGAGGCCGAGCCGTTCGTGATCGTGTTCGTATCGCCGCTGCCAAGCGACAGAGCCACGAACGGACGCAAGTCGCCCATCGAACCATCGACCCGCAACGTGCCCTTCCAGAACCAGTTGGCGACCTCGGCCGCCGTGCCCGCCACCAGGCAATCGTCGTCGCAGTTCAAGTCGTCGTAGTTGACTTCGGCGATCGCGCCGAAGCGCCAATCGGTCCCCATCGGCCAAAGTCCGCCGACCTGAAGGCCGCCGACCATGCCGTTCAGAGAAGCGTCCACCGCGGCCGAGGTTGGCCCGGTGTAGGTCCAGCTCGACTGGCCGTAGCCCAGCGAAAGGTTGGCGAACAAGGCGCCATGATAGAGGCCCGCGTTCAGTTTGATCACACCGCCATCGCCTTCGAGCAACCCGATGCCGGCGAGTGTCGTCACGTCGCTGCTGGTCTCGCCGTAGCCGCCCGAGAAACCGAAGCGCCAATCGCTGCCCGTGCGCAGGTCGATACCGCCCGAGCCGCAGGTGTAGTCCTGGCTCGCCTCGATGCCGGTGTCGGCGCCGGTGTCGCGATTGCCGTGCGTGACCTTGCCCCACGCCCGGCCGACATGGCCGTTGCCGTCGCCCACGAGCGCGTCTTCGTCGCGGAAGCAGCTGCCGATCATCGTTTGGCTGGCCGAGAACATCGCCGCTTCGGCGAAGAACATCTCGTTCAGGCGCGACTGCAGGAAATAGCCATCGGGCCCGAGCGTCGGCAGGTAGTTCAAGGTGTATTCATAGGCGCCTTGGAACACCGGCGCCGAGAGCGCGAACTGGCCCGCACCGGTGGCACCCGCCACACGGACGAGTTCGACGCCATTGCCGGTCGTCGCTGTCGGAGAACCGGACGGCGCAAACGGGATGACGTTGATCAACGTCGTTCCCGTCGCGTTGCCGGTGATCGAGACGAAGTCGTGCGTCGTGCCGTTGACCGGCGCGCCGGCGTTGTTGAATTGCACCTCCATGTCGAACATCGCACCCACGCCGGCCGCGTAGTTGCCGGCAATGTTGATCGTGCCGGGCGAGTTGCCGGGCGCCATCGTGCCGTTGTTCGTCACGTTGCCCGCGATGTTGGCGTTGCCGCCGAAGCGCGCACCCGCCCCGACGAGCAGACTATCGGCCATCGAGCCGTTCAGGATCATGACGCCGCCGTTCACCGTGGTGAGGCCGGTGTAGAGCAAGTTCGCGTTCACCGTGAACGTGCCGGTGCCGACTTTCGTTAGGCCATGTACACCGCCCGATTGGCTTAGCGTGCCGGTGTACGTGGTCGATAGGTTGTTTCCGCCGGTGGTCAGCGTGCCGCCGAAGAACAGCGTCGTATCTCCCGCGCCTTGCAGCGACCCGATCGTTTCGGAGTCGCCGATTTGCAGCAGAGCCCCACCTGCGACCGTCACGGCGCTGGTATCGCCAATGCCGGTGCCGAAGCTGGCGTTGAAGTATCCGGCGTTGACGTTCAACGCACCCGTATGTGCGTTGTTGTTGCCCCCTGTGGTGATGCCCCCTGCGCCGGTCTTCGTAAGCGCGCCCGATCCGGTGATATTGCCGAAGTAGATGGAGAAGAAGCCGTTCGTATCGATCGTGCCGGCACCGGCCATGTTCGTGCTGCCGCTGCGGGTTAGGAGCACGTCGTCCGCGCCGAACCGCAACGTGCCGCCGTTGAAGGACATGGCGGCTGTCGTGGCGCCAAGGTCGGCGACCGCGTCAACAAGCACGACGCCGCCGTTGAAAGCGGTGCCGCCGGTGTAGGTATTGACGCCGCCGAGGTTCAGCGTGCCGGCGCCCGTCTTCACGATCCAGCCCGCGCCCGAGAGGATGCCGTTCCAGTTCGCGTTCAGGCCATTCGTGTCGATTTTGACGCCGGTTGCCGAGGTCAGACCCGTGAGCGTGCCGTTCACGGATGTCGTCAGATCGCTGCCGATCACCTTGATCGTGCCGTTCCCGAGATTGAACTGATAGGCGCCGGTGCCGCCAAGATAACCGGTCTTGAGGCTGGCATCGCCAATTTCAAGCGTGCCGCCGTTCAGATTGAAGATCGAGTCGATCGCGTTGCCGTTGTCCTGCGCCGAGAGGTACAGGTTTGCGCCGGCTCGAACGCGGAACGTGCCGCCGGTCATGTTGACCGTGCTCAACGTCGTCGCGCCTGCGCCCGCCGCGTCGCGGTCGCCGTTGATGAAATCGCCGGCTTGGACGTCGACCAGGCCGGTGCCGCTAAGATTCATAGTACCGACGCTGTTGCGCGCCGCCGTCGTGCTGCGGCCGATGCCCCAAGGACCAGCGCTGTCGGCTTGGTCGGTGAGGTCGCCGAACTGCAGCACACCGCCCGAGATGTTGTGCGTGCCGGTACCGCCCTGGTTGCCCAGATTGTAGCTCGCCGTCACGTTGACGCCGCCGACCCTGATCGTGCCCCCAGTCTGATTGAGGACGCCGACGCCGCCGAAATCGCCGATACGAAGCGCCGGACAGTTCACGCCGCACGGAACGCCGCTCACCGTCCCGGTGATATTCAACGTGCCGCCCGACATCGTCATCGTATTGTTCGCGCCTGCGCCTGTGCCGACGGCGATCGATTTGATGTTTGCCGTTCCGGCGGAGTGGATGAGACCGCCGCCGGTGCCTCCATCCAGCAACTCGCCTTCGGCCATCGTCATGTTGTTGATGGTGAACGTGCCCGTGCCCGTCTTGAGCAGGAAGTTGTCCAATGTCGGCGCAATGACTGTGCCCGAGAATGCGGTGCTCGCGTTGTTGCCTCCGAAGATGACACCGTTGGTGCCAGCCACGCTCAGCGTCAGCAGGCCACTGCCCGACAACGACGCGAACGTATCAATGCCGCCAAGGCCCGTTGCATCGGTTCCATCCACGGTCACGGCACCGCCCGCATTGATCGTCAGCGCCACACCCGTATGGAAGAAGCCACCAGCTGTGTTGACCAAATTACCGCCCGAAAGGATCACCAGGGTGCCTGGAGTCGTTCCGATGTCCGCGGGCACGGCGCCGTCGTGCAGCCCGAGCCCACTCAACGTTATGTTCGGGTCCAATGCCCAAGCGGCGGCCGAAGCACACGTATCGTACGTCGCAACCCCAGTCGCCACACAGGTAGCCGATGCAGGCATTGTCACCGACACCAAGGCTGTCGAGCCGAGCAGCGCTGACGCCAAGAATCCGATTTTCATAACAGGCCGCGCACACGCAGCCGTCCGCATCGCGAACATAGAAAGCCCCCCAACGAAGTCCCCACGACTTCACGTCGCTTAACTAACGCGCGCGAAGGCGTCGCGTAGTCAAGTTCCTGACAAAGTTGGCTGTCTTGAATGCTATTGCCGCGTATCTTTTTAGTATCGGCAAAAACAGAAATGCACGTTCTCTGGAGAAGAGTACGCACTGCATTCATCTGAACTGATGCAGCTTCGCCCGTTAAGCGAACAACCCAGTGGGGAGTCTTGTCGCCTACTCTTCGCGCATTGCCCGTTGCAGTCGCCGGTTCAGCGGTGCGAACAGGTACTCCAACGCCGTATGCGATCCGAGGCTGATCATGACCTCGGCGGGCAAGCCGGGTTGCAGCTTCTCATCACCCAGCACCGCCGCGATCGCGGCGCGATCCACTTCGATCTCTGCTTGGTAGTACGCGACCCCAGTGCGTGCATCGACCAAGCGATCCGCGGAAACCGAAATCACCTTTCCGTCCACGACCGGCTGGAACTTGCTCTTGAAATGGATCAGTCGGACCTTCGCAGCGACGCCCGCTCTCACATTGTCTGCATCGTCTGGCTTGAGCTGAGCCTCGACAACCAGCCGGTCGTCTTGCGGCACGATCTCCATCACCGTATCGCCGGGGCGCACCACCTGCCCGGGCGAATGAATGGTCGAAGCCACTACGATGCCGGCGGACGGAGCCGTGATCGTCATGCGGCCGTCGACCGCTTTCGCTGCTTTCAGCCGGTCGCTGAGTTCGAAACGCCGCCGCTCGGTGTCGCGCAGCTCCGCCGTGATCTTGTCGAGCCGGTCGTTCTTCAACTCCAGCACCTGCATGTCGGTTTCGCTGGCTTTGAGCTTGTTCTGTGCGATCGTCGCGGCCAGCTCGCCACGCTGGCCCGCAAGTGACTTTGCCGCGCGCTTTAACGCCAGAACCTTCGGCAACGTCGAGAGCCCTTGTTCGAAAAGCTTCTCGGTGGCCGCCGTCTCTTGCGTGATGAGCGCCGTCTGTCCCTCGACGGCGCTGAGCTGAGCTTGCAGGCCGCTGACCACTTCGAGGTACTGCGACCTACGGTTCTTCAAGACGTCGATCTGACCTTCCAGCGACTGACGACGTTGCTCAAAGAGCGACTTCTGCCCGTCCATCGCGGCTTTTGCGGAGGACGTGTTCTGGCGCGCCAGCAGTTCCACCGGGAACGTCAGCTGCGATGCGTTCGCGAGTTCCGCCTGAAGGCGAGCTTCAAGCGCGACCACCGAGTCGAGCTCGGACAAGAGGACACCCAGCGCCGCCGACGACTCGGCCTGATTCAAAACCGCAAGCACCTGCCCTGCTTTCACGGTGTCGCCGTCCCGCACATCGACCCGTTCGACAATGCCGCCTTCCAGATGCTGAATTTTTTTTCGCTTGCCTTCGACCGCGATAATCCCGTTCGCGATTACGGCGCTGCTCAACGGAACGAATGCGGCCCAAAGCGCCAAAACCGCTAGAAAGCTAAACAGAACGACGGCACTCCGACGCCGCACGCGCGTGGTTTGAAATGGTCCTTCACCTGAAGGACCATTAAGCCAGTTCCGCACTGTGCCGATCGCGTCGCGCACTTGCATCGCCCGACCCCCGCTATCCCCGCACGCCCGGCGTCGCCGAGCGCATGATCTTGCCCATGATTTCCTCGCGCGGACCAAACTCGCCCCGGCCGTCGCGCAGAACCAACAGCTTGTCCGTCAACGTGACCGCAGCCGGCCGATGCGAGACCACGATGACCGTCGCCTTGCGTTCGCGCAATCGCTGCAGCGTTGCGCGAAGCTGCGCCTCACCCTCGCTGTCGAGATGCGCTTCCGGTTCGTCGAGCACGATGACAGGCCGATCGCCGAACAGCGCAGACGCCAACGCGATCCGCTGCATCTGTCCGCCGGACAAACGCAGCCCCGCGGGCCCCAGTTCGGTATCGTAACCCTTCGGCAACGCCTGAATCATTTCATGGACGTTCGCCGCTTCGGCAGCCGCGATGATCGCTTCGCTCGGCGCGTCCTCGAACCGCGAGATGTTTTGCGCAACCGTGCCAGCCATCGCGAGCGGCGCTTGCGGCAGGTAACCGATCCACTGCCCCAAATCGGTCTGCTGCCACACGGCAACGTCTGACCCATCGATCCGGATGCTGCCCGCAGCACACGGGATCAGTCCCATAATTGCGCGAACGAGTGTCGACTTGCCTGACCCGCTCGGACCCACGATCGCCATTTGCTCGCCGGGCCGAATTTCAAAGGAGATCCGGCTGAGAATGGGCCGCTGCCCGCCGGGCGGCACAAGCGCCGCGTTCTCGGCACTCACCGATCCAGCGGGCCGCGGAAGCGGCATTGTCGCGGTATCTTTCGAAAGGGACTCCAGCCACGCGTCGAGCCGGCTCCACGCCTGTCGTGCGCTCAGCACCGATTTCCACGCACCGACGACCGCCTCGACCGGCTGTAGCGCACGCGCTCCCAAAATCGAGCCGGCGATCAACCCGCCGCCCGATAGTTCGCCGCCGATCGTCAGCGCGGCACCCGCTCCAAGTAGCGCAATTTGCAGCGCATTTCTCAAGAAGCGCGCGAGCGCGTGAAACCCGGCTTCGCGCTCGGTCGCCGCCAAACTGTGCTGCATCGCATTGCTGGATGCGTCGAGCCAATGAGAGGACACGGGTTCTGCGGCACCCATTGCGACCAACGGCTCGCCGTTTCGCGCCGCAATTTCGGCAAACTGCAATGCCTTCAAATTCTCCTTTGCCGCCGTCGCGGACGCGGCCGCGTTGAGCCTGTCATTCATGTACGCGACGCCGCCGATCAACACGCTCGCCACGGCGGCCACAATGAATAGGATTGGATGCAGCAAATAGAGCAGAATAAAGTAGACCGGGCTCCACGGCAGGTCGAGCAGCGACGCCGTCACGGGACCGCCGACTAAATTCCGGATCGCATCCACATCGCGCAGCGGCTGCAGCGACGGCGCGTCGCGACCTGCGGAACCGCGAAGTTGAATTTGAAACACGTGCGGTCCCAGCCGATGGGCTACGCGCGCGCCAAGCCGCTGCAGAGATGAACTGCGCAGCGCCTCGAGCGCTCCCAGCGAAAGGAGAGCGACGGCGGCGATCATCGAAAGCACGACCAGCGTTTCGATGCTGTAGGACGACAGCACCCGGTCATAGATCTGCAGCATGTAAAGGGAGGAGGTTAGCCCCAACAGATTGATGGCCAGTCCAAAGCCGAGAACCGACAGCGCGACGCTTCGCTCCTGCGCGAGAACCTCGCGAACGGAACTTGGGCGCGCGGTCGCCACCGCAGTCGCTCCTCTCTTCGGCATCAGCCTTTGAAGACCAAGTGCGGGCACGAAGAAAGCTGCATTTCGACCGCTTTACCGAAAACCTAGCACCTTGGTTTCCGGCCCCCATTTGCCTTAACGGCCCTGCAGTTTTGCCGTCCAACACCTTAGCGAACCTGACGAATGGCACTGTGGTCCCAGGGCGACTCTCTGATCTAAAACGACAACTTCGGGCGCTAAGTGGTCGGAATTTCTTTGTCCGTGCGTTGTGGGCAGGGATAAATACTACCCGGGGATGCATATTTTGGGGGGCATGGGTATGGTCGCTGATCAGGCGAACCGTCAATTCGTTGACGTATTTCAAGGGATTCAGGTCCCAATCATTGCAGCAATCTGGCAGCCGGACCGCAGCGTGATGAACGTTCACGTCGGCGCGGTGGCAAACCGTTCGAGCGCGAAAGCCGAGATATTGGCCGCGTTGGTAAACGCCGGTGTGTCGCGCGTACGGGTGCAATTCCACACCGCCCGCGATCTCACCGCACCGCGCAGCTTAGAGCGGCTAATCGGCAACTTTGGTGGCGGGGAAATCGTCTACGACCCGACGCAAGCCATAGAGCGCGCTCAGACCCTTGTGGCCGCAAGCCGGAAAGTGCGCACGTCTCTGACCGATGCGGTCGGGGGCATCTTCTTCGCGCCGCGCACGCGCACGCTGTTCGTGACGTTGGATGGCAAGCGCTTCGGCGGCACCGAAAAGCTAAAGGTCGCCGAACTGGCGCTGGTTGAACGTCAGATCCTCGAAGCCTTGGGATCGTCCTTCGCTGGGCACATGTCTGAATGCCCAGCCGTGCGTGTGGGCTTCGGTCTGCCGAACGCGGCGCTCGTGCCCGTTGATCACGGCTCGATCGTTGGCTGGTCGACGAAGGCGATGCGCGCCGTCCGCCGCTACTGGAAGCCGATTGCGATCGCAACCTTGTTCGGCTTCGGCGCAAATGCCGCCGCGGCTGGCGAACCCGCCGTCAACCCGACGAACGTCAAGGTAACGGCCGCTGGCATCAGCACGGAAGGCGAAGGCGGGTGGTTCTTCGGCGGCGCGCTGACGGCGCCGATGGGCGAACGCTGGGGCTTCCAAGGCGAAGCTGCGGTCGTTGGCAACGACCTCGACACGGTGTACGGCGTCGGTGGTCACATCTTTACGCGCGATCCGTCCAGCTACCTGCTCGGTGTCTTTGCGGCCTATGCGTCCGAAGACGCGCTGGACCTCGACGCGACGCGCTTAGGCGCTGAAGCCGAACTTTATTTGAACCAGTTCTCGATCCTCGCGAAGGCGGGCTATCAGTGCAGCAACGTAGCAGCCCTCGAAGGCGGGTTCGGCGACATCGAACTGCGTTGGTACATCTCGGACGACTTCGCCTTGTCGGCCGGCGGCGCATTTGCCGACGACACCGAAACAGCCCGCATCGGCGCCGAATGGCGTCCGGGCTTCTCGGCATTGCCGGGCCTCGCCTTCCGCGTCGACGGTGCGTTCGGCGAAGGCGACATCGAATCCTACTTGGGTGGCCTCACCTACTATTTCGGCGCCGACGCGTCGCTGAAAGACCGCCACCGCAAACAAGACCCGGACAGCGCCTTGTTCTCGCTTTTCCAAGCGGTCCAAGCCGAACAGTCCCGCATCTGCAGCCAATACGGTGCCCCGGCTGAGTGCAACTAGGCTTGGCGCAATGATAGAATGAAAATGGGTGCAGGATCAAACCTGCACCCATTTTTTTGTGCCGCGATCAAAGCCTGCTAGGAGCGCACGCCATGACGACAGCCGTAACGACGGACATGACAGTTTCTTCGTCGCGTTTATTGCGCCACTTAACTCCCATTGCTCCTGCATTTTGGCCATTAGATGTGATGGCGCGATCATTTGTTTTGTCGCACATTAGGGGCCACTAAGAGCACCGGAAGGAGCGGAAGGGGGGAAGCATGCCGATATTTGTGTCGCAGGATTGGACAATTCCTGCCGGAAGCGTGTTGAACTACGGATACGACACGTCTGATCCGAGCCCTATGCGCATCGAATTCGGCATCGTCAACACGGGAGATACGCCGCCGTCGCTCTACAACAACGGTGAGCTGAGATTTTACGATACCGCGGTGCGTATGAACCCCAACTACTTCTACTCGTTTCTGTCTTTCAACGAGAATGGAGGAATCATTGAAAACACCGGTCTGATCAGCGCGATCGCTCCAAACACGCTGAATGTACTCGCGATCTACGCCCCGGCATGGGGCCCAAGTCTTTACAACAGCGGTACCGTCGAAGCAGTCGGCGCAATAATCGCCACCGCATATACGAATGCCTCCGCGACCTTCGCAGGCAACGCCAAATTCGTCACCAACACCTCCACCGGCCTGATCACGGCCACAGCCGCCCTCGGCGCAACCGGCGTGAGACTGTTCAACGGCGGAACGATAGACAACGCGGGCACCATCAGAGCTACGTCCACAGACGCAACGCAATCGCAGGGCACCACCGCAGTCTTGCTCGAGCATGGTACAACCACGGTCCACAACACGGGTCTGATCGAAGCGATCGATGCAAATCCCAATACGACCGCTCTAATCGCGCAGAGCAAGGGCATCAGCTACGCCGGACACGCTATGGGTCCGATCGTCAACGATGGCGTCATTCGCGGCGAATACGCTCTCTACGAGATCTCATTCAGCGGCGCCGACCTGAGCGTTTCGGCCGCCGTAAATATCACCAACAACGGACTCCTCGACGGCAACGTTTTTCTCGCCCTCGGCAACGATGTCCTCCTGAACAACGGCGAGATCATCGGTTGGGTGGACCTGGGAGAGCACGCCGACACCTATGACGGCCGCCTGGGCACTATCACCGGCGACCTGCATGGCGGCAACGGCAACGATACGCTAAGGACGGGCGCCGGCGACAACTCACTCTACGGCGATGCCGGAAACGATATCCTCGCCGGCGGCGTCGGCGCCGACCGTCTCGATGGCGGCGCGGGTATCGACACGGCTTCCTACGAAGACTCGCCGTCCGCCGTGACCATTAATCTTCAAGCGGGCACCAACTCCGGTGGCGACGCGACTGGTGATACGTTCTTCTCAATCGAAAACGTAACCGGTTCGGCATTCGGCGATGTGCTGACCGGTGATGCCAACGCCAACACGCTGACCGGGCTTGCCGCTAACGACACGCTCGCCGGCGGCGACGGGGATGACACGCTGAACGGTGGCGCGGGCGTCGATTCACTTGACGGCGGCGCAGATTACGACCGCATCAGCTTTTTTGCTTTGAATGCGACACAAGGCGCGTCGGCCGATCTGACGACGCAAACCATCGCCAACGACGGCTTCGGCAACGCGGAGACGATGACGGGGATCGAGTCGTTTGGGCTCGCTACGTCTTTTGCCGACGTCTTCAACGGCAACAATCAAGCCAACGAGTTTTTCGTCGGCACTGGCGATCAGGCCAATGGTCAGGGCGGCGACGATACGTTCTGGATCGCCGGCGTTCCGTTGCTTGCGAACGGCGGCGACGGAGTCGACACGATCAATTTTGCAGCCGACACCGGCAAGCTCGTCCTCGACAGCAATGGCGATGGACTGGCCGAAATCGTCGCCCAAACGCACGGCGTCGTTGTCGACATGGCGTCGGGCACGATCAGCGACGATGGCTTTGGCGGCTCGAGCGGAGCCGGCGTGTTCCTAGAGTTTGAGCGTGTCTTTGGCACCAAGTTCGCCGACACGATTTCTGGCGATTCCAACGCCAACGAGATTCACGGTGGCGACGGCAACGATACGCTGTCGGCCGGCGGCGGCGATGACACTATCCTTGGCGAAGCGGGCAACGACACGCTTATTGGAGACGCCGGGGCCGATACGCTGCAAGGAGGAGCCGATGCTGACACGATTCGTGGAGGTGCAGGCGCAGACACAATTCAAGGCGGCGACGGCGCCTTCGACACCGCGACCTACGACACCTCGGCGAGCGGCGTTGCCATCGATCTGCAGAATCAAACGGCTACAGGCGGCGATGCCGACGGCGACGTTCTAAGCACGATCGAAAACGTGACCGGCAGCGCATTCGCCGACACCATCTACGGCGACGGTGCCAGAAATATTCTGACGGGCGGCGCAGGTAATGACTTTCTCGATGGACGCGGCGAGGGAGACACCCTCAATGGTGGTGACGGAGACGATTACCTGATCGGAACCGCCGGCGACGTCCCTAATCAGCTTAACGGCGGAGATGGCTTCGACACCGTTTCATATGCAAACAGTGCCGCGCCTATTTTTGTTCAGTCAGCGGACACCGTGCGCGTCGGCTACGGCGACTCTGTGGTCTATGAGTCGCTGAGTTCCATCGAGAGAATCATCGGGTCTTCATTCGACGATACAATGCACGCCGACGGTAGCGCCAACTCGTTCTCCGGTGGTGGCGGCAGCGACTTAATCAACGCTGGAGGGGGCAGTGACGTTCTCGACGGCGACGCCGGAGACGATTACCTCTTCGGCGGCGAAGGCAACGACACGCTGCAAGGCGGCGACGGCAACGATTGGCTCGAC
>CXWL01035905.1_pt1 | contig 12444 bp, 19 predicted proteins | sample 590931 | NCBI WGS metagenome assembly CXWL01 (sample SAMEA3498368, study PRJEB10139) | groundwater metagenome | biome: water well; material: biofilm material | place: Germany | collected 2015-04-27
ATTGATCGCGCGTACAAAAATCTAGAGACGCGCCACACCGCGCACGTCCAAGAGTTGCTTGCAGCTCAGCAGATCGGCGACCTCGAAGGCGCCCACAAGGCGCGGGATGGGCTCGCGAGGCACGACGCGGATCGGATGGTGCTCGACGAGCGCGACAAGTTAGGCGCTACCGCCGTCGGTCATGAGCTGACGATTTGGGCGACCGAGGAACAGACCGCGAAGCAACGGCGTACGCTGGCCCGGGCCGGTGCTGGCGCGGTCGCTGATGAGCTTGCCGCGCCGATTATTTCCAGGTGGGCGGGCTAGGAAAGGGAACAAATGGCAAAAATGAACGATGAGGATGGGCAAGCCTGGCTTCGGAATGAGATCGAAATATTTATGAGTCACATCGCACGGGATCCAGAGATCGAGCGTGGTGATTGTGAGGCTATGTTGCACTGCCTTCTTGGTTGGATTTCTCACGCGGCCGGCCTGAAAGGCGGAGAGATTGAAGATTTGATGACACGGGCCCAGGACCGTTACCGAAAAGAGCAACTGCTACGCAGACGAAGGGATCAACTGCAATGACCACCGGCCGCTACTGCGCTTCGCATCCTCGAGAACTCGCGCTACTTCGCGCAATCGCTGAGTTGATTGAGCGCGATGTGTTGGATCTCGAAGTGCTCGACACTCACAGGGAGCTCGTGATCTACCATGGGCAACACCGCTACAGCCTACGGCTGAGAGAGGATCCGACCTGGCACGCGGGATCAAAGTAGAGGATCTGGCCCCGGCGGATTGGGCCGCCTGGTCACGACGCACCGAAGATTTGGCCGTGAAAGCCGGCCTGTTAGAACCGAACGAAAGGCAAAGAAAAATGAGCGAAAAAACAGAATCGAAGAACCTGATCGTGTACGCGCTGACCGAGCGCGACACTAAGACATTCTGGACCCGGATCGGGCGGGCCTGGAAGAACAGGGATGGATCGCTTAATCTGACTTTGGACGCGCTGCCCGTGTCGGGTCGGTGTCAAGTGCGGGCGGAGAAGGAGACAACAACATGAAAAAAACCACAAAGGACCACGCGCCACGACAGACGCCAAAAGTCTTGGACCGCGCGGCCCGTGTATTTGCCAAACAACACGGGCTGTCAACCTATGACGCTGAGCGCGTATTGACTGCCATGGATTTACCAGATGATGACCTGGTCTATGTTTCTAAGAACGTTGGTAATACAATGCCGGTTGATTATGGGAGCAGCGATCAATTTGCGGGACATAACGGCTGGATCGTATGGTTCGACATTTCGGATACTGCGATTTTTATTGGCAATGCCAATCCTGAGCATGGCGAAAATCTAAGCTCGATGGCTGAGGCTATCTCATGGGCGGAGGGAGCAGAAGAATGATTTGCGGGTGCGGGCATGACCTTGGGGTCGCCACCCCTAGATCGTGCCCGCACTGCGAACTTTCGATTTGGCTTCAAGTGGCCTATGCAGAAATTGTTGCGCGACTGAAAGAGAAGGTAGCACATGAGCAAAAAAAACGGACGTTGGACGAAGGACGAGATCTTAAAACAGGTGGAGAAGGAGCGGCGGATCGCGGTGCGGCTGCGGCTCAATGAGTTACGCGGCTTAATCCGCGACGCCCAGCGGGCCAGGCGGGAAGCGGTCCAGAAGATCGCCCTCGATTGTCGCGCGAAGCGGCTCGCGTTGCGTGAGTCCTGCGGGGCTCGACGGGTGGAGGCGCGCGAACAGCTCACGCCTGAGATTGAGCGCCGCAAGAAGCAGACCGCACAAGAGCGCGCGGAAGATCGTTTGCTCGCTGCCTTCGAGGCGGCCGCCCAGCGCAAGCGCAAGCCTCGCAGTACTGCACGCGAGCGCCGCGCGGAGTCTGATGATGTGGTGCGCGGAGACATCGATCCGGTGATGGTGCCCGTTTTCAATCGCGTAAAGCACTTGATCAAGGACATCCCTGGGCGCCAGACGCGGACCGAGGCATTTCTCGATTGGGCGCACGACAACCCAGGCGATGTATACGACATCCAAGAGGACTACGCGGCGAAGGTGCTCGCGAAGCTCGAAGCGGAGCAGCACGCGCTTGAGAAGGCGCACAAAAGCCCGCGACGGATCAGGCCTGGGCTTGTGCCGTTGGAGCAAGTGCCCTTTTGAACCCGCTGCCTATGCTTGTGCGTGGGGGCGTGTTGGCTGGGGCCATGCTCCAACTACTCGCCCGCGCGCAAGTTGTGTCGGGTCGCATCGCGATTGAGTGCTCTTGCGCCTCCGCTCCCCCCGTGTGGACCGCCACGCTATTCGATGCGCACGGCCGCGCGCTCGCGACGGCAAGCGCGGCCGATCTGCCGGCTGCTCTCTTGCTGATTTTGGGTCGTCTGGGTGCCTGAACAGGGGTGTTCTGCCCCCCCCGTAGAACAAAAAAACGAAAATAATTAGAGCATTATTGACCGCTGGAACAGGTGGAACATGAAAGTTTGTGTTGCTGTTCCGGTGGGACGCCTGTCAGCCTAGGCGCATGGCTCAAAACGCTAAAGACCAGCTCGCCAGTCTCCGCAAAACCGCTGCCCGCCTCCGCGCCGAAAACAAGGGGATGGAAATGGCGGCCTTGGACCATCTCAGTGCCAACGCGGGCGGCTTGCTCGCCGCGCTCGTTGCTCGATATGTCCCGATTTGGATCCCCGGCGCCATGCTCGATGGTCCTGCGCTGGGCGTCACGGTCCTGCTGTTCGACGTGCTGGCCGCGTACAGCGGTGAATCGTCTATGCTCGCCGCGTCCCACGGTTACGAAGGCTATATGACTGGCACTGCGATCGAGCGCGCTATGGGCTGGCGTGCTCCACTGCTCCAAGCGTATCCCCCGGCTGCTCCCATTCAGTGAGCCCGGCCGACTGAGTAACCACCCAAAGATTTTTACTGAAACCAATCTGAGAAAAGGAACAAAGAAGTATGTCTGCAATCGTTGTTGATGACCGCGCGATCCTGAACGCAGTTGGGCAAGATATCTACGTCGGGAACGGCTACAACGCTTTGGCCGATTACCTCGGCGATGTGCTTGGGGACTGGGATGAGGTTTCGGACGCCCTTGACGATGCGCTTGGCGCGGTCAAGGCCAAGGTCAAGCCGGGCAAGCGCGCCGTTGCGATGGCTAGGGAAAAGATCAAGACCTTCCGGGTCGAGCCTGCCGCCGCGAATCTGATCGTGTTCCCGGTCGCTGGTCCCTTCACGCAGCCCCTCGTGTTGCCGGTGATCCGCGACTACAAGGTCGTCGATATGCTGGTGACGGCAATTGACGTCAACGGCGATCATATCCCGGCCGAGCTTTTCACCTTAACCAAGGTGACGATCAAGGGCACGCAACAGAGCGCGTCCAACAACGACCAGAACCTTGCCGCCTTCGGCACCGGCAACGGTGGCCCGTTTTCGATCCGTCCCAAGATCGACTGGGATACGGTCAACAGTACCGTGCCGCTGACGGCTAACGTCAACTACGTCGGGCCGACTCCGCTGCCCTTCATCACGAGCGTGTATGTCCTGTTCGACGGCGTAGCGGCTCGCGGATCGGTGTCCTAATCTGGGAGGTCCGCTCCCGTGCAGTGTCTCATCGACATTCCCACCGGGGACCGCGACAAGGCGGCTCGTTGGATCCAAAAGCTCCTGGCTCTGTCTGCGGAGATCGCGGCCCATGAAATCAAGATCCACAACCTACCCCCGCTCTACAAAAGCGGGGTTGGGTTTGTCGCCCAGAAACCGGGTGTGCAGATTTTCCGCTCCCCGGTCGAAGTGCTCAAGCGGAAAGGCGGAGACTGTAAAATGTTGACCGCTTGGAGGCTCGCCGAACTTAACGACGGCTCGACGCCGGCGGTCATGTGGCCACGCCGCGCCCAGGGCTGGCAAGCGCACGCGCGGATCCGTCGCGGCGATGGGACCGTTGAGGATCCGAGTGTCGAGCTGGGCATGGTGGATCGCCGCCGGAGGTCCGAACGATGATCGGCGCGGTGCTGGGTGTCGTCGCGTTTTTAATGGCCGCCTTCGGGCTCGCCGCTAATGTGGGCGTAGCTGCGCCCAAGCCGCTACCTGGGCCCCCTGGGCCCCCTGGTCCCCCTGGTCCCCCTGGTCCTAGTCCGAAGCCCGGGCCTGCCCCTGGCCCTGGCCCTGCTCCCGCGCCTAGCGGTGGCGGTACTGCCCCGGCAAGAAAGCCGCTTCCGCTGCCCGCGCCTCTTGCGCAGATCCCCGGCCTGGGCGCCGCGATTGAAGCCGCGATTGACGCCAAAGACGCGGCTAAATTGTTGGCCTATGCGATCATGGCCGAGCGTGGCGGCTTTCCTGAACTTGCCGCCGCTCTGCGGGCCAAGGCTGCTGAGTTTGCCGCCGCCGCCCCCGCACCTGCTCCCGGACCCCCCCCGAAGCCCGCGCCTAGCCCGGGGCCTATCGGTGGTGATCCCCGTAGTTTGCCCCCGCCACAGTATCGCGATCCGCCCGTGGTCGAGGCCCCCGGCCGCGCCAAGGCTCTGGAACTGACCGCGCACCTCAAATCTATCGGTGGCCTTGCCGGCCGCTACAAAGAAGATCGCGAGCTTGTGCGGGCGGCTCAAGAGGCCATGGTGCAGACCGTTGATGGCCAATACGGCCGCAAATCCGCCCTCGCCATTGCGCATCGTGGGATCATTCCCGTGGTACCTTTTTACTGGCCCAAAAAGGGCACAGCAGCGGCTAAGGCCGACTTTACCTCAAAGATCCGAGCACTCGCCAATGCGGACCCGCAACGTGCTGCAGAGTGGGCTAAGCTGCTAACCGACACCCAAAGGAGTTAACCCATGCAATATTTCATTACCGCCGCTGAACACGCCGAACTTTTGACCATCGCGAAGGTCGGCGACCGTGACGCCCTCGACCGCCTACGGGACCGCACGGCCACGCTTGAGCACGTTGACCGTATCGCCGGGCTGATCCAGCGCAACGCTGGTACCGCCGAGTCTTTGCGTTTCCGCCGGGGAGTCCTGGCCGAGCCCTTGGATGGCACGGGCAACCCTGTAGCAGCGGGCCTTGTGTCCGCTGCAATGTTTGAACGTGTCGCCACGCCCCCCGCCGCCCCCCGCGCTCTGCTCCCCCTGAGCGGTCCCGCGCTCCCCATGTTTCGCCAAATGGTGACACAGCTACCGGCCAAGAGCCTGGCCGAGTTGTTGCTTCAGGTGTCGCCTGAGTACGTTCGTGACTTGCTGGCGGCGTTCGCTGAATTGCAGAAGGAGTAACGGGCCATGGATCAAGACGTGTTTGACGGTGTTGGGGACATCCTGGGAGACATCCTGGGCGATGACGATCCGCCTTATGATGATGCCGACTACGGCGACAACGACAACGAGATCGATCTTGTCGGTGCGCTCGACGAAGATTTGACCGATAACGTCGGCGGGTTTTTCGGGAGCCTTTACAAGAAGGTCAAGAAGGCGGTTAAGTCCAAGCTCCTGAAAAAGCTCGCCATTGGATCGGCTATCATGTTTCCAGTCGGCGGCCTGGGTATCGCTGGCGGTCTGGCCCTGGCGGATCGGGTGCTGAGTGTGAACGAGGGACACGCGGGCAAGAAGGCGCGAAAGCAGGTCCGGGCCGCCCTCAAGCGCACGAAGATGCTCGCCCAGAAGGGTGACCATCAGGCCAAGCGCACGCTCAATACCATCGTCGAGGCCGCGAAGCTGCAAAAAGCGATGAGAGCGGCCGGGCCGCATGTGCGCGGCGTGTTGGCCACGCAAGACGGAAAGCTTTTGCGCGGTACCTGGCAACGGGTGTAACCCGTGCCGGGTCTGCCGCTACAGCGCACGATCCAAGTTGGCCCTGACAGTGGCCAGCAAGATATGTGCGGGACGCCGCAGGGCGATAAGCCCCGCGTCTGGCTAGTTCAAGGCCGGGTGGTCACGCGCGGCGGGCGTGTCGGATCGGAGATTGGCTTTCAGTGCGCGAACCTAGAAATTGAGTGGAGCTTAGGCGGTCAATTTTTCCGTCAAAGGGTGGATTGCCTGCCCGGTTGTTCCGTGCGTTTGCTCGCGGATTCGATTGTGGTGCGCGGAGGCATCGACGCGCGGCGCGTCGCGCGGCTCGCGGCAATCGACGTAGATAACGTGCCGTGGCCGAACAGCACCTTACACGCCAGCGTCCAGGTGACGGATTCAGGCGGCTACCACTACGCCAGTTATTCCGATCCATGCGTTGATGATCTGTTCCCTGATTTTTCGATCCACCCTGCGCCGATCTTTCCGTGTCGCTTGCGTGCGCGCGTGTTGCATCCCGTAGTTCCGGCAGATCCAACGATCTACACTGGGATCCTTCTGCAAAAAGGCGCCGATGATTTTTCCGATGTGACGCCCATTGATACCATCGAGGGTGACGCGACGGACTGGCCGATCCCCTTTCAGGCTCCCCGGGATCTTTCCTACTTCGATCATCTTGTGTTGACGAAAAATGTCGGTTGGATTGGCACTGTGCCCCAGTGGCTTCAGTGGAGCATGGCGACGTGAACCTAGTTCAGCGCACCATAACCCCGGTGCAAGGCGCGGCACTCGACGCCGCGCTTGCCCAGGCCTATTACGACGTAGCCGGCGCTCAACCGGGCGCCGATGTCTTGGCCTTCGGGCGCGGCATTGTGGGGATCGAAACCGATGGCGGGCGCCTCATGCACAATTTCAATTTTGGGAACATCATGGCCGGTCATGGCTGGTCAGGTGACGCTTGGGCACGGTCCCACGCTGACGCGGGCCAGCCCCAGGCCTTTCGCGCGTACCCTACGGCGCTTGACGGTGCGCGCGGCTTCTGGCGCCTATTGACCGGCCGGTATGTGTCGGCGCTCGAAGCGCTCCCCGACCAGGGCGCGGCATGGTCCCGATTTTTCGAGCTTGGCTATTTCGTGCCGACCTCGACCATCGACAAGAGCGCCGCGCAACAGCTCCTAGAATATCGCGCGGGCGCCGAGCGCTGGGCGCGCATCGAGCCGGTATTACCCGCGCCGGCGCTTCAAGTTCCTGGCGAGGTTGGCGCGGGGATTGCGCTTGTGCTCTTTGTTGGGGGCGTGGCCTACACGATCTGGAAAGTATCGAGGTTGTGAGGAGTGGCGCAATCGTCGCGCTTGCCGCGCTCGCATTGGGAGGCCTGATAGCTATGTTCCGCGCTTCGATTGCCAACGATAACGCTGTATCACTGCCCCGCCCAGAACCCGGGCCAGGACCGACCGATCCGCATCGCGCCCGCGTGCTTGCGGTTGCCATGGGTGAGCTTGGCCAACAAGATCCAAAGCGCTACTGGTCGGAGGTCGTCGAGCATGACGGCGATAAATTCCGTGGTGCATGGTGCGGCGGCTTCGCGCTCTGGGCGATCCGTCGAGGACTTGGGCTCACCGATATTTTCTGGGAACCGGGCAAGGGATTCTGTTGGCAGCTCCCTAGGACGTTCGCGCCCGAGCCGGGGGATGTGGCGTATTTCGATCAACCGTATCAACACCACGCGATAGTGGGGCACGTCGCGGGCACCGAGCTGCATACCATCGACGGGAACCAGGCCGGGGGTAGCGTACAGCTCCGAAGGCGCCCGCTCTCTGACGCTACGGCGTTTTTCTCGATTCAGCCATTGATTGACCGCGAAGAATCGGTGAACGTGTGACCGATGGATCCTCAATCATGGCTCGTGCAAAATTATGGCTTGGCCGGTGTCTCGATTTCGTCCTTGGCCGTCGCGGTAATCATGCTGTATCGGGACGTTCGAGCGTTGCAGAGCGAACGGATCGAATACCTCGAAGGCCACAACGAACGGCTGGTAAAGGCTCTAGAGACCCTAACGGCCGTGCTCGAATCGAGCAGAAAGCAGCACTAACTGAGCGGATCGAACGCCTGACCTTGACCCCGCCGCGCTTGGGGTAAATACTCGGCTCATGCGACCGGATAGCGTCTTGGGGTTGATCGGTTTGTCGCTGCTTGTGGCTAGGGCTCGGCGGATCCTTGTGGTGATTGCATGAGCCAAAACGATAGCGCGCGGCCGCGCAGATTTCGGACGATGACCAGGGAGCAGGCAGCGAAGCGCCTAGGCGTTGATGTTGCCCACATTCGGCGACTTCAAAAGTGCAACGAGCTTCAAGGTGTCCTGGGCCTTCGTATCGATTACCTCCGTTTTTTTGTTCGCGATTTGGATCGCCTCCGAGGAGCGCGATAGCGAATGAGCGCAGCAGTGAGAGCGGTAGACTCGGACGGCGCACCTTCCGATCTTACGACCTGGCTCACTCGTGAGCAGGCGTCAACGCAGCTCGGCGTTTGTGTGGAGACGATCAAGAGGATGCAAAAGCGGGGATGGATCCATGCGCTGCAAGACGCAGACGGAAAAAGCCGTTACTCCCCCGAGGAGGTAGACGCGGCTCAGGTGCGCTATGACCGGATCGCGGCGGTGCAATCGACCGAGACAAGGCGCTTGGGCGCTGGCCCGGGCGCACCTAAACAGGTGGACGCAGATATTGTCGAGTCGCCCCCGCTACCGGCCGCGCTTCATTCCGAGAACTCCTCGCTTCTGCAAACTGTCCTGGTCACGATTGAGCGCGCGCTACTGACTCCGCGCCAACGCATCGACGAGCTACAGCACCGCGTGATGGTTCAGTTAATGGAGCAAAATGAAAAGATGCACGCCATGACCCTGAAGTATCTTGACCAACTAGGCTCGATGCGAGGCGAAGAAGCGGAGCGCACGGTCGCGGCCCGGATCCTGGAACGAGAGACGGACTTAAAATCGAAGGCCTTTGAGAAACTTGCGACGGGTGCCGAGCGCCTATTGAGCGGCGGTAAGGGTATGGCGTCCGCTGCAATCGCTAAGCTCACTGATGCACAGTTGGCCGAGCGTATGGGCCTAGAGAACTTTTGGACCGCTGATGAGATGATCGAAATGGGCGCGGAGGCCAAGCGGCGGGTAGAGGCGCGCCCGAAGCAGGGCGCACCAACGAACGGATCGGCCAAGGATCTACAGTGAAGCGCCTAGCGTGGCCGTTCTGGAAGGTCGTTGATGCGATCTTTCTGGTACTGGAAACGATCCGAAGGCTTGGGAGAGGATGGTAGAAAATGGCAAAAGTGGAGTGGCAGGGCCTAACGGCCGATGTTTGGTACGACAAATGACCCCAGAACAGTGGGCGCAAGCCGCAAAGCTTCCTCTGTATCCTGGCCAGATGCAGCGCTGGCGCCTCATCGTGGCGGGCGCAGCCTCGAACGAGCCACCCGGCGATGCAATCGCCCGCGCGAAAAATGCCATCGCGTATTGGGCCGGCTATGACACCTTGCCGTTTGCTGGGCCGCGCGGTGAGCGATTGTTGTCACCGATCATCTTTGGCGAGATTGACGCGAGCCGTTCTCCGCGCCACGAGGCCGAAAGCCTACGCGCGAAGCTCCCCGAGCTGCCCTTGCTGAGTACCGCCCAGGGTGCGCCCTGGTACGTCGATCTGGAATGGTTCGATCCTGAGCACTCCGGCCGCGCGTCAATGCCTTGGCCGGTGCTTTCAGCCGGCTGGTGGGGCCGTCCGAGCTGGGCACCCGACCCGCGCGGTGTGCGCTCGGTTGTGGACTCGATAGAGCCAGGGCGCGATCTGCGAACCGATGAAACCGAGAGCGCGATTGAAGCCGCAAAACGCTTTGTTTCTGGCGCCGCGAAGGCCGCCGCCGGCCCTCTCGCAACTGGTCTGGCCTGGGTCGCTACTGCGGCCGTGGGCCTGGGTGCCCTGTGGATCTTTCTGAATCGTTCAAAGGAGTAATAAAAATGGCTGTCACCGAAACCAACCAGAACCGTAGATCCGTATGGGCGCAGCGGGTCACGCTTGACGCTCCCGATTTCGCGGGAGGTACTGCAACGGTGTTCGCCCCGGGCGTCGTGGCGACTGACGATATTGACATTTCGTCCGACGCAGGGCCGGGCTTCTCCTTCACTGGGCGCGTGACTGCTCCCGGGGTGGTCGAGATTTACCAGCAGCTAGAACCTGGCGCGGGCGGTGGAAATCCGGTGGTGCAGGTCCCGCTACCCATCGCGGATATGGGGTTGGCTTTCGCCCCAATGCCGATCCTGCCGACGACTACAAGGGCAACTGGGTTCGCGGTGCTCGGTACGTTACCGGGCGACACAGTGATCGTCCAACCTGCGGATCCGCCCGGGGCACTAGATTTTGTCATGTATCGCGGAATCTGTAATTTCCCGGGTAACGTGATCATCACATTGCAGCAGTTGCTTGATGTACCAGTTGATATGACTGGTGCTCCACAGGTGCTTGACGTTCTCGCATTTCGTCCAGGCGGTGGCGGTGGCGGAGGCGGCTCGTACCCCGCGCTCCCTGGCCCCACTGAGTTTTCAGTGCAGGCCTTCCGTACCCTCAATATGGCCTATGGGATCAGCGGCTAGAATATTTCAGCTTGTGCTGACGTACAACATCTAGTAGACAAAAAAGTAATGGCCCCCCGAGGGAGGCCATATCGCAATACCGGCAAAGGAGCTGCGACAATGAAAAGGAAGCCACAAGAGCCACGGGAAGTCAAGAACAACGTCAAGACGCCTCAGCGTGCGGGCATGGAAACCCTCACGACCACGGGCGGTCCCGCCGACGGCGGGCCGCACGCTAAGGCGCCTAGACCGGAATCCGAGGATGAGCGCGGAAAGCGCCAAACCGATCTACTGGATTACATCGAGCACGCGGCCGCCACGATTACGATCCAATGCGATGCCGAGGATCTTGCGCGGCAACAACGCTGGGACGCCTTGGATCCGGCAACCCGGGAGCGCTGCCGGCGTCTAGAGGCACGGGCAGCGGAAGCGGCTCGGATTCCGGAGGAGTACTGGAGGTTATGGTGCAGGGATCGCGGAGAATCCGTGGGCACGTCGCCCATGGATCCGGATCCGACAACCCAAGCGAGTGGATCGCCAGAGGCGGGGCCGCCCGTGGTTCCCGCGTCAGGCGTCCAGCCTGACGCCCCGAAGGGCGCAAGCCCTGAGTCATGTCCGGGGTCTGGTTGCATCGAATGTGGCCGGGCAGTGGAGCGCGTCGCGGCGATGTTCTGCAATTCCTGCTTCGACGCCGCCCGTGCCCTCTGGTGGCAGGAATGGGAGTCCCACCAGCCTGACGCCCCGAAGGGCGCGGAGCGCCCGGAGTCCTGCCGGCATCCCGTCTGGCGGATCGTCTGCCTCGACTGCGGAGAATCCGTGGGCACCCCGGAGCCAGTCCAACCACCCAGCGAGAGGGAACCCGAGGAGACTTCGCCCGGTTTTCTCGCGCCCGGCGCCGAGCCGGGCGCCCCGAAGGCCCCGAAGGGGCCGGAGTCCGTTTGCAGGTGGCCCAAGGAGTCCTCTCCCGAGTTAGTTCTAGGGGCTGTTGCGTACCTTGCGTTGGCGACGCGTGCTCGTCCGCACAAGGATAAGTGAGCGCGCCAACGAGCGCGCTCACTTCCGAAATAACCTAACAGTATGACATTATTGGGATTAGTTCAGCCGGCCGACAAGGCGCGTCCTAAGCACTTGTCTATACGTCCTAATTCCTTTGCCCCCCGTCCAGTTTACCCTCCCCACGTTCAAGCGTGCTACCGGACCGGGGGTCGCGCTTGGTCGGTCTGGACGTGGCGCCGCGCGGAACCCGGGGTTCTCACGAGATGCCCTTATGCCTGCCGATCCTGGCGGTGCCCGGCCTGTGCTCACCATGAGGCGCAAACAACGTGGACGCGGATCCAGGAGGCAAGCCGGGGGCTCGACGTGGACGGCTGGGTTTTCCTGGTACTAACCCTGGACCGAGGAGGGTACTATTCAGGGGAGCGCCCATGGGCCGACACTGGGGCCGCTTACGCGGATCTCTCACGCCTGAGCCGTAATTTTCTGGCACGCCTGAACCGCTGGCAGGTGCGGCGGGGCTGGACCGAGACAGGATCCCGCTGGGTGTCCACGGTTGAAGCGCACCGATCCGGCTGGCCCCACGTCAATTTTCTGATCTACTCTCCCGAGCTTGCGCGGGAACTAGAAGTAGATCGCGCGGCTCGCGAGCAGTCCGGGGAGCGCGGCCGGGATCTAGTGCTCCTACGCGGTGAGTTGCTCGACCTGGCGACTAGGCCCCTCGAAGGCGCCAAGGTGACGCAACAGCGCCAAATGTGGGGCGTGCAATCGACGGCCGAGGCCGCGCGGCACCATGGATCCGTCGCGTCCTACATTGTGAAGCTTGCCGAGCTGGCCGGAGACACTAGCGGCGAACTCGCCAAGCTCACGCAAGCGCCCATGAACGCCCCCGCGCGCTTCCGCCGCCTGCGAGCTGGCAAGGGATTTTTGCCCCCGCGTCACCGGGATCCGGCAATCACCGGCACCATGGTCAAGCGCACCTACGATACCAACGGTTATCCCGTGGTGCGTGCTGTCTCGATTGATCGCGCGTACAAAAATCTAGAGACGCGCCACACCGCGCACGTCCAAGAGTTGCTTGCA
>CXWL01000496.1_pt1 | contig 12443 bp, 10 predicted proteins | sample 590931 | NCBI WGS metagenome assembly CXWL01 (sample SAMEA3498368, study PRJEB10139) | groundwater metagenome | biome: water well; material: biofilm material | place: Germany | collected 2015-04-27
TGCGATTTTGTACGCGGAGGGATGGGTTCCGTGGGAATGGCCGAACAGCATAAGCCCACCGATGATGGCAAATAGAGGCAGGGGCAGACTCCATGGGCCATCGGAGATACGGCCAACCCGCCGTAGCGCTTCAATAGCTCCTACAAAGAACAGCAAGAATCCATAGATTTTATGTTGGAGGATTTCCGGATCTTCCCCTGAAAATGTCTGCAGAAAACCGAGAGATCCGATTGGCCAGGCTTCATGATCGCTCCAAACCAGGAGGACCAGGCTGCCCGATAACATGGCAATGGGCAACAGAAGCCTGAGCCACAATAGAGACGCCGGACGTATGGGCTGGCTCAACTCGGCATAACCAATCAGCAGGACGATGAGCCCGGCGAAATGGTGATTGAACTCCGAATAGGCGATGCCTTGAGCCGAGCCCTCCCACCCACTGACGGTGATGCCATGGTGATCATGACCGGAAGCATGTCCGCCGCCAGCGGCCTCAGCATAGAGCCAGCCTGCGTCAATGGACAGGGCTACAACCATCACGGCAATAGCAAGCCCCGTCCACGGGCCCGCCAATCGGAACACGACAGACAGCGGAAGCCCTCGCTGTAATGGAAAGGCCCATCCAGAAAACTGGATGGGCCTCTGTTCCCACAGTCGCACGAATCTATTCCTTACATGAACTTCATAAACTTATCTTTCGTCTCATCCATCACTTGCGCCGTAATGGTCGCCAGCCCGCGCTCCTTCGCCACCCGCTCGACCTCTTTGCGAGCCATCGGACGGATGAAGTCCGGGATATTCTCAAGCCGCTTCTCAGCCTCAGGCGTCCAGGTCATCCCGTTGCTCGAGTCACTCTTGGAATCGTCCATCACTTGCAACGTGATCGTCTGGTACCCCTGCTTGCGGGCAAAGGCCTCGACGCTGCTCTGCACCATCGGCTTCACGAATGACGGAAGACGGTCGAGCTTTTCCTTCGCATCGGCGGACCAGGTAAACTCTGAGGCCGCTGCGCCACCGGCAGCAGGCTTGCCGCCGGAAGTCAGCCCCATTTCCGCAACCATCGCGGAGAAGGGACAACCGCCGCTGGGCTTTTCTCCAGGCTTGCCGGCCGGCGCCGCGGTCGCTGCTGCTGCAGCCGGTTGGCCACCCTGAATCTTCTCGTTCAGATAAGCCGCCATTTGACCGGATCCAGCGGTAGCCTCGTCCTTCAACGTGCCACGGGTCATCTCGAACGGCTCGGCTGCCACGGTTCGTCCACCCAACTGCACTCCGAGAGAACTAACCATCTGGGTTTCGCCAGGGTTGGTCACCATGGAAAACTTGGCGCTGCAAGACGGGCAGCCGNNTTCTCAAAGTTCATGTAGGTTTCACAATTGAGGCACACGAATTTCATGGCGTCTCCTCTTTAGCAGGCTGCGGAAAAACTATTGTGGCACAGCGGAAACTCAATGGCCCGCACATCTAGGACAACAGGAGCATATCGCACAGAATGCTCAAAAAGGCCATCCAGCAAGGCCGCAGCGAGCGAAGAGGCGAGGCGTACGCTTCGGTACGTTGAGTCTCTGAGCGATGCGAGAACGATGCTGGTGGACTTTTTCAGCATTCTGTTAGGGCGTAACATCACAGTTTATCGGCCAGCACCTTCTTATAATCGAGCAACGTTCTGATGCGTCCGGCAATTTCCTGGTACCGTTGAATCGTCGGGTACGTGTCGTCGAGCAACGGCTCACCCTTGTCGAAGGTGCGCGCGAGCTTCCGGTCGAAAGGAATTCGTCCGAGCAACGGCAGGTCCAGCGCCTCGCACATGGCCTCGGTGTTGCCTTCGAATAACTCGTTGACCTCCCCGCAAGAGGGACAACGATACTCACTCATGTTCTCGACCATGCCCAGGACCTTGATCCCCATATCCCGCGCATAGGTGACAGACTTTTGCACCACATCCGATGCCACTTCCGACGGCGTCGTCACGACTATCGCTCCCGCCAAGTCCGGAATATACCCGGCGATGACCGGCGGCTTATCTGCCGCGGCCCCTGGAGGCAGATCGACGAGGAGATAATCGAGTTCGCCCCACACGACATCGGCTAAAAACTCACGGATGACGTTCATTTCCATCAGACCCAGCCACACCGGGCTGACATCCATCGGCCCCTTCCAGCGAACCGGCGAGGCATCGTCTAGAAAGAAGTCCATCGATGCGACTTTCACTCCGAGCGGCCCGACCGGGGGAATCGCTCCCTCAGGCCTCATAGTCAACGACTGGCCATGCATACCCAACATGCGAGGCACACAGGGTCCGTTCAGATCCACGTCTAAGAGTCCGACCTTCGCGCCCTGCCGCGCAAACGCCAACGCCAGGTTGACCGTGGTCATACTCTTGCCGACACCGCCTTTTCCGCTCATGACGACCAGCTTGTGCTTGATGCCGGCCATGCGGGCATGGACCAATTTAGTATTTTCAGAAATCTGCGCGAGGACCTTGGCGTCGTCTGAGAACTTCAACTTGCCAAGGATGGCTTTCAAATCTTTCTCGACCGCCATGGGAAATACCCCTTGTTAACTGTGCACATACAGCGAGACGAAACGGTACCATAGGGGTTTCTGGAGAGTCAAACTCCGCACATCCAGTCCGCCAGATGGCGCACATTCCGATGCCTAACGCTAAGCTAACCGGCGCGTTGCTGTTTGGCCCGTCCGGTTGAGCGACGAGTTAGGCGTGCAGTGGTCGCAGCAACATCCAGAAGTCCTCGCAGCGCCTCGTTGACCGCCTTAGCATTCGGAAACGCTTCGGCGAGCTCGGGTTCGAGAACGACAACATTTGTCTCCCTGGCGGCCCGAGCAGCATACTTCCCGCGCACGAGCTTGCCAAAGTCCGAGCGCCTATATTCTGGTCGCAGTTCGTCGCCTGCTTTACGACTCCCCCTCTTCATAGATGCTCCTTTCCTGCTTCGTTACCAGACGAGCACTGATCATGCGAATGGTTTCGCCTTCATCGGTGTGTGCCACGACCAGGAGGCGACCTTGACTCGAATTGCCAAAGGTGACAAAGCGCTGCTCCTGACCAGAATGGTCTGGATCGGAGCCGGTGATCGAAAGCGTATCATGAAAGACCGTTGAGGCCTCTTCAAATGAGACCCCGTGTTTTTTCAGATTCGCAGCGGCTTTCTTCGGGTCCCAAGAAAATTTCATGCAGCCATCATACCCGCTCAAGCCTCGGCACGTCTAACGATCCAGTTGACTCGTCGGCGTAGGCGCGTTAGCGACGCCGTTCCGTAGAAGCGGCTGTTAGGCCGCTGTGAGCCGGACTTTCCCGACCTTGCCGAGTTTCACATGCTGCTTGGCTTGCCAGAGATCGTGGTTGTACTGCATGGCAAGCCAACTCTCCGGAGAACGGCCAAGCGCCTTGGAAAAGCGGAGCGCCATTTCAGGGCTGATACGGCTAGTACCCGTAAGAATGCGATTCAGCGTTGAAGCAGCCACACCGAGCTTCCCGGCCAGTTCGCGGCCGCTCAGGTTGTTGGGCTCCAGATAGACCTGGATAATGAACTCGCCGGGATGGGGAGGATTGTGCATAGCCATTTTAGTGGTAGTCCTCATAATCCAAGATGTAGGCGTGTCCGTCTTTGAACGTAAACGTGAAGCGCCAGTTTCCATTGGTAGAAGTTTCAGCCCTGTTTAATTGGGCTTGCATCGAACCATCCCACGCCCTCCCCATGAAATTCGGTGCGGCTAATTATCTCATGTGAGGTAGGGTCCTGGGAGTTTTTCTACAGCCTCAACGATCGGCACCAGCTGCGGCGCGAAGCGTCGTCAACTGCATGCTGTTGTTAGACCTACCACTACCGACCCAAGCCACCATTACTACTCCGAGTTCTCCGTCGACAACTCCGCCTGTCGCAGCACGAGCTGGGTCGCACCCTCCGCCAGATCCGGAGGGTAGCCGTACTTGGCCAGCAGCCGGCGAACATTGCGCCGCAGGCTCGCCCGTACCGACTCGCGCTGGGTCCAGTCGAGCTTGGGCATGTTCTTAACCATTTCGGTCAGTTCCCGGGCCATCAGACGCAGCGTATCGCTCTGCATCGCTTCTCTGGCTGACCCATTCTCCGCCAGGGCGTCGTAGAAGGCAGTTTCCTCGCCGCTCAGGCCGAGCTCTTCACCGTGCCGCTGCGCGCCTCGCAGGCTCTTCGCCAGATCGATCAGCCGCGAGATCATCTCGGCAGTGGTGATCGCCTTGTTCGTGTAGCGTAGCATCGCGTCTTCAAGCGCCTCGCGGAACTTGCGGCTCTGGACAATGTTCGTGCGCTCGGTGATGCGAATCTGGTCGTTGAGCAGCTTGCGCAGCGTCTCCAAGGCCAGGTTCTTCTGCTCCAGCGCCGCCACCCGACCGAGGAACTCATCGCTCAGGATGTCGAGGCGGGCTTCTGCCAGGCCCGCGACGGCGAACAGGTCGATCACTTCGTCCGCATCGACCGCGCCGCCAATCACCTGGCGCACGGCGGCGGCGATGTCGCGCTGCCGGGCGTGACCGGCGCCACCGCCGTTATCGTCGGCCAGCCGCTTGCGGATCATGGCCACGGCGCGCTGGAAGAAGGCCAAATGCGGCGTGATGGCTTCGGTCTCCGCACGCGGCACCGCCAGCGCGAAGGCCGCCGACAGTTCCTTGACCAGCGTGCGCAGGCGCTTCCAGCCGTCGTTCTGCCCGAACACGTGATCGATCGCGTGCAAATATACCGGCAAGACATCCCCTGGCGCCGCATTCAGCGCCTGCTCGTACGCGCAGCCGTGGAAGAAACCGCGCAGCTTCTCGAACGCGGCCTGCATGGCGGGCACCGCTTCGTCCTGAACCTTCCTGACCGCCGCGCCCGTACCACCAGCCTGAGTGTAGGTTGCGAGCGCATCGGCCAACTGGTCGGCCAGGCCCAGCAAGTCGACGATCAAGCCGCCGGGCTTCTCGCCGTAGACGCGGTTTACGCGCGCGATGGCCTGCATCAGGTTGTGCCCGGCCAGCGGCTTATCCAGATACATGGTGTGCGCCGGCGGGCAGTCGAAGCCGGTCAGCCACATGTCACAGACGATCACCAGGCGCAGGTCGTCGTCAGGGGCCTTGAAGCGCTCGGCCAGGCGCTTGCGGGCGACCTTGGTGCGCACGTGGTTCCTGAGCGGCTCCACATCTTCGCTGGTGCCGGTCACAACCACCTTCATCGCCCCCCGTTCGTCGTCCGCGTCGTGCCAGTCCGGGCGCAGCGCACGGATCGCCTCGTAAAGGCGCACGGCGATGTCGCGACTCATGGTCACCACCATCGCCTTGCCTTCCATCGCGGCGCGGCGCTTCTCCCAGTGCTCGACGATGAACGCCGCCAGGCGTTCGATGCGCTCCTGGGCGCCGACCAGCGACTCCAGCGGTACGCGGATCCTGTCCTCCGCCCCCTCCCCGCTGCGGTCGGCGTTGACGACGTACTCGACTTCTTCCTCGGCGACGCGCGCGCCCTCCTCGTCCACCTTCAGCTTGATGATGCGGGCCTCGTAGTAGAGCGGCCGAGTGGCGCCGTCCTCGACGGCCTGGCGGATGTCGTAGACGTCCGCGTATTCGCCGAAGACGTGGATCGTGTTTTTGTCGTCGCGCTCCAGAGGCGTCCCGGTGAAGCCGACGAAAGTGGCGTTCGGCAGCGCCTCGCGCATCCAGCGCGCGCCGCCCTCGACGAAGCCGTACTGGCTGCGGTGGGCCTCGTCGGCCATCACGATCACGTTCGAGCGCTCCGAGACCACGCCGTGCGCCTCGGCAAACTTCTGGATCGTGGTGAACACCACGCCGCCCGCCGCGCGATCGAGCAGCGCCTTCAACTGCTCCCGGCTCGCGGCCTGGACCGGGTCTTGTCGCAGCAGAGCACGTCCGGCGGCGAAGGTATCGAAGAGTTGATCGTCCAGATCGTTGCGGTCGGTGATCATGACGACCGTCGGGTTGGTCATGCGCGGCTCACGGATCAGCGCGCCTGCCAGCATCAGCATGGTCAGCGACTTGCCCGAGCCCTGGGTGTGCCAGATCACGCCCCCACGACCGTCGCCCGTGCCGGACGGCGGCTTAAGACGCGCAAGCACGCTGGCGCGCGCCTTGCGCACCGCGCGGAACTGGTGGTAGCCCGCGATCTTCTTGGCGATCTCGCCGCGCTCGTCCTCCTCGAAGGTGACGCAGGTCCGCAGGTAGTCGACCAGCGTCCGCGGTTCGAACAGCCCCCGGATCAGCGCATCCAGCGTTGGCGCGCCGCCGCCCTCGCGGTCGTCGATCGGGCGCCAGGGCATGAAGCGGCTGCGCCCGCTGGTGATCGAGCCGACGCGGGTCAGCATGCCGTCCGAGACGACCAGCGCCAGGTTCGGCACGAACAGGTCGGGCGCGGTCTGCATGTAGCGGTCGAGCTGGCCGACGGCGACACCCAAGTCCGCCTGAGTGTCGGTCGGGTCCTTCAGCTCGATCATCACGATCGGCAGCCCGTTCAGGAACACCGTCAGGTCCGGGCGGATCACCTTGCCCGACGGCCCGGCGACGCTGAGCTGGCGCACCACCAGCAACTCGTTTGCGACCGCATTGTCGAAGTCGACCAGATGGGCGCGTCCGCCGCGCGTTTCGCCGCTCTTCGCGTCGCGGTACTCGACCTCGACGCCGTCGGTAAGCAGGGCGTGGAACCAGCGGTTGTTCTGGATCAGCGTCGGGTGCGGCGGACGCGAGAGGATACGCACGACTTCTTCAATGCTGTCATGCGGCAGACTGGGATTGAGCCGATGCAGCGCCGCCCCGAGGCGACCCTTCAGCGTGACCTGCGTCGCATCGCCGCGCTCGCCCGCGTCGTCGATCTCGATGCCCCGTTTGGTCATCGCGCCACTCGCCCCGAAGTAGACTGCGGCGACATCCTCGACAAGTTGCTCGGTGGGCGAGGACACCGTCACTCGGCCTCCTGCCTGTCATCACCCGGCGCGGCCTGATCGTCGCCGTTCTCGTTCCCGTCTCGTTCGGCGAGATGGTCGTTCAGCGCGGACTTGTATGCCCCCGGATCCCCCTTGAACAGCACTTCACTGGGCCGCAGCCCCAGATCGCTGACTCGGATCGTCTCGTTGTCGCGGTCGAAGGCCTCGTTGAAGTCAGCGTGATCTTCGTAGTAGACGCGGGCGCCGGGCATCTGCATGAGCGCGTCGCGATGGATGCGGTAGAGGAACGACACGATGGTGTCCGCCGCCTGCGCGGCGAGGGTGGCCTGCCGGAGGTCGAGCCGGGCGGAGAAGCCGTCGCGCCCGTGGGAGGCCATGCCGTACCCGTTGCGGAGTTCGCACAGGCCCTGAATGGTCTGGAGCAGGCCCCGGATCGTCTTCTCCACCGAGTCGCGCGCCTTCGCCGGGTCAGGATGGTTACGCGGGAGCAGCGCCAGACGGTTGGTCGTCTCCTTCAAGAGCCTCGGCGCGTCCCAGTTGGGGTCCGCCTGCTGACCGATATCGGCGAGCACCGTCTTGCAGACGGACTCGACCAGCGTCTTGGAAAGATCAAAGGCGAAGTCGGGCACGCTCTCCAACGCACTCTCGATGGCATAGATCTGCTGCTCGATAGCCTCGGCGAGCGGACCGTCGAGCACCGCCGCGCGAGCGCCGACCATCTGAAAGCGAGCGCGAGCTGTTGAAGGCTCAGCCATTCGCGACCTCCACTCGTACCCGGCCGCTCAGCAGCCTGGGCAGCAGATAGTCGCGCATTTCGGCGAGCGTCGCGGATTCATCGTGATTCGCCGCCGCAAGCGCAAAGAGCGGATCGGCGACGTCACCGAAACCCTTCCGCACTGGCGATGATGGCACGATGACCGCTTTGTGAAGCACATCATCGGGTCGTACTCGCTGATGGCTGTTTGAAGTACCTGATGCACCTTGCGCCAGCTCCTCACGAAAAGATGTCTGTAGGAACTGGCAGTAGAGGTAGTGCCTGTCGAAATCTGAATGCGGCACCAACACCAGAAACTCAGTGGATGCGATTTGCTTTCGGCCGCGAGGCGATGGTGGCAGCCAGACCCGTGGGATTCGCGGGTTCAACTTGGACAGCAGAACGCATCCTTCCACGACAAGGAACTTGTTGCTCTTGATTTCGTCGCCAGCTTCGACAACAGCGCGCATGCCTGCATCGAAGGCGGGGATGCTGAAGTGGTCGAAAACCTCTTGGGCCTGTTCCTGCGGACTGACTTGCACCTTGGAAAGAGCCGCCATGTTCGCAATACCGCCAACCTCCCAACCCTCCGGCACGGGGCCGATGTCGGATTCGACGAAGCGGGCGGACAGGGCGTCGAAGACGGGCTGGGGCATTGAGGGAAAGGCGGTCGCGCCGGCGGCCTTGGCCTTCACCGGCTCGAAGTCCACAAACCACGCCCGAAAGATCGCCCGCGCCAACCGCTCCAGCGCTTGCGCCGTCCGCCGGTTCTGCTCGATCTTGTCGTCGAGCGCGCCGAGGACACCGGCGATGGCGCGTTGCTCGTCGGGGGGAGGGCGCAGTACGAGGACCTGGTGTAAGTCGTTGCGGTTTACTCCTGGGACACTGCTCTTGTCACTGCACGACCGGAAGTCGAGGTCCGCAAGAGATAGGATGTGAATTGGGGGTCGTTTCCGTGGAAGTCCTTCACCCACAGCGTTGTGTTCAGTGGCCAGAAGTCTTCCCTGATCAGAAACACTTGGCCGATCGTTCCGTAGCGCCCAGTCACAACACCTGGACCCGGCACGCCGACCTCTGAGTGGTAGCCCGTTATGCCCGATGAGGAAACGATGGGCACCTTGCCAGGCTGTCGGTCTTGTGACGGCAGGTCAAACCCACGCTGGAGCGTAATCACCTCGCCGAGCGGGACTCGCGGCCATTCACTCGCCATTGCCTACATCCTTCAGTGTCGCTCGCACCACCGCCAGCAACCTCTCCCCCTCCCCAAAGCACTCATCTAACTCCGCCAGCAGCCGCGGATACTTTTTCGCGAACGGCTCGCCGTCGTCTTCCTGCTCCTCGGCACCGACGTAGCGGCCGGGAGTGAGCACGAAGCCGTGCTTGCCGATCCCCGCGAGGGTCTCAGCCTTGCAGAAGCCGGGGATGTCGCGGTAGGCCCACGCGCCGTGCTGCGCCTCGTTCCACCACGCAGGCGCGGGCTCACCGCGCCACTGTCGGAAGGCGTAGACGATGCGGCCGAGGTCGGAATCGAAGTTCGGGTCGCCCATTCCGTCGGCCAGCATGCTTTCGCCGTTGTCGCCGCCGGTGAGCACGCGCAGGGTACGGGTCTGCATGGTGCCGAGCTTGCGAGCGTCGATGAAGAGCGTCTCGCCCTTGCGGTCGCGCCCGCCGTGCTTGAGGTTCCTGCCGGTCTTGTCGCGCGTGAGGAACCACAGGCAGGCGGGGATGCCGGTGGTGAGGAAGAGCTGGGCCGGCAGCGCCACGATGCAATCAACCAGGTCGGCCTCGACGATGCGCTGGCGAATCTCGCCCTCGCCGCCGGAGCCGGTGGACAGCGAGCCGTTGGCCATGACGAAGCCGGCGACGCCGCCACCGTGGCCGTTGGGCGGGGCGAGGTGGTGGATGAAGTGCTGGATCCAGGCGTAGTTGGCGTTGCCGGTGGGCGGCGTGCCGTAGCGCCAGCGCACGTCGTTGGCCAGCAGCTTGCCGGACCAGTCGGAGATATTGAACGGCGGATTGGCGAGGATGTAGTCGGCCTTGAGATCGGGGTGCAGGTTGCGCAGGAAGCTGTCGGCGGGCTGCGAGCCGAGGTTGGCCTCAATGCCGCGGATAGCGAGGTTCATGTGCGCCAGCCGCCACGTGGTGGGATTGGACTCCTGACCGAAGATCGAGATGTCGGTCTTCTGCCCACCGTGGGCCTCGACGAAGCGTTCCGACTGCACGAACATGCCCGCCGAGCCGCAGCAGGGGTCGTAGACGCGGCCCTCGTAGGGTTCGAGCATCTCGACCAAGAGCCGCACGATGCAGCGCGGCGTGAAGAACTCGCCGCCGAGCTTGCCCTCGGCCTGGGCGAACTTGCCGAGGAAGTACTCGTAGACGCGGCCCAGCGTGTCGCGCGCCTTGGCGCGGTCGCCCTTGAAGCCGATGTCGGCGATCAGGTCGATGAGGCCCTTCATCTTCTCCGGCGCGATGCCGCGCCGGGCGTAGTCGCGCGGGAGCTTGCCCTTGAGGTTGGGGTTGTCGCGCTCGACGGCCAGGATGGCGTCGTCGATCAGGGTGGCGATGTCGGCGCGCGTGGCCTGGTTCTGCAAGTTGGCCCAGCGCGATTCCGGCGGCACCCAGAACACGCGCTCGGCGGTGTACTCGTCACGGTTCTCCAGCAGGCTTTCGAGCTGCGGGCCGCCGATGCCGTCGGCTTCGAGTTCGGCCTTGAGTTCGTCGCGCCGGGCCTCGAAGGAGTCGGAGATGTACTTCAGGAACAGCAGGCCGAGGACGACATGCTTGTACTCGGCGGCGTCGATCTGGCCGCGCAGGGCGTCGGCCGACTTCCAGAGGATTTCAGCGCGGGCAAGGTCGGTGTTGTTTGTCTCAGTGGTCGCCATCAGAGCTCCGTCTTGGTTTCATTCGTGGCGCCACATCCGGCGGAGTTTCTTGGGCGCTGATCGGGAGGCCTAACTATAATCCGACGTCCGAATCATTTCGGCAAAGCCAGCAGAAACTGTCTACTAATCCCAGGCCATGCAGAGAACAGGCAATTGCGCAGCTGATGAATCCACATGGCTTTTGCGTGACTAGGAGAAGCACCCACGAACGCGTTAGCCGTCATCCCGTGCGTCCTAATGCGTTTCCCTGGATCACACCGCCCCTTTTCGTCTCCCTCGACACCTACCTCCGACCCAGAGGCGCATGCATGGGCGCGGCACATTCTCAGCCGATTCACAGGCTTCGTCAAGTACGAGAGGGAACCGACTGCGGGCAGATGGAATATGATACAGGATGCTCAAAAAATGACAGCTAGCAAGGCCGCAGCGAACTGTCACGTTATAAGGGGTGGGTGGGATGATCCCAACTGCGCGCATCGAACGATATACATGCTCCCTCCAAACTTGCTCATTTTCTCTTCAAGGATGGGGGCTGATTGATCTTCCACTGCGCGCGTCCAACGAGGGGAGTCCGCGACCGCGCGTTGCGCGAGCAAGGGGATCGTCCCAGCTACCCCGCCCCCCCTTTTTCAGCATACTGCTAGATGGAGTATTGAAAGGTCGGCTTGGCCCCAATCGCCTGAGCCAGAACTCCACGCCGTTTCAGTTCCTCAAGAATTCGTCGAGTAGCGGCATCAAAGTCTATCGGGCCTGACAGCACGATATCCGTATTGGGCGGAGCTTCTTCAGGCGCCTTGCTCATGTGAATCGCGATGACCGGAACCGGGTGGACGAGCGTCCTGATAGCCTGCGCCGCCTCTGCGTAGGCCATCCCGAATGGATTGGTCGTCGAGACCACGATCAACCCTGTATCCACCAGCAACCTCGCCACTTCGCCATAACGACGAGCCATCTCGGTCGCCTGTCCTCGTTCTCCTTCCGAGAGGTCTGCGTCAAGCCCGCGTCGGAGATTCCCTCCATCGAGCAAGTACGCATGCCGGCCATCTGCCACAAGCCGGGCCTCGATAGTCCTGGCCAAGAAGGACTTCCCTGTATGCCGCCCGCCGGTCACCAGCACAATGGCGGCTCGGTGACCATATTGCTGCGCGCGATCCTCAACCCCGACCTCACCCTTGACCCAGGCAAAATCACGCTGCCGCGCCTCTTCCCGGAGGAACTCCTGATCGTCGTGGACCAGTTCTGTCACGATGCCGCCGCCGGCAATATCATACTCATCCACGAGAACGAACCGGCCTGTCGCCTCGAACGAAGCTGAGAGATCGAATGCCACCGGCGCTTTGGCTCGAATGGTAATCTCTGCAACCTGATTCTTATTCACCACGCTGCTGCCTTGCTGCTGAGCCAGATCCATCGTGTCGATGATCCGGTGAATGGTCGCGACTTCACAATCCACTTCCTTCGTCGCCACTCTGAGCTGATACCGCCGTCCTCGCTCCAACGGCTTCCGGCCCAGCCAGAACACATTCGCTCGAAAGGCCGTCGATACGAGCGGAAGCTGCTCCTGATGCGACGCCACCTCGCCTCGCTCGACAAAGATCTGCTCATCGAGTGTGACGCCAACGGACTGGCCTGCATGGCCTTCAACCGGCAGCGGATCGACATTGAACGCTTCAATCGATTTGACCGTCGCCCGCTTATTCGAGGGCGAAAACACCAGCGAATCGCCGACCTTCAACTGCCCTGCCGTAATCCGTCCGGCGATGATGCGGCGGGCGTCGAACTTGTACACGTCCTGAACCGGCAGGCGAAGCGGCTGCTCGGAGCGTCCAGGTTCCTTCCGGAACGCACTGAGCGCATCCAGCACGGTCGGACCGCTATACCAGGGCATCTGC
>CXWL01022038.1_pt1 | contig 12442 bp, 13 predicted proteins | sample 590931 | NCBI WGS metagenome assembly CXWL01 (sample SAMEA3498368, study PRJEB10139) | groundwater metagenome | biome: water well; material: biofilm material | place: Germany | collected 2015-04-27
CTGATCTACAATCGCCGTCTGAAGTTTGAAGACCTGATGTCGAGTTTCCTGCGGCAGGTGCGAACTCACGCTGGCGCCGAGTTTCCCAAACGCGTCATTGTCGGCCGTCCCGTCAAGTTCGCTGGCGCCGCGCCCGATGAATCGCTCGCGCGCACGCGCTACGAAGCGGCGCTTCGGGCCGTTGGCTTCGAAGAGATCCATCACATCTACGAGCCCGTCGCGGCCGCCTACTTCTTCGCCCAGCGTCTGAACGCCGATGCCACCATCCTCGTCGCTGACTTCGGCGGCGGCACCAGCGACTTCTCGATCGTGCGCTTCGCGCGTGGCGCGACCGGACTCGGCTATCAGCCGCTCGCCCATACAGGCGTCGGCATGGCCGGTGATGCGTTCGACTATCGCATCATCGATCAAGTGGTTGCGCGCGCGTTCGGGAAGGGCTCGGAGTACAAGAGCTGGGACAAGATCCTGCCGGTGCCGAATGGCTACTTCAGCAAGTTCAGCCGTTGGAACGAACTCTCGATCATGCGGCACTCGAAAGACTACCGCGACCTCCAACAACTTGTCCGCTCCAGCCTCGATCCAGACCGCATCCGCGCCTTCCTGGCCTTCCTTGACGCAGACGCCGGCTATGCCATGAACCGCGCCGTCACCGCCGCGAAGGTTCAACTCTCGCACGCGGATGAAGGCTTGCTCTCGTTCCACGTCGCCGGTGTCGATATCGAGCGCACCATCAAACGCAGCGAGTTCGAGAAATGGATCGCACCCGAGCTTGAGGAAATCGGCGCGTGCGTAGATCGCGCTCTGGCCGAGGCTGGCCTGAAGGAGGGCGACGTTGACCGTGTCTTCCTCACCGGCGGCTCGTCGTTCGTTCCCGCCGTGCGCGCGCAGTTTGAGCAACGCTTCGGCGCGAGCAAAATCGAGACTGGCGATCAACTCGTCTCCATCGCCTACGGTCTCGCGCTCATCGCACAGGAAGACGACGTCAGCCGCTGGGTCGCATGAACGAAATCGGCGGCCGCATCGCTGCGACCGCCGACCTTTATTCGCTCAACTCTCGCGCCGTTAGTTCACGACTTCCGGGCGGAGCCTGTATTCGCCGTCGACGGTCTCATCGAACAGAAGATCGATCGAAGGGTGTTCGACGGGTTCGCCGCTGTCGTCAGGGATCAAATTTTGTTCGCTGACATAGGCGACGTAGTGGCTGTCCGAATTCTCTGCGAACAGGTGATAGAAGGGCTGGTTGCGGTCCGGGCGTACGGGCTCGGGGATCGCTTGCATCCATTCCTCGGTGTTCGAGAACTCCGGGTCGACGTCGAATACGACGCCGCGGAACGGAAACAGCTTGTGCTTCACAACTTGGCCTATGGAGAATTTCGCTGCTTGCATCTTCTCCTCCTCTATCTCCTTCCTTCTCTCTCGCGGAAGTAAGGTATGTAGCGCTAACGCCGGTCACAAGGATTGGTCCCATCGCTGCTCCATGTGGACACGGATATGTGTCTTATCGACCGCGCTTTTGCGCGAACGAGGCGGAAAGCAGGCGAATCAAGGGTGTGCGGGCGACGCGAACCGGCTAGCATCACAGTTGAATACGCAGATTTGCAGAGCCGCGACGCTTTGCTGGATGAGTTTACGATGAACAAGGATGGGCGGACGCCGGCGTCGCATGGCGGCGTGCGTGCCGGCCCGCGGCAGCGACCGCCGATCTTCGCGGCGCTGGACCTGGGCACCAATAATTGCCGCCTGCTGATGGCGCAGCCGAATGCCGACGGCAGCTTGAAAGTTGTCGATGGCTTTTCGCGCATCGTGCGCTTGGGCGAAGGCCTCGCGCACACCGGCCGTTTGAGCGAAGGCGCAATGTCGCGCGCATACCAGGCGCTCGCCGCGTGCGCGCAACGCATCGAAGCGCGCGAGCCTGTCGCTGTCGGCTGCGTCGCCACGCAAGCGTGCCGCGCCGCATCGAATGGACAAGTCTTCCTCAATCGCATTGAGAAGGACCTGGGGCTCAAGTTCGAGGTGATCTCGGCGGAAGACGAAGCGCGTCTTTCGGTGCTCGGTTGCGCGAGCTTGCTTGAGCCTGAGGCCGAGCACGCGATGATCGTCGATATTGGCGGCGGCTCGACGGAGATTTCCTGGGTGGCGCCGAGTGCGGTGCGCGACTCTGGTCTGAATCCCCCGATCATCTCTTGGGGCACGTGTCCGATAGGGGTGGTGACGCTCGCCGAAGATGAACCCGAGCCGGAGGGCGACGCCAAGTTCGCCTGGTACGAAGCTGTCGTCACTCGTGTCGCCGAGACGATCGCGGAGGTGGGTGAGGCGCAGCACCTGCGCCAGGCCTTCGCCGAAGGGCGGGGCCACATCATCGGCACCTCGGGCACCGTGACCTCACTCGCTGGCGTCTTCCTGGATTTGCCGCGCTACAACCGCCAGCGCGTCGACGGCATGTGGTTCGACGTGCAGGACTGCCGCGCCACCATCGCCAAGCTCCTGTCGCAGACCCGCGAGCAGCGCGCCGAGAATGCCTGCATCGGCAAGGACCGTGCCGATCTCGTCGTCATCGGCGGCGCCATACTGGACGCCGTGTTGCGCGTTTGGCCGGCCGAGCGCGTCCGCGTCGCAGACCGTGGCTTGCGCGAAGGCGTGCTGATGCGTTTGATGGCGCAGCATCGGCCATGAGCGAAGAAGATCCCCCCAAGCGCCGCTGGACCGGCAAGCCGAAGACAGGCAAGGGCGGCGAGCGTCAGCTGTTCACGCGTGTGAAGAACAAGAAGCTCGACGAGAGCTCGCGCAATTGGATGAAGCGGCACTTGAACGATCCGTATGTCGCGCGAGCCCGCGCTGACGGCTATCGCGCCCGCGCCGCCTATAAGCTCATCGAACTCAATGACGAGTTTCATTTCCTGAAGAAGGGTATGAAGGTCATCGATCTTGGCGCAGCGCCCGGCGGCTGGGCGCAAGTCGCGGTGCAGCGCGGCGCCAGCGCTGTGGTCGGCGTCGATCTCTTGCCGATCGAGCCGCTCGCCGGCGCAACCTTCTTTGAACTCGATCTGCTGGATGAAGGCACCCCGCCGATCCTCATGGAAGCACTCGGAGGCGTGCCCGACCTCGTGCTGTCCGACATGGCCGCCAACACCACCGGCCACGCCCGCACCGATCAAATCCGCACCGGCGCGCTCGCGGACGCCGCCGCTGACTTCGCGCTCGAATATCTCGCGCCCGGCGGCACGTTCGTCACCAAGGCCTTCCAAGGCGGCCTCGACACCACGCTGCTCACGCGCCTGAAACAGGGCTTTGCGACCGTGAAGCACGCCAAGCCGCCAGCAAGCAGGGCGGAAAGCTCCGAGGTCTACGTCGTAGCGATGGGACGAAAGAGTTAGTGTATGGACCGCCGGCGTCTCGCCGGCCAGCTCCCGTGCGTGCCGGCGAGACGCCAGAGCTCAGCGCAACAGATAGCGGACGATCGTCCTGATCGGATCGGGGCCGTCGCCCCATTCGTAGGTCTCCCACGAGAAACCGCCGATCGCATGGTTGTTGGCGGCGCACCATTGGTGGATCGCCATGTGGGTTTGCGGCAGACCTTTGAGCGCGCCGAGATGCGCTGCTGTGGCGACGCGGCCTTCGGGTGTCGCCGCGCACTTCACGGCGCCAGCGCCGACGAAAGATCTCGCGACCTCGATACCAAAGTCGATCTCCATCGGCTGATCGCGCTGCGTCGGGTGGTGATAGAGAAACACNNCAGGAAGGCTTTCACCTGGTAGATGGCGGGCTCCCAGGCCGTCGGAATGTCCTTGATTTGCACGCGGTCGGTGACCGCCGCGAGCAGCTGCGGCGTGACCGTTTCGAGGGCGACCTGCACCATGGAGAGCTCCTATCCGGGCGGCAGTCTGGACAAGGCGGCGAAGAATCTCTACCAGCCGAACATGGAAATCCGTGAAGCTTTGACCTTTGACGACGTGCTCCTTGAACCGGGCCCGTCGGAAGTGCTGCCGGCTGACGTCAACACCGCGACGCGCCTCACCCGCGGCATCACCCTCAACATCCCGCTTATCTCCGCTGCCATGGATACGGTGACGGAAGCACGCCTGGCCATCGCTATGGCGCAAGCCGGCGGCCTCGGCGTCATTCACCGTAACATGACCCCGGCCGAGCAGGCCGACCAAGTGAAGATGGTCAAGAAGTTCGAGAGCGGCATGGTGATCGATCCGATCACGATCCACCCTGATCAAACGATCGGCGAAATCGTGCTGATCAAGGAGGCTCGCAAGATCTCCGGCTTCCCGGTGGTCGATCGCGAAACCGGCAGGCTTGTCGGCATCCTGACCAATCGCGACATGCGCTTCTCTGACATGAACGAGCGCGTCGCCGATCTGATGACGAAGGATAACCTCATCACCGTGCGCGACGGTGTGAATGAGGGCGAAGCCAAGAAGCTGCTGCACAAGCACCGCATCGAGCGCGTCATCGTTGTCGACGGCGGGAACAAGGTCACCGGCCTCATCACGGTGAAGGATTTCGAAAAAGCGCAAGCCTTCCCGAACCGTGCGAAGGATGAGCAGGGCCGCTTGCTGGTCGGCGCCGCATCCACGATCGGCGACGCCGGCTACGAGCGCTCGATGGCCTTGATCGAAGCGGGCGTCGACGTCGTCGTCATCGATACCGCGCACGGTCATTCAAGTTCGGTGCTCGCTGCGGTGACACGCGTGAAGCGTGACTCGAACAAGACACAGATCATTGCGGGCAATGTCGCCACTGCCGATGGCGCCAAGGCGCTGATCGATGCTGGCGCCGACTCGGTGAAAGTCGGCATCGGTCCTGGCTCGATCTGCACCACGCGCATTGTGGCGGGNNGCGGGCGTCGGCGTGCCGCAACTGACGGCGGTGATGGATGCCGCGAACGCGGCGCGCAAAGCTGATGTGCCGGTCATCGCCGATGGCGGCATCAAGTTCTCGGGCGATCTCGCCAAAGCGCTCGCAGGTGGCGCGGAAGTCGCGATGATCGGCTCGCTGCTCGCGGGTTCGGAAGAAGCGCCGGGCGAAGTGATGCTCTATCAGGGCCGCTCTTATAAGAGTTATCGCGGCATGGGCTCGCTCGGCGCGATGGCGCGCGGGTCGGCTGACCGCTATTTCCAAAAGGAAGTCACCGATCAGATGAAGCTGGTGCCGGAAGGCATTGAAGGCCGCGTGCCATTCAAAGGCCCGGTCAGCAACATCATCCACCAACTCATCGGCGGCTTGCGTGCTTCGATGGGCTATGTCGGCGCCGCGAACCTCAAAGAGATGCGCGAGAAGGCCAAGTTCGTGAAGATCACGAGCGCGGGTCTGCGCGAAAGCCACGTGCACGACGTTTCGATCACGCGCGAAGCGCCGAACTATCCGCTGGGCTCGTGAACATCCGCCCGCTGAGCGACGCGGATTTCGAGTGGGTGCTCGCGCTGAGCGCTCGCCACGAACGCGAGACCGGCAAGCTCGACGCCGAGAAATTGGCTGCGATGCGAAGCGGCTCATATAGGTGCGTCGTGATCGGTGATCAGGGTGGCTATCTCATCACCTTCGACCAAGGCGGCGCCTACGACAGTCCGAACTTCGTGTGGTTTAAGGATCGCTATCCGCGCTTCGTCTACGTCGATCGCATTGTCATCGATCCAGACGCACGTAAGGTGGGGTATGCACGCGCGCTCTACGAGCATCTGTTCGCGTGCGCCCGCGCCGATGACCAAACGATCGTGGGGTGCGAAGTGAACTCTGACCCGCCGAACCCGGCGTCCGACGCCTTTCATGGCCGCATGGGGTTCAAGGCGGTGGGCCAAGCGCTGCTCGGCAACGGCAAGACCGTGCGGTATATGACGCGCGATCTCTGAGGAGCGCTGGCCATGAGCGGCAATTTCATCCGCATCACGCCCTTCATCCACGTGCCCGACATCGGTGCGGCAGTGGCGTTCTTTGAGCGCCTCGGTTTCACGACGTACTTCAGGTTCAGCGACTACGCCTACGTGCAGCGCGAGTGCGCCGCTGTGCGTTTGCTGCAGAACCACGGTGATGACGGCGCGCCGCCCGGCAATCGGCGCTTCGCCTATTACATCGACGTCGAAGATATCGAGGCGCTCTACGAAGAGCTGAAACCGGTGCTCGACAAGATGCCGCCGGCCGATGTCCACGGACCCGCTGACAAGCCCTACAACCAGCGTGAGTTGTGCGTACTTGCGCCTGACGGCAATTTGCTCGTATTCGGCCAATCCATCGGAGGCTAGCGCCTCTGCAACGCTTTTTGTGGGGACCTCCCAATGCGCAACGGCGCCCGCCAGCAGGCGGCTATCGAAATTCTGACCTCGCTCGAAACCCAGCGCCAACCCGCGGCTGACGCCGTGAAGGCTTGGATGCTGACGCACCGCTTTGCCGGCTCGAAGGACCGCGCCGAGATCGGCGACCTCGTTTTCGGCGCGCTGCGCTGGAAGCAATCGAGTGCGTGGCGCATGGGCGAAGACACGCCGCGGGCGTGGGTTTGGGGCGCGCTGCGCTGGGGTTTCGGACAGAGCGCGGAGTGGATCGAACAAAGCTTGGTCGATGATCCGCATGCGCCGTCGCCGATGACGGATGTGGAGCGCGCGGCGCTGAACGGCGACACCATTGCGAGCGCGCCAGCGCATGTTCGCGGCGATTTCCCTGAATGGCTGAGCGAGAGCTTCCTCCGCGCATTCGGCGATGACGCCGCCGATGAAGGCGCAGCACTCGCCGCACCGGCGCCGCTCGATCTGCGCGTAAATACGTTGAAAGCGGATCGCGAGAAGGTCATCGTGGCGCTGAGCGAAAGTCCGAAACTGAAGGAGCCGCCGCGGGCGACGCCGCATGCGCCCGATGGCGTGCGGATCCCGTGGTCGCAGGGGCGGACGTTTCCATGGGGCACGGAGCAAGCGTTCGTCAAAGGCTGGTTCGAGGTGCAGGACGAGGGTTCGCAGATTGCGGCGCGCGTGTCGGGCGCTGAGGCGGGGATGCAGATTGCCGACGTGTGCGCGGGCGGTGGCGGCAAGACGCTGGCGCTGGCGGCATTGATGCAGAACAAGGGGCAGATCTTCGCGCACGACATTGAAGGGCGGCGGTTGGCGCCTCTGAAAGAGCGGCTCGATCGCGCCGGCGTGCGCAACGTGCAGATCNNGTTTACGTCACCTGTTCAGTGCTGCCGGAGGAGAACGAAGATGCGGTCGCGGCATTCCTGGGATCATACGCCGACTTCACGCCTGTCGGATTGGAACTCGCGGGACTGCCGGCTTACGAGCGCCCAATCGGCCTGCAGATGACGCCACTCAAAACCGGCTGCGACGGCTTCTACGTCGCGATGCTGCAGCGCGCCTAAACTTCGATATCGACGTGGCGGCCGAGATGATCTGGCAGTTCGCGCGGCGGATCGCTTGCGCGCAGATGCGGCGTCAGTCGTTTCTTGTGCGCGATTGCGGCGGGATCGACGCGAAGTTTTTCTTTCACCAAGTCGCGATGCGTCACCGCGGCCCCGTACTCGACAGGGGCGCGTTGGTGCTGCTCATCGGGCGCGGTCGTGACCGCCGCCGGCGCAGAAACGGGCGCGAACGTCGTCATTGAAGCGATCATGCCACATCGCGGTTAGCGCCCGGTTCGGATGTGTTGCTAATGTTTGCTAAGGCTAATGGCGGGAAACCCACTTGAGACGGCTCGATATCGCCATAGCTGGATGTGGAGTCGCTGGGCTCGCGTGCGCAACGCTGCTGCGCCGCCTCGGCGCGACTGTCGTGATCTTCGACAAGCTGGAGGCGCCGCGGCCGCTGGGTTCGGGGATTATCCTGCAGCCTGTGGGGTTGCACGTGCTTGATGACATCGGCGCGGGTGATGCGATTCGTGCACTGGGCGCGCCGATCGCACGGCTCTTCGGCCGGGCGGAACCGCGCGGGAATGTCGTTCTCGACGCGCTCTATACGGCGCGCGGCAGACACGCGCCGGGCGGCCTGGGCGTGCATCGCGGCGCCTTGTTTCAGGTGCTCTACGATGCGGCGCTCGCGGCTGGCGCAGAGATTGAGAGCGGCCGCGATGTGGTGGGGATTCGCGATAAGCGGCTCGTGTTCGCCGAGGGGGTCAGCGCCAAGTTCGATCTCATCGTTGATGCGCTCGGCATGCGATCGCCGCTTGCGGGCGGGCTGCCGCAGCCGCTGCCATTCGGGGCGCTGTGGGCGAGCCTAGATTGGTGCGCGCCGTTCGATCCGGCGGCGCTGGAGCAGCGGTACCGGCGGGCCAACAAAATGGTGGGCGTCATGCCGATTGGGCTGCTCAAGGGCGAGACGCGCACGCAAGCGGCGTTTTTCTGGAGCCTGAAGCACGCCGATCGCGCCGCCTGGCGCGCGACGCCGATCGAGGCATGGAAAGCTGAAGTGCGTGCGCTATGGCCGGAAACCGAACCGTTGCTGGCGCAGATCGTGCGCCACGACAATCTCGTCTTCGCCACGTATGCGCATCGTACTTTGGCGGACCCAGTGTCGCGTGACTGCGTGCATGTGGGCGACAGCTGGCATTGCGCCAGTCCGCAGCTTGGGCAGGGCGCCAACATGGCGCTGCTGGATGCGCTGGCGCTGGCGCGCGCGCTTGCGACGCAAAGCAATCTCGACGCGGCGCTCGGCGAGTATGCGCGGCTGAGGACATTTCACATTAAGCTCTATCAGCTTGCCTCCTGGATGTTCACGCCGGCCTATCAATCGGATAACGCCGCGTTCGCGTTTCTGCGCGATTGGATCATGTCGCCACTTTCGCGCGCGCCGCTTGCGCCAGCTGTGTTGGCGGCGCTTGTTGCGGGCGAAATTGGCGCGCCGTTGGCGGCAGTCGGCAATCGGCAATCGGGTAGCGCGCAGAGGCGCGTCGGCTAATCTTACGATTGCCGACTGCCGATTGCCGCCAACAAGCGGGAGCAGGGCGCGTGGAGACGCGCTGGGGTAGTGCCTATGATGCGATGCTTGCGCATCGCCGCGTGTCGCCACGCGCCCTTTGCGGTTGTTGTTCGTCAGGCCGTCACCGGGAGGTTTTCTCTCCCATGGATCGGTCCCCGACGGCGTGGAGATCTCCGCATCAGAGATCCCGTATCCTCCCGCGGTTAGCGCCTTGCGCTGCTCTCCCGTGGGCTTCGGTGTGCTCTGTCGCCTTCATCGCTGAAGGAATTGCCGCGCCGGTTTGAGGGCGCCCCCTCGCACTTCGCGCAGCCGCTTCCGGGTAGCCGGACGCGTTACGGACAGCACTTACACGCTCAATCGCGACCCTCGCGCTCGCTTGGCTCGGCTAGCCTGGTGAGCCTCCCGTGCGAGGGATGTGCGCAGTATCACTCGGGTTTGGAGGTGTAGGATAGATTCCCGCCTTTCATTTCCGTAATGAAATGATTAGCGTTCCGGGAAAGCGTTTCCGGGGGGATGCGTGGCCAAAGGCACGGGGATTGTTCACGCCGTATCGGCGGGATTTCGCTGGCTGTTTTCTCGGCCAGGTTTGCTCTGCATATGGATAGTCGTTGATCTCGCCGCCCTCTTGGCGCTGCTTTACTGGCAGTTCGAGAGACAGCCAATTTTCCACAATGTCGGCGAGTGGCTTTGGCTCGGCGCTGCAGCGGCGCTTCTGGTGTTGCCGATCCTGCTACTGTTGCTGGACCCGCCCGATAACTATTCAAAGGGGCCGGGCTCAGCGCTTCCGTTTGCGTCATTGGTGCTGTTGTTGTCGCTCGCGGCGTTCGTGGTGTCGAACCACTACTTAGGTTGGAACGCGTTCCTTTCTAAATACTACCTGCAGGTTCAGATCGCCTTCTTTGCCTTGCTGGCGGTCGCATTCATTCCGAGAATTTGGAGCGCCGCCGACTTCGCGAGTTTCGAGGCGAAGCGCCGCGCCGAAAAAGCGGCAGTCGCAAGACAAGCATATTTGGCCGAGCACTTGGCCCGCTACCCCGACCTCGCGCCCTCGAATGGCGACGATGAGTCCGCCGAAGAGCGCGATGCGACAGCGGTCAGCGCGTTTCTTCTAACCGCTGCAGTCGGCGGTATTGGATTCTTGGCGTATTCCGCTGGGAGCGGATCTTCCTTCAGTATTCAAAGTGCCTTCGGTTTCGCCCTTTGCTTTGTGGTGATCGGCGTGTTCATCGCCGTGGTCTTGGTTGACGCTTTCGCTGATCTCAACTTCGTTCGGAGTGCAGGGCGCGTCTCGAAGTTGCTCGCATTCTGCGGTGCACCGTTCGCCGTGTTCTACAGCTGGGTAGATACCTTCCTTGTGCGCATTGGTGCTGCAGTCGTTGGCACGGGACATCACAGCGCTGCAATGCGCTACACCGTGTTGATCGGGACGATGGGCGCGCTTTGTGTGATGAGCCTCTACCTGCCCGCACCGCTCGGACTTGCTCCCGCGTTCATTGGCTTCGCTTTGGCGATATCTGTTTCGAGGCTTTGGAATTGGGTGGAGGATGATCGCGCTTTGGCGGCGTTGACCAAATACAAATCGACAGCCCCATACAAAACCGACTTCAGAGAAGATTTCCTCGACGAGACGCTGCTTGGCTTTGCGTTCGTGTTCTTCCTTGCGCCAATGGCGATGATGCAGGCGAACTACGGAGGTGTGTTTGGTGAGCATTTATTCAAAGCACCGGTGCGTGAGGCAATTGAAGACTGGATCGGCTTCTTCGGCGTGGAGCTAGCTAAAGCCATTCCGATGGTTGATTGGGCCGAGGTCTACAACGTCAACATGACCAACGATGTGATCAGCATCGAGACTCCGGCGTCGCGGCACGCTGTCTTTCTCGCTCGAGTGATGGTTGACCTGGTTTTGATCGCGGCACTGCTTCAGGCCGTTAGCGTATTGACGAGAAACCGGCACCAGAAGCAGCTCTATGGCGCAGGACACATTGATAGGCTCGACCCGTTCTTGGAGCGCGTTGAGTTTTCTAGGGCACTCCGGGCTACGCGCGACGCGGATGATTTCGACCTGGCGAGGCTCCACCAAAAGGACTTGGTGGATTTTCGACGATACAATGAGGAACAGCTGCGAACACTCTATGGCTCGACAAGCGAGGCAGTGACGCGAACCTTCATTGAGAAGATTGCGATCCAACGCGGCATGCACTTAGGCACTGCAATGGAGCTGACCATTGAAATCGCCGAGTCAAACGGCAACGAAGTCGATCTCATTAACGCGTTCCAGCGCGCTCGGCATGAACATGCGCAGCGAACGCCGTTGATGGAGGCAGATGACTTGTTTCGGGTGCTCACGGCAATTCGTGCGCGGACAGGTCTGCGGGACTTCAAGTGGGCGTTGGTGGACCAGTTGGAGTCTTTCGCCACGCCAGCGGAAGTGATCGAAGTTTTGTCCGGGTTGGCCGAGGGGGATAAGGCGGACCACTTCCTCTACGCCCGCAACTACATGGCGAAGGCGATCGAGCGGGCCAAAAAGCGGCTCTGATTGCGATTGCTGCGACCAATTCGCAACAATCGGCGGTCGTTTTACGAACTCCCGCGCTCGCTGAGGAGGCCTAGCGAGGCTGTGTTGCGCGTTTCGCTTGCGGCTTATGCATTCCTGCGAATTGACGCTTTGCGCGACGCGCTCCATTTCAGGCCATGGCGCAGAACACAGCGACGGCTCCTGAGGGCATCACCGCCTCCGCAGCTCACCACGAACACGTTCTCATCATCGACTTCGGCAGTCAGGTCACGCAGCTGATTGCGCGGCGGGTGCGCGAGAACGGCATCTATTGCGAAATCCATCCGTACAACAAAGTCGACGGCGCGTTCCTGAAACGGTTTGCGCCGAAGGCGATCATTTTCTCCGGCGGACCGGCAAGCGTGATGGATGCGGGATCGCCGCGGGCGGCGGATGAAGCGTTCAACATGGGCGTGCCGATCCTCGCCATTTGCTACGGTCAGCAGACGATGCAGGCGCAGCTCGGGGGCGTTGTCGAAGGCGGGCACGCGCGTGAGTTCGGGCGCGCCGACGTTGAGGTGAAGAAGGCCTCGCCGCTGTTTGAAGGCGTGTGGGACGTTGGCGGGCGCTATCCGGTGTGGATGAGCCNNAGCCACGGCGACCGCGTGACCAAGCTGGCGGATGGTTTCGAAGTGGTGGCGACGAGCGAGAACGCGCCGTTCGCGATCGCTGTCGATGAGACACGCCGCTATTACACGACGATGTTCCACCCCGAGGTGGTGCACACGCCCGATGGGGCAAAGCTCCTGAGGAATTTCACGCATCGCATCGCCGGCATGAAGGGCGATTGGTCGATGAAGGCGTTCAAAGCGGAAGCGATCGCACGCATTCGTCAGCAGGTCGGCGATGGCAAGGTGATTTGCGGGCTTTCGGGCGGCGTCGATTCAAGCGTGGCGGCGGTGCTGATTCATGAAGCGATCGGCGATCAGCTGACGTGCGTTTATGTCGATCACGGCCTGATGCGGAAGGGCGAGAGCGAGCAGGTGGTGTC
>CXWL01013256.1_pt1 | contig 12438 bp, 11 predicted proteins | sample 590931 | NCBI WGS metagenome assembly CXWL01 (sample SAMEA3498368, study PRJEB10139) | groundwater metagenome | biome: water well; material: biofilm material | place: Germany | collected 2015-04-27
CCGCCGAACCGGTCCACGGGTTCACGGCCAAGACGATGCCTTCGCCGCCGCCGCCGGCGGGCGGGGTGGTGTCGCCGCCCGTGGCTGCCGGGGCTGGATCCGTGGTGGAATCGCTGGTGGAATCGTCGCCACAGCTGGCCAGCAGGCCGGCCACGACGAGACCCGCGGCGATGCACGTGCTCCTGCGTCGGACTTTCCTTCGTGGGATTGATGTCATTGCTGTACTCCCCCTGTATGGATTGATGAACGTCGGGCGGTCGAGTCGATCATGACCGACGGTTCTTTTCGGGACCAGTGCCCCACGCTTGGGTGATTCGGTCGAGCACGACTGCCAACAGCACGATACTCATACCGCCGGCGGCGCCTTGGCCGATCTTCTGGATCGGCTTGCTGAAGGCCTCGTAGGCCACGAGCCCGAGAGCGCCGGCCCCGACGAGGGCGGCGATGATGACGGTGGCCAGCACCATCAAGATGGTCTGGTTGATGCCGAGCATGATCGACCGGAACGCGAGCGGCAACTGCACCTTGGCGAGCTCCTGATGCGGTGTGGCGCCGAAGGAGATGGCGGCTTCGCGCGGTGTGTACGGCACCTCGCGCAGGCCGAGTGAGGTGAGCCTGATGCACGGGGGGATCGCGTAGATCACAGATGCCACCACGCCGGCGCCACGACCGGGAGCGAACAGGAACACCACCGGGATGAGGTAGACGAACTGCGGCATCACCTGGGCAGTGTCGAGGAACGGTCGCATCACTGCCTGCACGCGATCCGAACGCCCCGCCAGCACACCGAGCGGCAGGGCGATCGCCACGCTGATCACGATGGCCACCAGCACCTGGCTGAGGGTGTCCATCGCCAGGTCCCACATCTGGGTACGGCCGTCGGCGCCGCCGGGTATCGATCCCATCGTGCCGATCGTGATCAGGCACGCCCCACATCCGGCGGCGAGTCGCCACCCCCTGCTGGCATAGGCGACGGCGCCGACGAACACGACCACCGCGACCCATGGCAGCCAGACCAGGAACGACCGCAGCGGCTCGAGCACATCGGCGACGAGGAAGTCGTTGATGGCCTGCGTGCCGCCGATGACCGGCACACCGTGGCGGAGGTTGCGCTGCACCCAGTCGACGGCATCGTTGATTGTGCCGCTGATGTCGATCGTGAGCGCCGACGGAAAGGTCGTGGCCTGGAACGCCGCCGCGGCGACGGCGGCCACCAGCACCGATCCGACGGCGATCATCGAACCGGTGCGTCGATCGACGATGGGAAGCTTGAAGAGGGGGCGACGCGCCGAGGCAACCCGCTCGCCGGTGGTGATCCGGTCGAGCGAGACGGCGAGCAGAACGATGGCCAGGCCAGGAACGAAGGCAGCGCCGACGTCGTTCTTCTGCAACCCCTTCAGCACGAGCAGGCCGAGGTCGTTGGCGCCCAGCAAGGAGGCGATGACCACCACGCCGAAGGCCATCATGATCACCTGGTTGAGGCCGAGCAGGATCGTGCGCCGGGCCATCGGCAGTTGCACCTTCACCAGCTGCTGCCACGAGGTGCAGCCGAACGACTCGGCGACCTCGTTGGTCACCACCGGCACGCTGCGCAACCCGAGGTTCGTGAGCCGCACGGCCGGTGGAACCGCGTACACGACCGTCGCGACGACTGCAGGCGGGCCCTGGATGCCGAAGAACACCGATATCGGGATCAGGTAGACGAACACCGGCATCACCTGGGCCGTGTCGAGGAAGCCCCGTAGCACTCGTTCGGCCCGATCGGATCGCGACGTCCAGATTCCCAGCGGAACTCCGATGCACAAGGCGATGACCACCGCGGTGATCATCAGCGACAGGGTGACCATCGCCGGATCCCACACGCCGAGCACGGCCACGCCCAGCATCGCTGCCGCACCGGCAACAGCGGCACGCACTCCCCCGGTTCGCCAGCCGATCGCTGCCGCGAGAGCAACCACGCCAGGCCAGCGCAACCGGTCGAGCACCCACTGCACGGCCTCGATGGCCCAGTCGATCGCGTCGGACAGCGGGTTGAAGACGCTGGTGAACAACCAGTGCGAGGTGCTGTTCTCGACCGTCCACATGTACCGGTCGCGCACCCACTTCTGCAGGCCGATGTCGAGCCACGAGGGCACGTTCGGGTTCACCGCGATGGCGAGCACGAACAACCCCGCGAACACTGCCACCGGCGGCACCCAGCGAGGAAGGGTGCGCACGCCGAACGTGGGCGATGCAGTGGCCAAGGCCATCGTCAGAGGTCCTCGTTGGCGATCACCGCGAGCACGCCGACCCTGTCGATCGACCCGACTGCGGCACCACTGCCGTCGACGACGCGAACGGGCAGCTCGCTCGTGGCCACCAACCCCACCACGTCGCGCACCTTCGCATCGGCGCGAACATCCGCGCCGTAGGGCCCCTCACCGAGTTGATCCATGATCGCCTCGACGGGGACGACGTGCGACCGGGGAACGTCGCGCACGAAGTTGCGGACGTAGTGGTCGGCGGGTTCGAGGACCACTTCGGCAGGAGTGCCGACTTGAACGAAGCGGCCGTCACGCATGATCGCGATGCGGTCGCCGAGGCGCAACGCCTCGGAGAGGTCGTGGGTGATGAAGACCATCGTGGTCCGCACCTCACTGCGCAACCGGATGACCTCGTCTTGCATCTCCCGACGGATCAGCGGATCGAGCGCCGAGAACGGCTCGTCGAACAGCAAGATGTCGGGGTCGGTGGCGAGCGCCCGGGCGAGACCGACGCGCTGCTGTTGACCGCCGCTGAGCTGGTGCGGCTTGTAGCCACCCATGCCCTTCAGCCCCACCAGCTCCAGGACGTGGCCGGCCTTCTCCCGCCGTTGCGCCTTGTCGGTGCCGCGGATCTCGAGACCGAAGGCGACGTTGTCGACCAGGGTGCGATGCGGCAGCAGCCCGAAGTGCTGGAACACCATCGACACCTTGTGCCGGCGCACTTCGAGCAACTGATCGTCGTCGGCCTTGGTGACATCGATGTCGCCGATCATCACGGTGCCGGAGGTGGGCTCGATGAGCCGGGTGAGGCAGCGGACCAGCGTGGACTTGCCGCTGCCGCTCAGACCCATGACCACGAAGACCTCACCGGGGGCGACGTCGAGATCGATGTCGCGCATCGCGACGACGCATCCCGTTGCCGCCTCGAGCTCGCCCCGCGGCAGGTCGGCCTCGGGAGAGCCGACGATGCGCTCTGCCCGCGGCCCGTACACCTTCCACAGACCCCGAACCGAGATCATCGGATCCGTCACAGATCAACCCCCATCGTTCCCCCGAACACCCGAGCCCGAGCGCCGAGCATAGACCGCGCGATCGTTCCCTGAACCACGATTCAGTCGGTCGGATCCAATCGGGCGCGCGGGCGCGTTCGGGTCATGCGATCTCGGTGCCGTCGGCTCGATAGGTGTGCCAGTAGCCGTTGGTGTCGCGGGTGACGGTGTAGCCGCGGTTCTTGGTTCGGTTGTGGTGCGGGCAGGCAGGGCCACCGTTGGGTGTCGAGGTGTGACCGCCGTTTTGGTGGTCGCGGGTGTGGTCTGCTTGGCAGTGCCCGGATGTGGTGGAGCATCCGGGCCATGTACAGCCCATCGACATCATCAACACCGCGTCTCTGGCGGCGCCGGTGAACAGACGTCGTTTGCGGCCCATGTCGACCACGACCCCGGCTGAGTCGATCACGACCCGGCGGACATGGCCGACCAGGCCCGCAGCGACCGCTGCCGCGGGTGGGACCGCGATACCGCTACCGGTTTCGCACCGCCACCATCGCGGGTCGCTCGGCGACCAGGCCACCGGTTCGGCCACCGTTGCGGCCGGATCGCCGGTGAGGGCGCGGGCCAGGGCTGTTTCGAACACGTCGAGACCGACGATCAGGTTGAGGACCGGTTCTGGTGGCTGGCTGTCGGCTGCGGTCGAGGCGGCATCGACGAAGATCCGGTGCAGCGCATCGAACCCGCGTTGACTCGCGGTGCGTGGCATCAACTCCTTGCGCGCCCGCACACCATGCACGGCGAGGACCGTGTCCCAGTCGGTGCGGAACTCGGCATCGCAGTAGCGGGCGAAGATCTCTTGCATCTCCGCGCCCTGCACCGTGGCCCCATGGGCGTCGATGTAGACGACGCCGTCCAGGGCGTGGATCGACGCCGACCGGTTCGCGTGTGTGGCCTGATGATCACCGAACGCGCCGTCGCCATCGGTGAGCGATTCCCACCGGTGCACCACAACCTTGAACTCTTCGAACGACAGGTTCTGGGCATGGCGCAACAGCAGTTTGATCACCCCCAACAGCTGCTCGCCGCAACGCGGGTTCGAGAACGCGCGGGCCAACTCGCCACACTGAGCCACCCCCAACACACCATCGAACAGCGCTGTGGCGGTCAGCGGTGACGCCGACAACAGTCGGGCGACCCTGGCCCGGGTCGCTGTTTCACCGTTGGACCAACGCGTGAACGCCCGACACCAGCCCTTCACCGACACATGACCATCATCCGCGTACGACCCACGACGACCCACCTCGGAGATCACCGCCGCCAGCTCAGCCTCCACCCGACGCCGCTCACCCTCCAACGCCTTCAACCTCGACTCCAACCCGCGCCCATCGAGACAAGCCACGTCGACCCTCGACATCGCTGCGGAACGTGCCACAGCGGCTGCCACCATCGAGACCGGTTCCGCCACCAACGCCATGCGACCATCATGATCAGGGGGTGTCGCACGGTTCTCGAACTCGAAGGGTGTTGCGTAGTTCCCCGGACCCGTGCTGGTGTTCAGGCTGCGGGGGTGAGTTCGACCTGGTAGCCGAGGTGTTCGAGTTGGTTGATGAGGTGGCGGCGTCGTCGGTCTGGGTTGTCGTTGCGGATGATGTAGTCGACGCCGAGTTCGGTGTAGGTGGTGCCTTCGTTGAGCATGTGCCAGATGATGATCAGCAGGGTGTGCGCGATCGCGATCGCTGCTCGTTGTTGGCCTCGTCGTTTGGCGATCCTCCAGAACCTGACCGCGAGGTAGCAGTTCTTGGTTCGGACCGCTCCCCATGCGGCTTCGACGAGCGCTGATTGGAGCCAGAGGTCGCCGTGGCTGGTGTGTGTCGAGCGGTGTTTGCCGGCGGACTCGTTGTTGCCTGGGCATACCCCAGCCCATGAGGCGAGATGTGCGGGTGTCGCGAAGCGGGTCATGTCGACACCGATCTCGGCGAGGATGATCTCAGCGCTGCGTTGTTGGATGCCCGGGATCGTCGTGAGCAGTTCCCGGGCTGCCCGGAAAGGGATCATCTTCTCGACACGGGCGTCGAGCCGGCCGATCGTCGCGGTGAGGTAATCGACGTGAGCGACGATCTCGCCGACCATCGCGGCATGGTGCAGGTTGAAGCTGCCCGGCACGCATTGGCGGAGATCACCCGATCTTGGCGCGCAGCTTGCGTTGGGCCATGTCGGCCAGCCGGTCCGGGTCGCGTTCCCCAGCACAGAGTGCGTCGAGAATCATCCGCCCGGTCACCCCGAGCACATCGGATGCGACCGATGACAGCTTCACGTTCGCGTCCTCGAGGACCTTCTGCAGGCGTTGGGTTTCCCGGGCGCGTTCCTCGGTGAGCTGCCGCCGATAACGGGTCACCTCGCGCAATTCGCGGATCTCGACCGGTGGCACGAAGCTGCCACGCAACAGGCCGCACTCGAGCAGCTGACCGATCCAGGTGGCGTCGTTCACGTCGGTCTTTCGGCCCGGCACGTTCTTGATGTGCGCCGGGTTGACCAACAACAACTCGAACGGCTGGCCGTCGTCGAGGACATACCACACCGGTTTCCAATACACCCGGTGGCTTCCATCGCCACCGATGTCACCCCGCACTCGATCAGCCAGTCACGCAACTCGACGAGCTGATGCTCGAACGTGCCGAACGGGCGCACCTCGACCGCACGCTGTCGCCCGCCAGCCGGTTCCCGGCGTGCGCACACACGCCACCACCGTCTTCTTGTGGACATCAACAACCGGCGCACCGGTCGACCAGCACCTCCATCACAACCCCCTTCTCTCAACGGATCAGAGGTCCGGTCGGAGCCGTCAACTGAAGAAGGTGTTGCACGTGCTCGAAGCACAATCGCAGGCACCTGCAGGCTCCACCGTCATGGTGTCACGCGGGCTGAAATGTCCGCACCAATCCCTGAACGACGTCACCCGGACCCTCACCCAACTACATCCCCTCAGGCGGCGGTAGTCAAGCCGCCATAGCTGGTGTCATGTTGGACGATCCGGTTGCGCAGGTCATAGCTCGATGACACCGGCCCGTTACGGGTGCGGTTGCCGCCGCGATCATAGACGTACTCGTTGCCCGCACCGGCCGGGGTGTACCAGTTGCTGAGCCGGTTGGCCCGATCATAGTAGTAGCGGTTGACCCCGGCCCCGGCAATCGAGGAACGGCCGTTGCTACAGCTCGAGTGTGATGGTTGACACAGATTGGAAATCTGGCGCCGCGCTCGACACCTGGCCCGTGCTGCATGAGAACCGTGGCCGCAGGCCCTCCGCGAGTGCGATCTCGCGAGGGGCGGCGACTTCTGCGACGCCGACAGCAATCACCGCGAACGAAGAAGGTACCAGGGAGGTGTAGGTCGCGAAGAGATCCAACCCTTTGCAGCGGCCGAGGTGGTCGGCGAGTACGACGCCAGGATCGAATAGTCCGGCTGACCGAATCGCACATGAGGCCCGACCGTTCGACAGTTCGACTTCGATCAAGGCGCACGAGCTCGATGGCGAGCCGCCCACGAGAAGGGTGTCGTTGCCGTCAAGGAGTTGGAGCCGCCCGAGGTAACTCGGGGCTCCCACCGACTCCGGAATCGGAATTCGACGCGATGTCGACTCGTCGACATCGATGCTCACGAGGTTGGACGCGTCGCCACGTGCGGGGTCGGCGAGTACCGTCGCATAGACGGTTCCTCCGTCGTCCGTGGGCTGGATCGTACCGCCGATGGAATCCTCAATCGCGGAGGTTGAAACCATTTCGAAGCGTCCTCCGTCCGAACGAAACATCGACAGGAAATTGCCCTTTATCTCACCAAATGCGACGGCCAGGTAGAGGCCGTTGGGACTTAACCCGTAGGCCTCCACCCAAACAGCCGACACGAGGTCCGTCGACTCATGTCCACCCACCTCAACCAGTGACACGTCGTCGTCGTCGGAATCGAACAGTTGGACAAGCTCTCGCCCCTCAGGTAGGGACAGTGCATTGTACACATCACCATTCAGACCGGTCCTCTCACTCCCGCACGACGCGAGCAGAAGAACGACTATCAGGATCAGCGGCGTTCGTGCAGGTCGCCTGGCGTGGAATTCAGGTGGCATGTAGACTACTCGCATTCTCTCCGTGGCGCATTCGATGGTGGGGGGCAGTAGAAGAGACCGGCAACCTTCCAAGGTTCATCCGCTTCCTTAACCTTGGATGGGTATGGAGCAGGATAGGTGTCCCAGTAGCCAGCGATATTGTTGATGAAATACCCGACGGCGTGACCCCCAATCATCGATGGTGACATGAGGATATCGGCCGAATACTGGACGTTGCCAACCGAGACATCGATGAACTCGCGCTCCAACGCTGATTCGGCACCATAGGCTCCCGTAAACTCCGCCAGATCGACACCGTAGTACAACGAATACTGGTGTGCCTCCCAGAACGATGAATTTTCGTAGTCCTCATGGGGCTCGCTCCCGCTTGATTGGAACGAAAAGTAGTCGATCCATCGTTGCGGTCCAGGAAAGATGGACTCCCGCGACCCGGACCGCATGGTCTCGATCGCGCCTTGAGCCATCGCCGGATCGTCGGGGTCATGTGCCCCGCCCTTCGTTGAGCGGCGGTCAGGGAGAACAGGTCGGAGTTGACGGTCCCGGATCGTCGGGGTCATGTGCCCCGACCTTCGTTGAGCGGTCGCGGTCACCGTCGACACCGTGGGGGCCGCCGCGATCGTCGGGGTCATGTGCCCCGACCTTCGTTGAGCGGTTCCTACGTCACCGACGACGGCTACGAGCATGCCGAGGATCGTCGGGGTCATGTGCCCCGACCTTCGTTGAGCGGTCGCGGTCACCGTCGACACCGTGGGGGCCGCCGCGATCGTCGGGGTCATGTGCCCCGACCTTCGTTGAGCGCTGGACGGGCAGCCCCTTCGAGCCTGGACGACGACGGCCCGATGTCGGCGCCGATGACGGGCGGTGGTTTCACGGCGGGCATGCGCAAGTAGCTTGCTCGCCCATGAGCTTCGTACGTCGAGCCGTCACCGACGACCTGTCGAGCCTGCTGGTGTTGGTTCGGGCGTTCTGCGCGGCCGACGGACACGACTACCACGAGGGCCGCGTTTCTCGGGCGCTGACGCCGCTGCTCGGCGACGACCACCTCGGTCAGGTGTGGGTCGTCGCGCACCAGCTGGAACCCTCGCGCCTGTTCGGATACGCCGTGGTGACGTGGAGCTGGTCGCTGGAATCCGGCGGGCGCGACTGCCTGCTCGATGAGATCTTCGTCAGCGAGCAAGGCGCCGGCATCGGCTCGGAGTTGCTCGTCCACGCCATGTCGCGGGCGAGTGAAGCCGGCGCCGCGGCGATGTTCCTCGAGACCGAGGCGCACAACTCGATGGTCCGTCGGTTCTACGCGAGGAACGGCTTCACCAGCGAGGACTCCGTGTGGATGAGGACCGGCCTCGGTTGACTCAGCTTGGTGGCGCGATCTCCACCTGAAGGCCCGCGAGCAACGGCGCGAACATCTCCCCCGGCGACTCGTCGGTGACCACGACGTCGCCCTCGCGAAGCGATGCCGAGCGCACCAGAGCCCGGCGACCGAACTTGGAATGATCGGCGGCGACCACGCGCAGGTCGGAGATCGAGCACAGCACCTCCGACATCTCTGCCTCGCAGTGCTCCTGCACCATGAAGCCGACGGTCGGATCGACCGCGGAAGCACTCAGCACGGCCAGCCTCACTCGCATCGATGCCATCACCTCGAATGCGAAGCGGTCGAAAGAGGCCCCATCGTGGTTGCGCAGCTCGACTCCGGCCATCAGCACCCGGTTGCCGGGAATCGTCGCCAGGCTGGTGGCGATGAACGACGAGTTCGTCACGACGGTGAGGTTGCGGTGCTGTCGCAGCGCCTGGGCGATGAACCCTGTGGTCGAGCCGGTGTCGAGGGCAATCGCATCGCCGTGCTGCACCAGTTCGGCGACCCGGGTCGCGATGGCGATCTTGGCGCGGCGGGCCAAGGTCATGCGCGACAGGAACGGCGGTTCACCGGGACGGTCGACGGCGACGATCGCGCCGTGCACCTTGGTGACCTGGTGCCGCTCGACCATCGGCTTGACGATGCGGCGCACCGTCTGCTCCGACACGTCGAGCAACCCGGCGAGATCGCGCACGCTCACCGACCCGCGCAATGCGACGGCGTTGATCACGTCGTGCTCGTAACGACCCAGAGTCCTAGTCATCGCACTCATCATGACAGCCATTCCAACAGAATCGATCATTTCTGGTCGTTTCTGTTCGTTCGAGGCTGGCCAGACGACTACTGTCGGCACGTGACCCAACCATCTTCTGCTCGCGCCGTCGTCATCGGTGGCGGCATCGTCGGCTGCTCCACCGCCTACCACCTCGCCAAGCTCGGCTGGACGGACACCGTCCTCGTCGAGAAGCACAAGCTCACCTCCGGCTCGACCTTCCACGCCGCCGGCCTGGTCGGCCAGCTCCGCACCAGCGCCAACATCACCCAGCTCCTCGGCTACTCGGTCGAGCTCTACAAGACCCTCGAGGCCGAGACCGGACAAGCCACCGGCTGGAAGATGAACGGCGGACTGCGCCTCGCCTGCAACGAGCAACGCTGGACCGAGGTGAAACGCCAGGCCACCACCGCGACCAGCTTCGGGCTGGAGATGCACCTGCTGAGCGCGGCTGAGGCACAAGACCTCTGGCCGCTGATGCAGGTGGACGACGTGGTCGGCGCGGCGTTCTTGCCGACCGACGGCCAGGCCAGTCCGAGCGACATCACGATGGCTCTCGCCAAGGGCGCGCGCCTGGCCGGTGCGACGATCTGCGAAGACACCGAGGTCTTGCAGATCGAGGTGATCGACGGCGTGGTGAAGGCGGTCGTCACCGATCAAGGCCGAATCGAGTGCGAGAAGGTGGTGGTGTGCGCCGGGCAGTGGACCCGCGCCCTCGCCGCGACCGTCGGTGTGAACGTGCCGCTCGTGCCGGTGGAGCACCAGTACATCATCACCGCCCAACTCGAGGGCGGCGTGCCGCGCAACCTGCCCACTCTGCGCGACCCCGACAGGCTCACCTACTACAAAGAGGAAGTCGGCGGCCTCGTGATGGGTGGCTACGAGCCCGACCCCGTTCCGTGGGCGGTGAACGGCATCCCGCGGCCGTTCCAGTTCCAACTGCTCGAAGGGGACTACGACCACTTCGCCCCGATCATGGAACTGGCCATGGGCCGCGTGCCGGCGCTGCAGACCGCCGGCATCAACGAGCTCATCAACGGACCGGAGAGCTTCACCCCGGACGGCAACTTCATCCTCGGCGAGGCGCCGGAGCTGAAGAACTTCTTCGTCGGCGCCGGATTCAACGCGTTCGGGATCGCCGCCGGTGGAGGCGCCGGGATGGCGCTTGCCGAGTGGGTCGACCGAGGGGTGGCGCCATACGACCTGTGGGTGGTCGACATCCGCCGCTTCGGTCGGCCCCACAGCGACACCGACTGGGTGCGCACCCGCACGCTCGAGGCCTACGCCAAGCACTACACAATGGCCTGGCCGTTCGAGGAGCACGACAGCGGCCGCCCGTGCCGCACCTCGCCGCTGTACGCGCGGCTGAGCCAGCAAGGCGCCTGCTTCGGCGAGAAGCTCGGCTGGGAGCGTCCGAACTGGTTCGCCGATGCCACGCTCGGTGAGGCACCACACGACGAGTACAGCTACGGCCGCCAGAACTGGTTCGCCGCCGTCGGACGCGAACATCGGGCCTGCCGCGAGGCGGCGGTGCTGATCGACCAAACCTCGTTCGCCAAGTTCGCGCTGAAGGGCCCGGATGCGATGGAGGCGCTCGACTGGATCTGCGCCAACGACGTGCACAAGCCGATCGGCTCGCTCACCTACACGCAGATGCTCGACGACAGCGGTGGCATCCAGTGCGACCTCACCGTCGGCCGGGTTGCCATCGATGAGTTCTACATCGTCACCGGCACCGGGTTCGCGACGCACGACTTCGACTGGATCCAACGCAACATCCCGGCTGGCGCGAACGCGCAGCTCTTCGACATCACGTCGGCCTGGTCGGTGCTCACCCTCATGGGGCCCAACGCCCGCACGATCCTGCAGTCGGTCACCCGTTCCAATCTCGCCAACGACGCGTTCCCGTTCGCCACCATGCAGACCATCGGTGTCGCCGGTTGCCCGGTGCGCGCCTTGCGGGTGACGTACATGGGCGAGCTCGGGTGGGAGCTGCACCTGCCCGTCGAGTACGCCTCGACCGTGTACGAGGCGATCTTCGCGGCCGGGCGCGAGCACGGCCTCGTGAACGCCGGATACCGAGCGATCGAGAGCTGCCGGCTGGAGAAGGGCTACCGCGCCTGGGGATCGGACATCGGCCCCGACCACACCCCGTTCGATGCCGGCCTCGGGTGGGCCGTGAAGCTGAAGGGCAGCACGCCGTTCAAGGGACGAGAGGCACTGGAGGCGCAGCGCGCCACAGGCGTGCGCAAGTTGCTGGCCGCGTTCACCGTCGATCCCGCTGTGGTGCTGCTCGGGCGCGAGACCATCTACCGCGACGGCGTGCGCGTCGGCTGGCTCACCAGCGCCGGTTTCGGGTACACGATCGACCGGTCGATCGGGTTCGGCTACGTGCGCAACGCCGACCGCGACACCTCGATCGCCGACATGGCGGCATGGGTGGGCCACGGCAACTACGAGCTCGAGGTGGCCACCGAGCGGGTGCCCGCCGAGATCTCGCTCCGCCCGCTGTACGACCCCACCAACGCGCGGGTGAAGGCGTGACCGCCGCCGTCGACGTCGCCCTCCCCTCCCGCGCCCGCATCGTCGTGATCGGCGGAGGCATCCTCGGCTGCAGCATCGCCTACTGGCTCACCAAGATGGGTGAGACCGACGTCCTGCTGCTCGAACAGCACCGCCTGACCGATGGCGCCACCTGGCACGCCGCAGGGCTCGTCGGCCAGTTGCGTTCGTCGCGCAACACCACGCGCATGCTGGAGCAATCGGTCGAGATGTACCGGGGACTCGAGGCCGAGACCGGCCAAGCCGTCGACTGGCACGAGACCGGCAGCCTTCGCCTGGCGTGCTCATCCGAACGGATGATGGAGCTGAAGCGGCTCACCACGATGGCCAAGAGCTTCGGACTGCCGATGGAGGTCATCTCGGCGCAGCGCGCCCAGGACCTGTTCCCGTTGATGTCC
>CXWL01027784.1_pt1 | contig 12437 bp, 12 predicted proteins | sample 590931 | NCBI WGS metagenome assembly CXWL01 (sample SAMEA3498368, study PRJEB10139) | groundwater metagenome | biome: water well; material: biofilm material | place: Germany | collected 2015-04-27
GCATCGGTGGAGCCCGCATCGGTGGAGCCCGCATCGGTGGAGCCCGCATCGGTGGAGCCCGCAAAAAATGGCGCGGCCGAAAACGCCATCCAGAAATAATCCTCTCCCACCGCGTTGGTTGAAGGGTCACTGCCGACGACGAAGCCAGTGGCGGTCAGCGCTACGACGGCATTGGAACGCGGAGGCAAGCCCAACGCCGGAAGAGCGAGGCCTGCAGGAACTGCGCTGCTTTTGTAAATCATTGGCTCGGTTCCCAGCCGTGTCTTCACCCACACCGCCTCTGGAGCAAACCCGGCATCGATGGGCCGGTTGAGGGTTGAGTCGCCCATATAAATACCCGTTTCGAAGATTCCCGGCACCGCGCGCATCGCCACGTAGTGATAGGTGCTGTTGCGGTTCACCTTGATGTCAGTACCGACCTGAAAGCCGTCGGCTTCCAGCGCTTGAATGATGTTGTTGGTCTCGCCACCTCCGTGAAACGGGTTGGAATTGTCACCCACATGGCGCACCGTTCGAAATGTCGGAGCCGCGGTGCCCTCGCTGTACACAATTACCAGCGCCGGGGAAAAGCCGACTCCCGAAATCGAGCGATTATCCATGTTGTCACCAGGGTAACTCGCCAACGACATCTCGCCCGGCACACCGTCGAACGCCAAGTAGTAGTAGGAGAGGCCGGCTTGGTTGGCGTACGTCGAAGACGTCACCGTGAAACCGTCGGAGTTGAGGGAAGTGACCACGTTGCTGCTCGTCATGCCGCCGGCGAGAATCTTCGTATCTCCAGCGGGAAAGGTGAAGGTGGTGATCACCGCCGGTGAGCTATCACCCTGCAGAATCAACACCGTGGGTCGAAACCCGACGCCGGTGATGACGCGGGTCGCACTGCCATTCCCGATATAGGTCCCACTGACCGCGCGTGGCCCCGCCCAGGCAGCGGTGACGGCGAGACAACTGGTTACGAAGACGAGCAGCGCTCGCCACAAACCATTCATACAGAAGCCTCAAGTCTCCGGGGGTTCCTAAGAGTATACTCCCACGGCGATGCGCTTTTGGGTTGGCTTCACCCTGCTTCTCTCGTGCGCATCGTGCGTCTGCGGCAAGCCCCCGCCTTCCGTTCAAGATGATGCCGGCGTGGAGCAAAGCTGCGAGCGCGATACCGATTGCCCTTTGGGCATCTCTTGCATCGACAACGTCTGTACCCAGCCTTCGTCGTTTGACGCCTCCACCGGTTGCTGTTCGCTTGCCGCGATAGCCGGGTGAAGCCGGTGCAGCCGAGCCTTTCGTTCGTCGGCAACGCGGGCTTTCCCGATGGGGGGTTGACCTTGGCGGCGGGTGAGGACGTTGCGCCGCCGATGCAGTTTCGGCCCTCGTCGTCTTCACAGGTGAGCTACCAGGCGCAGTTGTCGGTGTCGCTCCAGCGAGCGTTGCGCCCAAATCTGCCTCCGAAAGCTTGGTTGAATCTCACCAAGGTGGTGCCGTTGGGTTTGGGCACGGTGAAGAGCTACGAAGGGCTGGCGGACTCGGCGCCGCTGCTCGGCGTACCTGACGGGGGGCTATGACTTTTCGACGTCACGTGACGTGGTGGCGCAGCTCGAATGGACGGGGGCGAACAATGTCGACCTGGACCTGCACCTGGTACGCCCCCGAGCCCTAGCGTAACGGCGGCGAGCCCTACATCTTCTTGGCTTTGGCGTCGGCCATCACCGCGTCCCAGGCGCCGCGCGAGTCGATGAACATCACGCATTCAGAGCTCTTCTCGCACTTCGTCATGTGCTTGGTCTTGTGCGTGAAAGCGATGAATGACCCTGGGGGTAGCTGGGTCTCTTTTCCGTCAACGGTGAGCACCAGCGTACCCTTCACCATGGTTCCATAGTGATCGGCGCTGTGGTGGTGCGCGCCCACCTCAAACCCCGCGGGGAACTTGAGGAAGAAGTGGTGGGCTCCCTTAGCTGCATCGCCCTCGACGACGGCAGTCTGCACGCCCGGGGCGCTGGGGACATCTACCCACTTCAGCTCGTCTGCCGTGGTCAGCACAGTGGCCGTCTTCTTCGCCTGCGCCATCGCGGGTGCCGCCCAGATTGCGCTCGCTGCCGTCAGCACTGCCACATTCATCATCAACCGGTTCATTTTGGCTCCGTCTCTTCGGTTAAGGGTTTGTTGGTTACGTACGGTTTCTTGCGCGCGAGGCCGCGCGGCGTCATCACCTACCATCTAGTAGGTATAGCAGACAACCGCGAATGATGACGGGCTCTGGGCTGAGGTGTTAGGACCAGCCCTTCAATGAAGAAGGCTCCCGGGCAGGACACGTACGGAAAGATCCTCGATATCGCCGAGCGGCTCGTGCAGACGCAGGGCTACAATGGCTTCAGCTATGCCGACATTTCCGACGAGCTGAGCATCAAGAAAGCCAGCCTGCATCACCACTTCCCCACCAAAGCCCTGTTGGGAAAGGCGCTCATCGTCCGTTACGAAGCGAACTTCCTCCAAGTGCTTGCGGACATTCGGCACCGCACGTCGTCAGTTCCTGAACAACTCGCCGCGTACATGAAGATCTACAGCGGTGTGCTTCGAAAGAACCGCATGTGCCTGTGTGGAATGCTGGCGGCGGACTTCGAGACCTTGCCCCCTGCGATGCGGCTGCAGGTACGGCACTTCTTCAAAGAGAATGAGGCCTGGCTGGCGCAGCGGCTAGAAGAAGGCAAAGCCGACGGCACCATCTCCTTCCGTGGATCGACGCGGACGGTGGCAGGCTATATTGTCAGCGCGCTCGAGGGAGCGATGTTGCTGGCCCGTTCTTTCGGCAAGCCGGCACATTTCGACGCCACCACGCAGATGCTTCTCGACGAGCTGGTTGTGCGAAGCGAAAGATAACGGTTGCCGCAGCAACTAGAGACTCGAAGTCGCCGACATCAGCAGCACGGCGTTGATGGTTTGCTGCTCATCGCCGCGCCGGCGCAGGCGTGCCGTCGAAATCACAGCGATGTCATTGATGCGCTAGCTGAACGCGAGTCGTGGTGAGCCGTATTGAGGCCATCATCGGTGAGACCTATCACCCATAGCGGACGGTTCTCGCGAGTAAGCCGCAGTGTGCGACTGAAGACCTCCACCAAGGGCTGCGCTTCGTATTGGTTGCGCCCCACGTTGAAAGCCCCAGCGAGCGCTTCGTGCGGAATCGCCGGGAGCAGCTCGATTTCCAGCCCCAAGGCGACGCGGTAACGTTTGCACGCCCGACACTATGGCGCGCGTACTCAGCGTTCCAACGCCCTTCTACAGAGAGCGCACGCGGTTGTTCTTCGGCAAGTGCTCGAGCTCAACCAGCCCCAACGCTTCAAGCACCGGAGGCACGTAAATACCGAAACGGCCGCGCAGGCCCTTCTTCAACCCATACCAACCCTTGACGGGGTTTTTCGCCGAGCGCCCCCACGCTTCGACCGTGCCGTCCGCCGCGGGCTTTTGCTCATCAGTGCCGCCGAGAGCCATCCAATCGCCGTGCTTCTTCAGCATCTGGTGCAAATCGTCGATGCAGTTGAGCGCGTAACGCAGCTCTGTTTTTCCCACGCGAACCACCAGCGCGGGTGGGTCCAACGTGTCGTCCTTGAATGCCTCGAAGTCCGAAGAGCCAGGAGGCGTCTTCAATTTCCACGGGCTCTCGCGTGTGCCTTTGCCTTTTGCCGCAGCCATGCTCGTAACTTCCTTTGCTAAGCGCCCTTTTCGGCGCGCTGTTTCAACGCAGCGGCGAACTCATCGAACGCAGGCTGCAGATTGGGAATCGACTTCGTAATCAGGCCAGACAGCAGCCCGGTGTAAATTTCGCGCATCGAGAATTCCACGCCGCCGTTCCTGGGAGCGAGCGAGAACGTGCGCTCACCCTTGAACAACCCCAGCGGCATTCCGCTCGACCACACCATGCGTGAATTGGGCACCCATTCGGCGACCTTCACCGGAAAGCCGCGGCCCGGGCTGATCTTGGCGTGCACCGTAATCTTTTCGCCTGGGGCAATCTTGCCGTCCACCTTGTCTACGGTGGTGTTCCATTTTGGGTAGCCGGGACCGTCGGTGAGCAGCTTCCAGATGGCTTCCGGGGCCGCTTGAATCACTGTGCTCGTTTGAAAGCTCTTCATGAGCCAGATGGTAACCAATTAGTTACCATTAGCAACCCCTTCTCGCGCTGCTTTCTCGAGGCCGGCGAGACACGAGGTCCACGACGCGTCGTAGCGCGATACGCGCCCCTCCCACAGTGCTTCGCTCGAAACCGTCGGCCGGTGGTCGATGGTGACGCGGGTGCCGGCCCCTTCCGCGGTGAAGGAAATCTCCACCTCGGTGGGGTGCTCGGCGTCAGTGCCCGGGTAGAAGTTGAGGAGCACTCGCCGCCCCGGTTCCCACTGGCGAATTTTGCCGAGGTCGACTTCTCGCCCGTCAGCCGCGCGCTCGTAGAAGCGGCCCGAAGACGTCAGAAGAATGGTGCTGGTGGGGTCATTGGTGTGGCGGCGCGAGGGAGGCCACCATTCCGAGGCGTGCTCGGTGAAGAGGGTGAAAGCGCGCTTGGGAGCGCAGGCGAGAACGATTGATTTGATGAGGTTCATTTTCGAGCCAATGCCTGCAAACGGGTCAACGCCACGTCCCAAAATTCGTCTACGTAGGCTCGCACCGAAGCGAAACCTGCCAGCCGCACCGCATACACGCTGCGAGTGCCTTCGGAACGCGATTCCACCAGCCCCGCGGCATCGAGCAGGCGCAGGTGCCGCGACACCGCTGGCCTGCTCACCGGGAGCCGGTCGGCGAGCTCGCCCACCGAGAGCGGCCCCCGGCGCAATTTACGCAAAATGTCGCGTCGAACCGAGTTGCCGAGAGCATCGAGGGGGTGAACCATGAGTAACTGAAGTGTTACCGATGTGACGGGTTGTCTTCAACGGCTTTTCGTCGTTACTCAAGGTCTCTTCAGCTTCTGCGCAATGTCGGCATTGGCTTGGAAGTCGAAGCGTCGGCCCACTTGGCGCTTCTTGAGCCAACCCGTCTCGACCAGCCCCAGCAGGTCGGTGCGCGCGGTCTGATAGACGACACCGAATTGGGTGCGATGGGCTTCGATGGTGAAGCGCATCGTCGGGTGCAGCGCGCCGTCGAGCCGTCTCAATCGAGAAAAAACCGCGGCCGCAGGTCTGACGGCATCATCGGGCACACGTCGGCCGGCTTCTTGAAGAACGTTTTCCGGTTGGCGGCGATGAGGTCGTAGACGGCGTCGCGCACCACACCAGGCACGACTTTCGAAAGCACCGCGAACACCCGCCAGAACCCTCCCAGGCGCTCCGCCAAATGCAGCACCGAGGCCGACTTCACCAACAGCCTTCCGTCCGCCGTGCACGTCACCAGGCTGTCGGGCAATTTCGCGCGTTCCGAATCGCTCACCCGCATGCGAAAGGCCCTGCTCTCGATGGGAGCGAAGTCGATGATGCGGCGGCGGTCTTCAGCGAGCAGAAAGCGCACCGAGCGCTGACACAAGCCGCAGCTGCCGTCGTAGAAGAGCAGCTCGCGTTCCAGGCCGCCCTTGGGCGAAATCCATTTCGGGTCGAACGCCGCCAGCGCCATCACTGGCAACGCGGCGAAATGTCTTTGGGTCAACACCACCGCCGCTATTTGCCCCAAGAAGAGTACCCGGGTGACAGGAACCAGGGCGTCGGGGAAAGGCCAGCGCACCCCCGGGTCGGCCTGGCCCAGTCTCGCCNNCGGCCACCGAGCCGTAAGGAGCCGGGTCCACCAACGCTTGAGCGAGGGAGAGCGCCGCGATGCTGGCCGCCGGCCACCAGCCCACCGCGAAACAGAGCACGCCGCACGCAATCGCCATCGACCGCGCCTGCCAACCGATGGTGAGGCCCACCGAGAAGAGAGCCAGCGCCGCTTCCGCCGCTCCCCACGCGCCGCCTTCGAAATTCGAGACCGCCAGGCCGACCAGGTAACAACCGAGAACCGCGCGGAACACGCTGTACTGCCCGCCTGTCCACCCGTTGTTCTCGGCCATACGGCCATACGGCCTTTCGCTACTTGAGCGCCTCAGCGCCAGAGACGATCTCCATCAGCTCTTTGGTAATCACCGCTTGGCGCGTGCGGTTGTAGAAGAGCGTGAGTTTGCCGATCATGTCTGAAGCGTTGGTGGTCGCGTTTTCCATCGCGGTCATGCGTGCACCGTGTTCCGACGCGATGCTCTCGAGCAGCGCTCGGTACACTTTGATGGCCATCGCCTGCGGCAACAGCTTGTTCAACACTTCTTGCGAGCTGGGCTCGTAAGCGAAATCGATGGTCGGGCCGCCAGCGTCGCCGGTGGCCGAAGCTTCGAAAGGCAACAGCCGGTTGAACACCACCGCTTGGCTAATCGCCGAACGGAACTCGTTGTAACAAATGTAGACCGCGTCGACTTCGCCCTTCGTAAACCGAGCTGAGAGCTCTTTCGCCACGTCAGAGGCCGACTCGTACTTCACCTTCGCCAGCAAGCCGGGGTTGTCTTTGCGCAGCAAGCCGCGGGTCTTGAAGAAGTCATTACCTTTGCGGCCAATGGTCGAGAGAGTGACGCTCTTGTACTGGGCGCCTTCTTCTTTGATGAAGCGCTGCACCCTGCGAATGACGTTGGCGTTGAAGCCGCCCGCCAGGCCGCGGTCAGAGGTAATCAGCAGAACTTCCACGTTTTTAGCGGCGCGCTGCTCGAGAAGCGGGTGACCCAGGCTCCCAGGTTCTGAGCGGGCCATGACTTCGGAGATGATCTTACCCAGGGTCTGGGCGTACGGTCGGGCGCAGACTATAGCGTCTTGGGCTTTACGAAGTTTGGCGGCCGCGACCATCTTCATGGCCTTGGTGATTTGACGGGTGCTTTTTACGGTGCGGATGCGCTTTCGAATGTCGCGAAGAGAGGCCATAGTCCTTAAGACGACCTATACCGGTGGGCCGACCGGGGGGTCAATGAGACTCTTCGCCATGTCCCGAAACTTGTCCGCGCTGCTAATCGGCTTCATCGCTCTGTCTGGCTGCCCCAAAGAACGGCTCACCCGGGTGCTGCCTCCTGACGTGCGCGTCGACACCTACTTGCAGCAGTCGGCGTCGAAAGTCGATGTGCTCTGGGTGGTCGACAACTCGGGCTCGATGGCGCCGCGCCAAGAAAACCTGGCCAAGAACTTTCAAGCCTTCATCGATATCTTTTCCAAAGGCAGCATCGACTTTCGCATCGGCGTCACCACCACCGATATCTTCAAGCTGCCGGGGCAATTGCGCGGCACGCCCCGCGTGCTCACCCCGCAGACGCCATCACTGGCGAGCGCTTTCGCCAACAACATCAAGGTCGGCATTGCCGGCAGCCCCTATGAAGCCGGCCTGCAATCGGCGCAACTGGTGCTCGATGCATACCAGCGCGCCAACGCCGACAAGCAGGCCGCGATTTCGAACTGCAAAGCAGCGTGTGCCAACGGCGCCAACAACACCCAGTGCCAGGCTTCATGCGAGACCGCCCACCCTATCGAGTTCTTGCGCCCCGACGCGTACCTGTATCTGATTTTCGTTTCCGACGAAGAAGACGAGAGCTCGCAAGACGTGCGCTCCTTCTGGCGCTCGTACGAGACCGCGAAGGGCATCGGTAACGACGGCACTGTCACCACCGCCGCCATCGTCGGCGAAGACCCCAACACCTGCGGAGCGACTCCCGGCTCGCGTTACAAGGCGCTCTCGACGCTGACTGGTGGCGACTTAGGCAGCATCTGCGACGCTGACTTCGCCAAGACGCTCAAAAAACTCGCCACCAGCGCGGTGGGTTTGAAGCGAAAATTCGCGCTCGCTCGGCCGCCCAATTTAGAAACTCTGGAAGTGCACGTGAAGTACCCCTGCAACGCCGCCGCTGAAGTGATTGCCAACTGCGCCAGCGTCGACCGCGAAGACTGTGTCGATGCTCCCGGCGACGCGCTTTCGCTCATTTGCAGCCCTCCGCAAGGTGGCCCCGACGGGTGGACTTACGAGAAAGACAATCAGTCGGTATTCTTCGCGGGAGACTCGGTGCCGGGCCTGCATGCGCAGGTTGATCTCCAGTACTACGAAGAAGGCAAAGGCCCGTGAGTCAAACCCTTCGCAGCACCGCCTTGGGCGCGCTGATGACGTTGCTGCTCGCCGCTTACGGGTGCCAGCAGCCCAAGCCACAACGGGTACTGCCCGAACTGCAGCCGCCCGCGCTCACCCAAGACTTCGGCAAAGTGCCGGTGCTCAACGAGAAGACGCAAGACGTGCAAGTCACCAACATCGGCCGCGCGATGATGACGGTGACCAACGTCCTCATCAAAGAGAGCGACACCCCGTTCACGGTGAAGAAGGCGCCGCAAGAAATTGAATCAGGCACGCAGCAGCCCATCACCGTGGCCTTTGCTCCCTTCGCCGAGGCCGACTACCAAGGCACGCTGGTCTTCGAGACCGATGACGAAGATTTCCCAAAGGTGGAAGTCGCGCTCTTAGGCAAAGGCTCGACCCGCGCCATCGTCGAGGTCGACCCACCGATGATTGATTTTGGCCGCGTCGCCGAGTGCGCCACCGCGGTGCGCACCTTCACGATTTTGAGCAAAGGCACCGCCGACCTGGTCATCAACGACATCGCCCTCACCGATGACTCCTCACCGCAATTCACCTTCGTCGGGTCCACGCGTACGCCCGTGGTGGTGAAGACGGTGGGTGCCAACGGCTTGCCCGGGCAAATTCAACTCACCCTAAAATACGCGGTGGCCGCGGGCTCGATGACCGGTGCCACCGGCACAGTGCGCCTTCGCACCACTGACCCTGACCGGCGAGAAGTGCTGATTCCTTTGAGCGGAGGTTTGAACCGCGCTCCGGTGGGCATGATTGCCTCGCTCGGCAACGGCGCCCCCGGGCTCTCGGTGGCGCTCGATGGCACAGGCTCCATCGACCCCGACGGCGACAGCCCTCTCACCTACAAGTGGACGCTGCGCTCCAAGCCGCTCTCGAGCACCACCGCCATCGCCGCGCCCGATATGGCCACCACCTCGATGCGGTTAGACCCGCTGTTGCCCGGCGCTTATGAGGTGCAGCTCGACGTCACCGACGCCCAAGGCGCCAAGGCCTGCCAGCCCGCTCGCGCCACCGTGGTCGCCGCACCCGCGCAGAAATTGCTCATCGAGCTCTTCTGGGACCACGCCAAAACCGACATCGACTTGCACGTCCTGCGCACGCCCGAATCGGTGGTGTCTTCATCGCCCGATGACTGCCACTACGGCAACCCCGCCCCCGAGTGGGGCATCGCCGGCACCCTCGATGACCCTGAATTCTTACGCGATGCGCTCACCGGTTACGGGCCCGAGCTCTTTGGCTACGTCAACCCCGTCGACACCACCTACCGCATCGTCGCCGAGTTCGCGCACGACCACTTAGACCCCAACCCGCCCTCCAACGTGACGGTGCGCATTTACTTGTATGGAGTCGTTAAGGGAGAATTCACCCAGCGGCTCGAAACGCGCGGCACACGGTGGGCCGTCGCCGACGTCGCTTGGCCGAGCGGAGTCATCACCCCGGTGCCCTGATGCGACGAATCGCGTTTTTACTCATCGCCAGCGCGTTCTTCTGCGGCTGCCCGAAGACCACCACCACCAATGACGCCGGGCGTCCGCCCGAGTGCGAAGCGCGCACCGACTGCGTTGGCGACAATGAAGGCAAGGTCTGCACCGCCGCTCAGTACTGCGAGAACTGCGAGTCGTCTGGGCAATGCCGCGTCAAGGAACTGTGCGCCATCGAGACCCGCCGCTGCGTCTTGCGCGAAGGGTGGGGTACCGCCTGCGGCCTCAATGAAGAATGCCATGCCGGGGCCTGGTGCAAGCAGGGCCTGTGCGTCGACCGCAGCGAAGTGTCGTTGTGCCCGGGTGGAACCAATGGCGAATGCCCCCAAGGCAACCGCTGCAACACCTTGACGCAAGTGTGCGAAGAAGACCTGGGTTGCTCCGATGACGGCGACTGCGGCCTCGCCGAAATCTGCAACACCGGCAGCCGCAAGTGCGTGCCCCGCTGCACCGTCGACACCCAGGCGGAAATTTGCGCGCCGACTGAAAAATGCGTCGGCGAAAAATGCGTGCAGTGCGCCACTAATTTGGAATGTGGGCCCGGCCTGGTGTGTGACGCCGCTGGCCGGTGCTCCACCGGCAACCGCTGCTATTCCGACCGTGACTGCAAAGTGCCCCTGGTGTGCTTCGCGGCCACCGGGGCCTGTCTCACCAAAGCGCCTCCCTGCGTTTCCAATGACAACTGCGCCAGCGACCAACGCTGCGACGTGGGCAAGGGCAAGTGCGTGCCCAAGGCCTGCCAGCCCGACCGCTACGAGCCCAATGAAGACGTGCTGCACGCCTACGGTATTTCGCAGCAGACCTATGTCGACTTGACGTTGTGCATGGGCGACCTCGATTGGTACTCGGTGGCTCTGGGCCGCGGAGACCAGTTGGGCGTGAATATCGACGCCGACAACTTCTCAGAGAACACGTTCTCCACCGTCATCAAAGACAACACCGGCCGCTCGCTCGCCGCGGGCAAGTTGCTTGTCAACTACGTGGCTCCGGTGGCGGCCACCTACTACGTGGTCACCAGCACCTCTGACCCGTTTCAGCCGTATGACGTCACCTTTCTCTTCTCGCGCGGCGCGCCTTGCGATGACGACGCGCTCGAGCCCAACGATTCTTCGACGCAGCCCACCGCCATCAACACTGCTTCGCAGCTCGACGGCAGCATCTGCCCGCAAGACCAAGACTGGTTCAAAGCGGCGGTGCCGGCGAGCAAGGCGCTGCAGGTGTCGCTCGTCAATTACGACGCCAGCAGAGGGCTGCTCGAGCTGTGCGTCTTCGATGGCAGTACCTCGCTGGGTTGCAGCGACACCGCGATGCCCATTGTTTCGGTAGGGGCGGCTTCGGCTGGCGGCAAGAATCTCAACGTGCGCCTGAAGGGGACCGGTGAGCGCACCGCGAACGGCTACACACTGAGGGTGGATTTCTTATGACGCGTTTTGGAAGTCGCTCGGGCCACAGCCTCACTCGGTATCTGCTCCTCATCTGCCTGCTGGCGCTGGCGGGCTGCAACTGCGCCAAGCCGCCCAAGCCGGTAGACGATGGAGGCACCGAAGAGCCCGACGCCGGCTTCGATGCCGGTGAGCCCGACGCTGGCCCCAGGGTGGACATGGACGCCGGAGTCGACGCTGGCCCGCCTCCTGAATTGCGCATCAACCGGGTGCTGCCGCCGCGAGGCGGTTCAGCCGGCGGCACCTCGGTGCTGCTCGAAGGCACCGGCTTCATTCGCCCCTTCGCCACCCGCGGCACCGACGCCAAGCGCGAGACGACGCTGAAGTTCGGGTCGAACTCGGTCGTCGAGTACACCATCATCGACGACGAAACGATTGAGCTGCGCAGCCCTCCTGGCATCACCGGGCCCGCCATCGTCTTCATCAAGAACCCTCTGGGCAGCTTCTTGTGCAACAGCTGCTTTACCTACTTCGACGAGCTCTTCGTCACCTCCGTCAGCCCGAAGGAAGGGCCGCTCAAGGGCGGCAATGAGGTGACGATTGTCGGTCAAGGCTTCACCACCGACACCCAGGTCGTCTTCGGCACCTTCGCTACGCCTCGACTGACCTTCGTCGACGCGCAGACTTTGAAGGCGATTGTGCCGCGCGGGGTGATTGCCGACGCGGTGGACGTCGTCGTCTACAATAAGAATGGCGTCTCTTCGCAGCGCCGCGCGTACCGGTACTTGCCCGACGTACGGGTGACGGGGGTATCTCCACTCACCGGTCCCATCGCGGGTGGAACGTCGGTGGTGCTCGCCGGAGCGGGCTTCACCCAAGCCACCCAGGTCAATTTTGGCGCGCTCGCGGCAAGCTCCTTCGTCGTCAACAGCGATACGCAAATAACGGCGATCACTCCCACGGCGACAGCAGCGGGCGCGGTCGACGTGAAAGTGACGACGCCGCTCGACGGTTGGGTAGTGAAGGGCGGCTTCACCTACGTCAACTTGAGCGGCACGTTCGAAATCTTCTCGGTGGTGCCGCACGTGGCGCGCGCCGGAGACACGGTGACCGTCACCGGCCAGGCGCTTGATACGGCAGGCGTGACTTTGAGCCTCGGTGGCAATGCCACTGTTCTGGGCACGAAGACTTTCTCCACCTTGCAATTCACCGTACCCACCCGGGGCGCCGCGCCACGCAAGTCAGATGTCGTCGCCACGTTGGGAGCGACCAACAAGGCCCTGAGCGCTGCCTTCACTTATGGCCTCACTTTGAGCGGCATCAACCCCGAGAATGGTCCGGTAGCGGGGGGAACAGCCGTCACTGTCGCCGGCGGCGCGTTGCCCACCACGGCCGAAGTCTTCTTGGGCTCGCTGCCGGCCACCGGCGTGATGGTGACGACGGAAGCCCAGTTGTCGGCCGTGACTCCCAAGGG
>CXWL01131915.1_pt1 | contig 12436 bp, 14 predicted proteins | sample 590931 | NCBI WGS metagenome assembly CXWL01 (sample SAMEA3498368, study PRJEB10139) | groundwater metagenome | biome: water well; material: biofilm material | place: Germany | collected 2015-04-27
TGATGGGGAAGGACTTGAGCGCCGACAGGCTCGAATAGCCGGTGCCGAAATCGTCGATCGACAGCGCCACGCCCATCGCCTTGAGCTCGCCCATCTTGGCCACCGCCTGCGCCAGGTCGCGCATGATCAGGCTCTCCGTCACCTCCAGTTCGAGCGCATCGGCCGGCAGCGCGCTGTCGCTCAGCGCCTGCGCCACCCGTTCGATCAGGCGGCGGTCTTCGAACTGGCGCGGCGAGACGTTGACCGACATGCTGATCGGCGCCAGCCCGGCGGCGCGCCATGCCATGTTCTGGCGGCAGGCCGTCTGCAGCACCCACTCGCCGATCGCGACGATCAGGCCGCTTTCCTCGGCCAGGCCGATGAAGCGCAGCGGCGAGATGGTGCCGTGCTCCGGGTGGTGCCAGCGGATCAGCGCCTCGACGCCGAAGATGCGGCCGCTGCGCAGGTCGACCTTGGGCTGGTACAGCAGGCTGAATTGCCGTTCGTCGAGGGCGTTGCGCAGCGCTTCGAGCAGCACCAGCTTTTCCTCCACGCTGGCGTTCATCTCGCAGCGGTAGAACTGGAAGTTGTTGTTGCCCATGTCCTTGGCGTGGTACATCGCGGCGTCGGCGTTCATCATCAGCGTGTTGGGATCGCTGCCGTCGCGCGGGTACATCACCACGCCCATGCTGCACGAGACCTGCACTTCCTGGCCGTCGAGCAGCAGCGGTTCGATCACCGCCTGGCGGATCTGTTCGAGCAGCGGCGTGATCGCCAGCGCGTCCTCGCCGAGGTCGCCGAGCAGGATGACGAATTCGTCGCCGCCGAAGCGCCCGACCGTGTCGTCGGCGCGCACGCAGTCGCGCATGCGGGCGCCGACCACCTTCAGCAGCTCGTCGCCGGCGTTGTGGCCGAGGCCGTCGTTGACCAGCTTGAAGCCGTCGAGGTCGATGAAGGCGACCGCCACGCAGCGGCCCGCGCGCTGCGCATGCGCGATGGCCTGGTCGAGGCGGTCGCGGATCAGGATGCGGTTGGGCAGGCCGGTCAGGTCGTCGTGGTGCGCCAGGTGGCGGATGCGCTGTTCGGCCAGCTTGCGCTCGGTGATGTCGCGCACGATCGCCACCACGCCGTCTTCGACCGCCACCACCTGGCAGTGCATCCAGGTGTCGCGCGTGCGGGCGGTCAGGCCGCGCCACTCGGCCTCGCGCATGTTGCCGGTGACGGCCACCTGCACCATCTCGTCGAACATGCCGTTCTCGCCGTAGCCGGGCAGGATGGTCAGGAAAGTGGTGCCGGTCAGCGCCTCGTGTCCCAGGCCGGTGAGCTGCTGGGCGCGGCTGTTGCTGGCCTCGATGGCGAAGTCGACGATGGCGCCGCCGGCGTCGCGCATGCTGCGCAGCACCAGGAAGGCGTCGAGGCTGGCCTCGGAGGCGGCGGCGAAGGTTTCCTGCGCGCGGCGGATGCGGCGCTGGCTGCGCGTGCGTTGCCACGACCACAGGCCCACCAGCGCCACGCTGAGCACCAGCACGATGCTGGCCAGCGCGGCCGCCCACAGGTAGGTGCGGCGGCGCTCGGCGAACGGCGCCATCTGCTCGCCGGAGTCGAGCGCGACGAGCGCGCTCAGGGGAAAGCCGTGGAGCGGGCGCACGCTGGTGTAGCGCAGCGCGCCGTCCCACGGGCTGGCGACCGGCGCCGCCGCGCTCTCGAGCGGCGCCGGCACGGCGCGCTGGCCCCAGCTGACCTTGTCGCCGCTGCGCAGCGCGCGAAACAGGCCGTCGGCGCCGAGCACGCCGAGCGCGCCGTGCTCGCCCAGGCGCGAATGCTCGTAGCCGCTGGTGAAGTAGGCGGGGTCGGCTTCGACGATGGCGATGCCGGCGAAGCGCCCGGCGGCGTCGTTGATGCGGCGCGAGAAATGCAGGTGCCCTTCGGGATTGGCGCCGTCGCGCAGGGTCTGGCTGACGAACAGGCTGTCGGCGCCGCTGGCGCGGTGGAAGGCCAGGTCGCGCGCCCCGGCGAGGCTGCCGGGCGGCGCCGCCGGATTGCTGGCCACGATCAGGCCGTTGCGGTCGGCGATGCTGACGACGAACACCAGCCCTGGCGGCAGCAGGCCGTTGGCCGCCAGGTCGGGCAGCGCGGCGGCGGCGCCCTTCAGCTCGACCGCGTACTTGAGCACCTTCAGGGTCTGGTCGATGCCGCCCAGGCTGCGCGCCAGCTGCGCCTCATAGGTGTCGGTCAGTTCGCGCACCGCGTCGCGCGCGCCGGTGCGGGCGGCCGCGCTTTCGATGCGCATCGAGTGGCCGGTGAGCGTCCAGATCGCCGCCAGCAGCAGCAGCGCGAACAGCGGCAGCGCGAAATGGGTCTCGAGGCAGCGCCCGAGCCAGCGCCGCCAGGCCGGTTTGCCTGATCGCAGGGTCGTCATCGCTCAGCGCACCAGCAGCACCGGCTTGACCGACGCATCGAGCGACGATTTGCCGATGTAGCCGATCAGGGCAGGGTTGTCGGCCACCAGTTTGCGCACCGCCGCGCTGTCGGGCGCTTCGCGCGGCGGCTGGCCGCGGCCGGTGAAGATCATCTTGGTCCAGTAGGCTTTCACCAGCGCCGGCGACTTGNNGAACTCGTCGCGCTGCGGCGAGCCGACCCCCTGGTCGAGCGCGATGGCCTCGGCGCCGTCGGGGAAGCGGCCGACCTGGCCGAGGAAGATGTCGGCGACCTGGTCGGCGCGCAGGGCGACCACGGCGCTCCTGGCCGAGACGATCACGAACAGGTCGGCGGCGCCGGCGCCGCATGCCGGCAGCGCCAGCACGAGGGCGCCGAACCATTGGCGCAGCTTGGGGTGAAGCATCGGCGCCCCCATCAGAAAACGAAGTCGAGCACGGCGCTCGCGACGTTGATGGCGTGCCCGGAGCGAAAGCCCGGCTGCAGGTGCACGAACAGGCCGCGCGAGCCGTCTTCCGGCTTGACGCGGTCGAACTGGAGCTTGACGGCGAGGTCGGTGGCGCAGTCCCAGCGCGCGCCGATGCTGACGGTGCGCTGGATCGGGATGGCGCTGAGCAGCGCGCGCAGCTCGCCGTTCAGCCGGGCGGCGGCCGGCGTCTGCGCGGGCGCGACGCGCGCCAGGTCCAGGCCGGGCTCGGCGGCGGCGTCGGCGCGGATCCGCGCATAGCTGACGTAGGGCGTGAAGTCGCCGACACGGTAGCCGGCGCTGGCATGCATGCTGGTGCTGCGGCCAAGCAGGGATCGGCTGCGAAAGCCGCCCAGTTCGCCCATCGCGAACCACGACCCCGGATCGTAGCTGGCGCCGATGCGCAGCTCGACGGCGTGCTTGTGCACGACCGCGTAGCGCTCGGCCAGGGTGACGCCTTGCGCGCCGAACTGGCGCATGGCGTCGAACAAGGGCGCGGCGAGGTCGGTCGTCAGCTCGGTCGAGACCACGCTGATGCGCACGCTGGCGGCGCCGGCCTCGGCGCTGTGGGTGAGGCCGGCCAGCCGGCGCGCCTGCATGCGGATCGACGGTATGCGCACGGCGGTGCTGCCGAGGAAAGCCTGGGTCACGTGCTTGACGCCGTGGCTGTGCCAGCGGTAGGTGGCGTCGACGCCGTCGCTGTTGGTCAGCGTCAGCGCGCCGTACACTTCGACCGGCGGGCGCACCCAGGGGTAGGCGTAGCCGATCTTGCGGTAGTCGGCGGCAATGAAGGTGGGCAGGGCGATCCGTCCGAAGCGCAGCGCCAGGTCGGCGCTGGCCTGGTACTTGATGTTGGCCCATTCGACGCTGGGCTGGAAGTGCTTGTCCTGGTTCTGCTCGTCGATCACCTGCAGCACGGCCGACCAGCGCGGGGCCAGCTTGACGGTCAGCTGGGCGCCGATGCGGCTGTCGAGGCCGCTGCTCCAGCGGCCGCTGGCGCCGACCCCGCTCGCCTTCAGGATCGACGAGGTATAGTCGGCGTCGGCATTATCGGAATAGGCCACGCCGGCGCTGCCGAAGCCGCGCAGCGACCAGCTCGGCAACGCCGGGCGGTCGTCGGCGCGGGCCAGGCCCGCCGCCGTCATGCCCAGCAGCAGCAGCGTTGCGCCTGCCGCTGTGGTGCGGCCGGCCTTGGTTCGATGTTGCAGATGCATCCCATGCTTTCATGATCGGTCCAGCGGCGCCAACCGTCGGGCCGGCGCGGAAGGGGCCGCGTGCCGGGTGCGGCGCCGCGCCTGACCGCAGTTCATCTGACGTAGCAACAAAATGATTGCACGCATTAACTTTAGCCTTGGGGAAAGTTTTTGTCGAGTCAATTAGTGACCAACTCGCACGGGAAAGCTACTTTGTGTAACGTAGCAACATATTCGCGGCGCTAAGCCCACAGCGGTTCGGCGCAGACGTCATTGTGCGTGAGCACCAGGCGCAGGTCGAATTCGTACTGGTGGTATTGCGGTTCCATGTAGCAGCACAGCTTGTAGAACGCCTTGTCGTGCTGCTTTTCTTTTACGTGCGCCAGCTCGTGCACGGCGATCATGCGCAGCAGCTCGAGCGGCACGTCCTTGAAGACGGTGGCGATGCGGATCTCGTGCTTGGCCTTGAGCTTGCTGCCCTGGACGCGCGAGACGTAGGTGTGCAGCCCCAGCGCATGCTGGATCACCTGGATCTTGTTGTCGAACGCGACTTTGCTGATCGGGTCGGCATTGCGCAGGAATTCGGTCTTCAGGTCCTGGACGTAGTCGTACAGCGCCTTGTCGGTGCGGATGGCGTGGGCGGACGGATATTTCTGGCGCAGCAGCGCGGCCAGCTTGTCCTGCTCGATCAGCTGCGCCACCTGGGCGCGCGTCTGTTCGGAATAGGCGCTGAGATATTTCAGAGGGATCATAAGGGCGCGAATGTATCACATCGGCGCGCGGCCCGGGCGCGGCCGAAAAAAAGCCGGTCAGGGACATCGCTGTCCCTGGCCGGCGCAACACAAGAATGCGCGGCGGATGGCGCCGGTGACGCCTGCCTATTCCTCCTTGCCGCCTTGTCGGTTGCCGCCGCTTTTCGGCGCTGCCGCATTGCCGGCCGCGGCGGCGCGGTTGGCCGACTGCCGGCTCTCGCCCCCCTTGCGGCCGATGTCGGCCATGTGCTCGCGNNTGCCGCCTCCACTGTCCTTGCTTGTCGCCATGTCGATCTCCTTGTGGGTGCTGGTGCTGAAACCCGGGACGAAGGTCCCGCGCCGGTGGGCGCATTGATGCGCTCGTGGGTTTAGAGGCAGGGGCGGCCCAATAGTTCCGCCCTTAGTTCGGCGCGCGCGGCGCCCGGCGCGCGCCTTCGTGCGGTTGCATCGCCTCGATGCTCGATGGCGGCGACGCCAGGTCTTCCTCGAGTTCGTTGCTGCGCGCGGCAAGCTGCGCGCCGAGGCGCTCGAGATCGAGGCCGGCGCCGCGCGCGGCATCGAACAGTTCGGTTTCTTCCTTGTCGAGGTGATGCGCCACTTCCTCGCCCAGCACGGTGACGGTGGCGTCGAAATGGTCGTCGCCGGGCAGCATGATCTCGAGCTGGGCGATCAGTTCGCGCGCGCCGGCGTGTTCGACGTCGGCCTCGTCGAGCAGCTCGTCGTCGCCGATCGCCTTGCGCATGGCGGGGTAGAAGATTTCTTCCTCGATCATGATGTGCCGCGTCAGCTCGTAGCAGATGTCGTCGACCAGTTCGGTCTTGCGACGGTCGACGTCAGCCTTGCCCTTGAGGCTGTCGAAGGCGCGAAACAGCGCCCTGACCTTGTCGTGGTCGGCCTTGAGCAGCCCGAGCGCGTCGACGGCGGCGCCGTCCTTGTGTATGGTTTTTTTCATGGGGAACTCCGGGAGGGTCGGTCGCTTGCTCAGTGGTGGGTGCGGTCGGCGGCGCCGCTGCCTTCGTCCGCCGGCCCGGTGACCGGCACCGTGGCGCCGGCCGCGGCGTGGCGCACCATTTCCTCGGCGACGGCGCCGGCGCTGCGGCTTGCCTCCGGCATGCGGGCCTCGGCGGCGTGGGTGAATTCAGCCTGGGCGCCCGACAGCACCGTCAGCAGGTGCTGCTGGTAGGCGCGCAGGCGCTCGGTGGCCGGCGTGAGCTGGCGCATCACCACCTGCATGCACTGCATCGGGTCGCTGCAGCCGATCATTTCGCGGCTGGTGTGCAGCGTGCCCTCGATTTCCTGGCGCGCCAGCTTCAGGTTCAACTCGCTGACCTGGCGCACGGTGTCGAGGGCCTTCTTGGTGAACTCGTTCATGAAGTCGACCTGCGACGCGAGATGCGAACGCAGGGCGGGGTTGTCGCTTAACAGTTGCATGGTGTCCTCGGCTAAAACGATTCGATATGCGCACAACCACAAACGGGTCGGCACGCCCAGGAATGGGCCTCATATAAGACATGTTCTTTGGCGCCAAGTTCAGGCTATTTGTGCGGGAGGCGGGATTGGTCAAGCGGGGAGGTGAGGCGGGAGGAAGCGTAGCACGCCGGTGCCGCGTTGGACCGGCGTGCTGGAACGGCAGGAGCTTTAAGCGTCGGCGACCTTGAGCACCAGTTTGCCGAAGTTTTTGCCTTCGAACAGCATCAGCAGCGCGTCGGGAAAGTGCTCGAGGCCGTCGACGACGTCTTCGCGGCTGACGAACTTGCCTTCCTTGAGCCACTTGGCGATGGCGGCGACGCCTTCGGCATAGCGCGGCGCGTAGTCGAACACGACGATGCCTTCCATCCGCGCGCGGTTCACCAGCAGCGACAGGTAGTTGGCCGGCCCCTTCACCGGCGCGGTGTTGTTGTACTGCGAGATGGCGCCGCAGATGACGATGCGCGCCTTCAGGTTGATGCGGGTGAGCACGGTGTCGAGGATCTCGCCGCCGACATTGTCGAAATACACGTCGACGCCCTTCGGGCAGTGTTCCTTGAGGCCCTCGCGCACGTCGCCGTTCTTGTAGTCGATGCAGGCGTCGTAGCCCAGTTCATTGACGACGAAGTCGCACTTGTCCTTGCCGCCGGCGATGCCGACCACGCGGCAGCCCATCAGCTTGGCGACCTGGCCGACCGTCTGGCCGACCGCGCCGGCCGCGCCCGACACCACCACCGTCTCGCCGGCCTTCGGCTGGCCCACCTCGAGCAGGCCGAAGTAGCCGGTCATGCCGGGCATGCCGAGCGTGTTGAGCCAGGTCGTCAGCGGCGCCACGCGCGGGTCGATAGTGAAGAACTGGGCGGTCTTGTCGTCGGCCGCGCCGACCCAGAAGCGCTGCACGCCGATGCCGCCGGAGACGGTGTCGCCGACGGCGAATTTGGGCGACTTCGACGCCACCACCACGCCGACGCCGCCGGCGCGCATCACTTCGCCGATGGCGACCGGGCGGATGTAGGACTTGCCCTCGTTCATCCAGCCGCGCATGGCCGGGTCGAGCGACAGGTAGAGCGCCTTGACCACGATCTCGCCGTCGGCGATCTCGCGCACCGGCTCGCTGACCTGCTGCCAGTCGGTGGGCTTCGGCAGGCCGACCGGGCGCGCGGCGAGGCGGAACTGCTGGTTGAGCATGGTGGTGGCTGGCATGGCGCTTCCTTGATGGGGTGATTGGAGCGGCAACTATACCGTAAATTGCACGGTCGTGCTATTTTGCCGATGGGGCAAGCTTGGCCCGGCGCATGCGACAATAGCGGGCTCGCCCGAGTTCACCTTTTTGCCGCCCGCCATGACGACGCCCGAATACATCCTGACCCTGTCCTGCCTCGACCAGCGCGGCATCGTGCACCGCGTTTCCGGTTTCCTGGCCGAGCACGGCTGCAACATCATCGATTCGGCCCAGTTCGGCGATGCCGAGTCGAAGCTGTTCTTCATGCGCGTGCACTGCGCGCGCGAAGAGGGCGGCGCCGGCGACGCCGACCTGCGCGCCGGCTTTGCCGCGCTGGCCGCGCCGATGCAGATGAGCTGGCAGCTGCACGACGCCCGCGCCAAGCCGCGCGTGATGCTGATGGTGTCGAAGATCGGCCACTGCCTCAACGACCTGCTGTTCCGCTACAAGAGCGGCCTGCTGCCGGTCGAGATCCCGGCGATCGTGTCGAACCACATGGATTTCTACCAGCTCGCGGCCAGCTACAACATCCCGTTCCACCACCTGCCGCTGGCGGCCGGCGCCGACGAGGGCGCCAAACTGGCGCAGGAAGCGCGCGTGCTCGAGCTGATGGGCACCCACAAGATCGACCTGGTGGTGCTGGCGCGCTACATGCAGATCCTCTCGCCCGGGCTGTGCGCGGCGCTGGCCGGGCGCGCGATCAACATCCACCATTCCTTCCTGCCCAGCTTCAAGGGCGCCAGGCCGTACGCGCAGGCGCACCAGCGCGGCGTCAAGCTGATCGGCGCCACCGCGCACTTCGTCACGGGCGACCTCGACGAAGGCCCGATCATCGAGCAGGACGTCGAGCGGGTCGACCATGCGATGGATGCCGAGGCGCTCACCGCGATCGGCCGCGACGTCGAGTGCGTGGTGCTGGCGCGCGCCGTCAAGTGGTTCGTCGAACACCGCATCCTGCAAAATGGCGACAAGACCGTCGTCTTCAAATAACCTCTACTTCAGGCATACGCATCAATGGCTCTCAAAGCGACTATCTACAAGGCCGAACTGCAGATCGCGGACATGGACCGCAATTACTATCAGCAGCACCTGCTGACGCTGGCGCGCCATCCGTCCGAGACGGACGAACGGATGATGATCCGGCTGCTGGCGTTCGCCATCCATGCCAGCGATTCGCTGGCGTTCACCAAGGGCCTGTTCGACACCGACGAGCCGGACCTGTGGCAGAAGGACCTGACCGGCGCCATCGAGCTGTGGATCGAAGTCGGCCAGCCCGACGAGAAGCGCCTGATGAAGGCCTGCGGGCGCTCGGCCAAGGTGGTGGTCTACAGCTACGGCGCCACCAGCCACATCTGGTTCAAGCAGATCGCCAACAAGCTCGAGCGGGCGAAGAACCTGTCGGTGGTGAACATCCCGTCGGAAGCCGCGGTGCAGCTGCAGAAGATGGCCAATCGCAACATGCAGCTGCAGTGCACGATCCAGGACGGCCAGATCTGGCTGACCGACAGCGTCGACACGGTGCTGGTCGAGCGCGAACCGTTCAAGGAAGAGCGCTGACGCGATATAATCGGGCATGCAACGCACATCGACAAGCTGGCGCTGGACAATCTGGATCGCGGTTTTCGCGGTCCTGATGAACGCGCTCGCGCCGTCGGTGTCGCACGCCATGGCCGCCATGAGCGGCGTGCCGGCCACCTGGGAAATCTGCCGCGGCGGGGGCGACAGCGCCGCCGTGCCGGGCCATCCCGAGCTGGTGGCCGTCGGCGCGCTGGCCAAGAAGATCAGCGGCGAGAACATCGCCGCGATGGCCGATTGCGGCTACTGCCTGCCGCACGGCGGCAGCGTCGCGCTGATGCCGTCGACCGTCTCCGGCCTGGGACTGATGGGCGGCCACGCACTGCGCCCGTTCCTGTTCTACCGCGCGCCGCAGCCCCTGCTCGCGCTGATCGCCGCCGCCCCGCGCGGCCCGCCCGGCCGCGCCTGACCGCCCGACGGCGCCGCCGTCCACCATCGTCGTCCAGCCCGGACGTCAGTTCAATTTCTCTGTTAGGAAGCACCATGAAAAAGCACCTTATCGCGCTGGCCGCATCGATCGCGCTCGCCTCCCACGCATTCGCCCAGACCACCGTCAGCGCTCCCTGGGCGCGCGCCACCGTGCCCCAGCAAAGCGCCAGCGGCGCCTTCATGCAGGTACGCTCGGCCGACAAGGCCCGCCTGGTGGCGGCCAGCTCGCCGCTGGCAGCGTCGGTCCAGCTGCACAAGATGGAAATGGACGGCCACATGATGAAGATGCGCGAAGTCGACGGCATCGACCTGCCGGCCGGCGAGACGGTCAGCCTGGCCTCGGGCGGCTACCACGTGATGCTGTTCGGCCTCAAGCGCCAGCTGAAGGAGGGCGACGTGGTGCCGCTGTCGCTGGTCGTCGAGCGCGACAAAGGCAAGCGCGAGACCATCGCCGTCAATGCGGTGGTCAAGCCGCTGACGTACGCTGGTGCGTCCTCGCCGATGCACCACTAACTGAAAGCGCACATGAAAAACATTGTTCTCGTTGCCGCCATGCTCGCCGCGCCGCTGGCGCAGGCCCACATCAACCTCGAACAGGCGACGGCGACGGCCGGCGCCTACCAGAAACTGACCTTCCGGGTCGGCCACGGCTGCGCCGGCAGCGCCACCAACGGTATCACCGTGCTGCTGCCGGACGGCGTCGCCGGCGCCAAGCCGATGCCGAAGGCCGGCTGGAGCATCGCCACCGTCGACGGCAAGCTCAGTGCGCCGGTGCTCTCGCACGGCGTGACGCTCACCAGCGCGGTGCGCGAAATCAGCTGGAAGGGCGGCCCGCTGCCGGACGCGCAGTACGATGAATTCACCCTGCAGGTGAAGCTGCCCGACGCCGCCGGCAAGTACTACTTCAAGGTGACCCAGCTGTGCGACAAGGGCCGCGCGGAGTGGAGCGAGCTGCCCGGCGCCGCCGACGCCAAACTGAAATTCCCGGCGCCCGTGCTCGAGGTGGTGCCGGCCGCCGGCCACGCGCACCAGCACTGAGAGGCGGAGAGTCCTTCGATCCTGCCCGCTCAGCGCGCCAGCAAGCGGCACGCTGCCCGGGCACGCGCGAAAAACTCTCGGCCCCTGAGCCGGCGCGCGCGGGGGCGGCGGCTTACTGCGCGCCGCCGGCCCGGCTGACGCTGCCCGAGCCCAGCATCGTCTTGCTGATGCGCGGGTCGCCGTAGTAGCTGACGTCGCCCGAGCCGGCGATGGTGGCGCTGAGCGCGTCGCGCACGGCGACGACGGCGTCGCCCGAGCCGGCGATGTTGACGCTGGCCTTGACGCTTTTCAGCTTGCCCAGGTCGACGTCGCCGGAGCCGGCAATCGACAAGGACAGCGCGGCGACGGCGCCGCCGTCCACTTTGACGTCGCCGCTGCCGCCCACCGCCACCGTCAAGGCGTCGCTGTCGATGCGCTTGACCCGGATCGAGCCGGAGCCGCCGACGTCGAGCGTGACCCTGGCGCCGCGCAGCGGGTCGGCGTCGATCGAGCCGGAGCCGTCCAGCGCCAGCTTGTCGACGGCCCTGGCCTGGACGACGATCTTCAGGCGCCGGGTGTCGAAGTTCGCACGGCCGTTCGACGCGCGCACCCGCAGCGTGCCGTTTTCGATCACGGTCTCGATCAGCGGCAGCAGGTTGTCGTCGGTTTCGATGGTCACGCTCTCGCTGGCGCCGATGCGCAGTTCCATGCTGCCGGGCAGGGCCAGCGCGACGCCGCTGAAGTGGCCGAGCGCGCGCGTTTCGGTCTTGACATGGCCGCTGCCCTGCACCTGGTCGGCATGCCAGCCGCGCGCCTGGGCCGAGGCGGGCGGCAGGGCGACTGCGAGGGTGCACAGGGCGAGCGTCAGGCTGCGCAGGCGCGGTGAGGTCATGGTGGTTCCTTTCGTTGATGGAGGAGGGCAGCGGTCCACTCCATGGTAGGAAAACGGCGGCGCGGCCGGCGGGCGTTTGCGACAGATTGCAGGCGCGGCCGGACAGAATGCAAAATTGCGGCCGCGAGGCGGTATCATGGCGGGGCCGGGCACGCGCCCGGCTCGTCAATTCACTGGAAACTCATGCTTATTATTACCATCAAACNNATCAAACAGGGCAAGGAAAAGAGCCTGCTGGCCGGCGAACCCTGGATCTACGCGTCGGCGATCGAAAAAGTCGACGGCAAGCCGAACGAAAAGATGAAAGGCGGCGCCACCGCCATCGTGCAGTCCTCGTCGACCAAATTCCTCGCGCGCGCCGCCTACAACTCGAAGTCGCAGATCCGCGCGCGGGTCTGGACCTTCGACGAGGCGCAGCCGGTCGACCATGCGCTGATCAAGGGGCGGGTGCAGGCGGCGCTGGCGAAAAGCGCGCCGGCGGCGAAAAAGGCGCGGCCGGACCAGGTGGTGAAACTGGTCAACGCCGAAGCGGACGGCTTGCCCGGGCTGGTGGTGGAGGGCTTCGGCGGCAGGGACGGCTACCTGGTGTGCGAATTCCAGGCCGCCGGCGTCGACGCCTGGAAGGTGCCGATCGTGCAGGCGCTGATCGCCGGCACCGGCTGCAAGAACGTCTACGAGCGCTGCGACGACCTGGTGCGCAAGGGCGAAGGGCTGCCGCTGGTGGACGGCGCGCTGGCCGGCGAGGAGCCGCCCGACGAGGTGATCGTCAGCGAAGGCGGCGTCAAGTTTTCGCTCGACCTGAAGACCGGGCACCGCAACCGCTTCCGCTGACGCGCCAGGGGCGGGCGGGCGCTAGAAGCTGCTGCCCAGCGCGCTGGCGATTTCACCCTGGCACATGTGCGACAGGCGCTCGACCTCGTCGCGGCTGTCGAGGGCCAGCTGCTGCGCTTCGACCTGCGCCAGCTCGGCCTGGATGAACGGGCGCAGCCAGCTGTTGATTTCCGTATC
>CXWL01008691.1_pt1 | contig 12431 bp, 8 predicted proteins | sample 590931 | NCBI WGS metagenome assembly CXWL01 (sample SAMEA3498368, study PRJEB10139) | groundwater metagenome | biome: water well; material: biofilm material | place: Germany | collected 2015-04-27
CGACCCAAACCGGTCGATCACCGAATTGAAAAGCGGCCGTTCAACGCCTGCGTTTTGCGGTAGGGAGGTTTTCCGTTCGTTGGAATGCGTCGGTCAGGCGGCGCCAAACAGAGGGTTGGCCTCAGCGAGGAGGCCCGTGAGCGCCAGCAAATCCGCGACATGGCCGTGGTCCTTCAACAGACCAGCTCGGCAGCGGCGCACCAAGTCCTCGCCAGCAAGAGCATGGCGTCGTCGAGCCTCGCGGTCGAGTTATTAAGCAATCTGCTCCCGCGTCAGCTCAAGAATAGATGCATGCTCTCAGGGAGTCGTATCGATACCTTGTGTACGAATATGAGTCCGTTTCCATCTATGAGAGGCCAGGCATGTCCAGTACTACCCAGAACGTCCCAGGGAGACTGGCAGGCGTTTGCAGTGGGATAGGGATGTGAACCTTCTCAAGGGGGGTCTTACGCCGATCCGTATATGAACCCGTGATAAATGGTCGATGGGCCGTAACTCATTGCACCACCGTCGATGATGGGATATTGTTCATCATCATTGAAGGTGTGTTACGCGTATAGAAAATGGCAGATCCGGTTCTTATATGGATCCGCCTAAACATTGTTAGCTGGCTTTCAAGCATCAACCAAGAAGAAGGATAGCGACAATGAAACGACAAACGATTCTGTATGCCAGGCCGGATCCTTCTTGTCGATCGCCCACTCCATCCATTCCGGGATCGAGGCCAGTGACATCTGGATGAAGAAGCCGGCGTGGTCGATGCACTCCGTCAGCGGAGCGGTCAAGACGATTGAAACACCTGTGTTGTCGCTCATCGTCACCTCACGCAACCCAGCGTCAGGTGGACGCAACCGGAGCCCACTGGCGCAGTTGCCGCAAAGTCTACCGCGAGTTTCTGGAAGAACAGCAACTCCTGTCGCAGCCAGTCCGGTTGATAGCCTCTCCGGAGCGAGGCACAATCGCGTGCTCCGCCGCACGCTCCTCGCAACCACGAAGCTCCCTGAGCAAGGAGTGGAGTGTGGCACTTGGGCGCGGCCGGGAGTGTCGCAGTCGTGGGTTGCGGGTTTTCGCTCCCGTCATCGGACGCCCGGGAAGGAAGACTATGGCCGACGTCACCTCTAGCGGCGATTCGGTTCCTGATCCCATAGAGGGAAGACTGGCCCGTGTGCGCGAGCACACCGAGCATACCGATGAACGGCTCCGGCGCTTGATGGCCCGGATCGAATCGGGAGACCGTGTCGCCGAACGCGTTCAGGAAGCATTGCTCGGCCCGGATCCCGATTCGCCAGTGGATCCGGCGCTGATGGAGATCGACACGTGGTGGCGCCTGCATGATGTCCTGAACGACGGCAACCGACAGATAGACCAGTTGAAGAGCGGCCTCGGTTGGCTCGCAACCAGTGCCCGAAGATGGGGCGACAACCACGGTGCCGAAACGTTCACGAACCTTCGCGCGCTTCTCTCCGCGGTTCGCGACACACCACTCGATCGGATTCTCGAGACCCGCGCCGTCGGACACAGCGAGCTGGTTCCGCGCGAGCTGCGTCCGCTCGTGCTTCAGGCCGATGCTGCGGCACTTGCCTACCTGCGCGATCGACAGGCTGCGCGCCTCTCGGGGGCGCACGCGGCGCATAACGATATCCTGATGAGTGACATGCGGATGCGCGCAGAGCCAAGTCTCCAACTGGCGCTCTTCTGCGATGCCGGTGTGATCATGCGCGACTTGTACAACCTGGCCTCCGACCCAGTGCTCCTGGATCGTCAAATAAGGTGCTGGCAGGCCTGCCTCCAGCTGTTCCGCGATCCAAGCGTATTCCCATCGTCATCTCTACTGAATCTGGCGCCTCGACTCGACCTGGTCGTCGTGCATCTGGCGGCGGCCCTGACCACGCGCTTTCACCAGCATCACAAGAAGAGTGATCTCGACGAATCCGTTCAGCAATCGACCGCCGCGGTCGTCATCACGCTGCCTGATGCCCCGGTGCTTTCGGCACGGCTTGCGGGCCTTGGGCGTGCACTTGGCGTGTTCCCCGACGAGGAATCCGTCGCCTACGGTTGCGACCTGCTGTATTTCGCGGCAGTTCTGGAGCGCGACCCGGATCAGCGCAGTACGAACGTCGCACAGTTCGTGACGCAGTGCTACGAGCGCCATGAGCGATTCCAGACCGGGCCGTCATTGGACGCTGTGTTCAACGCCTGGCGCATCATCGAGCGGTGGCCAGACGACCAGCCAACCGTGCCGTTGCCCGAACAGGTTCGCCTTGGGCTCGAACGGCTCGCGGAAGGGGGGCAGGAGTCGCTGATCGGCACCCAGGCGTTGAAACGGCTGGCGACAACCAGCGACACGGATTACGCGATTGACCAGTTGAGCAGTCTCGCGACCCAGCTGCTCAATGCGTATCCGGTCGAAAACGACATCCTCCTCCTCGATCAAGCCGCGGACGCGCTCGAACAGGTGCTCGCGCATGCACCCACCGCGTCGCCGCAGCGCCGCGCGGCCATCGTGAACCTCGCCACGTGCCTCACCGAGCGCTACCAGCGCTGCAACAAGGCGAGCGACCTGCAGCGGGTGATCGACGTGTTGACAGAAGCCCTGGCTGCGAATCCGGATGATGCGAGCTTCCTGGACAGCTTCGGTGGAGCGCTGATGCTCAGGCACCGGTTAACGGGCTCGACTGACGATCTCACGCGAGCAATCGAGTTCATCGGGCGGGCCCTGCGTCAGATTCCTCCCGGCCCGTCAGAACAGCGAGGCCGATACCTGACCTCATTGGCCGTCGCCCTGCTCGACCGGTGGAATCTGACTTCCGATGCCGGCGACGTCGACCGCGCGCTCGAAGCGATCGGTGAGAGCCTCGAGACGACAATCGCCAGGCCGCGACGCGTGGAGTTGCTCACGCTCAAACTGACATGCCTGCAGGCGCGGTACCAATCCGCACGCGAACGGAGGGACTTGGACGAGAGCCTCGACCTCTGTCACACGCTACTCGATGATCTGGCGGCGGGCGCGAAAGAGCGCTCTGCAGTGTTACATCAGCTCGGGGCAGGCTTCCGGGCCCGATACGCGCTGGAGGGGGATTCGAGCACTCTCACACAAGCGGTGGCCGCGTTTCGCGACGCGGTGGCTGCCGGCGTTGGGGATCCGCAATGGCCCGAGTACGTGAGCGATCTCGGGACGGCGCTGAGCGATCGCTACGACGCGACCGGAGATCTTCAGGACCTGCAGGATGCCATCGAGGCGCATGAGCAGGCGCTCGCCGCCGCCGGGCCGGGGAGCGCCGGTCGCGTCCTGATACTCGGGCACCTCAGCACGGGGCTCCTTACCCGCGGACGCCGCACCCATCACCTCGCCGACATTGATGCCGCACTTGCCAGGGCTCGCGAAGCCGTCGACCTCTGCCCGGTTACTTCCAGATTGTACGTCATCTCCCTGAACGGATTGGCGACGGCGCTATTCGAACGCTACCGATGGGAGTCGGAAGCAGGGCCGGCCGAGCGGCCTGATGTCACGGCCGATGACCTGCGCGAGGCGGTCACCACCTACGAACGGCTCGTTCAAATGCCCAGCGGGCGGTCTCCCACATACTTGAACAACCTCGGCATGGCCTTGACCGCGGTCTACCTCCGCGACGCCGATGCGGACGCACTGAATCGTGCCATTCAAGTACTCGAGGCAACAGTTGCTGGTCCGACGATGGAGACGACTGATCTGCCTCGGTATTGGTTGAACCTGGCGATCGCGCTGAAGAACCGGGTTGTGCGTTCTGGCGATCCAGCCGACATGGACGCGGCCAGGAATGCGTTCCGCCTAAGCTGTGACAGTGGACGGCTGCTGTCGCCGGAAGTGGTTTTGCACGCCGCCCGCGCCTGGGGCGACTGGGCGCTGTCGGAGCATTCGTTTGCGGAAGCGGCCGAGGCGTATGGTCATGGCCTCGACGCCATCCAGGACCTCGTGCGCGGACAGGTCACGCGAGCGCAGAAAGAGATCTGGCTCAAAGAGGCTGAGGGCCTCCCGGTTCGTGCGGCGTACGCACGCGCGCGGACCGGCGAGAACGCGATCGGCGCAGTAGAGGCACTGGAACGAGGCCGTGCGCTGGTCATGTCCGAAGCCTTGGAGATCAATCGCGCCGAGCTCGGACGCCTCGGCGCAACCCACCCTGAGCTCGAAGCACGCTACCAGCGCACCGCCACACGCTGGACGCAACTCTCGACGAGCCCGCCGTCCGGCGATGAAGGATTGGGCGGCAAGACGCTGGCGGAGGCGCTAAGGGCCTCACGCGATGAGTTGGAGGCGGTGATTGCAGAGATTCGAACCGTGGATGGGTACGTGCGTTTCATGAAGCCGATTGACTTCGCCGAGATCGTGGATGCGGCCGGCGAAGCGCCGCTGGTGTACATCGGGTCCACGACGCAGGAGGGATTTGCCCTCATCGTGGACCCGCGCGAACGGAGTGCCGTCGCCGTATGGCTGGCCGAACTCTCCGAAGCACGCGTTGCCGAGCACGTCGAGCGATACGCCCTCGCCTATGCCAGGTACCGCAGCAGCCTGCCGCGGAAGGAGCCGGATCGGCAATTCTGGTGGGAGGCGCTCGATGCGATCACCGCGTGGGCATGGGATGCCGCCATGTCGCAGGTGCTCCGGGCGCTGGGGGACGCAACTGAGGCCACACTGGTGCCGGTGGGTCTCCTCGGCTTCGTGCCCTTGCACGCCGCGTGGATGGCGGAGCCGTCAAACGGCCGCACCAGGCGGCGGTACGCGCTCGACACCGTCGCGTGGAAGTACGCGCCCAACGCACGGGCGCTGGCCGGTGCGCGCAGCGCGGCCGCGACGGTGCAGAACGATCGCCTGCTCGTGGTCGATAGTCCCAGTGCCGAAAGAGTCGACCTCGACCTCCCGTTCTCACACGCGGAGGTGTCCGCCGCGGTTGCCACTTTCCCCGATCACCAGGTTTATCAGGGCGAGAGCGCCACACGCGAGAATCTTCGCGCGGCGTGGAGCGGTGCAGCATGCGTTCATCTGTCGTGCCATGGATGGGCGGATTTCGTTGAGCCGCTCGAAAGCGGGCTCGTGCTGGCCGGTGAGGAGCGTCTGCGTCTTCGCGAAATCCTGAGCAATCGGCTCGGCGCCAGGCTGGTCGTGCTGTCGTCGTGCGAGAGCGGAATCCTGGGCGGCGCGCTGCCGGATGAAGTCGTGAGCCTACCGGCGGGGCTGCTTCAGGCCGGATCGGCGGCGGCAGTCGCGTCGCTATGGACCGTGTCCGGCCGGGCAACAGCGTTGCTCATGTTTCGCTTCTACGAGCTTTGGCGATCCGGAGCCGCGGTGTCCGCCGCAGAAGGGCTGCGGCAGGCGCAGATCTGGGTGCGGGATACGACGAATGCCGAGAAAGCGTCGTACTTCCAGGCACGTCTGCCGGGCGCCGGCCACGCCGTGAGCTCGCTCGGCGCCCAGATGCTCTGGCGCGACCTGTTCAACAAGGATCCGTTGGCGCGCGACGAGTCACATCCGTATTATTGGGCGGCGTTCACGTATGTCGGCTTATGAACCTCACGGAGGGGAACCATGGATTACACCGACGAACAGATAGTCGTCGCCGCAAATGCCGTCAGGCCGCACCTCCAGGCGCTGCTTGGCGCGCGCGCCAGCGACGTTGGGGCCGATCTCGACGCGTTGCTCGCACGGGCGAAGACCGGTGAAAGTGTCGCCGACGCGATTCTGCAGTTGCTGTGGCAGCACGAGCCGGTTCGGCAATGGGTCGTCGAGTTCCTGACTCGAACCGCTGCGACAGGTTCCACGGGCGCTAGAGGGGACGAGTCCGTTGGAGGTGCCGGCGAGAAGGCCGGGCTGGGGCCAGGCCCTGGTCCGGCACTCTCCACGCGCATACCGAGAGACGACGCCGAGTATCTGGTGTGGTATGCGACAACCCGCCAGCCGAACGATTCGGCGGATCCCGCGAAGGGATACTCGGCACAGCGGGACAGCACCGTCCACTACGGCTCTTGCCGTGTGTTCGTGCCGAAGTCCCACAAGATCGGCTCGATTGGGTCGCCGTGGTGGCGACGGCTTCTGACCTTCACCGACGATCGACTACGGCTGCTGGAGATCGCCGGTATGTCGGCGGACGACCACTGGCGGGAAATCGCGCGTCACGTCGCCGCCGCCGAGCCCGACGAACGACACGCGGTCGTATTTGTCCACGGATACAACGTCTCGTTCGAACAGGCCAGCCTGCGCGCGGCACAGATTGGCTTCGACCTGTCAATACGCGGGGCAATGGGCTTCTTTAGCTGGCCGTCGCAGGCAACGGTCAGCGGCTACCCGGCCGACGAGGCGACGATCGAAACCAACGAGGACGCCATCGCCGATTACCTCACAGACTTCGCCGTGCGAAGCGGGGCGCGGGCGGTGCACGTCATAGCGCATAGCATGGGCAACCGGGGCGTGTTGCGGGCGGTTGCGCGCATCGCCGCCGAGGCGCAGCAACGCACGGGAGTGTGCTTCGGGCAGTTCATTCTCGCCGCCGCCGATGTCGATGTGGACAAGTTCCGGCAGTTGTGTGCCGCGTACCGGCAGGTCGCGGCACGAACCACGATCTACGTGTCGGCGAAGGACCGGGCCGTCGAAGCCTCGGAATGGCTGCATCAGTTTCCGCGCGTCGGCCTCGCGCCGCCGGTAACCGTCGCGGAAGGGCTCGACACCGTCTCGGTGACAAACGCCGACCTCACGCTCCTCGGCCACGGCTATGTTGCGGAGGCCCGAAACGTCCTCGTGGACATGCACACGCTCATTCACCATGATGCGGCACCGGCAGAGCGGTTCGGCCTCCGCGAAGCCGCCACTGAGCAGGGCGAGCGCTACTGGTTGATAGGGGCGTAGCGCCGCAGTGGCTTACAGCCCTGCAATCGGAGTCTCCTCAGCGTCTACAGGGCACTCGATTGGACCCCTCGAGCAGATTGACGCGCGACAGCAGCGCCTGGAACGACGGCAATCCCCGCAGCTCGTCCCATTTCGGATCGACGCCGAGGAAGGTCAGGGCCGGATCGCGAGCATCCACCGCCCGCCCCAACTGCTCCAAGGCGTTTTGTCCAAGCGGATACCCCCACAAGCTGGAGAGGTTGACGGAACGCCCCATATAGGACGAAGAAATTTGCGGAGACCAGTTCAGTGTTAATTGATCGAAAGCGTACTAGATCAAGGCGCGATACTGCAATCGCCACGAAAGTTTTGACTTGTTTTTCCCTCGTCATGAACGGTTGAGGGGAAAGCTACGTATGCTATGAATTTCGGCTTAAGCTCAAACGTATCTTGAAATGATATGGAATGCCGTGCTGGCCGGCCTCAGATAGCACCCCCCGTCTCAATAGAACAAAGGCTGATAGACACAAATCACTGTCCCCAATCTTCTGATTTTGGGACGGTGCTAGTCGAATTCTTGAGTCACACGATTTCGAGAACTTACGGAAAGACATTTTGGCAGGTTTTGTGGACGCCGATAAGCGGATGTTCTACGACCCTCCCCCAGCCGACTCAGACCCACTTCAGCCAAGGTTAGCGCGAAACCCAACCTTTGGCTGGAGTTGACTGGCATGAGGTAGAGTTGAGCACGAAACAAACAAAATCTCATGAACGGCAGCTTTCCGGCGTGGAGATTGCCTTAGCGACTGTCGCAAAGTGGCCGATGGCAGTCCTCGACCCATTTCTGACAGTCGCGAAGGTCAGCTTTCAAGCTACGGATAAACCAACTTCCGATTCTTTTTCCATGCCAATTCATCGGGGATTCCTGACTTGGTGTTTGAGCCTTATCAAGGGCAGACCTTTGATTGCGGCACGCGGCTACCCGTAGAGGCAAAGCAACGACGTGACACAATCATCCCCTCCAATCATTGACGATACGTCGGGAGAGTAGCGCCAATAATGTCTCGATTCGGTCATCTGTGGTACAGTTCAAAGTCATATCCAATGGTGAAAACTACGCCGTGAGTGAACTGCATCAAAACGTAAGCGCGGCAGGTGTTGGTAACACAGTCATCCAGATTGTAGGGGATGGCAACAGTGTGGTTTCCGGGCATCCGTATCTGACGCTCACGCGGTATGTCGGGCGGCGACAAATACACCAAGACCTGGATCGGCTGTCACCCTATGCGCGCTCAACAACGTTGCTGGGTCGCGAGGATGAACTGGCGAGCCTGTGCACGTTCCTGAACGACCTGCGGCCCCTGTTGGCCCGCGTGCTGATTGGCGGCGGTGGCAGTGGCAAGACCCGCCTGGCCCTTGAACTGTGCGAAACATTCGCTGGCAAAGACTGGGACACCGGGTTTGTTACCCGTAGCGAGCTACGCCGCTTCTTTACGCAGCAGAATCTCAGCGGCTGGGGTTGGCACAAGCCCACATTCATCGTGGTGGACTACGCCGCCGAACACGCGCAGTTGCTGGGCCAATGGTTTGATGAACTGGCCGACCGCACGGCTCCCACACCGCATCCGCTGCGTGTGCTGCTGCTGGAGCGCAGTGCCAGCACTGAAACAGGGTGGTGGACTGTCGTATTTGCCTCTGGCGGCTGGGGCGCATCCAGCAAGCGGGCGGTGCTCGACCCACCCGACCCGGTCACCATTCGCCCGCTGGTGCACGTCGAAGACCGGCTGACGTTGTTGCGGACCATGCTGGAACAGGCCAGTCCCGGCAAACCGATCACCGTACCGTTTGACGATGCCACATTTCGCGACAAGCTCATGCAGCTCACCTGGGGCGGTGATCCGCTGTTTCTGATGATGGCGGCACTGTCAATGCTTGAAGTCGGCCATGCCAAAACCCTGACACTGGACCGCACCGATTTAGCGGACAAGCTGGCCGAGCGCGAAGCGGGCCGGCTGGGGCGACTGGCCGAGGCCGCATCACTCAAGGACAAGACACTGGTGCAACACCTGGCCGCGTGCGTCACGCTGGTGCAGGGCATGAACCGCGAGGACTTTGAAGCCTTCTCCACCACCGAGATACAGGCCATCAATCGGGCCGGCGGCGGGGATGCTGCAGCGATAGCCGACGTGTTGCAGGAAGCACTACCGCGTCCAAACGGCATTGCGCCAGTACTGCCCGACCTGATCGGCGAGGCACTGATTGTCCGCACGATGAAACAAGGCGCAGGCGCTGCGGCGGTGCTGCGTTGCCATGCCAGCATGGGTCACACTGTCGCCGAAACAGTCATACGCTGTGCGCAGGACTTTACGCAGTCATCGGCGCCGTTGCAGTGGCTCGACGGCATAGCCCGAGCAGGATGGGACGACGCGCAGGCACTGGCTATGCTGGACGCCAGTTTGCCGATGGAAAGCGTAGTGCTCAGGGACATCAACCTGCTTGTGGCGCAGCGCCTGCTCGATTTGCGTCGTGCTGAAGTGGGGACATTGCCAAATGAGCGGGCAGCAGCGTTGAACGGGCTGGCCATTGCTTTAGCACAAGCAGGCGAGCGCGAGGCCGCGTTGCAGACGGCGCAGGAAGCGGTGGATATTCGCCGCGAACTGGCGGCGCAGCGCCCCGATGTGTTCCGGCCCGATCTGGCCGCGTCACTCAACACCCTGGCCACCAGGCTCAGTGACCTGGGCGAGCGCGAGGCCGCGTTGCAGGCGGCGCAGGAAGCGGTGGATATTCGCCGCGAACTGGCGGCGCAGCGCCCCGATGTGTTCCGGCCCGATCTGGCCGGGTCACTCAACACCCTGGCCACCAGGCTCAGTGACCTGGGCGAGCGCGAGGCCGCGTTGCAGGCGGCGCAGGAAGCGGCCGATCTTTACCGCGAACTGGCGGTGCAGCGCTCCGATGTGTTTCGGCCCGATCTGGCCATGTCACTCAGCAACCTGGCCAACAGGCTCAGTGAACTGGGCGAGCGCGAGGCCGCGTGTCAACCCAATTTAGAAATGTCCTCTTCCTCCCAAAGTAGAAATGTCCGGTTTTAGGTTCCGGCCGCCGCCGCGTGGCTTGTGCGTGCTGGCCGCAGGCGTGTGCGCCACGGATGGTCCGGCCTCGGTGTGACTGGCTGCCGAGCGCGGGGGACCGGTTTCACCGCAGCGGCCTTCACGGGTCGCGACGTGATCGCATGAAAGTCGAGCGGTCGACCGTGGTGGGTCATCCGCATCGTCCCATCCACCCGTTCCTCCATCTGCACAGGGGTCGCCCGGACATTGGTCCGCACCTGATAGAGCTGCCCGTGGTGGGCCACCGTCCAGTCACGGCGCAGACACCGTGTGGTCTTGATGCAGAGGCTCCGGTCCAAATCGCGGCTCGCAGGACGGGGCCGATGCAGATCAGCGGGCTGCGCAGGCTGAACCGAGAACCGGTGATTGTAGATCGGCAGATAGCCCGTCAGGAACTGATTCGCCGCCTCCAGCGTGGAGACGTCCGCGAGCCGCATCTCCTTGATCACCCGATCTTGAAACGTGTGAAAGAGCCGCTCCACCCGCCCCTTCGCCTGGGGGGAGTGGGCCGTGATCAGTTCCACCCCCAGTTCGCCCAGCGCCCGCCCAAACTGACTCTGGGGCGCCGTCCCCGCCAACTGCTCCTCCAGCGTGGGCTCGGCTGGCGAGTGATAGGTCGAATGCTTGTCCGCATAGATGGCCAGCGGAATCCCATAGTGCGTCACGTAGCGCTGGAAGCTGTCCATCGCCGGGATCGTGCCCTCGTACTCGTAGAAGCGTGCAAAGACCCGACTGCTCGCATCGTCAATGTAGGCCATCAGCACGCCGTGGGGACCGCGCCCCTCCAACCAGTCATGATGCGACCCATCCAGTTGGACCAACTCCCCCACGTGAGGCTTGCGCTCCCGCCACGCCCGGTGCGGCCGCTTCCGCCGCTGGAAGTGGGCCACCCCCGCGACCCGCAGGGTCTCGTCGCTGAGCGTGATCCCGTGGCGCTCAGCCAACTTCTCCGCCGCCAACGTCGGCCCAAAATCCCCATATCGCTGCGCATAGAGTGTCAGCGCCTTGGTCTGGACCTTCTCGGGGATTCGTCGGTTCGACGGCTTCCCCCGTCCCCGATGCGCCAGCCCCTGGTCGCCCGCCTGCGCCACCCGCTCGATGAGGCGCCGGATGTGGCGTGGCGTCAGCCCCAGCACGATGCCCGCCTGGACTTGCGTCAGCTTCTGCTCCCTCGTCTGGCGAATCACATGCACCCGCCTGAGTGCCTTCACACTCATGATGACCCTGTCCTCTCCGACCATCCGGCCCTCCTTGTGAAAGCCGGCAGTCTAGCAACGAAGAGGACATTTCTACTTTGGTGAAAGCGGACATTATCATTGTGGGATTACACGAGCGCGAGGCCGCGTTGCAGGCGGCGCAGGAAGCGGTGGATATTCGCCGCGAACTGGCGGCGCAGCGCCCCGATGTGTTCCGGCCCGATCTGGCAAGGTCGCTGATTGTGCTGGCGCTTCGAACCAGTGAAATGGGTTACGCGGAAAAGGCAGCGTCCATTGCGCGGAACGGGGTTTCCACCTTAAAGCCTGAATTTCTGCGTTACACCGATACGCATGCCGGGCTGATGGGGGCGATGCTGCGCGACTATTTGCGATTGTGCAAATCAGCAGGAGAACAGCCGGACTTTGCGCTTTTGGAAGGATTGCGACCTTACTTCATCGAAAAGGAGTGAATCATGATAGATATTGCAACGTTAACTGCCTTGGCCACATCTGCCGTCGCCGTGCTCTCGCCGTTACTGCAAAAGGCACTTGAAAAAGGTGTCGAGGAAATCGGCAAATCTTCTGCTGGCGCACTGTTTAACAAGCTGAAGGAGCGCCTCAATCACAGCGGCGCCAAAGAGGCGCTGGCGGATTTGGCAAAACAGCCAGCCGATCCTGATGCGCAGGGCGCACTGAGAATTCAACTGCGCAAAGCGCTTGAAGCTGATCCTGCATTGGTGGAAACCTTAAAGCTGTTGGTTGACGCCGGCAAATCGGAAACCAACGCAAATCAAACAACGAACACGAAGGGCGACCACAATAGGACCATTCAAATAGTTGGTTTTGGTAACAGCGTGAGCTAAGGCTGCAGCGCAGCGCAAGGCGTCTGAAACGCACAAAGCGCAAGGGCGGCGTCAAAGCCATGCGGTTTCAGGCAGCCACTCGGCGATTGCAATAGACGCCCGTCTAGCCACAACGGTGGCGCCAAATGTCAGCTTTGCGGCAGCGAGATTTATCGGTTCTACTTCCGCTCTTGGCCGAACTGAGACACTCAACCGGCGGCACATATACTGCCAACGACCGACTACAGGCCTTCAAGAAAAACGTCAGTTCCAACGATCCGTTTTCACATTTTCAGCAGCGTTCGCCGTGGGCGACAGTGCGCACTGCGCCGTCGATGGCGGGCGGCGCCCATTTTGGTTTGTTGCAGTGCGTTGGCCATATCCGGCCGGAATGACGATCCTCATGTGTTGCCCTTTGCCGAGCGATCGGCGG
>CXWL01120213.1_pt1 | contig 12423 bp, 13 predicted proteins | sample 590931 | NCBI WGS metagenome assembly CXWL01 (sample SAMEA3498368, study PRJEB10139) | groundwater metagenome | biome: water well; material: biofilm material | place: Germany | collected 2015-04-27
AATGGAAAAACTGCCAGCCACGCCAGAGCTGGGTATTCACGGATGCGTACTGCCGCTAAATGCAGGTTGGTCGGATGTAGGCGCATGGGATGCGGTTTGGCAAGTATCTGGCAAGGACGAACAAGGCAACGCGGTAAAAGGTGATGTATTGCTGGAAGACTCGAAAAATTGTCTGGTCATGGCTGACAGCCGCTTGGTTGCATGTCTGGGTCTTGATGGCGTCATTGTGGTTGAGACGCCGGATGCCGTATTGGTCACCAATAAGGAAAATGCGCAAAATATCAAACGTATTGTCGCTCGTTTAAAGGACGGCAATTATCCGCATACTGAAAATCATCGCAAGGTGTATCGACCATGGGGCCATTACGACTCCATAGACGGTGGCGCGCAATTTCAGGTCAAACGCATCGTAGTCAAGCCGGGAGGGCGTTTATCCATGCAAATGCATCATCGTCGCGCCGAACATTGGGTGGTGGTGAGCGGCACTGCATTAGTTACTCGCGGCATGGACATGATGACGCTGGTGGCAAATCAGTCAACTTATATCCCGCTCGGTGTCAGGCATAGGCTGGAGAATCCGGGTACAGTCGATCTGGAACTGATTGAGGTTCAGTCGGGTGAATATCTGGGTGAGGATGATATTGTCCGGTTTGATGATATTTATGGCCGTGGGTAATTTGCCTTGAGCTTGGAGTCATTAACAGTATATGAAAACATCGAAATATGCGCGTCTTGAAATTAGCAGACGATTCATGCCAGACACAACTAAAATAAATAAAAAGGCTATTTCTTATGAAGTTAACAGTAGCACTTGATCGCAGATCAAATAATTTTGATCTGCTCCGGCTCATTGCCGCATCTACCGTTATTTTCGGTCATTCGTTTGCAATTTCTCCATCTGGTTCAATGCTTGACCCAGTGTTACAGATATTGGGTTTTGATCGTTCTGGGACTGTTGCCGTTAATTTCTTTTTCTTTTTGAGCGGATTGGTGTTGACCAACAGCTTATTGGAGAAAAAAATGTGGCGTCATTTATTGTAAGTCGAGTTTTGCGAGCCTTTCCTGGTCTGATAGTGTGCATGTTTTTTTCGGTATTGCTCGCTGCTGTTTTATCTACGCTGGATTTCCGTGAATATATTTTTCATCCGGACACTCTTTCATATTTATACAATAATAGTTTCTTGCAAAGTATTAAATGTACTTTGCCGGGGGTCTTTGAAAAAAATGCACTGAATACCATTAATGGTTCTATTTGGACATTGCCTTATGAAATTGCGTGTTATGTATGGCTTCTGGTTTTGTATATATTGAAAATGATTGGCGTATCGATGTTAGGTGTCGTCGTTTGTATTGCTATCATTTCTGCCAGTGTTTTTTTTCCTGAGTTGATGCCGCCTTTCGGGGCGCTCAAAACCGCCTGGCTGCTGCCCGGTTGTTTTTTTCTCGGTGTCTTTGCGGTTGTTGTAAAAAATGAAATTGAGATTGATGTTTGGACGGGCCTGGCTTTGTGGACGCTAGTTTATCTTTGTCATAAAACAATGTTGTTACAATTACTGTTTTACTTGGCTTTGTTTTATACCAGCTTGTATGTAGCTACCCGCGAATTTTTCATTTTCAATTTTAAGTTGCCCGTAGATATCTCTTATGGCGTGTATTTATATGGATTTATCGTGCAGCAGACTGTGGCTCAAACGTGGCCGGAGCGTCGACCATATTGGAATATGGCACGGTCGCTTCCGATTACTATTTTGCTGGCGTATTTTTCTTTTGTGGTCATTGAGAGACCAGCGATGCGCCTAGCCAAATCAATTGATTCAAAGTATTTCTTGAGCCGGGGAAAAGCGTGTACATGAGTGTAGCTTCGGTCCTTCTTTGATGATTTGTAGTCTGCATGTTATTCTGACTCCAGATGGACAGTTAAATATTGCAATACGAATCCTGTTAGTAGATAGGACTATCTTGGCAACGTTGACATGTGAATTTTTAAAAATTTAGATCTAATGGAATTGAGTGTATGTTGAAAAATTTAAGACAAGAGTTCATCGAATTTTCTGTCGATGCAGGGGTGATTCGTTTTGGCGATTTTATAACCAAGGCAGGGCGTAATTCACCTTATTTTTTTAATGCAGGTTTATTTAATGATGGTGCCAACTTAGGACGGCTCGCCACTTTTTATGCGCAGACTTTGCTTGATTCACATATCGAATTTGATATGTTATTTGGCCCTGCGTACAAGGGTATAACTTTGGCGTCAGCGACAGCAGTAGCATTGGCTGCGCAAGGTCGTAATGTCCCATTTGCTTTCAATCGCAAGGAAACAAAAGATCATGGCGAGGGCGGTACTATTGTAGGTGCAAAGTTGCAAGGCAAAGTTGTCATCATTGATGACGTTATTTCTGCAGGTACGTCCGTGCGTGAGTCTGTGGAAATAATACGTGCTGCAGGTGCCACCCCATGCGCAGTGCTGATCGCGCTTGATCGAATGGAGCGCTCTGGCAAAGATGACGCTTTGTCTGATCATTCTGCTGTACAGGAAATCAGCGAAGCGTATGGTATTCCAGTGCTCTCTATCGCCAATCTGAATGATTTATTTGAATATCTGTCGCTCGCTGGAACAGATTCGCAATTAGCGCAGTATAAAGACGTGGTAGCAGCTTATTGTAAACAATATGGAGCTATGTAATTTTTTCTAAATTAAATGCGCACTTTGTAATTTCGCAAAGTGCCCAAATAAATTAATTTATGCAAAGGTTTGTACTACCCTTCTGTATTTCTCAAGATATTAAATTAATGCACTTTTTTGATTGAGTTCCAGCCATTCAGCCATGCGTTGAAAGCGGATATTCCAATCATTTTCTTTTCTAAATAGAGATATTTTTTCAGAGTTTATTTCCGTGCTTGTGATTTTATGCCATAACTTTGGCCAATCCATGCCGTTGGATATCTGAGTGACTTCTGCTTCCCCTAATCTGTTGCTCATGCTGCCAAATGAAGTAGTCCAGATAGGAATTCCTAACGCACGCAATTCATAATATTTAATCGGATCGACTGATTCAGTCAATTGATTATTTATAAATGGAATCAGTCCTACTGTAAATTTTTGACAATGCTGAATCGCTTCATCAACCGTACATGCTGGTAATAATTTGATATTGTTAGGTAATTCTGAAGGCATATCACCAATACGAGGACCAATCAATTTTATGTCAACATGAGGTAAAGCAAGCGCAATTTCTATCACCAGTTTCCAGTCAAACCAAGTTGCGATAGTTCCTACGAATCCTATAATTTCCTGTTCTGGTTTGCAGGTGGATAGTGGTGGTAGGCGTTGCATGTCGTAACCGTTGGGGATTAACTGGATTGGTTTTTGAAGTTTATATTTGTTAAGTTTTTTGACCAAAGATTGTTCGCTGCAAAAAAAATAATCACATTGACTGAGCAAATCATTTTCAGTGTTTTGCATGGCCAATTGTGAGAGCCCGCTATAAAAAGCAGGGAAATCATCCATCACATCCATAAATCGGGCGCGTGCAGGTAGATTTCGCATCGCCCAGCAAGCAAGCCGACTAGGTCGTCCGACTCCGATATCCCAATGGCTATCAATGGAGAGACTAATAATAGTTGATTTAATGTTGCGCCAAAAAAGCCAATCATTCACTCGGTTGATTATTGGTAGTGGCTCTATCGGGAGTCCCCCTGGATACAATATCGTCAGCCTCGGCAAAAGTGGTTCTGCTGCCTGTTTTTCGTTTGTACGGGAAATCAGGCTCAAGTCAGACCAGCGAGGTAAACGCGTAATGGTCGGATTAATCCAGTAAATTTCTTCGTAAATATCCTCAAGCAACGAGCGAACCATATAATGAGGGCGTTGCCAATAGCTATGATAAGGGACAGGCGCGAAGTAAAGGAGGCGCATTGTTATTCTTTCAGCGCTTGTTTCAATATTTGCGTAATTCTCTCACTGGCAAGTCCATCTCCGTAGGGCGAAACACCACGAGCGAACTGTGCGTAGTATGTCGGATCGTCCAACAGGCGCTGCGCTTCGTCCACGATTGCATTGAAATTTGTCCCGACTAATTTTACAACGCCTTCCTCAACTGCTTCTGGCCGCTCGGTTTCGCTTCTTAATACTAAGACGGGTTTGGCCAAAGCCGGCGCTTCTTCCTGAACGCCACCGGAGTCACTGAGTATAAAAAATGCTCGTTTCATTGCTGCAACAAAGGGTGCGTAATCGAGTGGCTCACATAAATGTATGCGCGGGTTTCCACCCAGAAGCTGATGCGCCATTATTTTGACGTTAGGATTTGGATGTACTGGATACAATACTTCCACATCAGGATTTTTTTCTACCAGATGTACGATTGCTCGGCAAATTTCCTTAAATGGATCACCAAAATTTTCGCGGCGATGGGATGTTACCAGGATTAACCGTTTGTTTGTGTCTAAGCCTGGTGTGGTCATATCAATGCGCTTCACTACATCTAATAGCGCATCGATTACGGTATTGCCAGTAACATAGACTGCCTCATCGGGAATGCCTTCCCGAAGAAGGTTTTGACGTGAACTATTCGTGGGAGCAAAATGCCATTTTGCTAAACGACTAGCGACGACACGATTCATTTCTTCTGGATAGGGATTCCAGATATCACCCGTTCTTAAGCCTGCTTCAACATGTCCAAAGGGGATGCGATGATAAAAACAGCTCAGAGCGACGCTCATTACCGTCGTAGTGTCACCTTGTGCGAGTACGGCATCGGGGCGTTCTTCCGTAAATACCATATCAAGTTCACTGAGAAGTTTAGAGGTGAGCGATGACAGGGTCTGGTTTGGTTGCATCACATTAAGATCTCGATCCGGTATTATTTCAAATAGCTTAAGAACCTGATCTAGCATCTGTCGATGCTGTGCTGTCGCCAATACCTTGACATCTGCCCACGGTTCTTGCGAAAGTCGTTGAATTACCGGTGCCATTTTGATAGCCTCGGGTCGGGTACCAATTACGCAAATAATTTTTTTCATATTTTGAGGTGTTGCTCAGTAAATGCTGCGCAATCAAATATACAAATTCATGTGTGTTTGTGTAGAAAATATTCCTACATTTTCTTGATGGGGGTATCAGACACGGTAGCTATGGGGGATCCATTTTCCCCATTTTGCTTCATAAATTGCCTTGTTGCGCAAAAATAGCTCTTGCTTGCGTTCATGTCCTAGTTTATTAAAGGACGCCGATAAATTATGATGAATAAAGACATCCTCGGCGCAAACCAGTCGATAACCGGCTTGTTCAATTCGGCGGCAGTAATCATCATCTTCAAAAAAACCAAGCCCAAACGCTTCATCCAGTCCGCCAATTTTTTGATATGCCTCGCGTGTAATCATCACACAGAAAAAAGCTAAAGTGTGAATGTCGAAGCTTTCACCCAAATGAGCTAAGGTATATTCGCGCGCTTTAACTGGCATTTCGGCCAATGATTCGTAGTCCATATGAATTTTTGCTTCATTGCCAATATTATTCGTTACAGGACCAATTAAGCCTATCGTCAAATCTTTGCGGCAATGTCGAATGAGACTATTTGCCCATCCGCGAGTGACAACTGTGTCATTATTTAATACGACTAGATAGTCTCCCTTCGCGATAGCAAGACCTTGATTATTAGCTTTGGAAAATCCAAGATTTTCTTGATTGAGGATTAGCTGTACGTCTTGTCTATTTATAGCGAAATCTTCTAGATAGGACGGTGATTCATCCATAGATGCATTATCAACAATAATAATTTCATAGCGTACGCCAGATGTTTCGGCGTCAATACTCGCCAAGCAAAGTTTCGTTAGATCCAAATTGTTATATGTAACAACCACAATACTTACAAATGGTAAGATGCTTTTTTCTAATGCCAGCTCAAATTCTTGAGCGCGATGAACCCAGGTCTGTTGACTGGCAAAATCAATGCGTTCCTTTCGTTGTGGAGCGTTTTCATCTTCACTTAATGCGGCTTTACAATGCGCTACGAATTGCTGGGCATTGTCTGCCAGATATATCAACTTGTACATGCTAGCCAGTTCTGGGAGTTTAACGCTCACAATGGGTTTGCCTGAGCACATGTATTCATATATCTTGACTGGGTTGGTTGCTAAGGTCAGGCTGATAATTTGGAATGGCAAAATGCAGACATCAAATGCATGCAGATAGTACGGCAGCGTCTGATAGGGTACTTCGCCAATCATTTTGATATTTTCAAACCGGGAAAATTTTTTACCCGCGCCGCAGGTATCATTTCCAATTAGTAAGACGAGGCAATCAGGTAACGCAGATGCTAGTTGCTCAATTAAAGAACAGTCAAACCAATTAGCAATTGCACCAAAATAACCAATTATTTTTCTTTGTGGTATGTCTTGAAATTGAGTCGTCGGTACTTGGTGAAAGTGATTGAATTCACAGGCATTTCTGACAATAGAAATATTCGGATTTTTATCTTTGGCGACTTCATAAAGCCAATCTGACGTCACTATCAACGTATCTGATTCTCTCATCAAAGCCCGTTCGCCCGCGATGACTTGGGGGGGGCAGTTGCCAAATCCCTCGTGATGATCCATGCAATCATAAGCCATATGGCTTGTTGGCAGGCTGCGCGCTAATGGCAACCAGAAAGGATGTTGGACTACCGAGATCGCATCAGTTGTACCCGTGCATTGCAATAGACGAGCCAGGCCTTGCTGTAACTGATATAACAAGACGCCATGTGCCTTGCTTTCATAAATGGGCGGCGCAGTAAGAGCATGGAAGCGTATTTGAAATACATTAGAAAAACCAGCAATCGTTTCTACTTGAAATCCAGGTTCCGGATCGTTGACCAATTCCGAACTAATATAAAAAATCCGGTGTCCTCGTTTCTGGAATCCCAGAGCAAGTTGTTGTGGTCGCTGAAAGCGGAAGTGCCAATCAATGACTCCCCAAAAAAAAACATCCTCTGATTCAGTTGGCATGTTTGTAACGCCATTTGCAAAAAAGGGATTAAGGCTTATTTGTTGAATTCCGTTATCTGAATTATTTTTGGAGCGTATTGTTATTGCACGAACCGAATTATCATTGGCCGCCAGATCTCGAACAGATAATGTGATTCCAGTTTTATCAAATAATGATTTTACTGGTCTTGGTAGGGCATGATAGATAGCTCGCAATCGTCCGCGAACGCTATGCTTAGGTTCGCTAGCGAAAATTCTTTTTATCCTTCTTAGGGGGGCGGTATAGCGCCATGATGTAGATGACCACAAATCTTCAATGCGCCTATTTGCATTTTGTAATTGAGCGTTTATGTCTTTAATTTGCGTGTTTAATCTATCAGCGTTTTCTAGTAAGGCTTGATTGTCTGTTTGTACTTGATCTAATTTTCCGCGGTAGTGTGATTCTTGCTGTTCGTAGCAGATCACTAGCTGTGCATTTTTTTCGTTAGCTTCTTTGACTGTTTGTTGAATTTCATTAATAGACGCTGATAATAGTTGTAATTCTTCAGCTTGACGTAAATTGACGGCGCGAAGTTCATCTCGCAATAACTCAGCCCTCGCAACGCTGCCTGCTTCGTTACTCGCAAACGCACGAACAACATATTGATAGTCGTTACCGTAGGGATTTGCATTAAGAATTGCTTGCTGAGATGGATTTAAATCCATCCAGTAGTGTCCTAATTCAGTTTGCCCTGGGGGCATTTGAATTGCTTGCCAGTGACTAGCTAAAAAGCCGGACTCTAAAAGCACTTTTTCAAAGTCGTATCGTGTAAAAAAACGAAGGTGTGTACGATCCAGCAGTCCCCGGGACTGATATGGAAATCGACCGCCAATCAATGATGCCAGTACGGAATTGTGACCAACATTGGGAATGGATATGACTAGGTAGCCCTCTGGCGCGAGGAGGCCACGAGCATTTGTCAGACACTGTATGGGATCCTTTAAATGTTCCAAGACGTCCGCTGCAATGATCACATCAAATTGTTGTTCTTCAAATTGCTGTAGCCATTCATTTTTGTCTAGATCGCCTTCAATCACATCCTTACAAACCGTTTTTAGTTGGCTGACACATTCAGGATCAAATTCGACTGCACTCACAATACATTTTGAATGTTTTGCAAGGTAATTTAGTATAGTTCCTGGACCCGGACCTAATTCCAGTACCCTTTTGCTGACGCCAGTCATACGTACCACTTCCGCGGCTGCATTTTGTGTATTCATATCGATACTGTATGAATAACGTTGCGCGACCGGTATGGTTTGGTTTTTTATTTTTTTCATAATTATTCAAACAATTTGAACTGCACCTGATCAATGGGGATTTCCATCATGCCGCTTTGAACTGGCAAGCTTGAGTGAAGGGGATAAGCGTCATGTATCCAATGGTGCATGACATGTTCCTCGGCTGTTCCTACTCCGGCAGCGACGCTAATCATATAGTCGCCAAGCGTCAATCCTGGTAAAGTCAAGTAAAAATGTGCTTCAAGCGATTGTCCCGTTTTCAATGAGCCTATGTGCGTGCTTATCTGTTCAGAATTTCCGCCGAAGAGCACTTGTCCAAGTCTATCTTTTATCGAAAAACCGATTAAAGGACGATCGATTGTTTTTTTTGCTAATATCCGGATAATTAAATGTAATTTTGTTACTCCGTTTATCTGTAATATTGGTAGGCCTTTATCGTCGATAACTGCACAGGATGTAATCACTACTCCGCCAAGTCCAAAATCATTCGACTTAACACTTAATAAATTATCAAAAGTTTGCTCACTAAATACTGCTGCAGAATCAGTAATAGTGTTTTTTTGTTCTTGCCGGTTATCGTATTGCCTCTTTAAGTAATGCTCGGTGATTGTTTTGGGATCACCCATTTCCAGCATTTTGCCGTGTTCAAGCAGGACGGCTTTATTACACAGACTAACCACGCTTGCACTGTCATGGCTAACGAAAAGGATGGTTCCTTTTTGAGAAAAATCCTTAAGAAAACGCATACATTTTTGCGTAAAAAATACATCGCCTACCGCCAAAGCCTCATCGATAATTAATATATCGGCATCAATGTTTGCAATGACGGCAAAAGCCAGTCTTACGAACATGCCGCTAGAGTATGTTTTTACAGGTTTATCAATAAATTCACCTATGTCAGCGAACTCTTCAATTGCCGATAATTTACTTTCAATCTCTTTCAGACTTAAGCCGTATAAAGCGGCGTTTAATTTAATATTTTCCCAACCGGTAAAATTTGGATTAAATCCCGCTCCTAGCTCCAGTAATGCGGCTAGTCGTCCATTTACCTGCACTTCTCCGCAAGATGGCGTCAAAGTGCCGCAAATAATCTGCAATAAAGTTGATTTCCCAGAACCATTTTGGCCGATCACACCGACAACATCGCCTCTGTGGATAGTTAAATCTAACGCATGCAATGCCCAGAAGTCATTTTTCTTTTTTGACGGTCTCAGTTGTTCCATTAACTGATTGAATGGAGTTGCTGATAATGAGTAGGCCTTCCCAATACCTGTCGCACTAATCATTACATCAAAGGACATCTGCAAATCCTCTGCGCAAAGTTTTAAAGCTTAACTGCCCAAGATAAAATATGATCAGCGTCATAGAATAAAGAATTAACCAAGAACTTAATTCTGGTAATTTTTGCCAAAATAATACGTCACGCATGGCTTCGATGATGAATGTGAGTGGGTTTGCCATTAGCCATGAACGGAAAAAATCAGGTAAAACCTGAATGGAATAAAAGACCGGACTTAAAAACATTAACGCGCTGGTAATTGCTGGAATCATTTGTTCCATGTCTCTAAAATAAACTCCAATAGCAGATAAAAACCACGCAATACCTATTAAACAGAGAAAATAGGGCAGTATCAAAAATGGTACCGCTAGCCAATAAGATGTGATTTTTAGTGGAGAAAATAATATAAATAACAAAAAAATGGCAAAACTCATCACAAAATGAAAAGCACCAATAGCAACCGGTATGATTGGAAGTACTTCTAGTGGGAAAACAACGCGTTTAACATAGTTAGCATTATTCAATATGCTTGTGGGTGCTTTAGACAAGCATTCAGCAAACCAATTAAAGACGATCAAGCCCATATATAAAATCAGTGAAAAGCTTAATTTTTCTGACCATGTGCTTGGAGCAGGCGCGTTACCCCAACGCGACTTGAACACTTCACCAAAAACAAACGCATAAATGGCCAACATCATTAATGGAAGTAATATTGACCATATTATTCCCAATACTGATCCTCTATATTTTGCTGAGAGTTCCCGTTTGCAGAGTTGAATTAGCAAAATACGGTTTTGCCAAAGAGCACACCAGGGAGCCATTAATACATCTGATACTAAGGTGGCTAGGGGCATTTTGCTACAGATAGAAGTTGATGAATTTTTATTAAAGGGTAGTTCATATTAATGTGAAATGTTTCCTTCCGGCATTTTATGACGGATTTGTTAGGCATTTTAGCTGATGTTATGCTGACTCTCGTGATAGTTGCAATTTGTTGCAAATGTATTGTTTATTATAAAGCGCAATTTTCATTGAATTCGGACACGCATATGTTACGAATGCAACTTGCTACTGAAATCGACGAGTGAGCTAGGTGTATGCAAATTTTTGCATCAAAGTATCAAGTCTTATGACGTAAATGAAAGCAGTGTGCCAAACACTCCATATCTGCCTTCAAATATTTTTATTTGTTCGGTATCGAAATAAATGTCAAGAACCGTGTAAAGTGCTGTCACTTTTATTCTGGTGAGATAGAGAAAATACTTTTTTGGCAATGCAAATATTTTCAATTGTTCCCTTTTAAACTAGAAATTCAATATGTAACTTAGATAGGTAGTTTTTATGTTAATTATATCCCGCCGTCGTTATCTTTGGTCCGGTTTAATGGCAATGTCTTCGATGCTGTTCGGCCAAATATCATGGGCCGCGGCAAACCGGAAATTATTTGATGCAGGTTCCCCTGCTGCTGCACTACAGACGCTTGCTGAAAAAGATGCCCCTGAGTTAAGTCGCCGTTTGATGCTTGCTATTCCTGAAATTAGCGCTGATCCTAGTCATATCGCAGTTCATATTCGTAGTGAGTTGCCAGGTACTGATATGATGATTTTGATGGCAACTTCGATAACGCCGCCGGTAGTTGCGCAATTTATGATCCCCGTTGGAACCGAGGCAGATATACAAACAATGATCAAATTGACTGATACCACTACAATGCAACTTGTTGTGCGAGCTGGAGGGAAGCTTTATTTCGTGCAAAAAGAAGTGAAAATTGCCAAACCGTTGGATAACAAACTTTTGTCTGAGTAAATAATGATTGCAATTACATTTCAACGCCAGAGTCAATATCTGGAAATGGCCTTGGCCATCAATAATCCATTTCGCGATGATAGCCAATTGCAGGCAAAAACAGGAAAAGTAGATTATCGTTTTTTTTTGCAGGAGATCATCGTTAGTTGCAATGATCGTATTTTATTTTCTGCTCAGTTTAATCCCACTATGGCATCTAATCCCTCACTTGTATTCAGGGCAAAACATATTTTGAAAAATGATCTGATCCATGTTACCTGGCAAGATAACCTAGGCAAATCAGGTATCGAAAAATTTCAAGTTACTATTTAAAAAGTACCAATATGCCTATTACTTTGATGCCGATTGGTGAGCTCCTTATTGCCAGAAAACTTGTATCTGAACTTGACGTAGAGCGCGCACTGCAACTGCAGATTCAGCTTGGCGCACGTTTGGGGCAATTGCTTATTCGTATCGGATCTATCTCAGAGGATAATTTGTTACCAGTGCTAGCAGAGCAACTGGATATTCCCCTAATGGATGAGGCACTGTTGCCAACATCGGCAGACATTGTCGAACAGGCGGCACGTCTTGCACACTTGAGCGTTGACTGGTTGTTGGAACAAGAAGTAATTATCTGGGAAAGCGCGGATGGCGTAATTGAATGTGCATCGCCTAATCCCCTTAATAGTTTTGCTCGCGAAACCTTGGCAAATGCGTTTAGCCAGCACAGCTTGCGTTGGAGTTTTATACGTTCTCGAGATATTGATCGAATGATTAATCTGTTGCGCTCAGATACATTTGCAACGGCTTTTTCTGATGAGGTCGCGCATCTTCGCGAATTGGCAGAAGAAGCGCCTATTATTGAACTCGTCAATAATACATGGGCGCAGGCAATTGATATCGGTGCATCCGATATTCACATAGAACCAGANNGCTTTTGGACGGGATCGCTTTGACGCACTTGTCTCAAGGATAAAATTAATTTCTGGCTTGGATATTGCAGAACGTCGCCTGCCACAAGATGGTCGCATCAGTATTCGTGCCAGTGGTATCGATATTGATATTCGTGTCTCTGTTATTCCCGGTGTGCATGGCGAATCGATAGTTTTACG
>CXWL01121713.1_pt1 | contig 12422 bp, 12 predicted proteins | sample 590931 | NCBI WGS metagenome assembly CXWL01 (sample SAMEA3498368, study PRJEB10139) | groundwater metagenome | biome: water well; material: biofilm material | place: Germany | collected 2015-04-27
GGTGCGCTACCGCAGCGTCGGCAACCCGGCCGTGGCGCAGGCCATGCTGGTCGCCCCCGACACGCTCTACCTGGTCGGCGTCGACGTCGGCAGCACCAACATGATCATCCAGGGCCGCAGCGGCGCCTGCAGCATGGTCGACCTGGTGGTGGCGATGGATACCGCGGCGTTGCGCGCGGCGCTGGCGGCCGGCCTGCCCGACGAGCGCAACATCAGCGTCAGCACCGCCGGCGACACCATCGTGCTGAGCGGCACGGTGGCCGACGGCCCGGCCGTCGCGCGCGCCGTCGAACTGGCCAGCGCGTTCGTGCGCAAGCCGCTGCGCTCGCTCGTCAAGGGCGACGACAGCGGCGCCCAGGCGGCATCCGCCGACGCCGCCGGCGCCGCCGGCCAGAGCAAGCGCGTGATCAACCTGCTGTCGGTCAATGCGCCGCAGCAGGTGATGCTGGAAGTGAAGATCGCCGAAGTGTCGAAGAGCCTGATCGAACGGCTCGACGTCGGCGTCACCTGGCGTTTCTCGTCCGGCAGCTGGGCCGCCACGCTGTTGTCGAATTTCCTCGCCGGCAGCCCGTCCGGCGTGGCGCCGGCCAACGGCGTCGCCGAGTTGCGCAAGTCGAACGGCAACCGCATCGGCGCCGACGCGCAGAAACAGGATGGCCTGGTGCGCATGCTGGCCGAGCCGACCGTGATGGCGCTCAGCGGCCAGGAAGGCAGCTTCCTCGCCGGCGGCCGGATTTTCATCCCGGTGGCGCAGGACAACAACAAGATCACGCTGGAAGAGCGCGAATTCGGCGTCGGCCTGCGCTTCACCCCGACCGTGCTGAGCGGCGGGCGCATCAACCTGAAGGTGGCGCCCGAAGTGTCCGAGGTCTCGCGCGACGGCATCGGCATCACGGCCGGCAGCGGCGCCCTCGCGGTGCTGCCGCTGATCACCACCCGGCGCGCCAGCACCACCGTCCAGCTGTACGACGGCCAGAGCTTCGCCATCGGCGGCCTGATCAAAAATAACCTGACCACCGGCATGAACGGCACGCCCGGCCTGTCGGAAGTGCCGATCCTCGGCGCGCTGTTCCGCAGCACCGACTACCAGCAGGACAAGACCGAGATGGTGTTCGTCGTCACGGCGCACCTGGTCAAGCCGCTCGAGACCTATGCCTTGCCGACCGATCCGGTCACCGCGCCCAGCCGCGCCCAGCTGATGCTCGGCGGCCGCCTCCAGGGCGACGTGCCGCCGCCGCCGGCCAGCGCGCCGCCCGCCGCCCCCGGCAGCGGCTTCGAACTCAAATAGGGAGTGACCATGGCTACGCGATTTCACAAGGCAACAGGGATGACGCTGGCGCTGGCGGCGCTGCTGGCCGGCTGCGCCCACCCCAGCTACCGCAGCGGCAGCGGCGATGGTCCCGCCGCCGCCGCCGTGCGCGCCACCCTGGCCGCCCAGGTGGCCGACCCGATGGCCGGCCGCAAGCCGAATCCGCCCATGGGCCTCGATGGCAACAGCGCGCGCGCCGCCAACGAACGCTACGAGCAGGCGCAGGCGGCCCCGGGCGGCGGGATGGCAACCAGTTCGATCAAGACGAAATGAAGCCACTGCCGGCGGCGCGCGCTGTCGATGCGGTAGGCGCGCCGTTCGGCCTATCCGACCGCCACTGCCTGCAGCGGGCATGCGGCGGCGCCGGACGCCGGCGTGGCCGATTTTCGTGACCGCTGCGAGGGCGACCAGCCGGCGTCGCTGGAACCTGCACCTGCAACGGCACCGCCCATCAACGAGGATAGTCCATGAAAGCCTTACTCATCACGCGCGACGACGAGCTGCAGGCGGAGATCGCGGCGCAGGGCGCGGCGCGGGTGCCGCCGCTGAGCCTCTGCGCCTGCCGCGCCAGCATCCAGGACGCGCTCGACCGGCTGGTGCCGGACCAGCCGGCGCTGGTGGTGATCGACGCCAGCGAGCTCGATGCCAACGATGCCGGCTATCTCGAGCGGCTGGCGCGTGGCTACCCGGCGTCGAGCCTGATGCTGCTGACGCGCGAGCACCACCAGGAGCTGCTGATCCGCGCCATGCGCGCCGGCGTGCGCGAGGTGCTGCAGCTGCCGCTGGTGCACCGCGCCCTGCACGAGGCGATCGACCGGGTCGCCACCGCCGCCGGCGTTTCCAGCATGCGCGACGGCAAAGTGCTGGCCTTCATTTCCTGCAAGGGCGGCAGCGGCGCCACTTTCCTGTCGACCAACTTCGGCTATGCGCTGGCGGCGCTGGCCGACAAGAAGGTGCTGCTGATCGACCTGCACGGCCAGTTCGGCGACGCCACCCTGTACGTGTCGGACCAGAAGGCGGCGATGACGCTGTCGGACGTGTGCCGCCACATCGCCCGGCTCGACGCCGCCTTCCTCGAATCGTCGCTGGTGCACATCTCGCCCGGTTTCGGCATCCTCGCCGCCGCCGACGACCCGGCCCAGGCGATCGAACTCAAGCCCGAGCACATGGAAGCGATCCTGCGCGTGGCGCGCCAGCACTACGACTACATCGTGCTCGACGTCGGCCGCCAGATCGACGCCATCTCGCTGCGCGCGCTCGACAACGCCGACATGATCTACCCGGTCCTGCAGCTTGGCCTGCCCGACATCCGCGACGGCCGCCGCCTGCTCGACATCTTCCGCTCGCTCGGCTACCCGATCGAGAACACCCGGCTGATCGTCAACCGCTACGAGAAGGGCGGCAAGCTGCGCCTGCAGGACCTGCAAAGCGCGCTCGGCGCCGAGGTGGTCCACACCATCCCGAACGATTACATCAACGTCACCGATTCGGTCAACCAGGGCGTGCCGGTGCTGCGCCTGTCGCGCGCGGCGCCCGTCGCGCGCAGCCTGGCCGACCTGGTCGAGCTGGTGACGGCGCGCCGCGTGGTGGAAAACAAGGGCCTGTTCGACCGCCTGTTCGGCCGCACCGACGCCGACCAATAACGAGGGAGCCAGCGATGACCTTACGCGAACGTTTGAACGGCGCCGACGAGCCACGCACGGCCAGTCCGGCCGCGCCGGGCGCCGCCACCGCGGCCTACCAGGAACTGCGCAAGAGCGTGCACCAGATGATCCTCGACCGGATCGACCTCGAGCGCCTCAAGCGCCTCACCACCGAGCAGTTCAAGCACGAACTGGCGCTGCTGATCCAGCGCATCATCGAGGACGAGCGGATTGTCCTCAACCAGACCGAGCGCCACAACCTGGTGCTCGACATCCAGCACGAGATGCTCGGCTTCGGCCCGCTCGAGCCGCTGCTGGCCGATCCGTCGGTGTCCGACATCCTGGTCAACACCCACTCCAGCGTCTACGTCGAGCGGCGCGGCCGGCTCGAGCTGACCGACATCAGCTTCCACGATGCCGCCCACCTGATGAAGATCATCGAGAAGATCGTCTCGCGGGTCGGGCGCCGCGTCGACGAGTCGAGCCCGATGGTCGACGCGCGCCTGCCGGACGGCTCGCGCGTCAACGCCATCATCCCGCCGCTGGCGGTGGACGGCCCGATCCTGTCGATCCGCCGCTTCTCCGCCTCGCCGCTGACGGTCGACAACCTGCTCGCCTACAAGAGCGTGACGCCGCCGATGGTGCAGGTGCTGCAGGCACTCGGCCACGCCAAGATCAACATCCTCATCTCGGGCGGCACCGGCAGCGGCAAGACCACCTTGCTGAACCTGCTGTCGGGCTTCATCCCGCCCAACGAGCGCATCATCACCATCGAGGATGCGGCCGAGCTGCAGATGCGCCAGCCGCACGTGGTGCGCCTCGAGACGCGTCCGCCCAACATCGAGGGCAAGGGCGAAGTGTCGCAGCGCGCGCTGGTGCGCAACGCGCTGCGCATGCGGCCCGACCGCATCATCCTCGGCGAGGTGCGCGGCGCCGAGGCGCTCGACATGCTGCAGGCGATGAACACCGGCCACGAGGGCTCGCTGGCGACGATCCACTCGAACACCCCGCGCGACGCGCTGGCGCGGCTCGAGAACATGGTCGGCATGGCCGGCGTCAACCTGACCCCGCGCGCCACCCGCCAGCAAATCTGTTCGGCGGTGACGGTAGTGCTGCAGGTGACGCGCCTGACCGACGGCGCGCGCAAGCTGGTGAGCATGCAAGAGATCACCGGCATGGAAGGCGACATCATCGCGATGCAGGAGATCTTCCGCTTCGACCAGACCGGCGTGGCGGCCGACGGCAAGGTGCTGGGACACTTCGTCGCCACCGGCGTGCGGCCGCGCTTCGCCGAGCGGGTGCGCCTGTTCGGCGCGCCGGTGCCCGATTCGTCGTTCGACCCCACCCGCATCTACGAATAGCCCGAGGAGACGACATGGATGCCATTTTCTACGCGTTTGCGGTGCTCACCTTCGCCGCCGTGATCCTGATCGTCGAAGGCGCCTACCTGTGGTGGACCGGCGCCCACGGCAGCGCGGCGCGGCGCATCGCGCGGCGCCTGCGCCTGATGTCGGGCGGACTGGAAGACAGCGCCGAGCGCGTCTCGATCCTCAAGCAGCGCCGCTTCGCCAAGGCCGAATGGTTCGACCGCCGCCTGCACCGCATGCGCGTGGCGCACGGGATCGACCGCCTGCTGCTGCAATCGGGCCTGAAATGGTCGGTCGAATACTTCCTCGGCGCCACCGGGCTGGCGCTGGTGGCGGCGCTGACGCTGGGCCTGCTGCAGCCGATGCCGGGCCCGCTGCTGCTGGTGATCACCTTGCTGGCCGTGTCGGCGCCGGTGCTGTTGCTGCGCCGCGCGCGCACCTCGCGCCTGCGCCGCATCGAGCGGCAATTGCCGGAGGCCGCCGATTTCCTCGCCCGCGCCATGCGCGCCGGCCATTCCTTCAACAACGTGCTGCAGATGGTCGGCAACGAGCTGCCGGAGCCGCTGGCCGGCGAGTTCCGCACCGCGCACCAGGAAATCAACTACGGCGTGCCGATGAACGAGGCGCTGCACAACCTCGCCGAGCGGGTGCCGCTGACCGACCTGCGCTACCTGGTGATCGCGGTGGTGATCCAGCGCGAGTCGGGCGGCAACCTGGCCGAAATCCTCGGCAATATCAGCCACATCATCCGCGAGCGCCTGAAGCTGGCCGGCAAGGTGCGGGTGCTGTCGGCCGAAGGGCGTCTGTCGGCCTGGATCCTGGCCTCGCTGCCGTTCGTGATGATGGGCGTGATGCTGCTGGTGAACCGCGGCTATGTCAGCTCGCTGTGGACCAATCCGCTCGGCATCCGCATGCTGTGGGCCGGCGTCGTGATGATCGTGCTGGGCGGGCTGTGGACCCGCCGCATCGTGCATATCCGTGTCTGAGGAGACTGACCATGGCCACATCCCATATCGTATTCCTGCTGATCCTGTTCGTCGTGGTGGTCGCCCTGGTGCTGCTGGCGATCGCCATCTTCTCGCCGGACTACATGCGCGAACGGCTGGCCAGCATCGACCAGCCGAGCGAGCCGAGCGCGCTCGAGAACAACGGCTGGGTCGAGAAAGTGGTCAAGGCGGCGCAGCCGTTCAGCCGCCTGTCGCTGCCGGAAGAGGGCTGGGAGCAGTCGCCCCTGCGCACCCGCTTCATGAATGCCGGCTGGCGCACCTCGGGCGCGGCGACGCTGTACTTCGCCGCCAAGACGGTGCTGGCGCTGATCGTGCCGTCGATCGCCGCGCTGGCGATGGTGTGGGCCGCGCCGAAGTGGGCCGTCCACCAGTTCATGCTGCCGCTGCTGCTGGCGGTGGCGTGCGGCTACTACCTGCCCAACGTGGTGCTGCGCCGCACCGCCGCGCGCCGCCAACGCGAAATCTTCGAAACCATTCCCGACGCGCTCGACCTGCTGACCGTGTGCGTCGAGGCCGGCCTGAGCCTGGAGCGCGGCATGATCAAGGTCGCCAGCGAGATCCACATCAAGAGCATGGTGCTGGCGCAGGAACTGCAGCTGGTGCTGATGGAGATGCGCGCCGGCTTCACCAAGGAAAAGGCGTTGCGCAATTTCGCCCTGCGCAGCGGCGTCGAAGACGTCGATACGCTGGTGGCGATGCTGATCCAGTCGGAACGCTTCGGCACCAGCATGGGGCTGTCGCTGCGGGTGCATTCGGACACCCTGCGCGCCAAGCGCCAGATGCTGGCCGAAGAAGCGGCCGCCAAGATCGCCCTCAAGCTGCTGTTCCCGCTGATTTTCTTCATCTTCCCGACCCTGCTGATCGTCCTCGTCGGGCCGGCCGGCATCCAGGTCGCGGCGGCGCTGTCCGCGATGAGCGCCAACTGACCCCCCTCGGAGACACCATGCGTCCTAGCTTGAAACGCCTTTCCGTTGCCTGCGCCGGCACCCTGCTGATGGCGTGCGTCCAGGTCGGCCGGGTCGAACCGCCGCTGCCCGCCATGCCCGCCTTCGCCCATGCCGACCATGCCTACCTGGCCGGCCGCACGGCGCACATGGCGCTGCGGCTGGACGAGGCGCGCGCCGCTTACCGCGCCGCGCTGCAGGCCGACCCGGCCCACGTCAAAGCCCAGAACGGCCTGGCCACGCTGTACGCCGAGCAGGGCGAGTACGCCAGGGCGATCCCGATGTGGCAGTCGCTCACCGCGGTCGCCCCCGCCACCACCGCCAGTGGCTACCTGTTCAGCAACCTCGGTTACGCGCAACTGCTCAACGGTAACCACGCGGCGGCCGTCGGCTCGCTGGAAAAGGCGTGCCTGCTCGATCCGCTCAACTACCGTGCCTGGCATCACCTCGGCAGCGCGCTCGAAAAACTCGGCCGCCACGAGCGCGCGCAACAGATGTTCGCGCAGGCCAGCGCGCTCGAAAAGCACGACTTCAAGGTCGACTACAGCCTGGTCCAGCGCAGCGGCGTGGCGGCGATCGACAGCGCGGTGGCCAGCGACGCGGCGGCCGACAGCTATCCGGCGACCGAGCTGCACCAGGCCGCGAGCGGCATCTTCGAATTGCGCCGCGTCGCCGCCGCCAGCGTGGCCACGGCCACGGCCACGGTGACGACCATGCCGGTCGCCGCCCCGGGCGACAGCGACCCGGCGCCTGCGCCGGAAGCCTTGCCGGCAGCGCTCGCTGCCGGGCGCGAACCGGCCCTGCCGACAAGCGCGCCGGCCGACAGCACCAGCCTGGAAATTCGCAATGGCAACGGCGTGGCCGGCATGGCGCGCAGGCTGGCGCGCAAGCTCGGCGACGCCAGTCTTCGCGTGACGCGCCTGTCGAACCAGAAAGGCTTCAACGTCGAGCACACCCGCATCGAGTACCAGCCGGGCTGCCGCGAGGCGGCCGAACGGCTCGCGGTGCGCTTCGGCGACGCCGCGCTGGTCGAGGTGGACGCGGGCGACTCGGCCGGGGTGCGGCTGGTGCTCGGGCGTGACCTGATGCACAGCAAGATCGAGGCGCGCCGCCTGATCCGCTCGGCGCTGGCGCGCGCCGCGGCGCGCAATGCCAGCTGATCGCGGCAGCACGGATTCGTTTGTCGAACATCAAACGCGCGGGGCGGCGGCACGCGAAAATGGGGCGATCGAACCCCTATCCTGGAGCCCCGCCATGCGTCTCGCACACTTCCTCAAATCGCTGTTTGCCAGCTTCCTGATCCTGGCGCTGGTCGCCTGCGCCCCGACCGCCAAGCGCGAAGGCACCGGCGAATACATCGACGACGCCCTGATCACCACCAAGGTCAAGGCCGCGCTCGCCGCCGATCCCAACGTCAAAGCCACCGAGGTCAATGTCGAGACTTTCAAGGGCATGGTGCAGCTGAGCGGCTTCGTGTCGTCGAAAGAGAGCATCCAGAAGGCGATCGACATCTCGCGTGGCGTCAGCGGCGTGCGCGGCGTCAAGAACGACATGACCGTCAAGTAGCGCGCAAAAAAAGCCGCCCCGGGGTCAGGTCTGATATTCGGACATTTGGCTCTCGAAATGTTCGAATGTCGGACCTGACCCCAGCGTTTTCGCGAGCGCGTGGGTACCGCCTATTCCCAGCTTACGCTGCCCAGGCCGCTCGAGGACGACTTGCGGTTGGCCGGCTTGCCGTACACGGTGGCCGAGCCGAGTCCGTTCAGCGACAGGTTGGCGCTGGTCCTGGCGAATACCGACGCGCTGCCCAGGCCGGTCATGCTCAGGTCGACTGTATCGGCGCGCAGTTCGCGCGCGTCGAGGCTGCCGACGCCGCCGAGCCGGGCGCGCAGCAGCTTGCTCTGTCCGTTGACCTCGATGCGGCCGGCGCCGCGCAGGCTCAGTTCCACGCGCTCGCTGTCGGCGGCGTTGAGCGTCATGCTGCCCACGCCGCCCAGGCTGGCGTCGATGTTGCGGTAGCGGCTGGCGAGGGTGACGGTGCCGGCGCCCTCCAGCGACAGCCGGATCTGCTCGCCGGCAAAGCCGCTGATGTCGGCCGAGCCGACGCCCTGCGACACCAGTTCGTTGAAATTGGGCAGCGTCAGGTCCGCGCGCAACTGCTCCTTGTGGCCGCTGCCGAAGTGGATGTGGCGATTGCGCTCGATGTCGATGTGCAGCGTGTCGCCCTGCTGGGTCGTGACCACCTTCGGCACATAACGCGGGTCGCCGGCGATCACCAGCGCGGCGGTCGGCCCCTGCTTGACGTGCAGGTCGATGACGCCGCCCAGCTTCACCTTCAGCACGCGCGCATCGATGGCGCGCGTCTCGCTGGTTTGCTCGGCCAGCGCCGCGCCCGTGGTGGCCGACAGCGTTACCGCCATGAATGCAGCACCGATCAGTTTATGCATGGTGTTCTCCGCGAAGTGGGGGGGGCGTTGGGGCGACGATCAGTTGCCGAGCTGCGCTTTTTGCGCGGCGCTCAGGCGCTTGCCGGTGATCGTCACCACCGTCATCGGCGCAACCGAATGCGCCTGCACGGCCACCGGCGCAGCGGCGTGGCGGGCCGGCACGGCGGCGCTTGCCAGGCTGGTCACGGAGGCCAGGGCGAGGGCGGCGATGAAGATGACTTCCATGTGTTTTGCGATGTTCATGATGGGCTCCTGTGCGCTAAAGTTCGTTGGGTTGAGTGAACTATAGCGACGGGCCCGGCGCATCCCTATCGGATTGCGACAGACTGCATTTTCGGCGGGATGGAGTGCAAGAAACGGCCCGGAAGGCCGTGTTCGGAAGGCGCGAACGGTGCGCTGGCGCATGGCGGCAGGATCGCCATGCGCCGGACTGCCTGGTGCTTACTGGCGGTTCGGATTATTTGGCCGCGCGTCGTAGCGGTTCGGTACGCCGTCGTGGTCGCGATCGCTACGGCCGTCGCCCCGTTCGCCACGTTGCCAGCCACCGCGGTTCATGCGCCAGCCATCGGCACCCTGTTGCCATTCGGGACGATGGTACACATAGCCGTGGCGCGCGCGTTCCCAGTGGCCGCGGACCCAGACGTAGCGATGGCCGTTCCAGCTCCAGTAACCGGGCGCCCATTCATAGCCGCGGCGCGCGTGCGGCATCGACTCGTGGCGCGGTGGCGGCGGCGCTTCGCGCACGATCACCACGCGCTCGCGTGCAAAGGCCTGGACCGGCGCGAAGGCAGCGGTGCCGATCAACAGGGCGACGGCGCTACCGAGGATGGTGGTTTTCATCAGAGGTCTCCGTTGAAGATTGTGTGGCTTCGCTATACAGAATTTGTGTCGCGCGGACGGAAAGGATGCTTGCGCTTACAAGAGATACATGTCGCCACAATCGGCTTGCGCGCTCAGCGGTGCCTTCCGCCCCATCCGCCAGGATGGCCGCCGCGACGATGTCCGCCGAAGTGTCCTCGATGACCGCCGCCATCGCGCGCGTCGAACCACAAGCCGAGGGAAATCGGCGGCCCCACATAATACGGAGCGCCCGAATACGCAGGCGGCCCGTACGGGTACGGGTCGTATGCGCCATAGCTAGGGTACGGCTCGTAGATAGCGCAACCGGTGAGGGCGGCTGCTGCCAGCGAAAATGTCAGGCATTTCGCGGCGCCTTTCAGATGCAGTTTCATGACTTCACCATCGAAAAACGGTAATGCATAATTCATTATATTTGCTGATTCTTGGCCCGTAGTCGATTTCACATAACGTTACAATGTCGCCATTCTCAGGGGCGCATCAAAGTTGTTGAGGCCTGCGCCAGACTACAGTACGATAGTGAGGTGGTGAGTGACCTCGGCACGCGCCACTGTGGAATGGTAATTGCATGATCGCCCTTCTTCTTGGGTTGGGGCAATACCCTGTGGTCCGCATGCGCTGCGCGGCAACCGACAGGATTGCGGTACAAAAATCGACGCAGTCAGACAAGGTCCGACAAATGGAAACCTTAACGCTTGGAATTGACGGGATGCAGCGCGGAGCTTGCGCGGCAGATGTGGAAAGGTGTCTTTATTTGGTGCCAGGCGTGCAGTCGGCTGCCGTGTCGTTTGTCGGCGCGGAAGCGGAGATCACCTTCGATCCGCTGCTCACCAATGCCGACGCGCTGGCCAGGGTGATCGCCGAGGCAGGCTATGCCGTCCGCCTCATGAGTGAGCAGTAGCACATCAGCTGAATTGTCGCGTCGAACCCGGAAAGGGGATGCCATGATTGAACGCACCGTGATCCAATCCGTTTCACAGAGCACCGTGCTGACCATGGCGCCCGATGCGAGCAGCTATGCGGCGGCGTGCGCGATGACCAAGGCCCATTGCGGCAGCGTGCTGATCGTCGACGGCGCCGGCGCCATGCTCGGCATCCTGACCGAGCGCGACCTGATGACCAAGCTGCTCGCCCAGCGGCGCGATCCGGAAACCACGCCGGTGTTGGAAATCATGACCCACAACCCGCAGTTCGTCGCGCCTGAGACGACCGTCTCGGACGCGGTGCTGATCATGCAGCGGCACAACTTCCGCCACCTGCCGATCGTCTCGACTGACTCAAGAATCCTCGGCGTGTTCTCGTTGCGCGACGCGATGGCGCGCGAACTGGTGCAGGCGGAACAGATGGCCGACCTGATCGACCAGCAACTTACCAACGTGCTCAGCTGAGCCGAGAAAGCGCTAACCGCGATTCGATGATGTGTACCAGACCCAGCCGGCTCACGAGGCCGGCCGGGACGACCAGGCAGGGCGCGCCGCCGCTGCCGTAAGGAGTGACTACATTGCGTCCTACCGATGTCGTTAGCCCGGACTACTTCCACAAAGTAGTCGACTGCCAGTGGGCCTGTCCGGCCCACACGCCGGTGCCCGAATACATCCGCCTGATCGCCGCCGGCCGCTATTCGGATGCCTACCTGATCAACTGGGAATCGAACGTCTTCCCCGGCGTGCTGGGACGCACCTGCGACCGCCCGTGCGAGCCGGCCTGCCGCCGCAGCCGCGTCGAGGACGAGCTGGGCAAGCAGCCGGTGGCGATCTGCCGCCTCAAGCGCGTCGCCGCCGACTACAAGGACGACATCCGCGACCGCCTGCCGCAGCCGCCGGCCGAAAAGAACGGCAAGCGCATCGCCTGCGTCGGCGCCGGCCCGGCTTCGCTGACGGTGGCGCGCGACCTGGCCCAGCACGGCTACCAGGTCACGGTGTTCGACGCCGAGGCCAAGGCGGGCGGTTTCATCCGCAGCCAGATCCCGAAATTCCGCCTGCCCGAGGAAGTCATCGACGAGGAAACCGGCTACATCCTCGACCTCGGCGTGGAGTTTCGCGGCGGCCAGCGCATCGACAGCCTGAAGCAGCTGATGGCGCAGGGCTACGACGCGGTGTTCGTCGGCTGCGGCGCACCGCGCGGACGCGACCTGGCGCTGCCCGGCCGCCTTGAGGCGAGCCCCAACATCCACATCGGCATCGACTGGCTGGCCTCGGTCTCGTTCGGCCATGTCCAGCGCATCGGCAAGCGCGTCATCGTCCTCGGCGGCGGCAATACCGCGATGGACTGCTGCCGCTCGGCCAAGCGACTCGGCGGCGAGCAGGTCAGCGTCATCGTCCGCTCCGGCTTTGCCGAAATGAAAGCCAGTCCGTGGGAGAAGGAGGACGCGCAGCATGAGGGCATCGCCATCCTCAACTTCATGGCGCCGAAGGCCTTCGTGCTCGAGCAGGGCAAACTGTGCGGCATGATGTTCGAGATGGTCGCCGCGCAGGCCGACGCGGCCGGCCGGCGCACCCTGGTGGCGACCGGCGCGCCGGACCAGTTCGTGCCCTGCGACGACGTGCTGGTGGCCGTCGGCCAGGAAAACAGCTTCCCCTGGATCGAGCGCGACATCGGCATCGGCTTCGACCAGTCCGGCATGCCTGCGGTCGACGAGCTCACCTTCCAGGCCGGCGCGGCGCCCGTGTTCTTCGGCGGCGATGCCGCGTTCGGGCCGAAGAATATCATCACCGCGGTCGCGCACGGCCACGCGGCGGCGGTCTCGATCGACAAGTTCTGCCACGGCGAGGACGTGCGCAAGCGGCCGCCGCCGATGGTCCACCTGATGAGCCAGAAGATGGGCATCCACGAGTGGAGCTTCGACAA
>CXWL01006516.1_pt1 | contig 12420 bp, 13 predicted proteins | sample 590931 | NCBI WGS metagenome assembly CXWL01 (sample SAMEA3498368, study PRJEB10139) | groundwater metagenome | biome: water well; material: biofilm material | place: Germany | collected 2015-04-27
TTAAAAACGTTATTATATCATCATCCACACCTGAAAATGACTCTAGCCGTGCAAAGTTCTCTATCTGTGTTGCCGCTGCGGTGTTAAAAACAGGCTCAAAATGCTCATTTATTAAGCATAAACTGCGCTTTTTCGCCTGTTTTACCTTGCATCGGCTACCTCGAAAACGTTTTTCAACGGCCTGTTAACGATATCGTAATTTACAACCAAACCATCATACCCATTTCCAGCGGATGGGACAGTAACGGATGGCAGGGGTAAATTCGAATGTAATATTCCTGCTTGCCACACAATTCCGGTGTTAATTGTAGTTCAAAAATATGTTCGTCTGAATCCTTGGTGCCTGTATATTCAAACTTGAAATGATTAAAGTTGCTTAATCGGGTTCTTTTATACTGGCGGTGCATCAGTAGTTCTACGATGACATCCTGCGGTTCCAAATTGTTCAGTCTGGCAGCCACCTTAAAATTCAACGCTTCACTAAAATGAGCGCGTTCAGAGGGAGTGTCTATCCGGCGTAGTGTTACGCCACGCCAACTGTTTCTTATTTTGGCTTTCCATGCAGCAATATTTTTTGCGCCAGCAAAATCATTTGCTGCGTATTGCATGCCTTTGTGACTGGCTGAGCGATAGAATTTCGTGACGTATTCATCGACCATGCGGGTAGAGTTATAACGCGGCAGTAGTGACATCATCGAATGTTTNNCCTCCATATCTCTCGGACCGGGTTTGATCGCCCAGCCATTTTTGCCGTCGTAGCCTTCTCCCCACCAGCCATCCAATACACTCAGGTTAATGGCGCCGTTAATGCCTGCTTTCATGCCCGATGTGCCACTGGCTTCGAGCGGATAGATCGGGTTGTTAAGCCAAACATCCACGCCGGCAACTAAACGGCGGGCGAGTCGTAAATCATAGCCTTCAATTAATAAGAGTCGCCCTTCAAATTCTGGAAATTGTGCAATCTGACTGATTCTCCGGATGACATCCTGACCCGGTACATCGGCTGGATGCGCCTTGCCGGCAAAAATCAGCAACACGGGGCGATCCTGATCAAGGATAATTTTCCGCAGCCAGTCGAGGTTTTCGAATAGTAAGGCGGCGCGCTTATACGTGGCGAATCGGCGAGCAAAGCCCAATGTCAGTACGTTTGGATTGATGGGATCAACAAACTTCAGTAGCCGGTCAAGATGGGCTTCAGAACCATGATTCCTGGTGTTTTGATCAGTGATGCGCGAACGGATACCGTGAAACATTTGCGATTTTAATGATTGACGTACACTCCAGAATAAATGATCGGGTATGGCATTAATACCTGACCAATAGTCGATATCGCACATTTTATTGCGCCATTCATGACCGAGATAACGATCAAACAGATCAGACCATTCCTGTGCCAGGAAGGTCGGCACATGGACACCATTCGTAATATACGAGATCGGATTTTCCTCCGGCTCAATCTGTGGCCACAAATCCCGGCAGATATTTGCTGATACGTCGCCGTGTATCTTGCTGACACCATTGTGTGTCCGTGAACCGTGAATCGCCAGTGCCGTCATATTGAATTCAGGGCTATCGGATACATGACCTAGTGACAGGAATTCTTCCCGTGTAATGTTGAGCTTCTGATAAAAGCTGGCAAAATAAGTTTGCATCATCTCTGCACTGAAATGATCATGCCCGGCAGGTACTGCGGTATGCGTTGTGAATACCGTATTGACGGCCACACTTTCCAATGCACTGGCAAAATCAAGTCCTTGCTCCACCAGATTGTGAATGCGTTCGAGAATCATGAAAGCAGCATGACCTTCGTTGATATGCCACACAGTCGGTTTAATGCCGAGTGCTTGGAGTGCACGTACACCGCCGATACCCAGAATAATCTCCTGTTCAATCCGCATGGTGCGATCACCCCCATAAAGATTGTGTGTGATATAGCGGTCTTGTGGAGAATTCTCCGCTAAATCGGTATCGAGCAGATAAAGGGTTACGTGCCCGATTTTTGCCTGCCATATTTTTGCAACGATGGCGCGTTGCGGCAATGCCACTTCGATTTGTACACTCGAACCATCCTCATGCAAGACCGGCGTAACCGGCAGATCCTCAAAATCCGATATGGTGTAGGTAACTTGCTGATTACCCAAACTATCAATCGTTTGAGAAAAGTAGCCTTGGCGGTAAAGCAAGCCGATTGCTACGAATGGCAAGTGTAGATCGCTGGCTGCTTTACAGTGGTCTCCAGCTAGGATGCCCAAGCCGCCGGAGTAAATCGGGAGGCTTTCATGGAAACCAAATTCAAAACAGAAATAGGCAACCTGATCTTTCGGTCCCAAGTGCCCCGTATCATCCTGCGATGAGGAGGATGCATCATGATAGGAATCATAAGTGGACAGGATGCTATTGTAGGTGGCGAGGAAAACCCGGTCTTCCGTTGCTTTCAGCAGTGCCGATTCATCCACGCGTTTAAGAAATGCTTTGGGATTATGTCCTACTGCTTCCCATAAATGTGGATCAAGGCGGGAAAAAAGCGTGCGCGTGGCACGATCCCAGCTATACCAAAGGTTGTTAGCCAATTCTTCCAGACGCTTAAGGCGCGGTGGTATTTTAGGATTGACGGTGATGGTGAAAGCAGTTCTCGAAAACATGATGACTCTCCTTGATGAGATTTATTTTATGTATGGGTGACTAATTCATTGTGTTGAAGAATGGGAATTGAATCCTGAAACCGCCAAATTTTTAACCCTGACTATTGAGTAGATTATGTGCCTCTTGCTTGGCACCGAGCAAGCTGATTTCATAATTGGTGATGACTTGCACGGGAATTTCATGCATCAGTGCAGAAAATCGTCCCTTGTCCCGAAATGCGCGCATAAAGCCACCCGAGCTTAATATATTAATAATCCGAGGAGCAATGCCGCCCGCTATGTAGACACCACCCCGGCATAATCCAGCCAGTGCCAGATTACCCGCGTAGGCACCATAAATCTCAGCAAATAAATCCAATGATTTAATGGCGATCGGGTGTTTGCGGGTTTGTGCCAGTGCGGTTATGGTGGCGCCACTGTCTTCTTCAAGAAAAATCGGCGCCAAATCGGAAGCTATCGCCGCATTCATTTGCAGGAAATTAAAAATACTGGTTAATCCGGATCCGGATAGCAAGCGTTCTACCGATACATGGCCAAATTGATGGTGTAAAGCCTTGAACAAGTGGGTCTGTAATTCATTGGCTGGCGCAAAATCCATATGACCCGCTTCAGTCGACAATGCGAAATAGCGGCCTTCCAGCCAGGGTAGCCAGGCCACGCCCATCCCCGTACCCGCGCCCAGTACGACACGCATCCCTTGTGCGATCACTTGCCCTGTTTGTAATGTTGTCAAATCGTTGGGCGACAGGCTTTCAATCGCTAAGGCTGCTGCTTCAAAATCATTGATGAGCTTGACAGCGGGAATAGCAAATTCATCCGAAATGCCGGTGCTATTTATTTGCCAGGGTAAATTGGTTACTTTTGTTTGCTGTGCAACGATGGGGCCTGCGATTGCAAAGCAAGCAGCAACCGGATGATTCGCTGTTTCGGTCCGATTCAGAAAATCTCTCAGCATGTCAGAGAAAGTTACAAAAGCGGCGCTGTCATAACGATGTGTGAATTGCTGATGGATTTCTCTGTCTTTTATTTCAGCCCATTGCAGAATGGTTTTGGTGCCACCAATATCGCCATAAATAAGCTGTTTGTTCAAAGTCATCAATCCAGAAATTTCTAGGAAGTTTGCTTAAAAACTGGTAAGTACATCAGACCAAAGTAATAGTATACATCGATAGGCATGTTTTCATTGTCTTTGCTACGGTTTGACATACAATTGAACATTCAGTACATTTTTTCAGAAATTGGAAGGAATTGATTTCTCAATCGATAATTTTTTAAAAATGGCTTTATTGAATACATTATGGCTGAACCCTTGATCATCGCTAAAACAAGCAAAACTGAGTTGGTGCTCCTGCCCGCGATGGCGACACGTCATGGCTGCATTACCGGTGCAACCGGTACCGGGAAGACGGTCACCTTGCAGAAATTGGCAGAGTGTTTCTCCAGTATTGGTGTGCCGGTGTTTATGGCGGATGTCAAAGGCGATTTAACGGGTATTTGTAAACCCGGATCACTGTCCGGAAAAATAATAGCACGTGTGGATCTGTTAAAACTGGATCTGCCGGAATGGCAAGGTTTTCCAGTGACTCTGTGGGACGTATTGCAGGAAAACGGTCATCCGTTACGCGCGACGATTTCTGATATGGGGCCGCTGCTGCTGGCGCGCTTGCTGAATCTGAATGAAACACAGGAAGGCGTCCTCGCACTGGTTTTTAAAGTAGCCGATGATCATGGTTTGTTGTTACTCGATTTGAAGGATTTGCGCGCATTATTGCAATTTGTTGGTGACAATGCTGACAAATTCAGAACACAGTACGGCAACGTTTCATCCGCTTCAATCGGTGCAATTCAGCGCAGCTTATTGCAGATAGAAAAGCAGAGCGGAGACAAGTTCTTTGGTGAGCCGATGCTCAATATCGAGGATTTAATGCAGACGATCGATGGCAAAGGTGTCATCAATATTCTTGCCGCTGATAAGCTGTTAAATTCACCGCGGTTATACAGCACGTACTTGCTCTGGATGCTGTCTGAATTGTACGAAAATTTACCGGAGACCGGTGATCGTGAAAAACCTAAACTGGTATTCTTTTTTGATGAAGCGCATTTGTTGTTTAGCATGGCATCTCCCGCTTTGCTGGAGAAGATCGAACAAGTTGTGAGGTTGATTCGTTCCAAAGGTGTGGGGGTTTTTTTCGTCACACAAAACCCGTTTGATATCCCGGAAAAAGTCTTGACTCAACTGGGTAATCGTGTTCAGCATGCATTGCGTGCATTCACGCCGCGTGACCAAAAAGCAGTGAATGCTATCGCTGAAACCATGCGGCCTAATCCGAAACTGAATGTCAAACAAGCCATTCTTGAGCTTTCCGTTGGTGAAGCGCTGATCTCTTTTCTCGATTCTGACGGCTCGCCCACGATGACTGAACGTGCTTTTATACTTCCTCCAGTCAGTCAGATTGGGCCGATTACTTCCGAGGAACGAGGGCAATTGATCCAATCCTCGCTTGTGGCTGGTGTGTACGAACAGGAAATTGACCGGGAGAGTGCTTTCGAATTATTGCAGGCAAGGACTGGTGCTGAAAAACTACTTGACAACTCATCTCAAACCAAAGGTTCTGAAAATTTGCAGAAACCAACAAACGAGGGAATTTTGGGGAATTTAGGCGACTTATTGTTGGGTTCATCCGGGAAACGTGGCGGGCGCCGCGAGGGGGTAATTGACGCTTTTGCAAAGAGCGCAGCTCGCTCGGTGGGCTCGTCTATCGCACGTGAAATTACCCGCGGATTGTTGGGGTCATTACTAGGCCAGAAACGGCGCTAGGAAGCTGTCCGAGAATAGTGACCGTAGCGAGGGGAAGCCATTTTGAGACAGGTTTTCCGATTATTTGAGGCGAATAGTTGTTCTATCTAACGAAAATATTCGGAAAATATGACTAAAATAGCTTTTCTACAGTAGGTCGCTCTATTCTCGAATAACTTCCTAGCCATTCTGTCAACGCAATTCTTTTTTAAATAATCAACACATAACGCTTGATCCAACGGGTAAGCAAATGTTGCATAGTGATCCCAATGTCACCGATAGAGCACTGATTGATAGTAACGCTGATCAGTTGGAAGGTATGTTATATGTTAAATTGAAACAAGGTAATAGATAGAATTTGCAAAGTTGGGTGATAAGAATCGTCGTTGAAGCTACTATTCCAATTAGGGGATCTGATTATGGGGCAATATAAAACACCGGGTGTTTACATTGTTGAAAATAACGCGTTTCCTAACTCAGTAGTGGAAGTTGCTACTGCGGTACCAGCATTTATCGGTTATACAGAAAAAGCCAGCAACAAAGGAAAGTCTCTATTAAACGAAGCGTGGCGTATTTCATCTATGTCTGAATTCAATAGTTTTTTTGGCGGACCACACCCAATACGCAATATGAAATTGCAGAGCTGACAGCTACCAAAGCGGGTGATACTAAAACTGCAGCAGCACCAACAGTGACAGTAGAAGCTGATTTTTCGAGCAATGACAAAGATTATATATTGGGACTTCAAGGGGCGCGCTATTTTTTGTATCACAGCATGATGCTTTTTTTTCAAAATGGAGGAGGAGCTTGTTATGTTATTTCGGTGAGTAACTATGATCAAAAGAAGGTAGAGAAGAAAGATCTCAGTGCCGGTGTCGATATTTTACTAAAAGAGCAAGAACCGACCATGGTGGTTATACCTGATGCCATGTCATTAGCTGAAGCAGATTGTATCGCCTTGCAACAAGCCGCACTCAGTCATTGCGGGCAAGTTATGAAGAATCGCTTTGCAATCCTGGATGTTTATGATGGCTATAAGGAAGCTCAGGATAGTCAGTGTATTGAGAATTTCAGGAATGATCTTGGAACAAACAATCTGGATTTTGCGGCAGCGTATTATCCTTGGCTCAATACTTCTATTGTGCAAACCAGTGATTTGAGTTTTGGTAATGTCTCCAACCTGCCTAAGTTACAGGAAATATTAAAAACTGAATTGGACAATAGTCAGTTAGATGCTAAGAAGAAAACTGAGATCGCTGAGAAGATTGCGGAAATCGGTGTCACACCTAAAACTGACAAAATGTCGACCGATGGAGATCTGCATAAGATTCTGAGTGTTGTCTGTCCGGCATATAATACGATAATCGATAACATCAAGCATAAGCTCAATCTGTTATCCCCAAGTGCTGGCATGGCAGGTGTTTATACAATGGTCGATAATTCGCGAGGCGTGTGGAAAGCTCCGGCCAATGTGAGTCTGAGCGCGGTTGTCTCGCCCTCCGTTGAGATTACGCATGATCAGCAGGAAGATCTGAATGTAACGACAGCAGGAAAATCAATTAATGCGATACGGACTTTTATTGGTGAAGGTACGCTGGTATGGGGTGCGCGTACATTGGATGGCAACAGCTTGGATTGGCGCTATATCAACGTACGCAGAACCATGATCATGCTGGAAGAATCCATTAAGCTGGCAACTAAGGCTTACGTGTTTGAACCCAATGTTTCCAGTACCTGGGTGACTATCAAAAGTATGATTAGTAATTTTCTAACTAGCATTTGGAAGCGGGGCGGCTTGGCCGGTGCATCACCGGATGATGCGTTTGGTGTATTTGTTGGTTTGGGTGAAACCATGACACCGCAGGATATTTTGGATGGCATGTTACGTGTCACTGTGTTGGTTGCACTGAGCCGTCCGGCAGAATTTATTGAGATTACATTCCAGCAACAGATGCAAAAATCTTAACTTGAAAGCTATTGTGTTATCGATGTAACTGGCAGAAGCATTTATTTCTTAATCATAAAAGTAGAGGTAAGTTATGGCAGATGATGGATCAAGTCAATCGACTACTGTTTGGCCCATGCCAAAGTTTTATTTTCAGGTTAAGTGGGACTCTCAAGTGATGTCGTTTCAAGAAGTGAGCGGGTTAGATATTCAGTCAGAAGAAATCAAATATCGTCACGGCGATAGCCCGGAATTTTCGGTGATCAAGATGCCGGGAATGAAGAAAGTCGGAAATATCACCATGAAGAAAGGTATTTTCAAAGGGGATAACAAATTCTGGGACTGGTTTAAACAGATCAAAATGAACACGATTAAACGACTGCCAATAACCATCAGTCTGCTGGATGAAGGCGGTAAGGCGACAATGGTATGGACGCTCACGAATGCTTGGCCGACAAAGATTACAGGTACCGACTTGAAATCGGAAGGTAATGAAGTAGCGATCGAAAGCATAGAAATCGTGCATGAAGGCCTGACTATTGCAAATAGCTGATTGTTATTTTTCTGGTTTTAGAGGCAGGTTAATACCTGATGAGTATTTCACTTTTCGGAGATGTTTATCCACCATCTGCTTTCTATTTTAAGGTGGTGGTCGCACCTCCGTTAGGGTTGGCGACAGATACCTCTTTCCAAGAGGTATCTGGGATTGATACCGAAATGGATGTCGAGTCAGTTGTAGAGGGTAGCGAGAATAGATTTGTCCGGCAATTGCCGAAAGGTATCAAACACTCCAATCTGTCGTTAAAACGCGGCATTGCTCCGCTGACCTCGCCTTTGGTTTTATGGTGTAAAGCGACACTGGAGTCTGGTTTTAGTCTGGCTATCAAACCGCTGCCTGTTTTGGTATTTTTGATGAACGAAGACAAAGTGCCTATCCGAGGCTGGTCTTTTGATTCTGCTTATCCAGTGATGTATGAAGTAAGCAGCTTTGGTTCAACTAAAAACGAAGTAGTCATAGAAAAAATAGTACTCAGTTATACTATCTCAAATCGTATTATTTAGGGTACGCAGGAATACGAAATGTCGATATAAATTAAGCAATTGCTGATCAAATTAAATATCGTTCAGAGGATAGATAACGAAAATCTCGAATTATCTGTAAATAGCGGTGTAAAAATGTATTCCAGGGATTCGGTTGAATCTCTTCGAGGCAATTCCTGCTTACTTGCAGCGAGGTTCATTACTTTGGAAGATGCGAATATCGCAGAATATGTGGTAAATGTTATTTTATAAGTCGTAGTCTACGAAATTAAATTCTTATAACCATGGCAAAGAAAACTGAAATTAACTGGCTAAGCGAGCCAGAAGCACATAATTACCCGGCGGCTTTGTCTTATTTGTGCTTGATTTACGATGAAAAAATAGCTATTCGCTATGTGGATAATTTAAAACAAGCGAAAATTTCAGAGTTTAAAGCCAAGGATATTTTTAGAGCATCCAACTTATCGTTGCTCGGGATAAGCAATACGCAAGTCAAAAAGAATCAACAGAAAATACAATCCGGTAATCAATTGTCACCTATTTTGCTGGTAAGAGATTCGGTAAATGGCAAAGTGATTGTTGCGGATGGCTATCATCGGCTTTGTGCAATCTATACCTACGATGAAGATGCCATCATTCCATGCAAAATTGTATAGCAATTCAAAGGTGTAAGATTTGATTGAAGATATCGATAAGATTGATTCAACAGTAGTAATGGATGAGATTCAGCTTATTCTGGCTGAGAAGCGCACTTTACTTTCCGTGATGCGGACAGGTATAGCCATATTGGCCCTTCCTTTGTCTGTTATGAGTGTGCTGGTAGCGACTTCAAGGCTGTATGATGCGCCCAGTGTTCTGCATTTTTTGATTCCACTGGGGATACTCAATATTGCTTTGGTTGTTTTAGGTGTCTATTTAATTGTTCGTTCCATCATTCGAATTCATTTTTACGACAAGCTGCTTTACAAAATAAAGTTAAAGAAAAGCGATCTTGCTGAGCTGATTGAATAAAATTAACTCAGGAAGTGGATAGTTACGCTGTGATTCTCATTTTTTTGTGGCGATTACTTTGGTGATTTAATCACAAATTCAATGAATTATAATTCCATTCTGAGCGCTAATTTTAATTGATTGTGATCAAACTATCTGGTTGCGACAATTTGTCACATTCCCTTTTCTTTATTTTGCCGGGATAATCCTATCTGGATTGAGCAATTACAGTTTCTGACCAAATTATTATTTTAATTAGATTCTCCTAGCTTTACTTTCTTCCCCCTCCCCATTCCATGCCTCCTTCCCTCAAAAGCGCTTTTACTCAGGCAGGCATCGGAATGGTTTTTTTTTCAATCAGTGAACTGTCAAGTTGGGTATTGGTTGAAATTTCATCAGTTTCTTTTCCTCTTGGTTTTTCCTCGGTTCGTTTACACTCTGTTAGACAGAGCGAAGAATTTGATGTATTTTCGTATCAGATTAGATATTAGTCTAGGTTGCTAAAATATAACGCAGAGGGGGTAATATGAAGCGATCATTATCGATTGAATCAGAGCGGCAACAAACGCGTAATCCTGCTGCCGTAGCAGACACGTCACCTGTCAGCCAAGCTTTTGTCGACAATCGCGAATCGGCAGCGGTTCAGCGGTACTTGATGGCAACTATGGCCAATTCTCCCCAAGCAATAGCGCAACGGCAAATCAATCAGCAGATACACAATAGTCCGCGAATGCTGGCACAACGTAGAATGTTGTCGGGTGAATCCGTGCAACGTGTCGAAGAGGAAGAACCGTTGCAGAAAAAAGTAGCAGAAAATTCCCCAGCACAATTGGAACAACAACCCTCTGCCAAACCCAATATACCGGTTTGCCGGACAACCTCAAATCCGGTATTGAATCGCTTTCCAGCATGTCCATGGACTCCGTCCGGGTTCATTACAACTCATCCCAGCCTGCGCAACTGAATGCTTTAGCTTATGCGCAAGGAACCGATATCCACGTGGCGCCAGGGCAGGAGCAACATTTGCCGCATGAAGCCTGGCATGTGGTGCAGCAAGCACAAGGAAGGGTTCAATCGACCATGCAAATGGCGGAAGGTACGCCAATAAACGACGATCGCAGATTGGAACAGGAAGCGGATGTCATGGGAGCAAAAGCTGCCGGATAGGTTGGACAGAATACACTACCGGATAGCATGGCTTGCCAGCGCACGAAAATCACCTTCCCAGCCTTTTAGCTTGTCATGCGCATGGCGGCGCTGGGTGGCGTTGGTGCTGTTATGCATCTGCGCGATGAAAGCGCAGTTGTACTCGGTCAGTTTCACTTGGTAGGCGCGGTAATCGGCATCCGCAGAGCGCTCGACGCGCTCGACCAATACGCGCAATGCCGCGACGATCTGTTCGGTTTCGACCGGTTCAGCGGCCAGTTGGCGCAGTGTCAGCAGCGTTTCGTGCTGCCGGCGCTGGCGCTCGATCAACCAGGCTTCGGGGTCGAAAGGTGACGCTGCAATGCTGGTAGCGACCAAGCGTCGTTGCACCTCGTCAATACTGCCGTAGAGATTCTCAATGCGTTTGATGGTGCGTTTGGCCGATGCTTCCAGCCGTTCTTCGATATTCGGTTGCAGGTGGTCGCGCCGCAGTTCTTCGTTACCCTTGCTGTAGTGTTTCTCCATGTGTTGCCATTGTGCCTCGCCCAAACCCGGCACCAACGGTGCGCCGAGCTGCAGCATATGGTCGAACACTGGCACCACGGTGTTTCTCAGTTCTTCGGACCAGCCGCAAACCTGTGCCGGTGTCACGGAATCATTGAACTGGTTGCGCAGCCCGGCTAGCAAAGCCGCGTATTCCGGGAGCTGCGTTTTGCGGTGCCAATCAAACCACCGGCGGATTGCCTCCTTGGCGTGCGGCGTCTGTTCGCTGCTAAAGTTGACGTAACCATCGAGCCACCACCAGACCAACTGCGGCCCTTGATCGTAACCGAGGCGCAACATACTGCAACTGCCGAGCAGGAGCAGCAAACAGATCAATACGCCTCTCGCAAGAGACATCCGGAGGGCATTCCACATTGTGACCATCGGTTGAAGACCAAACGATGAAAGCAGGGGCTTACGATAATGCATTTTGGTTCTCACGAGATAGAAATGCCCAATAGTTTTTTACAGCGATAGAAATTTATACCAGTCTAGACTTAATTGTTAGGATTAATTTCGCTATTAGCGATAAGATTACCAATATTACTACCCTTTGAGCATTCGTTTCAGCATTGAAATCCATTTCTCGGCTTTTTTATATCCATGATCCCATGTGCAGCTGGTGCTATGCATTTAGCCAAAGCTGGTCTGCGTTGCAACAGGATTTGCCGCGAGACATGGAAATTGTCTATCTTGTTGGCGGGCTGGCGCCGGATACCACGGAACCAATGCCGCTCGCGACACAAAAAATGGTGCAACAGGCATGGCAACGCATCGAGCAAACGGTCCCCGGAGTTCACTTCAATTGGGACTTCTGGTCACAGAATACGCCGATTCGCTCGACTTATCCGGCTTGCCGTGCTGTATTGGCAGCCAAAAAGCAACGCGCGGAAGCTGAACCGGAAATGATACGTGCCATACAAATCGCTTATTATCAACAAGCGAAGAATCCATCGCTGCCGGAAACCTTGCAAACATGCGCTCGCGAGATTGGATTGAACGAAGAAGTTTTTATCGAAGATCTGAGAAGTCCGGCGATAGAAAGTGAACTACAGCATCAAATGCAACTGGCAAGAAGCATGGATGGCTATTCCTATCCGTCTTTGCGGCTGGTACATAACAATACCAATACCGCATTGCCGGTTGCGATCGATTATTTAGATCATCGAACCATGCTGAATGAGATAAAAACAATCCAATCTGTAGTAGCTCAAACTTGATCTGACAACTTCAGAAATTAATCACCTTTAATCTAGGCTATGTCACCGTTAATTGTTGAATGTCATTCATACCCAACGCGGCAAGCAAAACTGAGC
>CXWL01122273.1_pt1 | contig 12420 bp, 14 predicted proteins | sample 590931 | NCBI WGS metagenome assembly CXWL01 (sample SAMEA3498368, study PRJEB10139) | groundwater metagenome | biome: water well; material: biofilm material | place: Germany | collected 2015-04-27
AGTTCATGGCCGAGCACGGCCTGCAGCTCCGCGCCCTGCAGGCGCTCCATGAGCGGACCCGAGAGCACGATGTGCGCCTCGCCCGGCAGGAAGTAGAGCGTGGCATTCATCGTGCCGTCGCCCGCCTGATAGAGCGCCACGCGCGCCGTGATGCCCAGGCGCTGCACCGCCGCGTTGCAATGCGCGTGCAGCTCGGGGTGGGCATCGGCATCGAGCCGGTACGAATTGCGCAGCAGGTCGGCGCGCACGGCTGCGCCGTGCTCCTCGCGGGCCTCGGCGGAGGCGGCCCAGCGCCAGACGTCGGGCTCGTTCGCCTGCAAGTGGGCGGCCAGGGCCTGCTGGTAGGGGAGCGGGGTCAGGTCTTCGAGGCGAACGGCAGGAGGGAAATCGACCATGTCAGGAGCGCCGGCAATGAGGTGCCGACGATCCTAAACGAGGGAGGTGAATCAGCGCGCCATCAATGCGCCATCAGTGCGCCATGGAGGCCACTGGCAAGTCGGGCAGCACGTTCAGGATGCGCAGCGTCTGCTGCACCACCTGGCTGAACACCGGCGCCGCGACGAGACCGCCGAAGTACTTGCCCGCGCCGGGCTCGTCGATCATCACCGCGACGATGATGCGGGGCTTGTCGATCGGCGACATGCCGGTNNGAGAACACCTGCACGCCGGGCGGCTCGGTGTTCGTGCTTTTCAAGAGCCCCACCGGGATGACCTCGCCGTCGTGCGCGAAGGCCGTGTAGGCATGCGCGATCTGGAACAGCGATGCCGAGAGTCCGTAGCCGTACGACATGGTGGCCTGCTCGATCGGCCGCCACGACTTCCAGGGCCGCAGGCGCCCGGTCACCGCACCGGGGAAGGGCGTCTGCGGCTTCTGGCCGAGACCCAGCGCGGTGAACGAGTCCCACATTTCCTGCGCCGTCATGCGCTGCGAGATCTTGGTGGCGCCCACGTTGCTCGATTTCTGGATCACGCCCTGCACCGTGAGCACGCCGAAGTTCTCGTCGTCGTGGATCGTCGCGCCCGTGACGGTGATGCGGCCGGGGTTGGTGTCGATGATGGTCTGCGGCGTGACGCGGCCCAGTTGCAGCGCGGTGGCGATGGTGATCGGCTTCATCGTCGAGCCCGGCTCGAACACATCGGTCATCGCACGGTTGCGCAACTGCTCGCCGGTGAGGTTGCGGCGGTCGTTCGGGTCGTAGCTCGGGTAGTTGGCCATGGCGAGCAGTTCGCCCGTCTGGGTATCGACCACCACCACGCTGCCCGCCCGGGCCTTGTTGGCGACCACTGCATCGCGGATCTTCTCGTAGGCCACGAACTGCACGCGGTCGTCGATGCTCAGCTGGATGTCGTGGCCGTCGGTCGGCGGCACCTGGTCTTCGGTGTCCTCGACGATGTGGCCCAGGCGGTCCTTGATGACGTGGCGCGAGCCCGCCTTGCCGGCCAGCTCGCTGTTGAAGGCGAGCTCGACGCCTTCCTGCCCCGTGTCCTCGACGTTGGTGAAGCCCGCCAGGTGCGCGGCCGCCTCGCCTTCGGGGTACTGGCGCCGGTAGTCGCGGCGCAGGTAGATGCCCTTGATGCCGAGTTCGGCGACCTGCTTGCCGACGGCGGTGTCGACCTGGCGCTTGATCCAGACGAAGCTCTTGTCCTCGTCCTCCAGCTTCTTGTCGAACTCCTTCTGCGGCATGCCGAGGAGTTTTGCCGCCTGCTTCAACTTGGCCTGCACGGCCGGATCGTCGCGCTCGATGTCCTCGGGAATGGCCCAGACGCTGGGCGCCGGAATGTCGGAGGCGAGGATGAGACCGTTGCGGTCGAGGATGCGCCCGCGGTTCGCGGGCAGCTCCAGCGTGCGCTGGTAGCGCACCTCGCCCTGGTGCTGGAAGAAGTCGTGGTTGAAGACCTGCACGTACGCGGCCCGGCCGGCCAGCAGCACGAAACCGAAGGCGATGCTGGCCACGATGAACTTGCTGCGCCAGACGGGGGTGGGACTTGCGAGGAGCGGACTGCTGCCGTAGCGGATTCGGCCATTGGGATTCATGAGCCCCGATTATCGAGTTCCGGGTGACGTGTCCGTCACCCGGAAGGCCCTCGTTTTCTTAGCTGCGCGTTAGATGCGCCCTGGCCGGGATCTACTTGGGACGCAGCGTCACGATGAGTGACGGAAAAATGCGCCCGTCGATGTCGCGCGGCACTTTTTCGGTCTTGTGCAGGCCGCGTTCGGCGGCTTCATCCCAGGCCGGCAGACCGCTCGACTTGGTGAGCTTCACGCCGACGATGGTGCCGTCGGGTGCGAGGTTCACTGCGAACTCGGCGGCGGGGTTGCCGTCCACGGTGCTGTTGTCGAAGGTGATGTTGGGCCTGACCGCCGCAGCGATGCGCCCGGCATAGCCGCTGGAGGGTCCCGAGGAGCGCAGCGCATTGCCCTTGGCGTCGTCGGCACCGCTCGCGCCCGCAAGACCCTGCATGCGCTTGAGCGTAGCGGCGCGGTCGGCTGCGGCCTGCTTCGCGGCGGCCTCGGCCTTCTTGGCTTCGGCCTGCTTGGCGTCGGCTTCCTGCTGCTTCTTCTGGTCGGCGAGCTTCTGTTGCTGTTCCTTCTTGCGCTGGGCGTCGTCTTCGGCGCGCTGCTTGGCTTCGAGCTCTTTCTTCTTCTGCTGCTGTTGCTGCTGCTCGAGCTCGCGCTCCTTCTGTTCCTTTTGCTCCTTGAGCTTCTTCTCGCGCTCCAGGGCAATGTCGGGGGCCTTCGGCGCGGGTGCGGGCTCGGGCGCCTTGGCTGCCGGAGGCGGCGGCGGTGTGGGAGCGGGCGGAGGCGGGGCGGGCGCGGGCGTCGGCGCCTCCGGTGCGGACAGGCGCGGGGCAGCCTGCTGCACCGTCGACGACCACAGCTCGGCATCGACGGCGCCTTCGTCGGCGTCGCTGCGCCAGCGCACGCCCCACGTCAGCGCCGCGATCAGCAGCGCATGCGCGATGAGGGCCAGCACGACGGCGCGCGGCGTGCCGCGCTGCGGCGGCGGCGCGAACTCGGGGCGATCCAAAGCGAGCGACATGCCTTATTTGCCGCCCGTGGTCGTGACCGACAGGCCCACGCGCTCGATGCCGCTGCGCTTGAGCTGGTTCATCGCCTTCACGACGGTTTCGTACTTCACCGACTTGTCGGCGCTGATGACCACCGGGCGCTGGGCGTCGCCGCCCTGCGCCTGCTTGGCGGCAGCGCCGATCTGGGTCATGGGGATGGACGTGCTGCCCGTGTTGCCGGTGGACGGGTCCTTCTTGATCTGCACTTCGTCATCGCTCTTGATGACGATCTCGATGGGCTTGTCGGGCTGCTTGTTGGCGCGGTCGACCGAGGGCAGGTTGATCACGCTCGGCGTGATGAGCGGCGCTGTGACCATGAAGATGATCAGCAGCACCAGCATCACGTCGATGAACGGGACCATGTTGATCTCGTTGATCGTCCGGCGGCCACGGCCCCGGGATGAAACGGCGGGCATGCGCTCGGACTCCGCTCAGCGGTTGGCCGGAGCCACCGTGGTTGCCGCGGCGGCCGCGCCCGGGTTGGCCGAGAGGTTGCGCTGCAGGATGTTGGAGAACTCCTCGATGTAGGTTTCGAGGGCGATGGCGATCTTGTCGATCTCGCGGGCGAAGCGGTTGTAGCCGACCACCGCGGGAATCGCGGCGAACAGGCCGATGGCCGTGGCCACCAGCGCTTCGGCAATGCCGGGCGCCACGGTGGCGAGCGTCACCTGCGTGAGCGCGGCCAGGCCCGTGAAGGCATGCATGATCCCCCAGACCGTGCCGAAGAGACCCACATACGGCGACACCGAACCGACGGTGGCCAGGAACGAAAGGTTCTGCTCGGCCGCATCGAGCTCGCGCTGGAAGCTCGCGCGCATGGCGCGGCGGGCGCCGTCCAGCAGTGTGGCGGGGTCGCTCACATGGCGTTCGCGCAGCTTTTGGTATTCGCGCATGCCCGAGGCGAAGATGCGCTCCATCGGGCCCGCGAACTTGGCGTTCTGGGCGGCCGAGGCGAACAGCTCGTTGAGGCTGGTGCCCGACCAGAACTCGCGCTCGAAATCGTCGTTCAGCGCGCGCATGCGCCGCAGCGCGAAGTACTTGCGGATGATCGCGGCCCAGCTGGCAATCGAGACGATCACGAGCAGCAGCACGACCATTTGCACCACGAAGCTGGCGTGGAGCAGGAGGTTGATGATGGATAGATCTTGGTTCATGGCTTGAAAGGTTGAGTCATGGAGCCGCCGCAGCGCTCGAGGGTTCCCGAAACCCGGGAAGGGATGCGTGCGGGACGCAAAGTGGCGGCATTCACCCACCCGATACGGATCGTGCCTTCGCACAGCAAGACCGGTGCCGCGGCGCCGATTCGCTCTTGCTCTGTTTTTGATAGCACTTGCTGTCCGATTATCAATGAGGCAGTGCCCAATTGTTGAAGATCGGCTGTGACCAGCAGTTCGTCGTCGAGCCGGGAGGGCCGATGGTATTTGAGCTGCGTTTCGCTCACCACGAACTGGCCGCCGGTTTCTTCCTTGAGCTTGCGCTGCTCGACGCCCAGGGAGCGCAGCCACTCGGTGCGCCCGCGCTCCATGAACTTCAGGTAGTTGGCATAGAACACGATGCCGCCGGCGTCGGTGTCTTCCCAGTAGACGCGGATCGGGAACGCGTAGCTCATCAGCATGCCTCCGTGCGTTGCACTGCGGCGCGAGCTTGCTTGGGGCGGCCCGGCGCTGCGCTCATGCAGTCCGGTTCTCGGCCATGGCGCGCAGGCGTTCGACGGATTCCTTCAGGTGTTCCATCGAACTCGCGGTGGAGAAGCGCACGAACTTCGCTGTCTCTGCCGTCCCGAAATCGCGGCCGGGCGTGACGGCGACGTGGGCGCGCTTCATGGTCTCGAAGGCGAAGTCCCAACTGCCCGAGATGCCGAGCTTTTCGGCAAAGCTCGTGCAATCGGCCCACGCGTAGAAGGCGCCATCGGGCACCACGGGCACGTTCAGGCCCAGCGCGTTCAGTTGCGGAATGAACCAGTCGCGGCGCGCCTTGAACTCGGCGCGGCGGCGTTCGTATTCGGCGATGCTCGCGTCCTCGAAGCAGGCGAGCGCCGCGTACTGCGACACCGTGCTCGCGCAGATGAAGAGGTTCTGCGCGAGCCGCTCGACCACCGGCACCAGCACCTCGGGCACCACCAGCCAGCCGAGGCGCCAGCCAGTCATGTTGAAGTACTTGCTGAAGCTGTTGATGCTGATGACGTTGTCGTCGATGGCCAGTGCGGTCTGCCCGAAGGTGTCGTCGTAGGACAGGCCCAGGTAGATCTCGTCGATCAGCGTGATGCCGCCGCGGTCAGAGACGACCTTGTGGATGCGGCGCAGCTCGTCGGGCGCGATCGAGGTGCCGGTCGGGTTCGACGGCGAGGCGAGCAGCACGCCGCGCGTCTTGTCGGTCCAGGCGGCCTCGACCTTGGCGGCGGTGAGCTGGAAGCGCTCTTCGGCGGTCGTCGGGATGAGCACCGCCTTGCCGTCCGCCGCACTCACGAAGTGGCGGTTGCAGGGGTAGCTCGGGTCGGGCAGCAGGATCTCGTCGCCCGATTCGATCAGCGCGAGGCATGCGAGCTGCAATGCGGCCGAGGCACCGGCCGTCACCACGATGCGGCGGGCGGGCACGTCGACGTTGAATCGCTGTCGGTACCAGCCACTGATGCGTTCGCGCAGGTGGTCGAGGCCAGTCGCCTGCGTGTACTGCGTGGCGCCGGCGCGCACAGCGCGAAGGGCCGCTTCCTGCACCAGCGGCGGTGCGGTGAAATCGGGCTCGCCGATGTTCAGGAAGATCATCGGCCGGTCGGTGTGGGCCACCTCGCGTGCGAGCGCCCCCGCGGCCTTCGCCACCTCCATCACATAGAAGGGCTCGATGCGCTCCGCGCGCGTCGAGATCCTCATGCCTTGGCCTTGCCGGATGCGCGATCGGCCTCCACTTCGAGCGGACGCAGCTGCGGCGCCAGGCCATTGAGCACCGCATTCACGTACTTGTGGCCATCTGTGCCGCCGAATTCCTTGGCGAGTTCGATGCACTCATTGAGCACCACGCGCCACGGCACGTCGGGGCAGTTCTGGAACTCGTACACGCCAATCCACATCACGGCGTGCTCGATGGGCGAGATTTCCTCGAACTTGCGGTCGAGCAGCGGACGGATCAACGCGTCGAGTTGCTCGGCGTTGTCGATCGAGCCGTGCAGCAGCGCGTCGTAGTGCGCGGCGTCGGCCTTGTGGAAGCCCGCGAGGTCGCGCGTGAAGTGGTCGATGTCGGTCGGGTCGTTGCGGCCCACCAGGTGCTGGTAGAGCGCCTGCAGCGCGAATTCGCGCGCGCGGCTGCGGTTGGACTTGGCCGAAGCCTTGCGCGCGCCGGTGCTGGTGAGGCCCGTGCGCGACTGGCGGGGCTTGGCGCCGCCTGCCTTGGTGGTGTCTTCGGTCATGAAAGGGTGGCCAGCAGTTGCGCCATCTCGACGGCGACCTGGGCTGCATCGCGGCCCTTGTCGGTCTGCCGTGCAACGGCCTGCGCTAGGTTTTCGGTGGTGAGGATCGCGTTGGCGATGGGAAGGCGGTAGTCGAGCGCGATGCGGCTCACGCTCGCACCCGATTCGTTGGCCACCAGTTCGAAGTGGTAGGTCTCGCCGCGGATGATGCAGCCCAGCGCGACGAGCGCGTGGTAGCCGCCGCGCTCGGCCAGCGCCTGCAGCGCCACNNGCAGCCAGCGCGTCGGTGATGTCGGCGTTGAAGCGCGCCTGCACGATGCCGATGCGGAGGCCCTTGCCGTTGAGCGTGGTCTCGCCCTTGTTTGAACCTTGCATGGTCGTTCAGTCTTTCGTGAGGTAGCCGGCGATTTCCAGGCCGTAGCCCGCTGCCATGCTCGGCATGCGACGCGGCGTGCCCAGCAGGTTCATCTTGTGCACGCCGCATTCGCGCAGGATCTGCGCGCCGATGCCGTAGCTGCGCAGATCCATGCGACCGCGCTCGGGGGCTTGCGCGGGACGCGCGGTGCCGTCGAATTGTGCGAGCAGCTCGCCGGCGGTTTCACCGCAATTCAGCAGCACGGCCACGCCCTTGCCTTCGGTCGCGATGTGCGAGAGGCTGGCGTCCAGGCTCCACGAATGCAGCGAGCGGTTGATTTCGAGCGCGTCTAGCACCGAAAGCGGCTCGTGCACGCGCACCGACACCGTGTCTTCGGGCGCCCACTTGCCGCGCACGAGCGCCAGATGCACGCCGCGGCTGGGCTTGTCGATGAAGGCGTGGGCGGTGAAATTGCCCCAGGCGGTTTGAATTTCGCGGCAGCCAACCTTCTCGACCAGCGATTCGACCCGGCTCCGGTGCTCGATGAGCGCGGCGATGGTGCCGATCTTGAGGCCGTGCTCGGCCGCGAAGACCTGCAGGTCGGGCAGGCGGGCCATGGTGCCGTCTTCGTTCATCACCTCGCAGATCACCGAGGCGGGCGAGCAGCCGGCCATGGCGGCGAGGTCGCAACCGGCTTCGGTATGGCCGGCGCGCATCAGCACGCCGCCGTCCACCGCCTGCAGCGGGAAGATGTGGCCCGGCTGCACCAGGTCGGCGGCCACGGCATTCGGCGCCACCGCAGCCTGCACGGTGCGGGCGCGGTCGGCGGCCGAGATGCCGGTGGTCACGCCTTCGGCCGCTTCGATGGAAACCGTGAAGGCCGTCGAATGCTTCGCGCCGTTGCGCTGGACCATCGGCGGCAACTGCAGCCGCTCGCACATTTCGCGCGACAGCGTGAGGCAGATCAGGCCGCGTGCATGGCGGGCCATGAAGTTGATGGATTCGGGCGTGATGTGATCGGCCGCGATGACGATGTCGCCTTCGTTCTCGCGGTCTTCCTCGTCGACCAGGATCACCATGCGGCCCGCGGCCAGCTCGGCGACGATCTCCTCGACCGAGGAAATGGGGGCTGGCGCGCGCGCGGCGCTCGGGGCGGCGCCGATGGGCGTGACGGAGGCGTTCATTCGGCGGTGTCCTTGGAATACGTGGAAGCTTGGGGAACCAGGACGCCCGCCTGGAGCATGCGCTCCACGTAGCGCGCCACGGTATCGATTTCTAGATTGACCTTCGAGCCGGCCTTGAGGCCGCCGAGGGAGGTGTTGTCCACCGTGTGCGGGATCAGGTTGATGCTGACCTCGGCGCCGCCTTCGATGTCTTTGACGCTGTTGACGGTGAGGCTCACGCCGTTGATGGTGATCGAGCCCTTGTAGGCAAGAAAGCGGGCGAGGGCGGGCGGTGCGACCACGCGCAACTCCCAGCTTTCGCCGACCGGCTCGAAGAAGCTCACCGTGCCGATGCCGTCCACATGGCCCGAGACGATGTGCCCGCCGAGGCGGTCGCTCGCGCGCAGGGCTTTTTCGAGGTTGATGCGGCTGCCTTCGTCGGTGAGGCCGGCGGTCTTGTCGAGGGATTCGGCGGAGATGTCGATGGTGAACAGCTGCTGCTCGGGAACGAGCGTGGTGACGGTCATGCAGGCGCCGTTCAGCGCGATGCTGTCGCCCAGCCCGACGTCGTCGAGATAGCCGTCAGGCACCGCAATGCTGAGTCTTTTGCCGTAGGAGGAGGAGGTGCCGAGGTCGTGGATGGCGGCGATGCGCCCCACGCCGGTGATGATTCCGGTGAACATTCGCACATTTTCGCAGAGAACGAAGGCCGTTCGGGCTGAACGCTAGAACCTGTCCCGTCCCGTCACCCGCGCCACGATGCGAAGGTCGGGCCCGAGCATGTCCACGGACTTGAATTCCAGGGGGAGAACGCCCGCCAGCGAGGTAAGCGGACCGTCTGCATGGAGGTTGCTCGCAATGTCGAGGCCGGTGCCGATCAGCTTTGGGGCGAGGTAAACGAGCAGTTCATCGACGCAGCCCTCCCGGATCAGCGAGCCATTGAGCTTGTGCCCCGACTCGACATGCAGCTCGTTGACGCCGCGCGCTGCCAGGTCTTTCAACATCGCCTCCAGATCGACCTTTCCGTCGGCATTGGCAAGGCAAGTGACCGTGGCGCCGCGGGCTTCGAGCGCGGCGGCCTTGGCTTCGTCCCGCGCGGCCGCATAGATCCACACGGGACGGCCTGCTATGAATATGTGAGCGTCTGGCTGCGTCTGGAGCCGGCTGTCGACCACGACCAGATGCGGCTGGCGTGGCGTCTCGACCAATCGAACGTCCAGGCGCGGGTTGTCTTCGAGCACCGTACCGACGCCGGTCAGCACAGCGCTCGCGCGGGCGCGCCAGGCGTGGCCGTCCGTACGCGCGGGCTCGGAGGTGATCCATTGGCTCACGCCGTTCTCCAGACCCGTCCTGCCGTCCAGCGAGGCGGCCACCTTGAGCCGCACCCAAGGCGTCTTGCGCACCATGCGGCTGAAGAAACCGATATTGAGCTCGCGCGATTCGTCGGCGCCGGGGCCGACCTCGACCTCGACGCCCGCCGCACGCAGCCGCTCGAAGCCCTGGCCCGCGACCAGTGGGTTCGGATCGGCCAACGACGCCACGACCCGCCCGATGCCCGCCGCGATCAGCGCATCGCAGCAAGGCCCGGTGCGGCCTTGGTGCGAACAGGGCTCCAGCGTGACGTAGGCCGTCGCGCCTTCGACCGAGTGACCTTTCGCCACCGCATCGCGCAACGCCATCACCTCGGCATGCGGACCGCCGGCCTTCTGCGTATGCCCCTGGCCCAGCACGCGCCCATCGGCGTCGCACAGCACGCAGCCCACGCGTGGGTTCGGATCGGTCAGCAGCAAGGCGTCGGACGCCAGGCGCAAGGCTGTCGCGATGTGCTGCGCGTCTTGTTCGTGTGAAGGCATGGGAGTGGAAGAGGCAGGACGAGGGCGGGACGGGGAAAAATTTAACACCGGTGCTGTTCGATCATACGAGCGGCATACCGATGCGGATGAACGGTGCGCGCCCTGTCGCAAGCGGCCCCTACGCTCGAAGCTCGATGGTGGGAATAAAGAAGCAACACAAGTTGCAGCAGATCAGGGAGGACATCGAACATGGCTTCAACGAAGCATCGGGCCGCGGGCTTTTCGCTCGTGGAGGTATTGGTATCCATCGTCGTGCTGAGCATGGGACTGCTCGGCACGATCGGCATGCTGCTGGCGTCGGTGCGCACCAGCAACGAGTCGGCAACCTTCACGGCAGCGCTCAATCTGGCGCGCGATCTGTCGGAGAAGGCGCGGATGAACAAGGGCGTCGCTGCGCGCAACGACGCGGGCAANNGGAGGCGGCGCGGTTTGCAGCACGGCGGACCTCGCGGCATGGGACATGAGCGAGTGGAAGCGCCGGATCGCCAAGGCGCTGCCCGATGCGCGCGCCAGCGTGTGCTTCGACGAGGCGCCCTGGAACGCGGCAGCCGACGAGTACACCTGGACTTGCAGCAAGACGGGCCGCACCGTGGTCGTGAAGCTCGGCTGGACGCCTCGCGCCGGCCTCGGTGCGAAGGCGGATTCATCGTCGGCGCCGCGGCTGGTGATGCAACTGGTCGCAGGGCAGGTACGCGATGGCCAGGCGGGTTCCTGAGTTCGTCGGCCGCGTGCGCGAACGGGGCGTGACGCTGGTCGAACTCTTGGTCGCCACGGCTGTTGCGCTGGTCGTCGTGCTCGCGGCCACGGCCGCCTTTGTCGCCAGCCAGCGCTTGTTCACGGCCGATGCCGATGCGCAGGCAGTGGAGGAGTCGCTGAGGTTNNGCGCCCGACGCCCGAGGACCGCAAGACTCCGAAGGCGCAGCCGGCAGCACCAGCACCACGGCATCCTCGAACGACCCCGCCGACCTCGACATCGTGGGCGCGAGCGACACCCGCGTCAGCGGCGTCGGTGATGGCCACGGCGCGCACGACACGCGCGGGATCAACGCAAGCGATTCGCTGCGGGTCCGCTTCTTCGGCCGCAGCCGTGCCGATGGCGACGGCACCGAGCCCGACGGCACCATGATCGACTGCATGGGTTTCGCCCAGCCCGGTCCGGCGGCTGACATACCCGTGTCCGCAGACCGCGCCTGGAGTTTTTTCTATGTCGCCGAAGCCGCCGACAAGGAGCCCGAGCTCTACTGCAAGTACCGCAGCGGCAAGGGCGGGGCGTTCAGTGCGCAACCCCTGGCGCGTGGCATCGAGGTGTTCAAGGTCGTTTATGGCCATGACGCTGATGGCAACGGCGTTCCCGAGCAGTGGCTGAACGCCGCGCAGCTCGAAGCCATGGCCGCCTCCGGAGACAAGGTCCCCGACGAATGGCGCAAGGTCGTCGGCCTCCGCATCGGCATGGTGGCGCGCAGCGCGCACGGCCGGGGCGAGCGCCAGGAGGGGGAGGAGGTGCTGTATCCGCTGGGCACCGATTTCTCCGAGCTGAGTTTCAGGCCCGCGGCCGATGGCCGGCTGCGGCGCGTGGCGACCTTCACGGTGATGCTGCGCAATGCGTTGAGGGCGCCGGCGTCGTGAGCCCGCGCCGTCCTTCGCCGCCGCATCGGGGCTTTTCGTTGATCGTCGTGCTGCTGCTTCTCGTCGTGGCCACCGTGCTGGGCGTCGGTGCGGCGCAGGTCTCGCTGGTCAACGAGCGCAGCGCTCGCAACGACCGCGATGCAGAGGTGGCATTCCAGGCGGCCGAGGCTGCCCTTGTCGATGCCGAAACCGATGTGCTCGGGCCCAACGAGAACGCACGGCAGCGCCTCTGCCTTTTCAATCGCCAGGATGCGACGGCCTTCGTCGCAGGGTGTGGTGGCGACGGCGAGCAGCAGGGGCTGTGCGCGCCCGCTGAGCCGGGCGCCGATCCGGCGTGGGTGCGCGTCGATCTTTCGGCCGGGGGCGGCAAGTCGGTCGCCTACGGCACCTTCACGGGCCAGACCTATTTCAGCGGCGACGCCGCCACCGGCAGCCACGCCGGTGCGCTACCGGCCCGCGCGCCGCGCTACATCGTGGAAGCCGTTCGCAGCCGCGGCGGCTGGCAGGCCAACGTGCTGCAGAGCGCGAGTGCCCAGGACGCCAGATACATCTTTCGCGTCACGGCCATCGGCTACGGCATGCGAGAAGAAACACAGGTCGTGCTGCAGACCACCCTGTACAAACCGGCGGCCAGCCTTGGCTGCCCTTCCTGAGGACGGGACCTTCATGCGCTTTCTTCGAATTTGCGCGAGGGTGGCCTTCGCCGCCACGTGCGCCCATGCCGCGACGACGTCCAACGCAGCCGACGTAGAGCTTCCGAGCGAATCGATGTTTTCGCTGGCATCGCGCGCCGACCCGGGACTGGTGATCGATCTCTCGCTGAAGCGCGCGAACGCCGGCGCCGCGTACCGCGACAGCTTCGATGCAAAGAAAACCTATGGCGGTTACTGGGACGCGATGGGCTGCTACCGCTATGCGTCGGGCGACGGTTACTTCAAGCGCTCGTCCGTGGCA
>CXWL01133767.1_pt1 | contig 12420 bp, 9 predicted proteins | sample 590931 | NCBI WGS metagenome assembly CXWL01 (sample SAMEA3498368, study PRJEB10139) | groundwater metagenome | biome: water well; material: biofilm material | place: Germany | collected 2015-04-27
TTTTCAACAATATGATAAGTCTCGTAGAAATATAGTTGAAATGATTCAATACGCGGCTTTAGTGTCGCTAGATTGGTTCGAAAACATGAACCGTCACAACCAACATCCTTTTTATCAATTTGCTTTCGGATGTATGACACGCGCGAAAAAAGTAACTTTCGAAAACTTACGCTTGCGCGATAAATCATTTACAGATAAAGTTCTTAAAGAATTTAATGATAATAAAAATGTCAATGACAAAAATCAATCGGCAGCTTTTTCAACTTTCAAACTAAGAAATTTAGAATTACAAAACAGAATTGTGATGTCGCCAATGGGACAATATTCTGCAGAAAATGGTTTAGTAAACGATTGGCATTTCCAACATTACACTTCAAGAGCAATCGGTGGTTTAGGGTTAATTTTAACCGAAATGACTGCCGTTTCAGAAACAGGTAGAATCACAGAAGGTTGCGCCGGAATTTATAACGAAAATCAAATTACAGAATGGAAACGAATAAATGATTTCATTCACCAACATACGCAAACTAAAATCGGAATTCAATTAGGACATTCTGGTCGAAAAGGTGCGACGAAAAAACCTTGGGAAGAATCTTTTAACGGAACAAGTTGGGAATTACTTTCCGCTTCTGAAATTCCATTTAATGAGAATTCAAAAACGCCTAAAGCAATGACTTTAGCAGATATGGATTTGATAACTTCTCAATTCGTACAAGCAACTAAAAATGCGAATGCTGCTAATTTTGATATGATTGAATTACAAGCGCATCACGGATTTTTACTAGCTTCTTTCTTGTCACCATTAACGAATACTAGAACGGATGAATTCGGCGGAAGTATCGAAAATAGATTAAAATTTCCTTTACGAGTTTTTACTGAAATGCGAAATACGTTTCCAAAAGAAAAACCAATGTCGGTTCGAATTTCAGCAACAGATTGGGCTCAAAACGGAGTTTCAGAACAAGATGTTATCGCAATTGCAACGGCGTTCAAAAATGCTGGAGCAGATATTATAAATGTGTCGACAGGAAATACGGTTGCGGGTCAAAAACCTCAAACGGGAAGAATGTGGCAAACACCATTTTCAGATATGGTGAAAAATACGGTTCATATTCCAACCATCACAACAGGTTATATTCAAGATATTGATCAAATTAATACGATAATTCTAAACGGTCGTGCCGATTTAGTCGCTTTAGGAAGACCATTATTATTAGATGCGAATTTTGTACGAAACGCTCAAGCTTACGAACAATTCCAATCAACGGATATTCCAAATCCATACAAAATGGGAATCTCACATTTGTATCCGCTTAAAGCTTCGGAAAGAAAACAATCGGAAGGAATGAGAATCGCCTTGAAACCTAAAAGTAATAAGAAGTAAATGAAAATAATATCCTTCATACTGCTTTTTGTTTTCAGTTTTAGTTTTTCACAAACTGAAGAAATCATCCGTAGCGGAAATTCCAATTTGCATTACAAAACATTTGGTGCTGGAAAACCTATTCTTATTATCAATGGCGGACCAGGGATGAATTGCGAAGGATTTAGTTATTTGGCAAAAGAATTGACAAAAAACAATTTTCAAACTATTATTTATGACCAAAGAGGAACAGGAAAATCTGATCTAGAAAAAGTAAATAGTGAAACCGTTACGATGGATTTGATGGTTGAAGATATGGAGAACTTGAGAAAGCATCTTAAGATTGAAAAATGGACAATTCTCGGACATTCTTTTGGTGGAATTATGGCTTCTTATTACGCAACAAAACATCCAGAAACGATTGAAAAATTAATTTTTTCTTCTTCTGGCGGAGTCAATATGAAGTTCACTTCTTATGTTCAAGAAAGACTAAATAATAATTTAACGAAAGTGCAAAGAGATAGTTTGTCTTATTATCAAAGAAAACTAGATAGTGGTGATGCCTCAAAAGAAACCTTACAATTAAGAGCAAAATATTTAGCAAATGCTTATGTGTTTGATAAATCAAAAGCGCCAATCATTGCAGAACGATTAACACAAACTAAATTTGAAATCAATGCATTAGTTTTTGAAAGTTTACGTAAAATCAAGTTTGATTGTACCAACTCGTTTAAAAATTTCAAGCAACCTGTCTTGGTTTTACAAGGCAAAAACGATATCATTACAACGGAAACCGCTATTGAAATTTCAACTGCATTTCCAAATTCTAAATTAATTTTGATGGACAATTGCGGACATTATGGTTGGTTAGATGCTAATGAAATCTATTTTAATTCGATTAACAATTTTTTAAAATCCGAATGAAACATTACGAAGATAATTTCGCACATATAAGTTTACCTAATCTGGACTTACAACCAGAATATAAATTCCTGGATTTACCACAATTCAATCGACCAGATTCCGAAGCTTCGGGACTCAATTGTGTGGAAAAATTACTGGATAATCATGTAAAAGAAGGACGTGGAAATAACGTTTGCATCAGAACTTTTGAAGAAACGTGGACGTATCAAGATTTGTATGAAAAAGCCAATCAAATTGCTCATGTTTTAGTGAACGATTTAGGTTTGAAATCAGGAAACCGAGTATTGATTCGTTCGGCAAATAATCCAATGATGGTCGCTTGTTGGTTCGCTGTTTTAAAAGTAGGCGGAATTGTAGTCGCAACTATGCCTTTATTGCGTTCGAAAGAATTAACAACCGTAATTGATTGCGCCGAAATTTCTCATGCTTTTTGCGATAGCGATTTAGCCGAAGAAATGAATTTAGTGAAATCTGATTTTCTAAAAAAAGTGAGTTTCTACAGAAATTCCGATTTAGAAAAGTTAATGGAATCAAAACCAAAAACGTTCCAAAATTACCATTCTAAAGCAGATTCAATTGCTTTAATTGGTTTCACTTCTGGAACTACTGGTCTACCAAAAATGACCGCACATTATCATAAAGATATTTTAAATATTTGTGAAGCTTTTCCACAATATGCTTTACAACCCACTTCAGCTGATGTTTTTATCGGAAGTCCACCACTTGGGTTTACTTTCGGCTTAGGCGGATTGGTTTTGTTTCCAATGTATTTTGGCGCTTCGACTTTCTTAATCGAAAAACCAAGTCCCGATTTACTATTAAAAGCGATTCAAGATTATAAAGTCACGATTTGTTTTACAGCTCCAACCGCTTGGCGAATTATCACCACCAAAGTGACTGATTTTGATGTTTCAAGTCTAAGAAAATGTGTTTCGGCTGGTGAAACTTTACCATTAAAAGTTTGGCAAGATTGGTATGATGCAACGGGTTTAAAAATCATTGACGGAATTGGAGCCACAGAAATGTTACATATTTTCATTTCATCCAATGAAGAAAACATGAAACCTGGTGCAACTGGTTTAGCGATTACAGGTTATGAAGCGAAAATTATCGATGCGAATGGAAACGAATTACCAAAAAATGAACCAGGAAGATTAGCTGTTCGCGGTATTACAGGTTGTAAATATTTAAATCGAGAAGAAAAACAAAGAGAATACGTTGAAAAAGGTTGGAATATTACGGGAGATATTTTCCGTCAAGATGAAGATGGTTATTTCTTTTTTGTAGCTCGTGGCGATGATATGATTATTTCTTCAGGTTATAATATTGCGGCAATTGAAGTAGAATCCGTACTTTTAACTCATGAAGACATTTTAGAATGCGCTGTTGTAGGTTTACCCGATGAAGAACGCGGCATGTTAGTTTGTGCTTATGTAGTTTTGAAAGACTATAATCAAGCGTCAAATCAATTAGCAAAAGAAATGCAAAATTGGTTCAAAGAAGTAGCGGCGCCATATAAATACCCAAGAGTTTTATATTTTGTAGAAGCTTTACCAAAAACCGAAACAGGAAAAATTCAACGATTTAAATTGAAATAAAATGAGAAAAGCATTTCTAATCATAAGTATTACACTACTTGCATTGACTGGTATATTGATTTATATCAATTGGAAGTTTGTATTCTTGTTAGTGCTATTTCTACCTTTGATTATCATGGGATTGTACGATATGTATCAATCTAAAAAAACCATTCGTAGAAATTTCCCGCTTTTAGGAAGAATGCGTTATGTATTAGAAAGTGTTGGTCCAGAAATTCGTCAATATTTTGTAGAAACCGATTTAGACGGAAAACCTTTCAATCGTTTACAAAGAAGTATCGTTTATCAAAGAAGTAAAAAGGAAACCGATTCGATGCCTTTTGGAACGCAATTAGATGTGTATCAAGATGGTTACGAATGGATAAATCATAGTATTCGAGCGATTTCTTTTTCAAACGTAAATGAAAATCCACGGGTGCATATTGGCTCTTCACAATGTACCAAACCTTATGATGCGAGTATGTTCAATATTAGTGCGATGAGTTTTGGTTCGTTAAGTAAAAACGCCATTTTAGCGTTGAACAATGGAGCGAAACAAGGTGGTTTTTTTCATAATACAGGAGAAGGCGGTTTGTCGCCATATCATTTACAAGGTGGCGATGTGGTTTGGAATATTGGAACGGGTTATTTCAGTTGTCGTACCGAAGATGGAAAATTCAATTACGAGGAATTCGTAAAAAGAGCCACTTTGGACAACATAAAAATGATAGAAATTAAATTTTCTCAAGGTGCAAAACCAGGTCATGGTGGAATTTTACCCAAAGCAAAAGTTACCGATGAAATTGCAGCGATTCGTTTAGTTTCTAAAGGAAATGACATTATTTCTCCGCCAACTCATTCGGCATTTACCAATCCGTTAGAATTGATGGATTTCGTAAAATTATTACGAAAAGGTTCAGGCGGAAAACCAATCGGAATGAAAATTTGTATAGGAAATAAATCAGAGTTTTTATCTATTTGTAAAGCGATGGTGGAAACCGAAACCTATTTAGATTTTATCACAGTTGATGGTGGTGAAGGCGGAACTGGCGCAGCGCCACAAGAATATTCTGATCACGTTGGAATGCCTTTGCGTGATGCGATTGCTTTTGTTTACGATGCCTTAAATGGTTTCGGAATTAAAGATCAAATTAAAATAATTGCTTCTGGGAAAGTCATCACTGGATTTGATATCATTAGAAATCTTTCATTGGGAGCCGATTTATGTAATTCTGCTCGTGGAATGATGTTCGCTTTGGGTTGCATTCAAGCATTGGAATGTCATGCCAATACTTGTCCAACTGGTGTCGCAACCCAAGATCCAAATCTGATGAAAGGTTTAGTTCCGGAAGAAAAAAGTGTGCGTGTGGCTCGTTACCAACATGAAACCGTTAAAAGCGCTATGGATTTAATGGCTTCGGCAGGTTTGGCGCATCCAGATGATGTAACGCGAGACGTAGTTACCACAAGAATTGATAGAAATAAAGTAGAAACATTTGCAGAAATATTCCCTGAATTAGAAACGGGATGTTTACTATATGAAAGTACGGTTCCAAAGGAATTTTTGTACTTTTGGAAAAAAGCAAGCGCAGAAAAATTTTAAGAAATAAAACCATGAATCAACCTTTTATAAAACAAGAAAAAATTCGTTTTCAACATATTGATTATGCTGGAATTGTGTTCTATCCAAGATTTCTAGAAATGCTAAATGGTATTGTAGAAGATTGGTTTGAAGAAGCTCTAGACAGACCGTTTTCAAAAATGCACGAAACTAACGGAATCCCAACGGTAGATTTGAAGGTTCAATTCAAAAAAGCGGCTCGTTTAGGAGAAACTCTAACTAAAAAATTGTGGGTTAAAAACTTAGGTGGTGCTTCAATTTTATGCGGATTTTCATTTGAAGACGAACAAGGAAAAATATGTTTAGAAGGTGAAGTAACTTTGGTAAACGTCGCCTTTCAAGAAAACAAAACCGATATCAAAGCAGAACCTTTTAACGAGGAAATGAAAAGTAAAATTTCAAAATATATAATAGAGTAACACAGATTTAAGAAATCAGAGAAATCTACACAGATTTATTTTTAAAATTTCTCGAATTTCTCCAATCAGTGTTTAAAAAAATCAGCAATTATCCGCGTTTGCAAAGCAATCTGTTTCATCCGCGTACCAAATAAAATAAAAAATGGACTTTAAAAAATTCAAAGCAGCCACCGTACAAACGTCACCCGTTTTTCTAAATGTAGAAAAAACTGTTGAAAAAGCAATTACATTCATCAAAGAAGCGAGTCAAAATGGCGCGCAATTGATCGCTTTTCCAGAAGTGTTTGTTGCGGGTTATCCGTATTGGAATTGGATCATGACGCCAGTTCAAGGAAGTAAATGGTATGAAAAACTATACAAATGTTCTGTCAAAACAGATGATGAGGCAATGCAACCTTTATTTCAAGCTGCAAAAGACCATAACATTCATATTGTAATCGGAATTAACGAACGTGGCGATAGTTATGGTGAAATTTACAACACCAATTTAATCATTGACAACAACGGAATCTTAATCGGGAAACACAGAAAGTTAGTGCCAACTTGGGCTGAAAAACTTACCTGGACTTCTGGAGATGGTTCTTCTTTAAAAGTATATAACACAGAAATTGGTCCAATTGGAACCTTAGCTTGTGGTGAAAACACGAACACTTTAGCACGTTTTACGTTGCTTTCTCAAGGTGAATTAATTCATATTGCGAATTATATTTCGTTACCTGTTGCGCCACCAGATTATAACATGGCGGAAGCGATTAAAATTCGTGCAGCTGCGCATTCTTTCGAAGGAAAATTGTTTACGATTGTTTCGTGTTCCACAGTTTCTAAAGAAATTATGGAAGCTTTAAAAGATGATGTTCCAAATGTGGAAGAATTATTGACGCGTAAAAACTCAGCTTTTTCTGGATTTATTGGTCCAAATGGTGCTGTAATTGGCGAGCCATTAATTGACGATGAAGGAATGGTGTATGCAGATATCGATTTAGAAAAATGCATCCAACCGAAACAAATGCACGATATTTTAGGGCATTATAACAGATTTGATATTTTTGATTTGAGAGTAAACATCGCGCCAACTCGCAAAATTACTTTTATCGATAATCACGAAGAATTTAATAAAAGATAGCATTAAAATACTATGGAAGATAAATTTTCAGATGACCAAATTGGTCGTGCAAGAGTACAAGATTCGCCAGAATTAGTCGCGTATTATAAAGAATTAGAAACGCTAGGCGCTGGTGCATTATGGACAGTTGCTAATGATATTGAACCTTGGGAACCAAGAAGTTCATCTGTTCCAATGCTTTGGAAATATGACGATTTACGTGAATTAGTACTGAAATCTTCGGAATTAGTTACGCCAGAACAAGCAGGAAGAAGAGTAGTGTATTTGGTAAACGACAAACGTAAAGATGTTTCGGCAGCTGTGGGTTGGTTGTATACAGGAATTCAAGTGACTCGTCCTGGAGAAAGCACATCAGCACATAAACACAAAGCATCAGCACTTCGATTTATCATGGAAGGTGAAGGCGGTTATACTGTGGTGGATGGAAATAAAATCACTTTTGAGGTGAATGATTTCGTAATTACGCCTAACTCAACTTGGCACGAACATGGTGTGGCCGAAAATGGTAAAACTTGCATTTGGCAAGATGGATTAGATATTCCTTTAGTGAATGCTTTGGAAGCGAATGATTACGCGGTGTATGATGGGAAACAACCTTTGGAAAAGCCATTAAATTTTTCTCCAATTACCTACAATTGTGCCGGATTAATTCCTGCAGATAAAACTTGGGATAAACCGTATTCACCTTTATTCAAGTATTCTTGGAAAAATGTATATCCAGCACTTTTAGAAGCTCAAAAAGTAACGGATGTGAATCCATTTGATGGGATTTTCATGCAATATTCAAATCCATTAACGGGAGGACATGTGATGCAAACCATGGGAGCTGCGATGCAATTATTGCCAGCTGGTTTCAAAGGAAAAGCGCACAAACACACAGGTTCTTTTGTGTATCAATGTGCGAAAGGTAAAGGTTATTCAATCATTAACGGAAAACGATACGATTGGAAAGAACGTGATATTTTCTGCGTTCCATCTTGGGCTTGGCACGAACATCACAACTTATCGGAAACGGAAGATGCTTGCTTATTTCAATTCAACGATTTACCAGTCATTGAAAGTTTAGGCTTGTTCCAATCAAGAGAATTAGAAGAAAATAACGGAAATCAACAAGTTCAATAACAATATCAAATTCAAAAATCAATAACAATAAATAAACATTGCGAACTTTGCGTAAAACATTGCGCGCTTTGCGGTTAAATTCAAAAAAATGAAACTACTTACTTACAAAACACAAGACACGGAACCAAGATTAGGTTTTTTACATAACAATCAAGTTGTTGATATGGAAGATTTTGGAGAAATTTCTAATTTTCCATTACCAAATGATATGTTGGATTTAATTGATATGGGATTTGAAATTATTGCGGAAATCACAGAATTAATTTCAGAAACAGAAGAAAATTTCTTTGAAGAAATCTCTTATGAATTAGACGAAGTGACTTTCTTAGCGCCAATCGAAAAACCAAGAAAAAATATCATCGGAATTGGTTTAAATTATACTGAACACGTTGCGGAAAGCGCGAGAACTTTAGATACAACAGGAAAATTACCTGCAAAACCAATTATTTTCTCAAAACCACCAACAACAGTTACGGCAACAAATACAGAAATTATTAAAAACACAAAATTGACTTCTCAATTAGATTGGGAATGTGAATTGGCTGTAATTATTAGTAAAAAAGGAAAATATGTGGCTAAAGAAGACGCTTTAGATTACGTTTTTGGATATACTGTAATTAATGATATTTCTGCACGTGATTGTCGTAGAGAAGGGCAATGGATTGTGTCGAAAGGTCAAGATACTTTTGCACCAATGGGTCCAGTTTTAGTGACTAGAGACGAAATTGAAAATCCACATAACTTGAATTTATCATTAAAAGTAAATGGAGTGGAGAAACAAAATTCGAACACGAAATTCTTATTATTCAATATCAATGATTTGGTTGAAGATTTAAGTACAGTTTTCACCTTAGAACCTGGAGATATTATTGCTACAGGAACGCCAGCTGGAGTTGGAGCCGGAAGAAATCCACAAGAATGGATGTACGATGGTGATGTAGTAGAAGCTACTGTGGAAGGAATTGGAACAATTGTGAATACGATTAAGGAAGTATAAATTATTACACAGAGCTTCACAGAGTAGAACACAAAGCAACACAAAATTTTTGCGAATCTCTGAGAAAACTTTGCGAATCTCTGCGAAACAAAACAAAACAATGAAAAAATTTAGAATAGGACAAATAGTTCCATCATCAAACGTAACGATGGAAACCGAAATACCAGCCATTTTTCGTTCACGCGAAACCATTTTACCAGAGCGTTTTACGTTTCACAGCAGTAGAATGCGTATGAAAAAAGTGACTAAAGAGGAATTGGAAGCTATGGATGCCATGAGTTTAAAATGTGCTCAAGAACTTTCAGATGCTCATGTAGATGTTATGGGTTATGCCTGTTTAGTGGCGATTATGAGTATGGGTCGTGGATACCATTGTGTTTCTGAGGTGAATTTACATCAAGAAACAATTGCTAACGATTTTCCAACACCAATTGTAACTTCAGCAGGTGCTTTAATTAATGGTTTAAAGGTTTTAGGTGCCAAACAAATTTCGATAATTACTCCGTATATGCGTCCATTAACGGATATGGTGGTAGATTATATCGAACATCAAGGAATTAAAGTGAAACAAAGTATTGCTTTGGAAATTCCTGATAATTTAGAAGTTGCAGCTCAAAACCCATTGAATTTATTGGAAATTTATAAGCAATTAGATTTAACTGATGTAGATGTTTTAGTAGCTTCGGCTTGTGTACAAATGCCGTCGTTGGAAGCTATTGATTTAATTCAAGCAGAATGCGGAATTCCAGTAACTTCTGCAGCGGTTTGTACGACTTATGAAATGATGAAAAAGCTAAACATAGAACCAAAATCAGCGATTGGTGGAGAACTTCTAAACGGTAAATACTAAATACTATGGAATGGAGTGTAATTGACGGAAAACTAGTAAACAATTTTAAGTTTAAATCACAAACAGAATTGGTATACTTTCTTTTAAAAGTCGCCAATTACGCTGATGAAATTAACCATCATCCCGATTGTAAAATCCATAAAGCCTTTCAATTAGAAATCACTTTATATAGCCATGAAAAGAATGAAATAACCAAATTAGATTATCAACTTGCCCAAAAAATTGATGATTTGTTTAATTAATAAGTAAATCTATGAAAAATTTAATTGCATTTATTGGAGCATTTTTTGCTGCAAAGAAAACAAAGTTTGGATGTTTTGGAACAATAATAGTATTTATTGTTGTGTATTGGCTAATCAAAAAGGTTTTGTAGTAATCATTACTACAAAACCTTTTTTTATATTTTTTGATAATGAAAAAACTAATCTGCTTTTTTTTCCTTACTTCTTTTTATGTTTCGGCACAAAACCAAATCAATTCCAAAGATTTAGCCGAATATATCAATCCTTTAATGGGAACTGCTAGTAGTTACGATTTGAGTAATGGAAATACCTATCCAGCTATTGGTTTACCTTGGGGAATGAATGCTTGGACGCCACAAACTGGGAATAATGGAAATGGTTGGCAATATACGTATGATGCCAAAAAAATAAGAGGTTTCAAACAAACGCATCAGCCTTCTCCTTGGATGAATGATTATGGACAATTTTCATTAATGCCAGTTGTTGGAAAGGAAACAGTTGATGAAGAAGAAAGAGCGAGCTGGTTTAGTCACAAATCGGAAACTGCAAAACCATATTATTATTCTGTTTATTTAGCCGATCATGATGTAACGACTGAGATTACACCAACTGAAAGAGCAGCTTTTTTTCGATTTACTTTTCCAAAAACAGATAATGCTTCTGTTGTTATTGATGCCTTTGACAGAGGTTCGTACATTAAAATTATCCCAGAAGAAAATAAAATTATCGGTTATAGCACGCGTTATGCTCGAGGAAAATTAAGTAATTTCAAAAATTACTTCGTTATTGTCTTTGATAAACCTTTCAAAAACTCATCGCTTTGGAGTGATAAAACAAAATTAAAAGAACTAGAATTATCAGGTTCTCACATTTCTGCCTTAATCAATTTCGATATTTCTAACGCGAAAGAACAAGTTGGAGCGCGAGTAGCTTCTTCTTTTATAAGTTTTGAGCAAGCAGAAATCAATCTAAGAGAAATTGGAACGAATAATTTCGAAACCGTAAAACAAAAAGCAAAAGACATTTGGAATAAAACGCTTGGAAGAATTCAAGTGGAAGGTGGAACCGAAGAACAAATGCGAACTTTCTACTCGACTTTTTATCGCACTTTGTTTTTTCCAATGAAAATGTACGAAATTGATGCTTCGAATAAAGTTGTGCATTATAGTCCGTATTCTGGAAAAGTTATGCCAGGTTATCGCTTTGCAGGTACTGGTTTTTGGGATACTTTCAGAGCTTTATATCCTTTTTTAAATCTGATGTATCCTTCAATCAACAAAGAAATGCAAGAAGGATTATTGAATGATTATTTGGAAGGCGGGTGGTTACCCGAATGGAGTAGTCCGTCTTATAGCGATATTATGATTGGAAATAATTCTGCTTCGGTAGTTGCTGACGCTTATATAAAAGGACTTAGAGGTTATGATGTCAATAAATTGTATGAAGCATTATTGCATGGTGCAAATAATGAAGGACCACAAGCAACTGGTAGAAAAGGCGTAGAGTTTTATAATAAATTAGGTTATGTTCCTTACGATGTGGGAATTAATGAAAATGCCGCAAGAACTTTAGAATATGCGTATGACGATTTTACCATTAGTCGTTTAGCGAAAGCATTAAACAGACCACAAGAAGAAATCGATTTGTATGAAAAGAGAAGTATGAATTACACCCATCTTTTTGATTCGGAAACAAAACTAATGCGAGGAAAAAATAAAGATGGAAGTTTTCATACGCCGTTTAATCCTTTCAAATGGGGTGATGAGTTTACCGAAGGAAACAGCTGGCATTATACGTGGAGTGTTTTTCATGATATTGCTGGTTTGTCGAAATTAATGGGCGGTAATAAAAAATTTGTTTCGATGTTGGATTCCGTTTTTACGATGCCACCAGTTTTTGACAATAGTTATTACGGAGAAACGATTCATGAAACGAGAGAGATGCAAATTGCCAATATGGGTCAGTATGCACATGGAAATCAGCCGATTCAACACATGATTTATCTGTATAATTATGCTGGTGAACCTTGGAAAACGCAATATTGGATTAGAGAAGTGATGAAAAAACTTTATAAACCTACTCCTGATGGGTATTGTGGTGATGAAGATAACGGACAAACTTCGGCATGGTATGTTTTTTCTGCTTCGGGATTTTATCCAGTTTGTCCAGCTACGAATGAATA
>CXWL01125309.1_pt1 | contig 12417 bp, 5 predicted proteins | sample 590931 | NCBI WGS metagenome assembly CXWL01 (sample SAMEA3498368, study PRJEB10139) | groundwater metagenome | biome: water well; material: biofilm material | place: Germany | collected 2015-04-27
GTGACAGTCTGCGCAGCAGCGCCGGCCAACTCAGCTCATTCCAGGCGCTGATGCTCAGCCTCGCCGGGCGCGTCGGTGCCGGCAACATCGCCGGGGTTGGCATTGCCGTAACCCTGGGCGGCCCGGGCGCCGTGTTCTGGATGTGGATGACCGCACTGGTCGGCATGTCCAGCAGCTTCTTCGAGTGCTCCCTCGGTCAGCTCTACAAGCGCTGCGATTCCGAAGGTCAGTACCGTGGCGGCCCGTCCTACTACATCGAGCACGGCCTGAAAAAACGCTGGCTGGGGATGATCATGGCGTTCCTGCTGCTGATCACCTTCGGTTTTGCCTTCAATGGCCTGCAAGCCCACGCCGTGACCCACTCGCTGAACAACGCCTTCGGTCTCGACACCACCTACACCGGTCTCGCCCTGGCAGTGCTGCTGGGCCTGGTGTTCATCGGCGGGATCAAGCGGATTGCCGCGATTGCCGACCTGCTGGTGCCGGTCAAGACCCTGGTTTACATCGCCGTGACCATCTACGTGATCGTGCTGCAGTTCGACCAAGTGCCGGGCATGCTGATGACCATCGTCAAGAGCGCCTTCGGCCTGGACCAGGCCTTCGGTGGCCTGGTGGGCAGCGCCATCATCATGGGCGTGAAGCGTGGCGTATTCGCCAACGAAGCCGGCCTGGGCAGTGCGCCCAACGTCGCTGCTGTAGCCTCGGTCGAGCACCCGGTCGCGCAAGGCGTGGTGCAAGCGTTCAGCGTGTTCCTCGACACCTTCATCATCTGCACCTGCACCGCACTGCTGATCCTGCTGTCGGGCTTCTATACCCCGGGCTTCGAAGGTGACGGCATCGCCCTGACCCAGAACTCCCTGGCGGCCGTCGTCGGCGAATGGGGCCGGATGTTCATCTCGGTGGCGCTGGCGCTGTTTGTGTTCACCTCGATTCTCTACAACTACTACCTGGGCGAGAGCAACCTGCGCTACCTGATCGGTGACAACCGCAAGGCCCTTATCGGCTACCGCGCACTGGTACTGGTGTTGATTTTCTGGGGCGCCATCGAAAACCTCGGCACCGTGTTCGCCTTTGCCGACATCACCATGACCATGCTCGCATTCGTCAACCTGATCGCGCTGTTCCTGCTGTTCAAGATCGGCATGCGCATCCTGCGTGACTACGACGACCAACGCGCGGCCGGCATCAAGACGCCAGTCTTCGACTCGAGCAAGTTCTCCGATCTGGACCTGGATCTGCAAGCCTGGCCGGCCAACCCGCCTGCCGTAGCGACCAAGACTGATACCGCCATTGACGGCGTCACCGCAGCGCAACGCTGACCGGTAAAAAACGGGCGCACCCCCTGCGCCCGACGTGACACATCGTGCGACCGGCGTCATGCTCGGTCGCACGCCGTCATCCCTTCAGGAGACCTCACATGACCCCTGCAACCTACCCCGCCGCCCAGCACATCATGGTGCTCTACACCGGTGGCACCATCGGCATGCAAGCCAGCGCCAATGGCCTCGCACCGGCCTCCGGCTTCGAGGCGCGGATGCGCGACTACCTGCACAGCCAGCCGCAACTTGTGGTGCCGCAGTGGCGTTTTCGCGAGATGAACCCGCTGATCGACAGCGCCAACATGACGCCCGACTACTGGCAGCGTTTGCGTGAGGCGGTGGTTGAGGCGGTCGACGTCGATGGCTGTGACAGTGTGCTCATTCTGCATGGCACCGATACCCTGGCCTACAGCGCCGCGGCCATGAGCTTCCAACTGCTGGGCCTGCAGGCCCGCGTGGTGTTTACCGGTTCGATGCTGCCCGCCGGGGTCACCGACAGCGATGCCTGGGAAAACCTCGGCGGTGCGCTGACTGCCCTTGGTCAGGGTCTGGCGCCAGGGGTGCACCTGTACTTCCATGGCGAACTGCTGGACCCGACGCGTTGCGCGAAAATCCGCAGTTTCGGTCGCCATCCCTTCGCCCGCCTGCAACGCCAGGGTGGCGGTATGAAGGCCGCATCGATCCCGCAAGCCTTGCAGTATCAGCAGCCCAAACAACTGGCCCGGGTCGGCGTACTGCCGCTATTCCCCGGCATCGGTGCCGAACAACTCGACGGCATGCTCGACAGCGGTATCCAGGGCCTGGTGCTGGAGTGTTTCGGCAGCGGTACCGGACCGAGTGACAACCCGCAGTTCCTGGCCAGCCTTGAGCGAGCCCGTGCGCTTGGCGTGGTGGTAGTGGCGATTACTCAGTGTCACGAGGGCGGCGTCGAACTGGATATCTACGAAGCCGGCAGCCGTTTGCGTGGCGTTGGCGTACTGTCGGGTGGCGGCATGACCCGTGAGGCGGCATTCGGCAAGCTGCATGCATTGCTCGGCGCTGGACTGGCGAGTGATGAGGTGCGTCGCCTGGCCGAACTGGACCTGTGTGGCGAGTTAAGCTGAAATGCCCGAAAGCTGGGCGATTAGCGCAGCGTGATCGGCCTTGATCTGGCCCGGCGAGTGTTTTCGGAGTGCTTGAGCACGCAGGCGTGGCGGATCACGGCACGCTACTTGCTCTTCTCCCAGCAAACCTCGACGGGAACCCTCCATGCTGCACTCCCACCTCACTACGCTTAACGCGGTTTCGCTGGTGCTCGACGCCTTCCGGGCCGACGGCCTGTCCAGCGAAGCACTGCTGGCCGGCAGCGGGATTAGCCCGGCGGACCTGAGCCGTGCCGATACACGCATCACCACCAACCAGGAGATGCAGGTATGCGCCAATGCCGTCGCCCTCAAGCACGACATCGGCCTGGAGCTGGGGCGGCGTATGCACGTTTCCTGCTATGGCATGCTCGGTTACGCCCTGCTCACCTGTGCCACCTTCGGTGACGCCTTGCGCCTGGCAATTCGCTATCCGGCGCTGTTGGGAACACTTTTCGAGCTGAGCCTGGAGGACGATGGCGAACAGGTGTGGCTGGTCGCCGCCGATTACCGCGAGAGTCCGGCGATGGCCGTGTTCAACGCCGAGTTCTGCCTGGTGTCGTTACGCGTCACCTGCGACGACCTGCTCGGGCACCCACTGCCCTTGCTCAGTGCCCGCTTCGAGCATCCTGCACCCGATTACGAAACCACCTACGCTCAACACTTCAATTGCCCGCGACATTTCGGCGCGCGGGACAACGCCTTCGCCTTCGACAAGCGCTGGCTCGACCAGCCTCTGCCACTGGCCGACGTCATTACCCACCAGGCCATGGCCGAACGCTGTCGCAAGCAGAACGTCGAGTTCACCGGGCGCCAGGCGTGGCTGGGACGCATCCGCCAGTTACTCAGCGCCCAGTTGAACGCGGCACCGGGGCTCGAAGGCCTCGCCGAACAAATGAACTGTTCGGCCCGCACGCTGCGTCGCCACCTCAAGGACCTTGGCTGCAGTTATCAGGAACTGCTCGACGAGTTGCGCTTCGAGCAGGCCAAGCAAATGCTCTGCGAGGATCAGCTGCCGATCTACCAGATCGCCGAGGCCCTGGGCTTCAGCGAAACCGCCAGTTTTCGTCACGCATTCGTGCGCTGGAGCGGGGTTGCACCCAGTCAATTTCGGCCGTTGGGGTTGCGCTGAGGAGTAAACCCCTGCCGGCCAGGGGCGAATTTCGGTCATTTTTATTGGCCGTATCGATCCCCTTTTGGCCTTTCCTGCCGTTCTCCCAAATCCCGCACCGGGCAAAACTGTGGCTAACCGAATCAGCCCTGCGGAGAACAACAACATGCTGACCATCTACTCGGACGACCACCATTTGCACCACGGCCGCTGTGAACTGATCGACGGCCAACTCAAGCCCTGCTTCGAAATGCCTTCGCGCGCCGACCACGTGCTGGCCCGGGTGCAGAACCAGAACCTCGGCCCCGTCGAAGCCCCCAAGGACTTCGGCCTTGAGCCGATTGCGCGGATCCACAGCCACGACTATCTGGAGTTCTTCAAAGGCGCCTGGGCGCGCTGGACCGAGTTCAATACCGACGGTGATCTGCTGCCCTACACATGGCCGGCCCGCACCCTGCGTCAGGTCAAACCTACCAGCCTGCATGGCCAACTCGGCTATTACAGCTTCGACGGCGGTGCACCGATTACCGCCGGCACCTGGCAAGCGGCCTACAGCGCAGCGCAAGTGGCGCTTACCGCACAGGCTGAAATTCAGCGCGGCGCCCACAGCGCCTTCGCCCTGTGCCGTCCGCCGGGACACCACGCCGCCGGTGACTTGATGGGTGGCTATTGCTACCTCAACAACGCCGCGATTGCCGCCCAGGCCTTCCTCGATCAGGGGCACAAAAAGGTCGCGATCCTCGACGTCGACTATCACCACGGCAACGGCACTCAATCGATTTTCTATGAGCGCAGCGACGTGCTGTTCACCTCGATTCATGGTCATCCGGAAGCCGAATTTCCGTTCTTCCTGGGCTACGACGACGAACTCGGCGAAGGCGCCGGCGAAGGCTTCAATTTCAACTATCCATTGGCTGCGGGCAGTGGCTGGGAGACCTGGAGTGCAGCCCTGGAACAGGCCTGTGCAGAGATCGACAACTACGGCGCCGACATCATTGTCGTCTCCCTCGGCGTGGACACCTTCAAGGACGACCCGATCTCGCAATTCAAACTCGACAGCCCGGACTACCTGGCCATGGGCAAGCGCATTGCCGGCCTCGGCAAGCCGACCCTGTTCGTCATGGAAGGTGGCTACGCGGTAGAAGAAATCGGCATCAACGCCGTGAACGTTCTACAGGGTTTCGAAAACGCTTAACGAGGGTGCACCCGCATGAACAGTCTCAAGCGCTTCATCCTGCCAGCCCTGTGCGCCTCGCTGCTCAGCGTGGCGGCCCACGCCGAAGAACGAACGTTGCGCGTCTACAACTGGTTCGACTACATCACCCCCAAGGCCCTGGAGGACTTCAAGGCGCAGAACAGCCAGGTCAAGCTGATCTACGACATCTTCGACACCAACGAAGCCCTGGAAGCCAAGCTGTTGACCGGCAACTCCGGCTACGACGTGGTGGTCCCCTCCAATGTGTTTCTGGCCAAGCAGATCGATGCGGGGGTGTTCCAGCCACTGGATCGCAGCAAGCTGCCGAACTGGAGCCACCTCGACCCCAAGTTGATGAAGCTGATCGAAGCCAACGATCCGGGTAACCAGTTCGCCGTGCCCTACATGTACGGCACCATCCTGATCGGCTTCAACCCGGCCAGGATCAAGGCGGCCCTCGGCGATAACGCCCCCGTGGACAGCTGGGATCTGATCTTCAAGGAAGAAAACATCAGCAAGCTCAAGCAATGCGGCGTGGCTTTGCTCGACTCGCCGTCAGAGATCCTGCCGCTGGCCCTGCAACACCTGGGCCTGGACCCCAACAGCAAAAAGCCTGCGGATTACGCCCAGGCCGAAGCGCTGCTGATGAAGATCCGTCCTTACGTCACCTACTTCCATTCGTCCAAGTACATGGCCGATATCGCCAACGGTGACATCTGCGTCGCGGTCGGCTATTCCGGCAGTTTTTCCCAGGCCGCCAACCGCGCCAAGGAAGCCAAAAATGGTGTAGTCGTCGACATGCGTCTACCCAAGGAAGGCGCGCCGATCTGGTTCGACATGCTGGCCATTCCAAAGGGCGCAAAGAACCCCGACGATGCCTACACCTTTATCAACTACCTGCTGCAACCCCAAGTGATTGCACCGGTCAGCGACTTCGTGGGCTACCCGAATCCGAACAAGGACGCCACGGACAAGGTCGACCCGGCGATCCGCAACAACCCCAACCTGTACCCCACCGACGCCGCCATGAGCACGCTGTACACCCTGCAACCGCTGCCACGGGATGCCGAACGCGCACGGACTCGTGCCTGGACCAAGATCAAGTCCGGCACCTGACGCTCGTCAGGCTTACGCTGTGATCGAGACCTGCGCCTGCGCAGGTCTTTTTTATCCTGGATATTTGTTTACCACCCTCGCCACACCCGCTCTCACTACCTTGCCACGGACCGCGCAACGAGCCCCCATCGCTGCCCGCCTCCCACACACAGGAAGTGACCATGCCCGACCCTGACACCTCAGCCATACCTACCCTTGCCCCTGATCGCGAGGCCCTGCTCACCCAACTGGTTACAGGCCCCTCGATCACGGAGGTCGCCACACGCGCCTTGCAGCCGTCTCTGGATAAGCTCTACCCGCACTTGAAGATCGATCCGCGCCTGGCAGTGGTGGTGACACCGACCAGGATGGTCCAGGGCCCGCAGCTTTTACCCGGAACCCATAATTTCGAATCCTTGACCGATGCCCTGGTGCGCCATGGTGTGACTGGCACGAGCGCGGTTTATCTGGATGGCGAAAACTTTCTGACGCTTCAACCTGAAGACCTGGTGCCGCCACAATTACCCGTCAGCATCGACGCCATCGCACGCCTGATCAACGAATTGGCGCCGCTGTTGTTTGTCGCCTTTCAGGAGCAGCAGGTCGACTACTGGAACCAGTTCAGCCGAAGCTCGGTTGCACGCTGGAAAACCCTGTCCAACTCGTTGAGCGAGTTCTGGAACCTGCAGACAAACCCTGGCTGGGACAGCGAGCAGACCGCCATGGCGCGCAATCTGTACCTGTTCCCGGTGAAAAGCGCGCGAACCTTGCTTGATCCGTACCGTTCCCGCGCCTGCCTGATTGACCTGGACTCAATGCACGGGGATGTCTCGACCCACGGCAACATCCTCGATGTCGCCGTGCTGATCGGCTCGCTGGAAAATCGCACCCTGATCCTGACGCATAACATCACCCTGGGTTTCCAGGCCTACGACTCACTGCAGGAGTTGGGTGATTCCTTGTTGAACTCCGTCGGTGGGATCAAGCCCGGCGCGACCCTGCACTGGCGCTTGATCGAACCCGACGGCAATTATTTCGACCATCTGGCGTGCAACCTGATCGCCCTGCAGGCCGACGCAATTGGCGCCCTAAAGGACGACAGGAATACCGCGATTCCGGACCTGGCACCCCACATCAGCCGCACGCAGAGCCAACTGGACCCCACCGATAAAAAAGCGCCGTCGCGTTTCAATCAGGTCGAACAAGCGCTGCCGGAATGGTTGGTCAGCGCCTCATCCGGCGACCTCACCGCCTACAGCCGTCACCTCATGGACCTCGCCACCGTACAGCAGCAAAACGCCGAAAAGTCCTTCCTGGACGGGATCCAGCCGATTCGTAAATACGCTGAGGACGTCTTGCGCCAGGCCATGATCGAACAGCATGCCGATGCCTCTACGCTGGACCTTACTGACATCGAAGTGGTGGTCGAGAGCGTGGTGGTGTGGGGCAGCTTCGTACCGCTGGTGGAGCCCGAACGCACCACCTTGAGCCTGGTCGACCTGGCACTGCAAAACCTGATTGCCCTGCCCACGGGTAACAAATCCGTGCGCAGCCGCCGCGGCACGTTACTCCCGCAATGGATGACCTCGGCCTACCTGGAAGCATTGATCACCAAGGTCAACATCGGCCAGGTCTACCCGGAACTGATCAAAAGCACGCTGCTCGGCACCCCGCTGGAGAGCTTGCAGCGCCAGAACCTGTTCACCAGCCATTTGCGGGTCGAATTGCCATTGCGCGCCCTGCAGCAAAAAATTCGCCGGCAGGCCGGGATCGACGAACTGGGTTATCGCTATGTCGCCGCCGTGGTCCAGGTGGTGGATGCCAAGCGCTGGGTCGATGGCCAGGAAATTGTCATTCGTCCGCTGGCCTTCAAGCCGGGCTGGCGACCGGGAGACTCAACCGACGAAGTGACCAATATGTTCGTGATCGGTCCCAGGCAGATGGACCAGGGTCCGTGCCTGCTCTACCGCCCGCTACTCGATCAGCCGCTGAGCCAATACCCCACACCGGCCAACCTCATTTACGCGATCAAGCACGTTCCGGGACTGCGCCAGTCGGTGCTGGCCTGGTTGCCGGATGCATCGCGTGCCAACTACACCAACTACGTGTTCACCGGTGACCGACCCAGCGCCTGGTCGCTCTCGCAACTGCTCGCCGACCCTCTGGGCTCGCTGCAACTGAGCGGACCGCTGACCCTGGGCTCCCAGGTCATCGCCGGTGGCTATCTGCCCCATCTGTATAAATCCAACGTCAACGCGTTGGTGGAAATGGCACAACGGCAATCGCTGTCCAATGCGCAAAATCGCTGGAACACCTTCAAGCGCGCGTCCTGGATGCTGCTCAATGCGGCGCTGCCTTTTCTTGGACGCACCGTGGGCACCGCCGCCTGGATCTGGCAGGTACTCGATGACGTGCAACAAACCCTCGACGCCAGCGAGACCGGTGACCGCGAGCGCCAGAAAACCGCGATGACCGACCTGTTGCTGACCCTGGCCATGGTCCTCGCCCACCATGCCGGCAGCCGCAAACCCGTGAACCGCTTGCTTGAGGAAAAGCCACCCGCGCCACCTGTAAAAGGAACAACGGAAAAAGCCCCGGCGCTGACGCCTACCCTGGTACAGCAGCCCGATGTCATCGGCGAACATCCGGCCCAACATCGCCTGTCGATCAACACTGACGCCGCGCTGAACCTGAACGCAACCCTGGAGCGGTTCTCGATCACCCCGCCCGAACCCTTCACCTCGCCCGCCAATGGCAGTGGAATCCATCATCATCTTCATCAACACAGGCAACGCTACTACGCAGCGGTCGGTGAGCGCTGGTTCGAGGTCTCGGTCGAGGACTCGGGGGAGGTCGCGATCATCGACTCACGGCAGCAACCTGCGCGCCGCGGACCACGCTTGATCCGCAATAAAACGGGCAACTGGTTTGTCGATACCCGACTGCGCTTGCGCGGTGGCGGATTGCCGAGCCGCCGCAAGGTTTTACAACAGCAAAACAAAGCGCGTATTGCCGAACTCAAACAGCAATTGCTCGATTTTGAACGTCAGCGCGATCAAGCGCGCATAGACCTGACCGAGGCGCATAACGCCACGAAAAACACCCTCGACGACACGGCACTGCAGGCCGCGCAATCGCAATTTTTGCAGAAGCTCGAGCACGGCTCCCACGAATACACCGCCCCCATCGAACAATTGAAGTCGCTGAACCTGCTCGACACGGTTCCCAACTACCGCACCGCCATGGTCGAAATGCTCGGCACTCAACTGTTTCTCAACCAGACTTGGCTGGATCAGCGCAATGCCATCTTCGGCCAGACCTTGGGCGAGACACTGGAGTTGCTTGACGCGGATAAACCCGTGTCGAGCCCCGACGAGCGCGCAACGTTTCGCAAAATGGTCGACCTGTGCGAGGAGACCATCGGCAAACTCGAGTTTGCCCACTCACGTTTCCAGGAGCTCAGTCGGTTGGGTAAAACCGCTGCCGAGGTTGCAAGTACTTATCAGGCGCGCCTGCCGAATTACGAGCCCCGCACCCTCAAAGCACTGCAGGTATCACTCGGTCGTGAGACCTGCCTGAAGGAAAACACCAGCACCACGCCCACTGAAGCGGAGAACTCACTCGACGGTCTGCTGGACTCCACCGACCTGGTGATTCAGACCTCGCAGGAACTGATGCAGGACAAAGGCGCCTGGAAAATCGACGAACGCCTCGAGGGTCTCAACGCTCTGCTTGAGCAGTTCGCCACGATCGACCAGTCGCTCGAGGATTTCGCCCTCAGCCACAAGGATGAGGTGCTGGAGCAACCCTTCCAGCACCTGAGGATGCGGATTAATGAGTTCCAGAGCGAGACCGAGGGCTATTTGGGGCAGCTACTGCGCGAACAGCTGTCGCTCGAACCCCGACCCGGCCCTTCCAGGCCCGCACAGCAGGCACAAAAAAGAGTGATCAAGACGCGCTTCAAGGGCACGGTGGTCGGAGAGATGCGCCCTCAGGTGGCAGGCCAGCCAACGCTGCTGGATGTGAAAGCGCCCCTGACTGGCGCGGTAATTGCCACCTTTCATGAGAAAACCCCAGGGGTCTGGCTGGAGCGCTTGAGCCCTGGATCGCGCCGGCCAGCCGCTAATCTGCCCGATCTCTCCACGCAACTGGTTCAAGCGCGCACGCTGTTGAGTGGCGTGGATAGCTTCATTCGACAGACAGAATCGAGCGCGAACAAACCTGGCCGTATCCCGGTGGAAATCGAGGAGCAGTTCCAGCAAAAAGCCGACCAGCTCCACGAGGCCGCCAAAAATCTGCAGCGGACCCCGTCGCAAACCAACACCACCGCCGACCCTGCGCCCCTCATCAAAGCGCTGGATGAAGCTCGCGAGCGACTTAATGCCGAGGGCTACCGGATACGGGTCGACATGCTTAAACGCCAGCCGCCCACCGCCGCGCGGATCGAATGGCTGAAGGGCAAAAATGAAATCGATATCGTAGCGCTCGGTGAACGGCGCCGGCTCAAGGGGACACGCAAGGACTTCCTCCAGGAGTACGAAATTCGTGAGCGACGCAGCGGGCAACCGTTGTGGTATGCGCATTTCCACTACGCCAGCCTGGATGCCGCACGCGAAGCCTTTACAGCCGCCCATCTCAAGTTCAGCGATCAACGTCTGCTGGCCGGCCCCTTTGACGTACGCACCGCCACCAGCGCGCAAATGATCGCGGTCTATCGAAGTGCGATCAGCCCACAACTGGCCAGCTCGCTGTTTTTTGCCTGAGCCCCAAACGTCAAAAAGGATCATGACGATGACAGAAACCCTGGTGAATACCGACGCCCCCAACCTGCTGAAAAAGAGTCAGGTCATTCAACAAATCAGTCGCGGCCCGACGATCGAAGAAGTCGCCGCCCAACTGCTGCGCCAAGCCCTGAAGGCGATCTATCCCGACCGTGATATCGATCCGGATCGAGCGATGATCGGCACGCCTCAATGGCGCTTGGTGGACGACTCTCTTGCGCCGATGCCGACCCGGTTCGAGTCGCTGACAAAAACGCTGATACGGCAGTTTTTCACTTCCAGCAGGGCCAATTACCTGGAGGGCGAACACTTCCTGACAATGGACCCGCTGACTCACCCGGTGGTGCACCTGGATATCAGCATCGAAGCCATTGCCACGCTCCTGAATGACCACGCACCGCTGCTCTACGTAGCTTTCGGGGAGTTCCAACTGGAGTACTGGAACCATAAAGGTCGACATGCCGTGCATTGGCTTGAGCTGTCCGCGGCCTTGCGCAAAACCCTGGATGTGCAACAGGTCAAGGGCTGGGATCATGTCCAGTGCCAAGTGGCTCGGGCCGTCGCACGCGACCCTGATAAAAAGGAACGGCAGCGCCATGATCCCGCGCTTTCGGCAATCAGTGCGTGTCTGATCGATGTCGATACGGTCGATGCCCAAGGCATCACACGCCACCAGTTGCTGGCGGGTGCAGCCGTGCTCAAAGGGCGATATCAGGACCGCGATCTGCTGATGATGTACACGGTCGAAGACGGGTACAAAACGTTCGACAGCCTGGCACAGCTGGGTGCTTCGCTGCCGGAACGCATCAAGACGCTGGCGCCGGGACAGAAGCTTGTGTGGCAGTTGTATGAGCCAGAAGGCAACTTCTTCGATCACATGGCCTGGGCCCTGGTCACAAGTCAATTGGATGCCATCCGCGCAATTACCCAGGAGGGGCCTGCCGGCAAATCGGACAGTGCCCCCAGCTCAGCCGATCTGATCGAAAAGGCTGGTCTTGAGGAGAAGAACACCCTCGTCAGCCTGGACAGCGCCATACCCGACTGGCTGTTCGACGCCTCAGCGACCGACCTCGACCACTACAGCCAGGCAATCGACGCACTGGGAAAACTGCACAAACACAGTGACAAGAAGCTGTTGCGGATCTCTCCCATCGACACCTACGCCCAGCAACGCATGCGCGAGGCGATCATTGCCGAGAGGCCATCCGCCGCCAAGCTGGCGCTCGACAACCTGCGCATCACCATTACCAATAGTTTTGAGTCCGGCGGGCTGACCTTGCCCAACCCGCTCGACGTGCACACCGAAACCCTGGGCGAATATGCCCTGCAGAACAATGCACCGTATCAAGCCACGCTGCGCTTCGAACCACCGCAGCCCGTCCCCGCATGGCTCGACGCGGCTTACCTGACGACCATCGCCAGCCAGGTTGATATCGGCGAAGCCTACCCGCGCCTGATCCGTGACAAACTGCTCGATGACCCGGAGCAGGCGCCGTTGCAGCGCGATTTCTATATCAACCAGATACGCACCCTGCTGCCGTTGATTGCGCTGGAGTGCAAGATCCGCCGCATCGGCGGCATTGATGAACTGGGCTACCGCTACATCCGCGAATGGCTCAATCCACCACCAGCCCACTCACACCCGGTGCTGATACGTCCGCTGACCTTCGTCCGCTCCGGGACCACCGAGGGTGACACCGTTGCCAACATGTTCATCATTGCCCCGCAGCACCCTGCAGGCGGCCCCTGCCTGCTCTATCGACCGCTGTTCGAACAACCGTTGCTGCAGTTTCCG
>CXWL01018883.1_pt1 | contig 12412 bp, 11 predicted proteins | sample 590931 | NCBI WGS metagenome assembly CXWL01 (sample SAMEA3498368, study PRJEB10139) | groundwater metagenome | biome: water well; material: biofilm material | place: Germany | collected 2015-04-27
CTCAGCCGTGCCGCGGCGATGAAATCCGTGGTGGTGACGCATTACTTCTCCTCCGGCTTGGCGTTCGTGTTGCCGTTGTTCCGGTGGTTGTGGCGGTAGAGCGCGCCGGCGGCACCCAAGCCACCGATCACGGCCAATGTCGCCAGCGGATAAAGGATTGCAGCGGTCACCGATGCGGCGGCGGCCGGAAGCACGACGAGTGCGGCGACCGGTCCTGGTCCGTGGCGATAGAAATGCCGTCTGCGATGCATGTGACGCGCGCGCCAACGCGCTGCGCAGGGATGTTCGCCCCCTTCGCTTTTCTGCACGTCGTCGAGTGGGAAGTCTTCGCCAACGCCGATATTCAGTTTGCTCATCGATTTTGTCTCCGTTCGATGCTGCAAACCCATGTAGGAACTCGACCCCCCGTCGTCAATCATTAAATCATCAAAATATCATCATCCACGACTTGGCGCTATTTTCCGCGGAAAAGTGGGCCTGCATCGCGGTCGGCCAGCGCATGGTCGATCACTTTGCGCATCACGCTGGGTAGGGCAAAGCGGGCGAGATCGGTGATCGGTGCCCACTCCCCTGCCCCGTTTGTTTTCGCGTGATCGATGTTGTCAACGCGGAAAACCTGAAGTTCTAGTTCGAAATGCGTGAAGCCGTGGCGCACGACACCCGGCAGCTTGCGGAACTTCGCCTTTAGTGGCGCGTGCGCGAGCGGCGTTCCCGGGAACTCTTTCTCCCAGGGGCTCATCGGCGGTTCGTGCATGCCGCCGAGCAGACCTTTCGGTGGACGGCGGCGGAGAAGGATTTCGTCGCTCTTCGAGATTAGGACGAAGGCGGCGCCGCGCCTCAAAGGGCGGTCGGGTTTCGCTTCGCGCGCTGGGAGCGCGGTGGCGATGCCCATCGCGTTCGCGAGGCAATCGTCCGACCACGGACAGTTCTCGCAGGCCGGGCTTTTTGGCGTGCAGATCGTGGCGCCCAGGTCCATCATGGCTTGCGCGAAGTCGCCTGCGCGCTTGGCAGGGGCGAGCGCTTCGGCGATGGCGCGAAGTTCGGGCTTTGCGGTGGGCAGCGGCGTCTTGACAGAGAAGAGGCGGGCGAGGACGCGTTCGATGTTGCCATCGACAGGAGCTGCGCGCCGATCGAACGCGATCGCGGCGATTGCCGCGGCTGTGTACGGACCGATGCCCGGGAGCTTGCGCAGCGCTTCTTCCGTATCGGGGAGTCTGCCGGCGTGGCGTTGGGCCACTTCTGTCGCGCAGGCATGCAAATTGCGGGCGCGGCTGTAGTAGCCAAGGCCTGCCCAGGCGGACATCACCTCTTCGACCGGCGCTGCGGCGAGCGCCTTCATCGTCGGCCACCGCTTCAGGAACTTGTGGAAATAGGGGCCGACGGCGGCGACCGTCGTTTGCTGCAGCATGATCTCGGAGAGCCACACGCGGTACGGATCGGCCGCGTTGCCGGGCAATGCGCGCCATGGCAGACGGCGGCGGTGCCGGTCGTACCAGCCAAGCAATCGCGTCACGAGCGCGGTTCGCTTTTGCGGTGTGAGTTCGCGGGCGTTATGGTGCTTGCTGGATTTCGAGACGGGCATGTCAGCAAGCGACAACGGCGAATCGAACAAGCGTTCCGGACGGCGTGGACCAAAACGGTTCGCCGACGACGCTGCTGGTTTGCTCAAACATCATTTGAGCACGCGCGGTTTTGCGCAGGTCGAGATCGTGACGCGGTGGGCCGAAATTGCAGGACAGACACTCGCCGAACATTGTTTTCCCTGCCGCCTGTCGCAAGGCAGCGCCAACGGGGCGATGCTGACGCTGATCGCGGACGACCGCGCGGCGTTGGAATTGCAGCACCAAGCGCCCAAACTGATCGACAAGATCAATACATATTTCGGCAAGGCGGCGGTCAGCAAAATCAAGGTCGTAGCCGGGGACATTCCAAGGCCGGTTCCGAAGCACGCGGCAAAACGTCCCCTCTCGGCGGAGGAGGAATCGGTGCTCAGCGCACGGCTAGCCGCCGTCGAAGACCCGGAATTACGGGCCGCACAGGCGCGACTCGGACGCCACGCCCTTTCCGAAAGCCGTAAACCACTTGTTTACAAGCGTTGAGATGGCGGCTGCGTCCGACCTATAGTCCCCGGCAACGCTTGGTGCTTCGCGGGGGTTCGCGTGAATTTCGACAAGTTACTTGAACAGATCAGGTCGTTAGACCGGAATACGTTGATTGCCGCGGGTGTCGCCGCGCTCATTCTGTTGGGTGGAGCCGGCTATTGGTTTTTCGGCAAAGGTTCGAGCGGCGGAACGACGGTCGCAGACGGCACCTGCAAGCCGATCGAGACGTATGAAGTCACGGACGCCGACTACGCGCAAGGCAAGGTGGACGCGCCAATTACGTTCATCGAATACGCGTCGATGACGTGCCCGCACTGCGCACAGTTCAGCCGCGATGTGCTGCCGCTTCTAAAGGAGAACTACGTCGACAAGGGTTACGTCCGGTACGTGTTCCGGGAATACCCGATCGACCGCATTGCGCTGACGGCCTCGGTGGTCGGACGGTGTTTGCAGAAGGACGCCTACATCCCGTATATTGAGTTGATGTACAGCGAACTTATGACCTGGGGCCGGTCGGAGGATCCGCGGGCCGCAATCAAGGAAATGGCGCGGCGTGCGGGTATGTCGGGTGAGGAGTTCGAGAAGTGTCTGTCCACGGAAGACGACGCGAAGCGCGTTCTCGCCATTCAGGAAAAGGCCATCAAGGACTATTGCGTCGGCGGTACGCCGACATTCCTCGTAAACGGCAAGGTCATCGCGAGCGGCGAGATTTTGTGGGCGACGCTCGATGAAAAGCTGCGCGAGGCAGCAAAGGAAAAAGGTGTGACGATTCCGGCTGCGGCTCCCGCCGCGGCGCCGGCCGAAGGTGCGGCAACAGCACCGGCTGAGGGTACGGCAGCCCCTGCCGATGGTGCGGCTTCAACACCTACCGACGGTGCGGCGACGCCGGCCGAACCTGCGACTGCGCCCCCAGCGCAGTAGCGACGTTCGTCCGCGGCTTCCCCCGGCCTTATCACTGTTAGGAATACCCCCGTGAAGTTCTCAAGACTTCGTCTGTCCGGATTCAAATCGTTCGTCGAAACCACCGAGCTGCCGATCGAGCAAGGCTTGACCGGCGTCGTCGGGCCCAACGGTTGCGGCAAATCGAACTTGTTGGAAGCTTTGCGCTGGGTGATGGGCGAAAACTCCGCCAAGTCGATGCGCGGCTCGGGCATGGACGACGTCATCTTCGCGGGCACCAACAATCGGCCCAGTCGCAACACCGCGGAAGTGTCGCTTGTCATCGACAATACGACGCGTTCGGCGCCCGTTTCCTACAACGACGGCGAGGCGATCGAAATCAGCCGCCGGATCGAGCGCGAGATGGGCTCGATCTACAAGATCAACGGACGCGACGTGCGCGCGCGCGACGTGCAAATCTTCTTCGCCGACGTGTCGTCGGGTGCGCATTCGCCGGCGCTGGTGAAACAAGGGCAGATTGGACAGCTGATTAACGCCAAGCCGATCGCCAGGCGCGCCATTTTGGAAGAGGCAGCGGGCATCTCCGGCCTGCATGCGCGCCGGCACGAGGCCGAGCTGAAGCTGAATGCTGCGCAGACGAACCTTTCGCGCGTCGCCGACGTTATCCAAGAGATCGAGACGCAGCTTGCGAACCTGAAGCGGCAGGCTCGGCAGGCGTCGCGCTATCGCAANNGTCGCGCTATCGCAATTTGTCGGGGCATATTCAGCGCGCCGAGGCGTTGGCGCTTTATGTGCGCTGGCAGATGGCGTCGACCGCAACAGCTGCAGCAGAGGAAGAGCTCGGCCGCGTGCGTTCTCAAGTCGAGGAGATGACGCTGAAGGCCGCGCAAGCGTCGAACGCGGTTTTGGAAGCGGATGAGAAACTGCCGCCGCTGCGAGCTGCAGCTGCCGAGCGCGGGGCGGCGTTGCAACGCCTCACCGCCGAGCGCATGGCGCTTGATGGCGAGGAAGCTCGCGCAAAGGAAGCGGCAGAGCGTTTGGCCGCGCGTATTGCGCAGATCGGTACCGATCAGGAGCGCGAAGCGGCGCGCGTCGACGACGCGCGGGCGATGACAGGCAAGCTTGCAGAGGAGCGCGCCGCATTGGCTGCGGCTGCGGCGGGCGAAGGCGAGGCGACCGCGCAAGCGGCGGAGGCTTTACGTCTTGCCGAAGAGGCGATGCGCGAGGCGGAGCGGGCGAGCGACAAGGCGACAGCGGAGCTTGCGGAGGCGAAGGCCAAGCGCGCGGCGTTGGAGCGCCGTTCTGAAGACGGGAAACGTTCGGGCGCGCGGCTGCGCAGCGAGCTTGAGAACATCACTGCCGAAATCGAACGTTTGGGTCGCGAAGCCGCGACCGCGCCGCTGGTTGACGAGGCGGCGCTGCGCGTGGCTGCGGCGGTGACGGCGGCGGAGTCGTCGAAGTCAACGCACGCACATTCGGAAGACGCGCTGCGTGCGGCGCGCGATGCGGAAAGTGCGAAGAAGCAAGAGGTGGAGACGGCGGAGCGCGATCTCGACCGGCTGAAGGCCGAGGCGCGGGCGCTGACCGAGATGCTCTCGGCGCTGGTCACGGAGGGGTTCACCCCTGTTGTCGACCTCGTGCACGTGACGCCGGGGTTCGAGGGCGCGCTGGGCGCGGCGCTTGGCGACGACCTCAATGTGCCGCTCGATCAGAAAGCGCCGATCCATTGGCGTTCGCTCGGTGCGCCGCGGACAATGCCTGCGTTGCCTTTGGGTGTGCAGGCGCTGGCGCATTTGGTGCAGGCGCCCGAGGCATTGGCACGGCGGCTGTCACAAATCGGTGTCGTCGAGCGTGATCAAGGTGCAGCGCTGCAGGTGCAATTGATCCCGGGCCAGTGTTTGGTCAGCCGCGAGGGCGATCTCTGGCGTTGGGACGGTTTCACAGCGACGGCGGAAGCGCCAACGCCGGCGGCCGTCAGGTTGCGACAACGTAATAGGTTGGCGGATCTCGAAGGCACAATCGCCTCCTCGGTCGAGCATGTGCGCGAACTTCGTGGTGTGTTCGACGACGCGCGCGAGGCGCGGGAGGCGGCGGACGTTGCCGAGCGCACGGTTCGCAACGGCTGGCGTCAGGCGGAAACGGAAGCAGGCGCCGCGCGCGCTGCCTTGGCAGACGCCGAGAAACAGCATGCGCAAACGGCGGCGCGGACGCAGTCGCTGACCGAACGGCATCAGAGCTTAACCGGCGACGAGCGCGAGGCGCACGAGACGGCCGAGCAGATCGCTGCGGAACTCTTGGGGCTGGCGCCGCTGACGGACTTCGAATCGCGGCTTGGCGAGGTACGCGAAGGGCTCAATGAAACGCGCGGCGCATTTTCGGTCGCAAAGGCGCGGCATGACGGCGTGGAACGCGAGATGCGGGCGCGGCAACAGCGGCTGCAAGCTATTTCGGCAGATCTTGAAGCCTGGGAGCAACGCATTGCGGCAGCGAGCGGGCAGATCGAGGCGCTGACGGCGCGCGAGACGGAAGCCCGCAGCGAACTTGCGGAACTGGAGCACATCCCGGCGCAGATCGCCGAGAAGCGGACAAAGCTGTTCGAGCTGCTGGCGGACGCGGAGAGTGCGCGTAGTGCGGCGACGGACGCGATGTCGCAAGCGGAGAGTGCGCTGAAAGCGGCGCAGTCGGGGTCAAGGATGGCCGATCACGCACTGGCGCATGCGCGCGAAGAGCGCGCGCGGTGCGAAGCGGTGTTGTCGGCGCAGCAAGAGCGGTTGACCGAGTCCGTGACGCGGGCACGCGACACGCTCGACTGCGCGCCGGAAGAACTGGCAGCAAAGGCCGAGCATGCACCCGGCGACGCCCTGCCCGCGCTCGAGNNACGCGTCGAGAAGCTAAAGCGCGAGCGCGAACAGCTTGGCGGCGTGAACTTGCGTGCGGAAGAAGAAGCAGACGAGTGCGAGACGCGGCTGACGACGCTCACGACCGAGAAGAACGATCTCGAGGAGGCGATCAATCGCCTGCGTCAAGGAATTGGGTCGCTAAACAAAGAAGGCCGCGAGCGGTTGCTGGAGGCGTTCGACCGGGTGAACGCGAACTTCCAGAAGCTGTTCACATCGCTGTTTGGCGGTGGCGAGGCACGGCTGACCTTGACTGAATCCGACGATCCGCTGGAAGCGGGGCTCGAGATTCTAGCGCGGCCGCCGGGCAAGAAATTGCAAACGATGTCGCTGCTTTCGGGCGGCGAGCAGGCATTGACGGCGATGGCGATGATCTTTGCCGTGTTCCTGTGTAACCCCGCGCCAGTCTGCGTGCTGGACGAGGTCGACGCGCCGCTGGACGATGCGAACGTGGAGCGCTTTTGCAATCTACTCGACGAGATGACGCGGATGACGGAGACGCGGTTCCTAGTGATCACGCACCATGCGCTGACCATGTCGCGCATGGACCGGCTCGTGGGTGTCACCATGCAGGAGCGCGGCGTCAGTCAGCTTTCGGCGGTCGATCTGGCAGGCGCCGAGCGCGTGCTTTCAGCCGCAGCGGCGGAGTAGGCGTCGATCTCAATTGGCGCCTTAATACGGATCGTTATCTCGCCGCGACCGCCGCGCCGTCGGTTACGCGCTCGCCGGGGTGCGAGACCACTTGGTCGCTGACTTTGAGGCCTTGAAGGACGTGCGCCGTGCGGTCGTTCATCTGACCGATCTTCACCGTTGTGAGCCGGGCGCGACCGCCGTCGACGCGGAAGACCGCCCAGTCATCACCTTGGCGAAACAGCGCGCCGATCGGGACTTGGAGCACTTTGTCGCTTCGCCAGCGTAGGATTGCTGCGTCGATCTGGTAGCCGTGGCCGAGGCGGCGCCAACGGTCGGGTGGGTCGGTCAAATCGATGATGACGTTGACGCGCTGCTCCTCGATGCCGAGCGACGAGACTTTCATGAAGCCGAACGGTTCGACGCGGCGGACTTTCGCATTCAAGGCGCCCTCCCCGCCCCACCGTGTGATTTGAACAGCATCGCCCTCGGAGACCTTTACGGCGTCGGTCGATAGAAGATCGACGACGATTTCGAGATCGGCGGGATCGCCGACTTCGACAAGCGACGCCCCCATTTGAACGACCGCTTCGTTCTCCTGCAGCACGCGCAGGACCTGCCCACTAATGGGAGCGCGGATCGTGAAGCAACAATGTTTGTCACCTTTGACTCGCCCGCTGTCGGACGGCACGACTAACGACGCTTCAGCCGTCTTCACTTCGAACGCGCGCTGACGGAACGCTGCTTGGGCCGTCGCCAAAGCCGCGTCCAGTGACACCACCGATGCCTCCGCGTTGTCGAGGCGCGCTTTGGCAACGATGCCTTTGGCGAAAAGTTGGCGCGCGCGTTCGCGTTCCTGGCGCGCCAGATTCAGATCGGCTTCGCGCCCCCTGACATTCGCCGCGGCAAGGTCTTGTGCAGCTCGCGCGGCCGACACGGTGAATTCCAATTCCCGCTGAGCGCGCGCGTCGCGAAAGGCGGGATCGGCAGGTTCGATAGTTGCGATTACAGTCTTTTGCGCCTCGATCGCATCGCCCGCATGGACCTCGATACGAAGCATTCGCCCAGCGATGGGGGCCGAAACGGCATAGACCTCGCGCACGCGGGTGACCCCGTCGTCCTCGATCGTGACCGCCATCGGGCCCTCGCTCAGCGTCGCGATATCAACGGCCACCGCGCGCGGCCATAGCGCGAATGCCAGGCCGGCGAGAAGCAGTACGCCGAGACCGATGGGCCAGGTCCAGGGTTTCAGTGCGTTCATAGCTTAATCCTGTGCCTTCAAGACGCGTACCAAGTCGAGGGTTAGAATGCGACGGACGACGACTGCGGAACTGAACGCCGCCGCGACGATAATGACGATCGTCGACCAGGCGTAGGTCGCAGGCGCGAGGCCCATCGGTATTTGATAGAGGTCGGTCTCGAACAGCTCCATCATCAGCGTCGCCATGCCGTAGCCGAGCACACAACCGATCGGCAAAGCGATTAGCGTCAACAGCGCAAGTTCGCCGACGAGGATGAGCGCGACCTCGCGTTTGTGATAGCCAAGCACACGTAGGGTCGCGAGTTCGTGCGCACGCTCCGAAAGCGTGATCCGGCTTGCATTGTAGGCAACGCCGAAGGCGATCACCGAGGCAAAGCCGACATAGAACCAAACCATCGTCATCATGTTCTGGTTGAGCAGGTCGCGGAACATCTGATAGGCGCGACGCTGCAGCTGGATCGTGAACAGGCCCGGTGTTTGCTTGGCTTCGGCAAACAGCGCTTCTTCCTTCAACGGGTCGATCTTGAGCCAGGCGCTGTCGGCGACCTCACCGTCGCCGGTCAGGCGGTTCAACGCCGCTCGCCGCATGTAGGCGGCTAGGCCGACATATTCGTCGATCACGCGAGCGACCTGCGCTTTCGCGTGGGTCCGGCGACCTTCGAGGACTTCGACCTCGACCTCGTCGTCCGGGCTCACGTTCAGGTGTTCGGCCAGGCGCCGCGTTAGAAGCAAACCTGACGGCGGCAACTCGACCGTGCGGCCGTCGGCGCCAACCTGCTGCGACAGTTGCGAGTCCGGATCGATGCCGAGGATCACGACGCGCTTGTTGCGCGGCCCGTGCGTGAGTTTGACGCCGACGACGCGGCGCAACTCCGCGCGCAAGACACCCGGCAAGCGCTCGATCTCACCGCGAACGGGATCCGCCCGTGGTTCGATGAAGCGTAGCGTGACGTCCTGGCGCTGGGCGCGAAAGAAGAACGAATCGATCATCAGCGTGATCGAGTCGATGAATTGGACCGTGGCGATGAGGAGGCCAAGCGACAGCGCGATGCCGGTGACGGTCATGCCGGAGCGCATGGGAAAGCGCGTCACGTGGCGCACGATCATGTAGCCTGTGGTGCTCAAGTCGCGCAGCACGCCGATGCGCTCGAGGAGGCTCGGCCGATAGGTCGCGGGGCGCGGCGGCGACATGGCGACGGCCGGCGTCAATTGCATCGCCTGGCGCGTCGCGATCAGCGCGCCGCCGCAAGACGCTGCGAGCGCGACCGCGGCCGAAGTAAACAAGATGTCGGGTGCAATCGCGAACGTCAGCACCGGAAAGCGGAAGTACTCGCGATAGAGTTCCGTGATCTGATAGCCGAACCAAGCGCCTGCCAACCAACCGACGACAAGACCGATGACGCTGACCGTCAGGGCGAACTTCAAGAAGTGCCAGGAGACCGTGACATCGGAATAGCCGAAAGCCTTCAAGAGACCGATCTCGTGACGTTGGGTTTCGATTTGGCGAGAGATGACAGAGTAAAGGAGAAACGCCGAGACGATCAGGAAGATCGGCGGAATCACGCCCGCCATCGAGGATAGTTGGCCGAACTCACTCTCGAGGAAGGCGTGCGACGACTGCTCCTTGCGGTCGAATGCTCCGGCGGCACCGTATTGGGCAAGAATGTGGTCCACGGCGGCGATCACATTCTTCGCGCTCGCGCCCCGCAGCAGGCGGAGCGACGCGTCGTTGAATGCGCCCTCGTAGTTCAGGATCGCCCCGAGCTGCTTGCGGCGCATCCAGAAGACGCCGTAGCGGCGGTTGTCGGGCACCAGGTCGCCCGGACCGATGACATAAATGTGCTCGGGCGAAAGCGCGACGCCAGTGACGACGAGGCGCTGCTTGTGGCCGTTCATTATGGCCGAGAATGTCGAGCCGGGACCAAAGCCGTTCGCGGTGGCGAAGGCTTCGTGCAGAAGGACCTCCGATGGGCGGTCGGGGTCGGGAAAGCGACCGCTGCGCAAGACGAGCGCGTTCAAAGCTGTCTCGTTGCGTTCGGGCAGTGAGAGGGCAAGCCCGCGCAGCGGTTCGGTTACGCCGTCGATTTCGATCGTCACAAACCGCGCGACGCGGGTCTCGATTTGGGCGACGCCCGGGATGTCGCGCAGGCGTGCTGCGACCGATTCCGGCGCGCGCTTCAGGCTGACGAAGACGTGGGCAAAGCGCTGCCGGTCGTAATAGGCCTCGCGGGCGTCGGAGAGCGATCGAAGTGCGCTCAACGCCATCACGAGCGTCGCCACCGCCGAGGCGATGACGAGCGCGATCGCCAACACCTGACCGCGGCGATGCCACATGTCGCGCACGAGCTTTAGGTCGATGGCAGCAAACGGGCTCACCACGTAAGCTCCGACGGTTTGCGCTTCGTTAGGTTCGTTTCGATCGAAACGACGCGGCCATCGCCGAATCGCACGACGTGATCGGCCATGCCGGCAATCGTCGCGTTGTGGGTGATGACAACGGTCGTGGTGCCCAATGCCTGGTTGACGTCGGCCAGAGCTTCGAGCACGCGCACGCCGGTTGCGCTGTCGAGTGCGCCGGTCGGTTCATCGCAAAGCAACACGTGAGGCCGCTTCGCGACGGCGCGAGCAACCGCGACACGCTGCTGCTCGCCACCGGAGAGTTGCGCCGGAAAATGGTCCAAGCGTTCGTCGAGACCGACGAGGCGAAGCGCGTCGTCAGGCACCATCGGCTTATCGACGAGTTCGGTTACGAGTGCGACGTTCTCGCGTGCGGTCAGGCTTGGGATCAGATTGTAGAATTGGAAGATGAAGCCGACATGGCGGCGGCGGAACGAGGTGAGTTCTCGGTCGCTGCTGGCCGTCAGTTCGGTGTCGCGGTAAAAGAGCGTGCCAGAGGTCGGGCGATCGAGCCCGCCAAGGATGTTCAACAAGGTCGACTTGCCGCTGCCCGAGGGCCCGAGCAGCACAACCAAGTCGCCTTCGTGCAAATCGATGTCGACCCCGCGTAACGCGTGTACAGCGCTTTCGCCCACGCCATAAATCTTCGTCAGCCCGCGTGCCCTGAAGGCGGTTGGGCCGCCAGTGGGCATCTTTGCTGCTTCTGGGGCGGCATAGGTCATGTTTTGAACGTCTCAAACGGCACGCATGGCGGCCTTGACCTGGGGCAAGTGGCAACCCGATTCCATCCGGTCTTTGGTCGTGTTGCGGCTGCGACTTTACGCCTATTGGACTGAGATCGATCGTCGCCCGGAGTGGCGCGGGATTCCTGACTTTTTCACCAGTTTGCGATGCAGCAATCGGCTTGACCCCCGTGAGGGCGACCCATATGTTCCGCGCGGATTTCGGAGGGGGTTTTGTGCGGCCCCAAGGGCCTTTGGCGATTACCCAATCAGGTCCAGACGACGATCCTGGCCAGAAGCGTCTCGACGATCTGGGCCGGCGGATCGAGGCCGTACGCGACCAGCATCCGGAGGCCAAGCCTGCCCAACCGTCCGGTCGCCTCAACGTCGTTTACAGGCTTTCCACCGAGTTCGTTGCCGCGGTCTTCGTCGGCATGGCGCTTGGCTGGGGGTTCGACGCGCTGACCGGGTGGAAGCCCGTCGGGATCATCCTGTTCTCGGTGCTCGGTATCGCGGCGGCTTTCTACAACGTGTTTCGCGCCGCGCGGCAGCTTTCCGCAGAGCAAGACAAAAAGGACTAGCGCATGGCCGCCGGCCACAGCCCGATGCAGCAGTTCGAGGTCCACAAGCTGATCCCGATCGAGATCGGCGGCCTCGACCTTTCGTTCACGAATTCGAGCTTGTGGATGTTGCTTGCAATCGCGGCCGGTTCGGCGCTGCTGACACTCGGCGTGAAGCGCGACGGGATCGTGCCGGGGCGCACGCAGTCGGTCGTTGAGCTGATGTACGACTTTATCGAGCGGCAAACGGTCGGTGCCGTTATGGGCGAATCGGGAAAGAAGTTCTTCCCGTTCATCTTCACGCTCTTCATCTTCATCTTCTTCACGAATTTCTTGGGGCTGATCCCCTACTCGTTCACAGTGACGAGTCACATCATCGTGACGTTCGCGATGGCGCTGATGGTGTTCGCGACGGTGTTGGCCGTAGGTTTCTGGACGCACGGGCTGCATTTCTTCAGCCTGTTCGTGCCCGCCGGCGCACCGGCCTGGATCATGCCGCTGATCGTGCCGATCGAGGTCATTTCGTTCCTGTCGCGCCCGATCAGCCTTTCCGTTCGTCTTGCCGCAAACATGCTCGCCGGTCACACCATGCTGAAAGTGTTCGCGGGCTTCGTGGTCACGATGCTGGGCGCGGGCGGTGTCCTTTCCGTCCTTTCGATCGCGCCGCTGCTTGCGGGCGTTGCCGTCACGGCGCTTGAGGTTCTGGTCGCGGCCATTCAAGCCTGGGTGTTCGCGCTCTTGACCTGCATCTATCTGAACGAAGCCGTGCACCTGCACGATCACTGATTTTCCGTTTCAACTGATTCAACGAGGAGTTTCTACTATGGAAGTCGCAGCAGCTAAGCTCATCGGCGCGGGTCTCGCGGCCATGGCTCTCATCGGCGCCGGTATCGGTGTCGGCAACGTGTTCGGCAGCTACCTCGCCGGCGCGCTCCGCAATCCG
>CXWL01042887.1_pt1 | contig 12411 bp, 10 predicted proteins | sample 590931 | NCBI WGS metagenome assembly CXWL01 (sample SAMEA3498368, study PRJEB10139) | groundwater metagenome | biome: water well; material: biofilm material | place: Germany | collected 2015-04-27
ATTGCCGTTCATCATGCGCCACACCATGCGGTACACGGGCTTGTAATAACGCGAGACGAGTTCAGCGAAAGCAGCGGCGTCACGGCGAGCCGATGCCAGGAGCAAGGTGGCATCGCTCGCCGTCTGCAGGTCCGCTGAACTGGACTCTTGTATTTCACTACTCCATACGCTTCATCCCGGCCTCAGTTGGCCGATGTCAGTTGCAAAGCTTTACGCCATTTTGCGATTTTGAAAATACGCGCTTCAGAAAAAGATACGCCGCCATCGCTGTCGGTGTCGGCGCCGGTGACCATGGCCTCGATGTAGCCGTCGAGCTCGGCGCGGCTGATGCTGCCATTCTTGTCGGCATCGAGATTTGCCAGAATGCGGTTGCGCCGGCGTTCCAGGGCAGCCTGCAGCGAGGCGTCGATTTCAGCAGCGCTGACCGCGTTGTCCTTGTTCACATCGATGCCGAGAAACCGCTTCTCGGCCACGGGCGTGAACTCGGCAATATTGATCTTGCCATCCTTGTTAAGGTCGATCCGGTCAAAGGATTTCTGGGCCTTGGGCAGATAGGGCTCAGCCGCCATGGCAAGGCCACCAGCCGCCGCAACGCCTGTGATCAACAAAACCGCATACAGAGCTTTCTTGGACATTGTTACCTCCATTGAATTTCGGGAATTCATGCTTCCCAAAGCCAAGACGAAACAAGAACCCGGATTCCGTCGGCGTCAATCCACCGGGCCGATAAGCCCGTCAAAAAGGCCCGCAATCCGCTTCTGCGTGTCATCAACCAGTGAATCGGCGGCCCTGATATCGGGCACGCCGGCGGCGCGAGCCACCAGTTGGTTCAGCCCCGCCGGAGACTTGGCCGGGTCATAGGTGCCGGTAACGCAGAGCCTGAGAACCTGGGTAATCCGGTGGTAAAGCAGGCAGGCCTCCTTGATTTCGCTCGCCACGCCCGCCTCAAGGAGGCCGATGGCGGCAAGCTTGGCGAGGGCCGCATGGGTGTTGGTATCGAGGATTTCCGGGTGGCGCTGGGCATGAATGAGTTGCAGGAACTGGGCGATAAATTCGACCTCCACCAGGCCGCCCCGGACCCGCTTGATATCCCAAAGCCCGGCCGAGCCCTGCTCCTTCACCATCAGGCGGCGCATGTCGAGAACATCCTGCCGGGTCGTGTCCGCATCACGCTCGGCGCACAGGCTGGCAGTGATTGCCTGTGAAATTGTTTGTGCAAGATCTGCATCGCCGCTCACGACGCGGGCCCGGGTGAGCGCCAGTTTTTCCCAGGTCCAGGCGGAGGTCTTCTGATAGTCGCGGAAACTTTCGAGGCTGGTGGCCACGGGGCCCTGACTGCCCGATGGGCGCAGGCGCATGTCCACTTCAAACAGCACGCCCTCGCCGGTGGGCGCGGTGATCGAGTTGATCAATCTCTGGGTCAGGCGGGTGAAATACTGGTTCACGCTGAGCGGTTTCGCACCGCCAGAATTTTCCGTCCCCAGTTCGCTGTCATAGATGAGCATGAGATCAAGATCAGACGAGGCAGTCATTTCCCGGCCGCCCATCTTACCCATGGCGATCACGCAGCTGCGGCCGCCGGCCACGTCGCCGTGGCGCATCCGCATTTCCTGCCGGGCCGAGGCATGCAGTCGTTGCAGGAGCAATTCGGCAATGGTAGAAAAGGAAGCGCCCGCCTCCACTGCGCTCACGGTTTCCGACAGCACCCGCACACCGACGCGGAACATCTGCTCGCGGCCAATGATGCGGACACGGTCCACGACTTCATCCAGTGAGGCGCCTATAGGAATGACGGAGGCTATGATGGCCTGGATTTCGCTGGCGCGCGGCAAGGCATCGAAGAAACCCGGATCAAGCACCGCATCCAGCACGCGTGGCCGGGCGCTCAACTGTTCGGCCAGGCGTGGTGCAGTTCCAAGAATCGTTGCTATCAAATCAAGCAGGTTGGGGTTGGCCTTCAGCATGGAAAAAAGCTGAACCCCGGCGGGAAGCCCGGCGATGAATTTGTCGAAGGCGAGGAAGGCCAGGTCCGGTTCGCCGCTTCGTGCCAGCGCCAGGAGAAGCTGCGGCATCAGTTCGGTGAGCAGTTCCTTGGATTTTCCGCTGCGGGTTGCCGAATAGCGGCCAAAATGCCAGCCGCGGATTGTCGCTGAAATTTCGCTCGCATGTTTGAAGCCCATACGTTCCAGGGTTTCAATGGTTTCAGGATCATCCTCGCCGCCAGTGAACACCAGACTGCCGGTGTCGGTACCAAGTTCGCCGGCGCTTTCGAAGAGCGCGGAGTAATGGCCTTGCACCAATTCAAAAGTCTGGCGAAGCTTTGCTTCGAAGTCCTTTGGTGAAGCAAAGCTGGATAGCCGCGCCAAACTTTCGAATGCAGCTTCATCCTGCGGCAGGACATGGGTTTGCTCGTCATTGACCATCTGAATGCGATGCTCAATGCCGCGCATGAAGCGGTAGGCTGCTTTCAATTCATCTGCGGCGCTTTGGGATATCCATTTCGCCTCGGCCAAGGCATCGAGCATCTCAAGGGTGCGCAGGCCGCGTAACGCCGGGTTTCGTCCCCCGGCGATGAGCTGCTGGGTTTGCACGAAGAATTCGATTTCACGGATGCCGCCACGGCCCAGCTTGATGTTGTGGCCATGGACCGCAATGGTGCCATGGCCCTTCACCGCATGGATCTGGCGCTTAAGGGATTGCACATCGGCGATTGCTGCGAAGTCCAGGTATTTGCGCCAGATATAGGGCTTGAGGCGCAGCAGAAACTCCATGCCCAAACCAATGTCACCTGCCGCGACCCGGGCCTTGATCATGGCGGCGCGCTCCCAGTTCTGCCCCATACTCTCATAGTAATTGGCGGCAGCTTCCAGGGCGATAGCGACCTGCGTGGCGCGGGGGTCGGGGCGCAGGCGCAGGTCAACGCGAAAGCCGTAGCCGTCTTCCGTCATGTCCTGCAAGATCGTAACCAGCCGCTTGGTCAGCCGCACAAAGAATGTCGCGGGCTCGACGCCTTCGCCCATGGGCGCAGTTTCAGGATCGTAGAGAATGATGAGATCGATATCGCTGGAGTAATTCAGTTCGCCGGCGCCGTGCTTGCCCATGGCGAGCACCACATAGCCGCAGTGGCGCGAGGGATCCTTTTCATCGATATAGCGGAATTTTCCGGCGCGGGTGGCATCGAGAAGCAGCCAGTTGACCGTGGCCCCCAGCATGGCGTCGGCAAAGCGCGTGAGGGCCGCCGTCACCTCGTCGACGGACCAGACCCCTCCCAGATCAGCAAGGGCAATGAGAAGCGAGGCCTTCGCCTTGGCGTGGCGCAGCGCCGCCATGATTTCCGCCTGGGTTGTGAGCGTTTGTGCAGCGTGAAGGCTAGCGCAGAGCGAGGTCAGCAAATCTTCGGGCGCATGGCTTAACAGGTCCGTGAGAAATAGCGGATCGCGCAACATGAGGGCGCGCAGATAGGGTGAGCCGCCAGCCACGGATTCAAGAAATTTCCGGTACTCTTGCAGTAGCGCCTGATGATCGGGCGCCAGGTCATTCCAGAACCTCGCAGCGCCTTCCATGTCACGCGGTGCAGGCAAATGCTGCTTCAACCGTTCCGAAAAAACCCCAGTCATGGGGCCATACTAGCTTTGGCTCTCGTGAAGCGGAAGCACCAGCTTGGCGCGGAGGCCGGGTTCGTTGTCTTCGAGCAGCAGGGCCCCGCCGTGCAGTTTCATGACTCCGGCCACAAGGCTCAAGCCGAGGCCATTGCCGGGTTTGCTGCGGCTTGAATCGAGGCGCACGAAGCGGTCCAGGACCCGGGCACGGTCTTCGGATGGTATGCCAGCGCCTCGGTCCGCCACGAGAATGACGACATTTCCCTCCTCCAGCTTTCCTTCAATTTCAATGTGCGGCTTGGGATTTTCCTCGGTGACGCCATATTTCAGGGCGTTATCCACCAGATTGCTCAAGGCCTGCGACAGCAACTGGCGATCAGCCAAAACATTCAATCCGGCAACCGCCTTCACATCCAGGGTTCCACCATCCTCTTCGGCGATGGGCTCATAGAGTTCGGCAACACCTTCAACAATTTCGCGGGCATCGATGGTCTGGAGCATCTCGCGGGAGTGGCCGGATTCGGCGCGGGCGATAGAGAGCAGCGCATTGAAGGTCTGCAGCAGGCGGTCTGATTCCTCGATGGTCGTGTCCAGGGCGGCGCGATATTCGGCCTTGCTGTTGGAACGCAGGGCGGATTCAACGCGGGCCCTTAGCCGTGTCAGCGGTGTTTTCAAATCATGGGCCACATTGCTGCTGACTTCCTTCATGCCCGTCATCAGGCGCTCGATCTGATCGAGCATTTCATTGAGGGAGCGGGCCAGCTTGTCCATTTCATCGCCAGTCCCCAAATCCGGCATGCGGCTCGAAAGATTGCCGCCCATGATGGCGCGGCTGGCGTCGGTGATGGCGTCAACCCGGCGCAGGAAGTTTCGGCTGGTGAGAAGGCCACCGCCGAGGCCTAGGACGAGGGCAATGCCCAGGGCCCAATAAAGGGTACGCCTGATGATATCGCCGAATTGCCGCAGTTCCTGGACGTCACGGCCCACGATCAATTCAAAATCGTCCTTGAGATCCGTGTGAAAGGCGCGAGCCGACCGGCGCTGCTTGTTTTCGCCGACCTGGATATCGAGCGGGAAATCGATCCAGCCGGTTTCATCGATCACCTGGGGCGGCACGGATTCAAGATTGCCGGCAATGCGATTTCCGCTGGAATCGGCAATCAGGTAGACGCCGCCGCCACGCTCGGCGCTGCGGCGCTTAACCGTGTCAACAATGCCGCGCAACCCCAGAAGGCGGTACTGGTCGGCCAAGGCCTGGACTTCAGCACGGATAGTTGCGTCGGTTTGGCGTTCCAGAAGGCCTGCCGTATTCCAGAAGACGTAGGCCAGAATGGAGCCCACGGAAACGGCAAAAACCAAAAGATAGATGGCCGCCAGACGAAACGTCGAGGTTTTCAGTATCTTCGGATTAAACTGCACGTATCATGTATCCGGCTCCGCGCACGGTTTGCAGAAGGGGCTCGTCAAAGCCCTTGTCGATCTTCGACCGGAGCCTCGATACATGTACGTCTATCACATTGGTTTGCGGATCGAAATGATAGTCCCAGACATTTTCCAGCAGCATGGTGCGGGTAACGATATGGCCGGCATTGCGCATGAGATATTCGAGCAGCTTGAACTCGCGCGGCTGCAGGGGAATGTTCTGGCCGGCGCGCGTTACGGCGCGGGTCAGCAGGTCAATTTCGAGATCAACCGCCTTCAGCTTTGTTTCCTGAGGTTCCTGGGAATTGCGCCGCCCCAGGCCTTCAACACGGGCCAGAAGCTCGGAGAAGGCATAGGGTTTCGCCAGGTAATCGTCGCCACCGGCGCGAAGGCCTTTCACGCGCTCATCCACGTCGCCCAAGGCGCTGAGAATTAGAACCGGAGTGGTTATGCCCTTGGCCCGCAGGGTGCGGATGATGGAGAGTCCGTCCATCTTGGGCAGCATGCGGTCCACGATGAGAATGTCGTGGAGATTCTCCTGAGCCATGGCCAGGCCATCCTCGCCATTTGCGGCGTGGTCGGTCACGTGGCCGCTTTCGGTCAACCCCTTGATCAACCAGGAGGCGGCGTCGCGGTCATCTTCAATTACGAGAATGCGCATCGAGTCCAGATTCCGCCCTATGCCCTGAGATTCGGTTTCACGTGAGTGGGAGATTTGCATGACTTTCCCTTTCAGAGAAGAGTGCGCGGAGGCCACCGGACCAGGGGGGAACCTTTGAGTGGCGGCCTCCACGCTATTGGACGTCAAATGCCGAGCGGAGGGGGCATTCAGGCGTCCTAACTGTTATCCCTTGGCCAGCGGAAGAGCCAGGAAGCGCTGGTTGTCGCCGGAGCGCACCAGCATCAGCACCCGTGACTTGCCCGCGTCCTTCAGCGCGTTTTTCACGTCCGCCGGGCCATTCACATCGTTTCCGGCAACCTCGAGAATGATGTCGCCCACTTTCAGGCCCTGTTCATCGGCGATGGAATTTGGCGCAACTTCGACAATCTTCACGCCGGCGCCATCTTCAGCCGGACCCAGTTTCAGGCCAAGCGAGGTGAAATCGGTCGAGTCCTCCGGCTGGGTAGTGCGGGCCGCCATCCGTACGTCATTCGGCATGGTGCCAATCTTGACGGTGACCGTCATGGGCTTCCCGTCACGGACGATATCCACGCTGACGGATTTGCCGGGGGCGAAGCGGGCCACTTTCCGCGACAGGTCGCGGGCATCGGAAATCTCCGTCCCGTCGGCCTTGAGAATGGTGTCGCCCGGCTTGAAGCCTGCGGCAAGGGCGGGTGAGCCCTCGGTGACATCGGAGACAATCGCCCCCTTGGCGCTGGCAAGACCCAGGCTTTCGGCGATCTCATCGGTCACCGGCTGGATTTGCACGCCCAGCCAGCCGCGGGTCACGCTGCCGTTCTCCCTGAGGCTTGCGATCACGTCCTGGGTGATTTCAGCGGGGATGGCAAAGCCGATGCCGACGGAGCCGCCCGAGGGCGAGAAGATCGCAGTGTTCACGCCGATCACCTCACCTTGAAGGTTGAAAGCCGGGCCGCCGGAATTGCCCTTGTTGATGGAGGCGTCAATCTGGAGGAAATCATCGTAGGGGCCGGAACCAATGTCACGGCCACGGGCCGAGACGATGCCGGTGGTCACCGAGCCGCCAAGGCCAAAGGGATTGCCGACAGCCATCACGATATCGCCGACGCGGGCGGGCGTTTCAGCAAACTTCACAAACTGGAAGGGCTTGTCCGACTTGATCTTGATGAGGGCCAGATCGGTTTTGGGGTCAGTTCCGATCACTTCAGCCTTCAGTTCCGTGCCGCCCTGGATCTTGACGCTCACTTCATCGGCATCCTGGACCACGTGGTTGTTGGTCACCGCATAGCCATCGGCGCTGATCAGGAAGCCCGAGCCAACGGCGCCGCCGCCACGGGGCCGGCGATTTTCAAAGCCGGGCGGCAACTGGTTCCGGAACTGGGGAAACTGGTTGAAGAACTCTTCAAACTGCTGCTGGCGGGGAGCGGCCTCGCCCTCCGAATCGGCGGCATTGGCATATTTCACTTCAACGCTGATGACGGCCGGCATCACGCGGTCGACGAGGTCAGCGAAGCCCTTGGTGGGATCGATGGTGGCCTGAATCTGGGCGTGCACGTCATTGGGGGGTGCTATGACCATGGAGGTGGTTAACGCCGTTGCGCTGAGAAGGCCCGCGGCAAGCAGGCCAAACACTGTTTTGCGGGTGAGGGCGAATGAGGCTGACATGTTAGTTTCTCTCCGTTGCAGGGAATCGATGCAACAGAGATAGGGGCTCGCGGCTTACATCAAGGTTTCGGCGGCATGAATAATTTGTAATGTTGGGTCAACTGGCGAGGTCGCGGAGGGCTTTTTGCTCTTCGGCGCTCAGGGCCGATTCTGCGGGAACGCCCGAAATCTTGCGCCGCCTCAGAATGATCGCGAATCCCAGCAGGATAATCAGAAAAGGCGTTGCCCAGAGGATGGCGGTGCGGGCTGTGAGCCGCGGTTTCAGCAGGACGAACTCGCCGTAGCGGGCCACGACGAAATCCCTGATCTCTGCGTCGCTGTCGCCTTTGGTCAGGTGCTCGCGAATGAGGATGCGCAAATCCTTGGCGAGCGGCGCATCGGATTCATCGATAGATTGATTCTGGCAGACGAGGCAGCGAAAACCTGTCGAGAGATCGCGGGCGCGCTGTTCCAATTTCGCATCGCTGAGAATTTCATCGGGCTGCACAGCGTAGGCCGGAGAAGAAAACGCCAATCCAAAGATTATCATCATCCCGGCAACCTGGCTGCGCCGAAGCGAAGCTTGAGCTTCGACAAGGCGAGAAGCAGGAACCCAGCGCCCGTTCACCAGATTTTTCACAAATTCAGCCATCCGCCGTCGTACCCCGTGCTGCCCATGCCCGAGCCAACAGAACGAAACTGCCGTCGTCTTGCAGCGGCAGGTTTTCATAAAGCCGCTTGCGAATGGCCTGTTGGGCGATTTCCGGGAGCCCGTTGACAAAGCGGCCACCTGTCCAATCCTGCGCCATCAGGGCACCCCAATAGGTGGCGAAGTCCGGAAACCGTGCTGTTGCGCTTATCGGCTGCACGTCCACATTGTGGAGACCGGAATCGATGAACAATTGCCGAAGTTGCTCCGGCTTGCAGAATGGAAAGATTGCCGCCTGATCCGCAAGCGCTGCCGCGCCATCGACAGCAATGGCCGCATCCCAGAACCGCCGCACCACCTGCATCTCGCCGGCAAAGTCCCAAACATAGCCGGCAAGGCAGCCGCCCAGAATGGCGACGCGCTGCATTTCGCGAAACGCCAGCGGCGCGTCCTTCAGGAAATTAAAAACGAGGCCCGAGACGATGACATCGAACGAGCCTTCCGGAAATGACAGCGCCTCCATGACACCTTGCTGAAATTCCGCGCGCCCATCACGCAATGTTTGGCGTGTTTGCGCCAAGTCCTCGTCCGATGGATCGATGCCAATGAGTTTACTGGGTTCACCATTTTCCAGAATCGCGCGGCTCAGGGCGCCAGCTCCGCAGCCGATTTCGAGCCAGCGGAGTCCTGGGGGGCAGCCCAACCACTCGACAAAAGACCGGCCCACTGATTGGCTCCACCGACCAGCACGCCAATCATAGGCCTCTTCAGCACGCATTGGCTTCTCAAGTGGGCGATTCATTCCGCTGGAACTCCTGCGGGGGTGAGTTTTCGTTTCGGCGCACCAACCCGGTAGCGGCGGTCGGTGAGTGACAGGGCTCCGCCAAAAAACATGATGAGCGCCCCAAGCCAGATCAGCGATACCAGCGGATTGAAATACATGCGCACGACCCGCGCGCCATCGGCCGCCTTGTCGCCCATCACCACATAGACATCGCCGGCCAGGGTTTGATAGAGGCCCACTTCGGTTGTGGGTGTGCCCATGGGCTTGAATTCGCGTTTCTCGGAGACGACGGCGGCTATTTCGCTCTCGCCGCGGAAAATCCGGAACTGCCCGGCACGGCCCGTGTAGTTTTCGCCGGTGAGCGGTGTTTCGCCTACGAACTGAACCGAGTAATCGCCCACATCGGCGCGCTCGCCGGGCTTCATGGCCACGATATGCTCCACCTTCCACAGGGTAATGGCGATAATGCCAATGATCATCAGGCCGAGCCCCGCATGGGCGCAAGTCATGCCAAGGCTCGATCGTGGCAAGCCAGCAAGGCGTGAGTGGCTTATGGACAGCGGCGCGCGAAACAGCGCAATGCGATGTGCCAAATCCGCAATGCTGCCGAAAATCAGCCACGCGCCGAGCGCCATGCCAAAGGGCGCGAGCCACGGCCCGCGCTGGGTTGCCACGAGCACCAGAACGCCCAGTCCGATCGCCAGTGCCGCCGCGGCCCAGAGCCTCTGTAGCGCGGCGAACAGGTCCGCCCGCTTCCAACTCAACTGGGACCCGATGGGCACAAGCAGAAGCAGCGGCAGCATGATGGGTCCGAAGGTGAGATTGAAGTAGGGTGGCCCCACGGAGATTTTTTCTCCGGTGACGGTTTCAAGCGCCAGGGGATAAAGGGTTCCGATCAAGACCGAAGCGCAGGCGGCGCAGAGGAAAAGATTATTCAGCACGAGGCCGCCTTCCCGGCTGATGGGTGAGAAGAATCCGCCCGCCTTGAGCACGGGTGCGCGCCAGGCAAAGAGCGTGAGCGCGCCGCCGATGAAGAAGCAGAGGATGCCGAGGATGAAAATGCCGCGCGCCGGATCAACGGCGAAGGCATGCACCGAGGTCAAGACGCCGGAGCGCACAAGGAAGGTGCCGAGCAATGATAATGAGAAGGCGAGAATGGAAAGCAGCACGGTCCACACTTTCAGGGCATTGCGCTTTTCCACAACGATGGCCGAATGCAGCAGTGCCGTCGCCACGAGCCATGGCATGAAGCTGGCGTTCTCCACCGGGTCCCAGAACCACCAGCCGCCCCAGCCCAGTTCATAATAGGCCCACCAGCTTCCCATGCTGATGCCGATGGTGAGGAACATCCAGGCGGCCAGCGTCCATGGCCTTACCCAGCGGGCCCAGGCGGCGTCCACCTTGCCATCGATCAAAGCCGCAATGGCAAAGGAAAAAGCCACTGAAAGGCCCACATAGCCCGCGTAGAGAAAGGGCGGATGGAAAGCGAGCGCCGGGTCCTGCAAAACAGGATTGAGGCCATTGCCTTCGATAGGCACGGGATTGAGCCGGGCGAAGGGATTGGAGGCCACCACTATGAAGAGAAGGAAGGCAAAGCCGATGGAGCCCTGCACCGCCAGCACGCGGGCCTTGAGTGTGGGCGGCAGGTTGTCACCGAAGATGGCCACAGCGCCGCCGAAGCTTGCGAGGATGAAAACCCAGAGCAGCATGGAGCCTTCATGGTTTCCCCAGACGCCGGAAATTTTATAAAGCAGCGGCTTGGCCGAATGGGAATTCTCAAACACGTTCTGCACGGAGAAATCGGAAATCAGGTAGGCATGGGTGAGGGCGGCGAAGGCCACATAGACAAGTACGAGTTGAATGAGCGTGGCGGGGACCGCAGTTGCAATCATCTGGCGGTTGCCCCGCTCCGCGCCGATCAACGGCACGAGAGTCTGGAACGCCGCAACGGCGAGCGCCAGGATGAGCGCGAAATGTCCGATCTCGGCGATCATGGCCCTGCCCCCTTGCCTTCCTGCCAGACGCCTTTTTCCTTCAGCTTGTCGGCAACGTCCTTGGGCATGTAGTTTTCATCATGCTTGGCCAGAACCGTGTCGGCGATAAAAACGCCGCTTGCATCAAGTACACCTTCGGCGACAACACCTTGCTCCTCGCGGAAAAGATCGGGCAATTGCCCGGTGTAGCTCACGTTCAAAGTTTTTATCGTATCAGTCACAATGAAGGTAATCGTTGTGCCGCCTGCTTTGGAAATGCTGCCCTTCTCCACCAAACCGCCAAGGCGCAGCCGCGTTCCGGGCTGCACATTCTTTTCCGAGATTTCGCTGGGCGTGTAGAAAAACACAATGGTGTCACGCAGGGCATAGAGCACGAGACCGGCGGCAAGGCCGAGAATGGCGAGGCCGCCGACGATCACTGACAGGCGTTTTTGTTTACGGGTCATCTATACTCTCTCCATGGTCGGGCTTGACCCAACCACCCAGGCTTTCCGCGTCTCAAATGAATCCGCTACGGCATTTCGTTCCAATCCCCAAGCACTTCCAAAACCATTAAGTCTGGGTGGTCGGGTCAAGCCCGACCATGGAGAGAAAATGAGGCCGCGCATCAATTGATCCCCAATTCTTTGGCAAGGCCGCGCAAGGCATCGAGCGTTTCGGGTTCATCTTTGAAAATATTCATGGCGAGATTGAGTGATACCTTCGCCTTGTCGATTTCATTGGAAATGCGTCTTGCACGGATCAGGCGTTTCCAGCCTTCGAGGTCGCGGCTGTCCTTGCCGAGCTTCTGTTCAAGGCTATCCATCATGCCGGCAATCATCGCCGTCTGGTCCTGCGTTGGCATGGCCTGCACCGCCGCAATCTGTTCATCGCTCAAGGCGGGGGCCTTGCCCTCCTGCTTCAGGGCCATGTCATAGTAGAATTTGGCGCGCTCGTTCGTTGCTTCGAGTTTCAAGGCTTCGGCGAAGGCACTCTCGGCCTCATTGGTCACCATGCCTTCATTGGCGAAAACGAGCATTTCGCCATAATCGGCAATCGCATCGGCGGTTGGCGGGGCGAGCCGCAGGACATTGGCATAGGCGTCCGCTGCATCACTCCAGCGCCGCTCGCGCTTGTAGGCGGGGGCCAGCACTTTCCAGCCCTTAACATCATTCGGGGCTTGCGCCAGATGGGCCTCGACGGTTGCCACGAGGGCTTCAAAATCCTGGTTGGCGATGGCGCCTTTCAGTCTTTCCTGCAGGGGCACATCGGGCAAGCCCGGACTTCCATATTTGGCATAAACCGGCAGGGCTATGAGCGGCACCAGCAGAACGGCCAGCAGCGCATAGCGGTTTCCGGAGAGAGGCGCTTCCGGTTTCGCCACCTGCAACAGGCGGCGGGAGATTTCATTGCGGGCCGCCTGAGCCTCGGCCTCGCCGATCAAGCCGCGTGCCGCATCGCGGTCGAGCTCCTGCAACTGGTCGCGATAAATCGCCCGGTCGAAATCCGAATCGGGGCTAGGGGCGCCCGAAGGTTTTCGCATGAATGGCACAAGCAGGGCGGCCACCACAACTGCTGTCATGCCTGCAAAAGTCAACCAGATCATCATGCGGTTTTGGGTCTTCTCATGGTGGGCCGACAATACAATTCATCGGAAGCCCGCTGTCACGTCGCATTGTCGCATGGCGGCAATGGGGCGT
>CXWL01112813.1_pt1 | contig 12408 bp, 13 predicted proteins | sample 590931 | NCBI WGS metagenome assembly CXWL01 (sample SAMEA3498368, study PRJEB10139) | groundwater metagenome | biome: water well; material: biofilm material | place: Germany | collected 2015-04-27
AGCGCGCCACGGCCCTGCAGGCTGGCCAGAATCACTTCACGGCGCGGCATGTCGGGCAGCAGGCGGTTGATGGCCTCGTGCACCGCGTCCAGATAGGCCGCATCGGGGCACAGCAGGATGCTCTGCGCCAACTCGTCGTGTTCGGCCTGGCTGAACAAGTCCATGGCCACCCAGTCGGCGGGTGTGCTGCCGTCGGCCAGCACCAAAATCTCACTCGGCCCGGCGATCATGTCGATGCCCACCTGGCCAAACACACGCCGCTTGGCGCTGGCCACGTAGGCGTTGCCGGGGCCGGTGATCTTGTCCACACGCGGCACGCTGGCCGTGCCATAGGCCAGCGCCGCCACGGCCTGCGCACCGCCGATGGCGAAAACACGGTGCACACCGGCCACAAACGCAGCGGCCAGCACCAACGCGTTTCTTTCGCCTCTTGATCCCTTGGACGCGCCGCCGCTGCGGGCCGGTGTGGGCACCACCATGATGATCTCGCCCACGCCGGCCACCTGGGCCGGAATGGCACTCATCAAGACACTGCTCGGGTAGGCCGCCTTGCCACCCGGCACGTAGATGCCCACGCGGTCCAGTGGCGACACCTTCTGCCCCAGCAAGCTGCCATGGCTGTCGCGGTACTGCCAGCTGCTGGACGTGGCGTCGAGCTGGCGCTGGTGGTAGTCGCGCACGCGGTCTGCAGCGGCCACCAGCGCACCACGCTGTGCGGGAGTGATGGTCTCAAACGCGGCCCGCAGTTCGTCGGCACCAATCTGCAAGTCGGCCATTGAAGCCGCCTGCACGCCGTCAAAGCGCGCCGTCAACTCCAGCAGCGCCACATCGCCCCGCGCACGCACGTCGGCGATGATCTCGGCCACGCGCGTTTCTATGGCCGCATCGGTTTCGGCCGACCAGTGCTGCAGGCGCTGGAATTCGGCCTCGAAGTCTGGCTGCGCCGTGCTCAGCCGGCGGATGTCCACACCTGCCATCACCTCACTCCTACGGCAGATTCAAAGGCGTCGATCAGCGCACGCAACGGCTCGCGCTTGAGCTTGAGCGCGGCCGGGTTGACGACCAGGCGCGAGCTGATGTCCATGATGTGTTCCACCTCCAGCAGGTGGTTGGCCTTGAGTGTGCTGCCGGTGGACACCAGGTCCACGATGGCATCGGCCAGGCCCGTGAGCGGCGCCAACTCCATGGAACCATAAAGCTTGATCAGGTCCACGTGCACACCCTTGGTGGCAAAGTGCTGGCGCGCCAGTTGGGTGTACTTGGTGGCCACACGGATGCGTGAACCCTGCTTCACGGCGTTGGCGTAGTCAAAGCCCTGCCGCACGGCCACGCTCAGGCGGCAGCGTGCAATCTTCAGGTCCAGCGGGCGGTACAGGGTGACGTTGCCACCGGCGCCGCCCTCGGCGTCATGCTCCAGCAGAACATCGAGGCCCGCCACACCGATGTCGGCGCCGCCGTGTTCCACATAGGTGGGCACATCAGAAGCACGCACCAGCACCACACGCACGTCGGGCCGGGTGGTGGCGATGATGAGCTTGCGGCTCTTTTCGGGGTCTTCCAGCACCTCGATGCCGGCTGCGCGCAAGAGCGGCAGCGAGTCGTCAAAGATGCGGCCCTTGGACAGTGCGAGCGTGATCATGGCTGTGAGTTGCCGCCGTGCCCGCTGGAGCCCACCACTTGCCGCAAGGGCGGCGCGCGGGCGGCCCCCGCAGCGCACCGCAGGGTGTCTTAGTGGTGGAGGTGCTGGTCGGGCGCCGATGAATCGGCAGCGTACTCGGCGGGCGTGAGCGTCTTCATCGAGAGGGCATGAATTTGCTCGCGCATTCTATCGCCCAGAGCCGTGTAAACCCTTTGGTGGCGGCGTACACGCGGCAGGCCTTCGAAGCTGGTGGAAACGATGGTGGCAAAGAAGTGCCGGCCATCACCTTCAACCACCAGGTGCTCGCAAGCCAGGCCGGCGGCGATGAACTCGCGGACTTGATCGGGGGTGGGTGTGGACATGGTGTGATTGTCGCTGCTGTTCAATCGCCGCTGTTCATGACCGCAGCTTGTAGCCGCTGATCAGCAGCCGCAGCGCAATGGCAGCCACCAGCAAGAAGCTGCCGCCCACCACCGCCAGGCTCAGTNNCCGCAGGCAGGCTGTGCACCGAATAGAACACGCCCGACAAGAAGGTCATGGGCATGATGATGAAGTTCTGGAAGGCCGCGAGCTGGTCAAACTTTTCAGCCCACAAACCGGCGATCAAACCCAGTGAACCCATCATGGCCGCGCCCAGCGCGCCAAACACCAGTATCCACAGCGGGTGCGCCAGTTGCAGCGGCGCAAACCACACCGTCACCGCCATCACGCCCGTGCCCGCCACCAGGCCACGCACCATGGACGCACCCACGTAGGCCACGAACCAGGCCCAGTGCGACAGCGGGCTGACCAGCAAGAACACGACGTTGCCGGTAATCTTGCTCTGGATGAGTGAACTGCTGCTGTTGGCAAAGGCGTTTTGCAGCACGCTCATCATCACCAGGCCCGGCACCAGAAAGCTGGTGTAGCCCACACCCGGAAAGGCCTGCACTTGGTCTTGCAGCACGTGGCCAAAAATCAGCAAATACATGATGGCCGTGAGCACCGGCGCGGCCACCGTCTGGAAGGCCACCTTCCAGAAGCGCAACACTTCCTTGCGGAACAAGGTGCCCGCGCCGGCGAACAAGCCGCTCATGAGCTGCTCCCCGCCAGCCCGGGCAGTTTGACGGCGCCCTGCATGATTTCAAGAAACACGTCTTCCAGGTCGGCGCGGCCGATTTCAAGGTCTTCCACCTTCACGCCGGCCTGCCGCAGCGCAGCGAGCATGGTTTCCACCTCGGCTGCATCACGCGCCTTGGCCTGCACGATGCGCCCGGTGATGCGCGCCTTGGCCGCCACCTCGGCCGGCAGCGCGGCATCGGTCTTGAAGCGCAGCATGGTGCTGGCCTTGCCCGCCAGCAACTGGCTCGTCTTGTCCAGTGCCACCACCTGGCCCTGCTTGAGCATGGCAATGCGGCCACACAGCGCTTCGGCTTCTTCCAGGTAGTGCGTGGTCAGCAGCACGGTGTGGCCTTCGCGGTTCAGGCGCGCAATAAAGCGCCACAGCGTCTGTCGCAGTTCCACGTCAACGCCCGCCGTGGGCTCGTCCAGCACGATCACCGACGGCCGGTGTACCAGCGCCTGTGCCACCAGCACACGGCGTTTCATGCCGCCCGACAGCTGCCGCATGTTGGCGCCCGCCTTGTCGGCCAGGCCCAACTCAGTCAGCACTTCATCAATCCACGCGTCGTTGTGTTTGATGCCAAAGTAACCGCTCTGGATGCGCAGTGTTTCGCGCACGCTGAAGAAGGGGTCGAACACCAGTTCTTGCGGCACGATGCCCAAGGACTTGCGCGCGGCGGCGTAGTCGGCCACCACGTCGTGGCCCATCACGGTGACATGGCCGCCGCTGGCCCGCGCCAGGCCGGCCAGCACCGAGATCAACGTCGTTTTGCCAGCGCCGTTGGGGCCCAGCAGGCCGAAGAATTCACCTTGCTGGATGTCAAAAGACACATCGTCCAGCGCCTTGAATGGGCCTTTTGGACCCTGGTAGGTCTTGCTGACCTGGTCAAAACGGATGGCGGGCAGGGCGCTCGACGGCACAAGGTTGGCGGGTGCTTGCATGGAACGCGGGATTGTAGGCAGCCACCCAGGAAGCTGCCGGTGCGAGAATGAAAGCGCGAGAATGAAAGCCACCATGGCCACGCCCCCAAAGAAGCCCCGCCGCACCGCAGAGCGCATCCTGGAGGTCACGCTCGACCTCTTCAACCGCTTTGGTGAACCCAACGTCAGCACCACGCTGATCAGTGCNNAACCTGTACTACCACTACCCCGCCAAAGACGAGCTGATCAACACGCTCTTCGGCAGGTACGAAACAGCGCTGAATGAACTGCTGCGCGCGGCCGACGGCGTGGAGAACGTGGAAGACGCCTGGCTCTTCTTTCATATGCTCTTTGAGCTGATCTGGAACTACCGTTTCCTGTACCGCGACTTGAACGACCTGCTCAGCAAGAACCGCCGGCTGGAAACGCACTTTCAGTTTGTGCTGAAGAACAAGGCCAAGGCCATGCACGCCGTGCTGGACGGCCTGGCGCGCAGCGGCGTGGTGCGCATCACCGGCGCCGAAGCCGCACCCACGGCCACGGCCATGGTGGTGGTGGTGACGTATTGGCTGAGAAACGAATACGTGCGCGACCCACGCCACGCGCTGGAGCCTGAATCAGCATCGGCCGCCATGGGGCGCGGCGCTTACCACGCGCTGGCGCTGCTGATGCCGCACCTGGACGCGGCCTCACGGGCCCACTTGCAGACGCTGGCCGCGGCTTACCTCACGCCGTAGGCGGCGCCGGCCTGCCGGCTTTGGCAGTGGCACCGGCGGCGCGGCGCCTGCGATCTGGACCTGCCCTGTAACCGCATCGCAGCACAATCGCGCGCTCTGCAGCCACCCGCCAGCTGCGCCCGTACCCAAGCCCCTGCCATGCCGTCTGAAACCAAACCACACCTGCACATCGAGCAACTCATCGCGCGCATGACGCTCGAAGAAAAGGCCGGCCAGCTCAGCCTCTACGTCGACCCCACGCGCAACGAAGCCGCCGCCGCCAACCCGGCCGCCACCGCCCAGAGCCGCACCGAACTGCTGAACGAGATCACCCAGGGCCGCATCACCGGCCTCTTCAACGGCGTGGGAGCGGCCGGCGCACGCGACCTGCAGCGCGTGGCTGTAGAGCAGTCGCGCCTGAAGATCCCGCTCATCTTTGCGGCCGACGTGATCCACGGCCTGAAGACCGTGTTCCCGGTGCCGCTGGCCGAGGCCGCCGCCTTTGACCCCGATCTGGCCGAGCGCACGGCCCGCGCCGCTGCGCTGGAAGCCACAGCCGTGGGCGTGCAATGGGCCTTTGCACCCATGGTGGACATTGCGCGTGACCAGCGCTGGGGCCGCGTGGTGGAAGGCGCCGGTGAAGACCCCTACCTGGGCTGCGTGCTGGCCGCCGCACGGGTGCGTGGTTTCCAGGGTGACGTGGCCCAGGGCGGACTGAAGCGCGAAGACACCATGCTGGCCACGCTCAAGCACTTTGCGGCCTACGGCGCGGTGGCCGGCGGCATGGAATACAACACGGTTGACATCCANNAGCTGGTGGTGCATGGCGTGGCGGCGGACGAAAAGGACGCCGCACGCCAGTCGCTGCTGGCCGGCTGCGACATGTCCATGCAAAGTGGCATCTACATCCGCCATGTGCCCGACCTGGTGCGTGAAGGCGCCGTGCCGCTGGCCGTGCTGGACGAAGCGGTGCGCCGTGTGTTGCGCGTCAAACAAGCGCTGGGTTTGTTTGACAACCCCTACCGCTCGCTGGACCCGGCGCGTGAGGCGACACAACTGCGCCTTCCCGAGACCGTGGCGCTGGCGCGTGAGGCGGCGCGCAGATCGGTGGTGCTGCTGAAGAACGAGGGCGGCCTGTTGCCCTTGCAGCCCCAAGGCCAGCGCATCGCACTCATCGGCCCCTTTGGCGCCGACCGCCAGAACCTGATGGGGCCGTGGTCCATGTGGGCCGACACCGCCCACGGTGTGAGCCTGGAACAAGGCCTGCGCGCCGCCATGGCCGTGCCCGGCCTGCTGCAGGTGGTGGCCGGTTGCGGCATCGATGCGCCACAGGCCGATGGCCTGGCCGCCGCCGTGTCAGCCGCTCACGCCGCCGACGTGGTGCTGCTGGCGCTGGGAGAAGGCCAGCACATGTCAGGCGAAGCCGGCTCGCGCATGGACACCGGCCTGCCCGCCGCACAGCAGGCGCTGGCCGAGGCCGTGGCCGCCACGGGCAAGCCGGTGGTGGTGGTGTTGCGCCACGGCCGCGCGCTGGCCTTGGCCGGCGCGGTGCGTGATGCACAAGCCATCGTGGCCGGCTGGTTCCTGGGCAGCGAAACCGGCCATGCGCTGGCCGACATCCTCTTTGGTATCCACAGCCCATCGGGCCGTCTGCCGGTGAGCTTTGCGCAGGCCTCGGGCCAGCAGCCCTACTTTTACAACCACAAACGCACCGGCCGGCCGCAGGTGCATGCCGATGAGAGCGTGTTCAAGGCGCGTTACCGAGAGGTCAGCCACGCGGCGCTGTACCCGTTTGGTCATGGGCTGAGTTACGGTGACTTGGTCTACGGCGCCACGCAAGTCAGCGCGCACGACCTGGCCTGGGACAGCACGGTGGAAGTCAGTGCCACGCTGCACAACCAGGGCGCAAACGCGGCGCGCGAAGTGGCGCAGCTCTACATCCGCCAGCGGGTGGCCTCGCTCACGCGGCCGGTGCGCGAACTGAAAGGCTTCAAGGCCGTGCTGCTGGAACCGGGGCAAAGCACCACAGTGCGCTTTGTGCTCAGCCGCCACGACCTGGCTTTTGTGCAAGCCAACCTGGGCACCGCAGCCGAGCCGGGGGGCTTTGAGCTTTGGATTACGCCCAACGCCGCTGCGGGCAGCGCCACCACGGTGACGCTGCAGGGCGCGTAACACTGCGGGTTGGCTAAGGCTTGAGCGAGATCAGCCATGCCAGCACGTCGGCCTTTTCGCCGGCCGTGCACTCGCGGCCCAGCGTGTCCTTGCAGTTGGTCTTGAACCAGCCATCTACCTTGGCGCGGTCGGTAAAACGCTCGGCATTGGCTGCAGGCGCCAAGGCCTTGATGCGTTTTTCGGTCAGCTCGTTGCGGCCCAGCTTGGTGGGGTTGGTGGTGTGGCACGACGCGCAACTGAGCTTGAGCTCGCCGGGCTGCACGGTGTTGAAGAACTTCTCGCCACGCGCCGCATCGGCAGGCGCCTTGGCCAGGGCGGTGTAGGCCGCCAGAAGTTCAGCGGGGGTGGCGGCCTGCGCAGCGCCGGCCATGCAGGCCACGGCGGCGACCGCTGCCACAAAGGAGGCAGGCCAGGTGCTCACGACGTTGAAAAGCTTCACGACAACTCCTTGGGATCAAATCGCAGCACGGCTCAAGTTTGGGGCACTTGCCACGCACCCGGCAATGCTGCCCCAGAGTCTGTTTGCGACATAGAGGGTGCGCCCCAGCATTGAAGCAGGCTGCGCCGTGGCACGCCTTGCGCAGGCGCAAGGCGGGGCGGGNNCGGCGCGTCTGGCCCTGGTGGAACTGGCGGTGCGCTCAGGCGCACCCAGGTCAGAGCTGACGCGGCTGATTGAAGAAGCCGTGAAGGCCAGCCCCAACACCGCCGCCGCACGCGCCGCAGTCATGGACCACTTCATGGTGGGCAAGGAAATCGCCAAAGCCTTGTCGGCCGCGCAGAGTGCCTTTGCCGGGCAGGACGACGTGGCGCGTTTGCTCAAGAAACTGGGCGGCTGAGAGCGTGGGGACACGCGTCCCGCAGCACTTCACCACAATGCAGCCGTTTCCACAGCGCGGCCACGCCGCAGAGATGGCCATGGACAGCCTGGACCTGAAGGTCTTGCATCAAGCGCGTGAATGGCACACAGGCGGCCACGCCGTATGGCTGGTCACCGTGATAGAGACCTGGGGCAGCGCACCGCGCCCGCCCGGTGCACTGCTGGCACTGCGCGACGACGGCCTGGTGGTGGGTTCGGTCAGCGGCGGCTGTGTCGAAGACGACCTCATCGACCGCGTGCGCCACGGCGAACGTGTGGCCACGCCCAGCCTGGTGACCTATGGCGTCACCAAGGAAGAAGCCGCACGCTTTGGCCTGCCCTGCGGCGGCAACCTGCGCCTGGTGCAAGAGCCGCTGCAAGACACGGCCTGGATCAGCGACGTACTGACGCGCACCGAGCGGCACGAACTGGTGGCGCGGCGGCTCGACTTCGACACCGGCGCGGTGACGGTGGAGGCCGCATCGCGCGGCGAAGCCTTTGAATTCACGGGCCGCCAGTTGCGGGCCCTGTACGGCCCGCGCTGGCGCCTGCTCATCATTGGCGCAGGCCAGTTGAGCCGCGCCGTGGCGCCCATGGCGCTGGCGCTGGACTTTGAGGTGATCTGCTGCGACCCGCGCGAGCAATACCACCTGACGTGGGACGTGCCAGGCACCACCTTCAGCCGCAGCATGCCCGACGACGTGGTGCATGAACTGCACCTGGACCCGCACTGCGCGGTGATTGCCGTCACGCACGACCCCAAGCTCGACGACATGGTGCTGCTGGAAGCGCTCAAGTCCCCGGCGTTTTACGTCGGCGCACTGGGCTCGCGCAGCAACACCGCCAAGCGCAAGGAACGGCTCAGACTCTTTGACCTGAGCGACGCCGAGATCAGCCGCCTGCACGGCCCCATCGGCCTGGACCTGGGCGCGCGCACGCCGGCCGAGATTGCGGTGTCCATCGTGGCCGAGATCGTGGCGGTGAAAAACGGCGTGGGGCTGGCGCAGAAGAAGGCAGGTTCGGCGCTGCCGGCGTCCGGCAGCGCCGGCGATTTCTGACGACGGGCCACAGTGGCTTGCTTCTGCGGCCATGGGGCACACTGCAGGATTGATCGGACGCCCACGTGAACCCCGCCCCCCCTGCACCCACGCCACGCCAGGCCACTGCGGCCGACGACAGCACCGCCGTGCGCCTGTACTACGAGTTCACGCCCGGTGCGCAGCGCGGCGCGGCGCTGGACAACCCGGTGGTGGCCTTGCTGGTGGCCGTGCGCGACGCCGGCTCCATCGCCCAGGCCGCCACGCTCATGGGCTGCTCTTATCGCCATGTGTGGGGCGCCTTGCGCAAGTGGGAGGCCACCTTTGGCGAGCCGCTGGTGTCGTGGACACAAGGCCAGCCCGCAAGGCTGACGGAATTCGGCCAGCGTCTGCTGTGGGCCGAGATGCGCGCCCGCACGCGCATGCAGCCGCACATCGACGCCTTGCGCGCCGACCTGGCGCGTGTGGTGACCGAAGCGCGTGACCAGCGCCAGCANNTGCACGCCAGCCACGACCTGGCGCTGCCGCGCCTGCGTGAGCACGCGGCGCAGAACGACGCGCTGCACCTGGACATCCGCTTCATGGGCAGCATTGAAAGCCTGCGCTCGCTCAACACCGGGCACTGCCTGGTGGCGGGTTTTCACGTGCCGGCCCTGCAGGGCGCAGCGCCTCTGTTTGCGCAGGCCCTGAAGCCACTGCTGCACCCGGGCGAGCACAAGCTCATTGGCTGCGCGCGGCGCACGCAGGGGCTGATGATGCGGCGCGAGCACACCGGCCAGGTGCGCTCGGTGGCCGACCTGGCCCAACCAGGCTTGCGCTTCGTGAACCGCCAAGACGGCTCGGGAACGCGGCTGCTGATTGACCAGTTGATGCAAAACCAGGGCCTGCTGCCCAGCCAGGTGCCGGGCTACGCTGCTGCGGTCGAAGAAAGCCACGTGGCCGTGGCCGCCACCGTGGCCAGCGGCGCGGCCGACGTGGGTCCGGGCGTGGAGGCGGCCGCGATTGAATTTGGCCTGCACTTTGTGCCGCTGGTGGAAGAAGACTATTTCCTGGTATGCCTCAAGCAGAACCTGGACACACCGCCCGTGCTTCGCCTGCGCGCCGTGCTAGCCGGCACCGCCTGGGCCGACATGCTGGACAAGCTGCCCGGCTACCGCCCGGTGGCCGAACCCGGCAAGGTGCTGGTGATGACGAGCGCCCTGCCCTGGTGGCGCTATTCGCGGCCCAAGGCAGAACACGCCGGGGCTGGCTCCGGCAAGGCCCGCCCCGGCCAACCTGGGCCAGCGCGGGGCTGAAGGCCCGCGCCACATTTGCTCCCATGGGCTTGCTGGCACGCAACTCCGAAGCCGAACGCTGGCTGGCCGTGCTGCTGCGCGCGCTGCACCTGTCCAGCGTGGTGGCGCTGGGTGCGCAGGTGATGGGCGCGCCGCTGGGCGCGCACACCGCGCCGGCATGGGTGCTGGGCACGGGCGGCGTGATGCTGGCCATGGACCTGCGCGCCGGCCGCATCGCGCTGCGTGAACTGGCCGGAGCGGCCGTGCTGGCCAAACTGGCGCTGGTGGCCTGGATGGCGCTGGACGCAGCGCGCGCACCGTGGATCTTCTGGCTGCTGGTGCTGGGCTCGGCCATCACCTCGCACGCACCCAAACACTTCAGGCACTGGCCCACGCCGCCGCGCCAAAGCCAAAGTCAGCGCCCCCCACTCCCCGAACGCCCCCAGCACCCGCACTCGCCCTGACGGCGTGGCCGTCCCGGGCTGCGCATGGCCGCGCTCAGCAGCGTGCCATCAAGGCCGCGAATCCCGGATAGGCCGCAGCCGTGATGGCCACCTTCTGTGACAGCCCGCGGCGTTGTTCACCACGCTGCAGCGCGTCCACGTAGGCGGGCCCGTCCAGCACCCAGGTGCCGCCGATGAGCGTGACGCCACGCGCAAACAGCGCGTCGGGAAGGCAGCCCATGCTGGGGCCGATGAGCGCCANNGCCGATGAGCGCCAGCCACTGCGCGTGGCGGCAGTGCGCCAGCATCGCGTCCAGCGTGTCGTTAAGCACCAGTGTGCCGGTGGACAGCACCTTGTTGCAGCCGCGCAGCGCAGCCGCATCCAGCGTCACGCGGTAGCCGTCGTGCAGGCCGGCCAGGTGGGCCTTCAGCTCCACCACCGTCAGCGTGGCGCCGCTGGCCAGCACACGCGGCAGCAGCGGCGTAAAAAGGCCGATCATGCCGACGTGGTCGCCGGCCTGCGGGTTGAGCGCCCCCAGTGAATCGCTGCTGGTTTCGGGCCGGTAGCCGGCGCGGTCAAACAGCCAGCGCGTGATGGCGTTGGCCGCCGCCAGGCCGATGGCACGTTGCGCCCCATGGCCACTGGCAAAGCGGCGCGCCACGGCCAGCGCGTCGGCCCCCGCCAGGCCCAGGCTGGTGTCGTGCTGGCGCAGTTGCGCCAAGGTGTCGTCCAGCAACACGTAGCTCAGGCCCAGGCTGCCGTCGTCCAGCGCCAGGGCGCAGAACTCGCCCCGTGGCTGCCCCGGTGGCGGGTCGGGCGGCAGGTGCAAGGCTTGCACGCGCGGCAGCCCGTGGCGCTGCGCCAAGGTCTCCAGCTGGGCGATGTATTCGGTGGCAAAGCGCATGGCGGTGGCTGGAAAGAGAAAGCTGAAATGGGCCGTGTGTGCTCGGTGCGGTGGCTGGCCAATGCCTGGGCCATTGTCGGCGTCAAGAAATTGCCCTATCATTGACTACTCAAGTATCAAGCAATCTAATCATGCCCACGAAAACACGCACCGCCGACACCCACGCCGCCGAAACCGGCAACGGAGCCGACCCCAGCAGCAGCCTGGACTTTTGCCTGCGCCTGACCCGCGCCTACGCCACATTGACACGTCGGCTGGACAACGCTTTGTCCAGCCTGCACGGGCTGAGCTTTGGCGACTTCATGATCCTGTACCACCTGGGGCGTGCGCCGGGCAGGCGGCTGCGCCGCATTGACCTGGCCGAGCGCCTGGGCCTCACCGCCTCGGGCGTGACACGCAGCCTGCTGCCACTTGAGAAGGTGGGCCTGGTGGCGCGCCAGCCCGACCCCCGCGACGCCCGCGTGGGCTACGCCTTGCTGACCGACGCCGGGCAGCAACTGCTGGCGCACGCACAGGTGTCGGTGGAGCCCATCAGCCAGGAAGCCACGCGCGCGGTGCCACCCGAGCAGATGGACGCCCTGCTGGCGCTGATGGGGCAACTGGCCGGCATGCACCTGGCCAACAGCTGAACGCGGCGCCGTCGCTGCGGTGCAGCGGCGCGGCGGCCCGGGCAGCCCAGCACGCCTTCAGCGCGGCTCGCCTCCATGCCGCGCCGCACGCGGCGAGAGCGCGTTGGGAAAGTACAGCGCCGTCAGACTCTTGCTGTGCACCGGAGAAAACGTGGACCCCGCTGCGCAGCCGTCTGCCGGGCCAAAACGCCGCCAGTCGCGCTGCCAGTGGATGGCGTCGCACACCTCCAGCAGGCCCATGGTTTCGCGGTCGCCCACGAGCACACCTTGCACACGCAGGCCGTAGCGTGCGCGTGCTTCGTCCAGCCGCTGCAGCGTGTGCGGCACGCAGCCGAATTCGCCGTCGCTGACGATCAACAGGTCGGCACTGCGCCAGCGCGCCTGGTGCACCAGGTCGATGGCGCGTTCGATGGGCGTCTGGATGTCGGTGCCGCCGTCAAAGGCCTGGCCCATCAACACCAGCAATGCGGCCAGGCCCTCGGCGCCGCTGCCCAGGTCTTGCTCCAGCAGTTCACCCGGCCCCCCAAAGGCGATGAGCTTGCAGGCCCGGTGGGTGGCGTGCGCGGCCTGCAAGGCGGCCAGGACCACGGCCTTGGCGATGTGCTCGGGTGCGCCGTGCATGGAGCCGGATGTGTCCAGGCACAGCAAAATGGGCCCGCGTTGCTGCGGCTCGGGTGGCACGGCGCGCACCTGGCCTTGCGGCACGGCGCTCGCG
>CXWL01114920.1_pt1 | contig 12408 bp, 9 predicted proteins | sample 590931 | NCBI WGS metagenome assembly CXWL01 (sample SAMEA3498368, study PRJEB10139) | groundwater metagenome | biome: water well; material: biofilm material | place: Germany | collected 2015-04-27
GCCGTAGCGCGTGACCACCAAGCCCGACAGGGGACCGTTCCAATGGGCTTCGACCGCCTGGGCCATGGCGGCCGATGCCTTGCCCGCACCGATCATCACCAGCCGGCCGCCCTGCAGCTCTTGCGGCTGCGGAAGGTGGGGCGGCACGTACAGCGCCGGCTGGGCAGATGCGACGGCCGCGTCGAACATGCGGCGCAGCAATGCCGCCGGCGCGGATGTCGTCATGCCTTCTGGCCGATCTCGATGTTCGCGAGCTTCTCGAGCGCGCGCACCAGCGCCGAATGGTCCCAGCCCTTGCCGCCATGCGCGGCGCAGGCGTTGAAGAGCTCCTGCGCCATGGCCGTGTTGGGCAGCGACACGCCCAGCGCGCGGGCACTTGCCAGGGCCAGGTTCAGGTCCTTCTGGTGGAGCTCGATGCGGAAGCCGGGTTCGAAGGTGCGCTTGATCATGCGCTCGCCATGCACCTCGAGGACCTTGCTGGAGGCGAACCCGCCCATCAGCGCCTGGCGCACGCGGGCCGGGTCGGCGCCGGCGCGTGCGGCGAACAGCAGCGCCTCGCCCACCGCCTGGATGTTCAGCGCGACGATGATCTGGTTGGCCACCTTGGCGGTCTGCCCGTCGCCGTTGCCGCCCACGAGCGTGATGTTCTTTCCCATCAACTCGAACAGTGGCTTGATGCGCCCGAACACGGCCTCGTCGCCGCCGACCATGATGGACAGCGTCGCGTTCCTGGCGCCGACCNNGCCGGAGACCGGGGCATCGAGGTAGTCGCAACCCTTCGCATTGATCTTCTCGGCGAAGGTCTTGGTCGCGATCGGCGAGATCGAGCTCATGTCGACCACGGTCTTGCCCTTGCCGAGGCCGGCGGCGATGCCGTTCTCCGAGAACAGGGCCGCTTCGACGTCGGGCGTGTCCGGCACCATCGTGAAAATGATGTCGGCGCGCTCGGCGACGCCGCGCCCGTTCAGGCACTGCGTTGCGCCGGAGTCGGCGATCTCCTGGGGCATCTTGCCCAGGGTGTAGACGAACAGCTGGTGGCCCGCCTTGATGAGATGGCCGGCCATGGGCGCGCCCATGATGCCGAGGCCGACGAAGCCGATCTTGAGCGTGGGGAAAGTGGAAGTCACGAATATCTCCTTGGTATCGAATGAGGTTGCTTACTGCGCGAATTGCTGGCGCCAGCCCGTGCCGGCTTCGGTCGTCGCGGCCGGCTTGTACTCGCAGCCGATCCAGCCCGCGTAGCCGAGGCGGTCCAGTAGGGCGAAGAGAAAGGGGTAGTTGATCTCGCCGGTGCCGGGCTCGTTGCGGCCCGGGTTGTCGGCGAGCTGCACGTGTCGGATCAGTGGGAAGTACTTCTGCAGCGTTGCAGCCAGCTCGCCCTCCATGCGCTGCGCGTGATAGATGTCGTACTGCAGGAATGCGTTGTCCTCGCCGACCTCGACGAGGATGCTGGCTGCCTGCACGGTGTGGTGCAGATAGAAGGCCGGGATGTCGAGGGTGTTGACGGGCTCGATCAACAGGTTCAGTCCGGCCTTCTTGAGTTCTCGCGCGGCAAAGCGCAGGTTGTCGACGAAGGTCTGGCGCAGCACGCCTTCCGGCACGCTGGTCGGAGCCTTGCCGGCCAGGCAGTTGAGCTGCGTCACACCGAGCGCGCCTGCGTACGCGATGGCGCGTGCGACACCGGTGCGGAACTCGTCGATCCGGTCTGGCAGGCAGGCGATGCCGCGCTCGCCCGCCTCCCAATCGCCCGCGGGCAGGTTGTGCAGGACCAGCGTGAGGCCGTTGGCATCGAGCCGGCTGCGGATCTCCTGGGCCGGCCAGGCGTAGGGGAAGAGGAACTCGACAGCCTTGAAGCCGGCCTTGGCTGCGAGCTCAAAGCGATCGAGGAAAGGAACCTCCGTGAAGAGCATGGTGAGGTTCGCCGCGAAACGAGGCATGGTGATACTCCGTGGTTGTATGAATCAAGGCGAAGTCCCGCTGCGGCCGCAAGGGCCCCGCCGGAACTGGCGTCGAATGGCCGGCCTACTCGAGCAGGCCGGCTTCCGCGAGGCCCTTGACGCCCTCGGGATGGCGGCAGTCGATCTCCTCGAATTCGACGATGTTGTCGATCTCGGTGCCCATCGCGATGTTGGTGACGCGCTCGAGGATCACTTCCACGACGACCGGCACCCGGTGCTTGCGTGCGAGCACCTGCGCCTCGCGCAGTGCGTCCTGCAACTTGGCGGGATCTGTCACCCGGATCGCCTTGCAGCCCAGCCCAAGGATGACCTGTACGTGGTCGACGCCGTAGCCTTGCAGCTCGGGATCGGTGACGTTCTGGTTCTCGAAGGCCAGCTGCACGCAGTAGTCCATCTCGAAGCCGCGCTGCGCCTGCCGGATGAGACCCAGATAGCTGTTGTTGACCAGCACCTGCACATAGGGCAGGTTGAACTGCGCGCCCACGGCCAGCTCTTCGACCATGAACTGGAAGTCGTAGTCGCCGGACAGGCCCACGACCGTCTTTTGCGGATCGGCCGCGACCACGCCGAGCGCCGCCGGGATGGTCCAGCCCAGCGGCCCGGCCTGGCCGCAGTTGATCCATTGGCGTGGGCCGTAGACATTCAAGAACTGCGCGCCCGCGATCTGGGACAGGCCGATGGTGGACACGTAGATCGCATCGCGCCCGAAGGCCGCATTCATCTCGGCGTACACGCGCTGCGGCTTGACCGGCACGTTGTCGAAGTCGGTCTTGCGCCGCATCAGCTTCTTGCGCTCTGCGCAGCGGCCGGCCCATTCGCCGTAGTCCTTCAGCTGGCCGGCCGTCTTGCGCTCGCGGGCGACCTGGACGAACAGCTCCAGCGCCGCCTTGGCATCGGACACGATGCCCAGATCGGGGTTGAAGATGCGTCCGATCTGCGTCGGCTCGATGTCGACGTGGACGAACTTGCGGCCCTTCGTGTAGGTCTCCACGGAACCCGTGTGCCGATTGGCCCACCGGTTGCCGATGCCCAGCACGAAGTCGCTGGCCAGCAGCGTGACGTTGCCGTAGCGGTGGCTGGTCTGCAGACCGCACATGCCTGCCATCAGCGGGTGATCGTCAGGGATCGTGCCCCAGCCCATCAGCGTCCAGATGACCGGCACGCCGGTCAGTTCGGCGAGCTCGACCAGCAACTCAGAGGCATCGGCGTTGATGATGCCACCGCCTGCCACGATCAACGGCTTGGACGATTCCACGAGCATGTCGAGCGCCTTCTCGATCTGTTTGCGCGTCGCTGCGGGTTTGTACACGGGCAGCGGCTCGTAGGTATCGATGTCGAACTCGATCTCGGCCATCTGCACATCAAAGGGCAGATCGATCAGCACCGGGCCGGGTCGTCCGGATCGCATCAGGTGAAAAGCCTGCTGGAAGGCGCGCGGGACGAGCGCAGGTTCGCGAACCGTCACTGCCCACTTGGTCACCGGCTTGGCAATGGACTCGATGTCGACAGCCTGGAAGTCTTCCTTGTACAGGCGAGCGCGGGGCGCCTGGCCCGTGATGCACAGAATCGGGATGCTGTCGGCGCCGGCGGAGTACAGACCTGTGATCATGTCCGTGCCAGCGGGACCGCTGGTGCCGATGCACACGCCGATGTTGCCGGCCTTGGCGCGTGTGTAGCCCTCGGCCATGTGTGAGGCCCCTTCGACGTGCCGCGCCAAGACGTGGGCGATCGACTGCCGCTCACGCAACGCTGCATAGAAGGGGTTGATCGCGGCGCCGGGTACACCGAACGCCTGCGAGATACCTTCCTTTTCCAACACCAACACTGCGGCCAAAGCCGCCTTCATCTTTGCCATGTGATTCTCCTGCCGAGTCAAGGTCTGTAAGCCGAGATCAATAGTCCCTGCTTCATCGATCACATGGAAGGCATATTGATTGAATGACGTTTATTCCACCATAGAATACCCAACTCGAATAAGTCGAGCATCTAATCCTGCATGGACCGAATACAAGCGCTTCGCCTGTTCACGCGGGTCGTGGACCTGGGCTCATTTAGTCGGGCAGCCTCGGAATTGGGCATTGGTCAGCCTGCTGCAACGAAGCAGGTGGCACGCATGGAGAAGGAACTCGGCGCACGGCTGCTGCATCGCTCTACGCAGGGCGTGACGCCGACCGAAGTGGGAACTCTTTACTACGAAAAGGGCAAGATCATCGTGCACCACGATGAGGAAGCGCGCTCCGTGGCGATGCTGATGCAGTCACAGATTCAAGGTGTTTTGCGAATCAGTGCATCAATCGCATTTGGCCGGCGCGTGTTGGCGCCGATGGTGCTGAACTTCATGCGGACCCATCCTCGCGTGCAGATCGAACTCAGCTTTGATGATCGGTATGTAAACTTGATAGAACAAGGCGTGGATGTGGCGATCAGAATGGGCAGGCTAGCCGATTCATCGCTTGGCTCTACATATCTAAGCGTGAGTCCGTGGCTGGCTGTGGCGGCTCCAGGGTACTTGCAGAAGAGAGGCATTCCGATCATGCCAGATCAACTGGGCACGCACGATGCACTTGTCTACAGCACAGCGCAAGGAGATGCCATTTGGCACTTTACAGGCGATCACAAGAAGACGTTGGCAATTCCAGTGACCGGACGCTTGCGGTCGAACAACTTGTCGGTTTTGCTTGGCGCCGCATGTGACGAACTTGGCGTAGCTGTCTTGCCGCACTACGTGGCTAGTGATGCGCTGCTCAGCGGCGAGATTGTCTCAATTCTGGACGATTGGAGGCTACCAATTCAGGAAGTGCATGCGGTGTATCCCTCACCAAGGATGGTGCCAGCGAAAGTGCACGAACTCGTCGCCTGGCTCAAAGGGACGTTTACGGACAACTGGTGGCGCTCTGGTGTGCGTGACCTACGTTCAATCGCGGCCGCACCAGGTGGCGGCGATCGCACACAGACGCAAGAAGCGGCTTTAACGGGTGCTATAGTTTCAATGCGTTCAACGTAGTCAATCCTGAGCCTACGCGCGCCGTGCGAAGTTCGCGTTCCTAAAACACATTGCATAACCTTGACGAACGATGCGTTCAAACGCCTTCCTAAGGGACTTGCAATTTGCATTCTGAAGACGGCTGGATCGCAGAGGCGGCTCTGCTGGAATCTTGCGGAGCCTAGCTTGCCTCGACGCTCATGCAGCTTTCGGCGAAGTTGCCGATGGCGTTAGCAATCGGTTGCTCGGTCGGCAACACAGCCATGCTGACGCGTTTTGTCAACGACAGCTGCATCGGGACGCACAACAACACGGCCGAGCACGCTCTGCGCTTACTAGCAATGGGCGGAAAATTGCACTGGCAATCGGACGTCAAGGGCCAGGGCGTCTAAGTAATCCTTCAAACCACAATTGCAAGATTAGCTTTATACGAGGCTGCACGGCTCGCGTAGTCTGCCGCGCTAGCAAGCAACTTGGCAACGTCTTCATCACGAAGTTGACGCACCACTTTGGCAGGTGCACCCAAGATGAGCGAACGATCAGGAAAGACTTTGCCCTCTGTAACGATAGCGCCGGCGCCGACAAGGCTATTCTTCCCAATTATGGCCCCGTTCAATATAACCGCTTGAATGCCGATCAGCGTTCCCTCCCCGATAGTGCAACCGTGCAACATCGCCTGATGGCCGACTGTGACGTTAGCGGCTATTGTTAACGGAAATCCGGGGTCGGCGTGCAGCACAGCGCCCTCCTGAACATTGCTCGCGTCGCCGACTTCGATCGGCTCGTTGTCGCCGCGCACTACGGCACCGAACCAAACGCTCGCACGTTCGCCCAGTTTGACTTGGCCGATCACCGTCGCCTCGTTTGCGACGAAGGCTGAACGTGGAATTTTCGGCTCGTAACCGCCAATACGGTAAATAGTCATATGTATGCTTGAAGGTTAGTGCTGCTGCAGTCGCGAATCTCAAGTACTTGAGCAGTTTGATTTAGCCGTTCGACGACCTTGCTTGTTTGCTGGATCCCAACGAGCACGAGCGCTTGCACGCCAGAGGCGCATAACATGCCGTCTTCTCCAGAATCAACGCAGCTAGCGCCTTTCGTCCCTGCCGTGCTTAACTCTTGCTGTTTGAAATGCAAATCGATCGTACAAGATTGACGCTTGTTCGGAAGTGTTGTCCAGCGCATTACCAATATTCTTCAGTGGAATACCAACAGCCCCCAACAGCCCGTCAAAATATGTTTTCAATGCCGCGGTCGAATTCAACCGCGTTCCGTCTCGTTTTGCGTAATGGGCTGGATGAGTCGTACCGGTCGCGTCGTTCGCCAGAAATTCGTTTGGCTTACGAGACATCAAGCTTGATTGCGCAAGAGTGCACCTTGGGATTCCTCCGGTTTCCCGGACACATCGAATGACCTGATGTGTTCAGGAGGCAGGTATAGCCAAGGACGAGACGGACCTTTACGGACGAGTTCGAATGCGTGAGCCGGTGAAGCTGGTCAAGCATCCAGGAGCGAGCCCGACATCCTCAACGCACATTTGACACCGGATTAGCCGAACTGGAAGGCTGGGGAATAGACTTCATCGGGGCCGCTGCAGTGCTGTCACGAAACACCATTTGTGCTTCGAATTGCGATTGTGCAAGCTTTGCTCCGGCCATTCCGCTGATTTTTGATGCCAACAAAGTTGCGGTCGTTTCTCCGATATATACAGGATTCGACTTCACGGTAGTTAAGGTCGGAGTGATCAGCTCCGCCAATTGCCAGTCACCGAATCCGGTAACAGAAACATTGTTGGGTACCGAAATATTAAGTGCATGGCATTCAGCGATTGCGGCCGCAGCTACAAGGTCATTGCTGCACATTAGCGCAGTAGGAGCGGCATTGCCCCGCAATAGCGTTCTCGTCGCATTACGAATCGAACTGGTTGTGTAATCCGTAGGGAGGACTTGATCGCCGTGAAGCGATATACCTGCACTGACCAAAGCATCTTTGATACCATCTAGACGCTGCTGCAATATATCCTGTAGTCCGAGCGGGCCTGGAAGCACGGCAAAATGCCGATGTCCAAGCTCTATCAAATGCTCCGTCAGATGGCGCATTGCCAGTCGGTTGTCATATCCAACAACGGAGTGCGATCCTGTAGGGTCGATCGCCCACATCAAAACATAGGGAATATTCTGGCGATGAATTAACGGGATCAATTCCGGATGATGCTGCGCGCCAATCATCACAAGTGCTTCAACCTGGCGTCCAAGAAGCGCGCGCGCGCACTTCATTTCAGTTTCAGCATTGTTCCGATGGCAAGTGAGCAAGACATTAAAGCCCTGATGGTTGAGTCGTTCCTCAAGAACGTCCACTGCTTTCGCATAAAGCTCGTTCATCAATGTCGGTACCAAAATCCCCACAGTAAGGGTTCTGCCGACACGAAGCCCGCGTGCGGAAGCAAACGGTACATAGCCCAGCTGCGAAATCGCCTGCTTAACCCGTCTTAGCGTATCCGGGTGCACTCGGTCTGGATCGGAGTAGCTCCGCGAGACGGTGGTGGTGGACACCCCCGCCAGCGCGGCCACTTGCTTGACGTTTATCATTCCTCATTATCACCACAGATGGCGTTGGCTTTTGCCACACACGGCCGTGCGTTGGGTGGCAAGACGGCTGATGATGAGTAGGGAGCTAACCCACACCATCGTCCTTCTGGACCGCCGCCGGCGTGGTGATAAGCATGGAACCCGGTTGCCGACGACTACTCTTCGCTGTTGGTTGCCACGAGCGCGGCGTCCAGCAGTTCGACCCAATGCCGCACCGGCACTATACTGCCGCTCTGCAAGTGCGCAATGCAACCGATGTTGGCCGAGGCGATGGCGCTGGGCTGCAGCAGCTGCAGGTGGCCGAGTTTGCGATCGCGCAACGGGTACGCAAGTTCGGGTTGCAATACCGAATAGGTGCCGGCGGAGCCGCAGCATAGATGCGCCTCGCTCTTCGCCACCTGCACGTCGAAGCCGAGCGCACGCAGGTTGACTTCGACCCCACCGCGCAGCTTCTGGCCGTGCTGCAGGGTGCAGGGCGGGTGGTAGGCCACCACTCCGGCCGGGGCCTTCACGCGAGACTTCAGCGTCGGCACTAGGTCGGGCAGCAGCTCGCTGAGGTCGCGCGTGAGTTCGCTGATGCGCCTCGCCTTCAGCGCGTGGGTCGGGTCGTCGCGCAGGATGTGGCCATATTCGCGCACGGTGACGCCGCAGCCCGAAGCGTTCATGACGATCGCCTCCACCTCGCTCCGCTCGACCAGCGGCCACCATGCGTCGATGTTGGCGCGCATCTGCGCCATGCCACCGTCCTGGTCGTTGAGGTGGAAACTGACCGCGCCGCAGCAGCCCGCCTCTGGCGCGATCAGGGTCTCGATGCCGGCCGCGTCGAGCACGCGCGCTGTCGCGCTGTTGATGTTGGGCATCATCGACGGCTGCACGCAACCGGCCAGCATAAGCACCTTGCGGGCATGTGTGCGCGTGGGCCAGCAGCCAGCGTCCTGCTTCGCGGGCACCTTGGCCTTTAGGACCTCGGGCAGCAGGCCGCGCACCGACTGGCCCAGCTTCATCGCGGGGCCGAACAGCGGCGACGGCAGGGCTTCCTTCAGCAGCCAGCGCGTGGCCGATTCGAGCGCCGGGCGCGGCACCTTCTGGTCGACGATCTTGCGGCCGATGTCGACCAGGTGCCCATACTGCACGCCGCTCGGACAGGTACTCTCGCAGCTACGGCAGGTGAGGCAGCGGTCGAGGTGCAACTGGGTTTTGCGGGTCGGCGCCTGGCCTTCCAGCACCTGCTTGATCAGGTAGATGCGACCGCGCGGGCCGTCGAGCTCGTCGCCAAGCAGCTGATAGGTCGGGCAGGTCGCGGTGCAGAAGCCGCAGTGCACGCACTTGCGCAGGATGGCTTCGGCTTCGCGGCCGTCGGCACTGTCGCGGAATTCGGGAGCGAGTTCGGTTTGCATGACGGCTGCGTTCTCAGTGGTGCGACGACACGGCGGTCGCGGCGTGGGGGGGGTGCCCTGCGGCCTCCGCGGCGGGCACCGCGCCGAGTCGGCGGCGGTCGAAGATGCAGTGCGGATCGAACTGCAGCTGCAGCGCGTGCTGCACGCGCGCCAGCACCGGCGCGAGCGGCTCGAAGCGCGGCACCGTGTGCGCGCCGCCGCCGGCCGGCGTGTGGAACAGCGTCGCATGGCCTCCTTGGGCCTTCGCCGCGGCGCGGATCGCCGCGTCGCTCTGCCCCGCCGCGCGCCGGTACCAACGCTGGCCGCCGTGCCATTCGATCCACGGGGCCTCGCCGTCGAGCGCGAGCACCGGTGCGGTCTGCGGCACCGACACGCGCCAGAGCGCCTGCCCCGCATCGCGCGCCTCGGCAAACCACGGGTGCTGCTGGTCACGCACCGACTGCCAGGCGGCTGCGGTGCGCTCGGGCGCCTGCCGCTCGCTGCCGAGGTGACGGCAGGCCGCCTCGACCGCCGCGACCGCGCCGCGCAGCCGCAGCGACAGGTAGCCCACGCCCGCGCGTTCGCGCCACAGGCTCGCGTTCAGCGGAAGCGGCTGGCCGCCCCAGGCGTTGAGCAGGCGCAACGCGTCGGCCTGGGTGCATTCGAACTCGAGCGTGGCCTCGGCCGGCGCCACCGGCAGCACCTTGAGGCTCACCTCGGTAACCACGCCGAGCGTGCCGAGCGCGCCGGCCAGCACGCGCGAGACGTCGTAGCCCGCGACGTTCTTCATCACCGTGCCGCCGAAGCGCAGCAGTTCGGCGCGGCCGTCGAGCAGCTCGATGCCGAGCACGTGGTCGCGCACCGCGCCGACGCTCGCGCGCGACGGGCCGCCGAGCCCGGCTGACAGCATGCCGCCGACCGTGCCGCCGGACGCGAAGCGCGGCGGCTCGAACGCGAGGCACTGGTCCGACTCGGCCAGCGCGGCCTCGAGTTCGTCGAGCGGCGTGCCGGCGCGCACGGTGACGACCAGCTCGCTCGGTTCGTAGCTCGTGATGCCAGCCAGCGGCCGCGTGTCGAGCACCTCGCCCACGGGCGCCTCGCCGTAGAAGTCCTTGGTGCCGCCGCCGCGGATGCGCAGCGTGGTGCCGTCGGTGGCCGCCGCGCGGACGCGCTCGGCCAGAGTTTGCAGAGATGTGTCCATCGCGCGGCCTCTCAGAAGCGCGGCAGGTCGGCGAACGGCGCGGGGCGACCGGCGCGGAACACCTGCTTGCCGTATTCGGCGCAGCGCTGCAACGTGGGGATTACCTTGCCGGGGTTCAGCAGGCCGCGAGGGTCGAAGGCGCGCTTCACGCCGAACATCGCCTCGTTCTCGGCCGCGGTGAACTGCACGCACATGCTGTTGAGCTTCTCGACGCCGACGCCGTGCTCGCCCGACACCGTGCCGCCCATCGCGACGCTGGTCTCGAGGATGTCGGCGCCGAACAGCTCGCAGCGGTGCAGTTCGTCGGGATCGTTCGCATCGAACAGCACGAGCGGATGCAGGTTACCGTCGCCCGCGTGGAAGACGTTGCAGCAGCGAAGGCCGTACTTCTTCTCCATCTCCTGGATGGCCAGCAGGATGTCGGCCAGGCGCTTGCGCGGGATGGTCGAGTCCAGGCACATGTAGTCGGGGCTGATGCGGCCCGACGCCGGGAATGCGTTCTTGCGGCCGCTCCAGAACTTCAGGCGTTCTTCCTCGTTCTCGCTCACCGCGATGGCGGTGGCGCCGCAGCCGCGCAGCACCGCGCTCATGCGGCCGATTTCTTCCTCCACCTCCTCTGGCGTACCGTCGGATTCGCAGAGCAGGATCGCGGCGGCCGACAGGTCGTAGCCGGCGCGCACGAAGTCCTCGACGGCGGCGGTCATCGGCTTGTCCATCATCTCGAGCCCCGCCGGGATGATGCCGGCCGCGATCACCGCTGCCACCGCGTCGCCGGCTTTGCGCACGTCGTCGAAGCTGGCCATGATGCAGCGCGCCAACTGCGGCTTGGGCACCAGCTTGACCAGCACCTCGGTGGTGACGGCCAGCATGCCTTCGCTGCCGACCACCAGCGCCAGCAGGTCCAGGCCGGCCGCATCGAGCGCCGCGCCGCCGAACTCGACCGGCTCGCCGTCGGCCATGAAGCCGCGCACGCGCAGAACGTTGTGCAGCGTGAGCCCGTACTTAAGGCAGTGCACCCCGCCCGAGTTCTCGGCCACATTGCCGCCGATGGTGCATGCGATCTGGCTTGACGGATCGGGCGCGTAGTAGAGACCGAACGGCGCGGCGGCCTCGCTGATCGCGAGGTTGCGCACGCCGCATTGCACGGTGGCGGTGCGCGCGACCGGGTCGATATCGACGATCCGGTTGAACTTGGCGAGCGAGAGCGTCACGCCCTGCGCGTTGGGCGTCGCGCCGCCCGACAGACCGGTACCGGCGCCACGCGCCACCACGGGCACGCCGAGGCGATGGCAGGTGCGCAGCACGGCCTGCACCTGCGCCTCTGTCTCAGGGAGCGCGACCGCGAGCGGCCGCGCCCGGTAGGCAGTGAGGCCATCGCATTCGTAGGGCGTGGTGTCCTCGTCCTGCCAGAGCAGCGCATGCGAGGGCAGGTCCGCCTGCAGCGATCGAATTGTTTGTAATTGATCCTCGGGACGGGCTGGCTCTTCTGCGAAGAGAGCACCGGCAGCCCAAGGTCTAACGTTCCGAGCCACGGAGCTAGCCATCAGATTTGAACCTTGATCAGCTTGCCCAGTTCCGAGAAGTTGCGCGTGACCGTGAAGCCGCACTCTTCCATGATGGCGAGCTTGGCATCCGCGGTGTCGGCGCCGCCGGAGATCAGCGCGCCTGCATGGCCCATGCGCTTGCCGGGGGGCGCCGTCACACCGGCGATGAAGCCGACGATCGGCTTCTTCATGTTGTCCTTGCACCAGCGCGCCGCGTCGGCTTCGTCGGGGCCGCCGATCTCGCCGATCATGATGACGGCATCGGTTTCCGGGTCGTCGTTGAAAGCCTTCATCACATCGATGTGCTTCAGGCCGTTGATCGGATCGCCGCCGATGCCCACGGCGCTGGACTGGCCGAGGCCGATCTCGGTGAGCTGCGCCACGGCTTCGTAGGTCAGCGTGCCGGAGCGGCTGACCACGCCGATGCGGCCCTTGCGGTGGATGTGGCCGGGCATGNNGTGGCCGGGCATGATGCCGATCTTGATCTCGTCGGGCGTGATCAGGCCGGGGCAGTTCGGGCCCAGCAGCAGCGTCTCTTTGCCGCCTGCTGCGACCTTGGCCTTCATCTTGTTGCGCACTTCGAGCATGTCGCGCACCGGGATGCCTTCGGTGATGCAGATCGCCATGTCCAGGTCGGCTTCGACGGCTTCCCAGATCGCGGCGGCTGCGCCGGGTGGCGGCACATAGATCACCGACACGGTGGCGCCGGTTTCCTTGGCGGCTTCTTTCACCGAAGCGTAGATCGGGATACCGAAGAT
>CXWL01003966.1_pt1 | contig 12406 bp, 14 predicted proteins | sample 590931 | NCBI WGS metagenome assembly CXWL01 (sample SAMEA3498368, study PRJEB10139) | groundwater metagenome | biome: water well; material: biofilm material | place: Germany | collected 2015-04-27
CCCCCACACCGCGGGCAGGGCCGACGCCGTCTCGCTCATCGCCCGCGCACCAAAGTAGAGCGGTATGGAAGCGAAGGAAAAAGCCGCCGCGCCGAGCAGTGCCCAGAGCCGGGTCGCCCCCGCGTTGCGCGCCAGCCGGTACACGCCCCACGCGGTGCCCGCGCCCATCAGTGCGAAGACGGCCTTCACGCCGTGAATGTATTGGGCGGGCCGGTCGAGCCCGATGGCGGCGAAGAACTTCAACCACAAGGCGACAAAACCCGGCAGCGCCCAGTTGCGAGCGCCGTCGATGAATTCCCACGCCACCATGCCGTAGCCGAAGACGAGCCGGTGCGCGGGCTCGAACGACTGGTAAATCTCGTCGGGCCAGAAGATGCCCTCGTCGCGGAAGGCCACCCAGCAGCGAAAGAGCGCTCCCACATTGACGATGGCGATGAGCGCGCGGCGCGCGAGAACAGGCGATACCACGGCCACGACATACCCTTAAATTCGCCTTGAGTCTGGTAGAAGGGCGCTCACTAAACCTAGAGCGCTACGGCGCGTAAACCAGACATGACCACCAGCATCAAAATTTCCAGGCTGCTCGACGAGACGACCTACGACTTGAAGCTCGAACTCGTCGCCGGCAAAGACGGCCTCGACCGTCTCATCAGCAGCTCCAAAATTCAGAAACCGGGCCTCGCGCTCACCGGCTTCACCGAGCATCTGCATATCGAACGGGTGCAGGTCTTCGGCAACACCGAAATCAGCTACCTGCGCACGCTCTCGCACCCTGACCAGCGCGCGGTGCTCGCCAAGCTCTTCGAGTCGACGTTGGCCTGCGTGGTGGTGACCAAAGATTTGGACGTGCCTAGCGCGCTCATCGACGGCTGCGAGGCGGCGAAGCTGGCGTTGATGAAGACCACCCTCGCCTCTTCGGCCTTCATTTCGCAGCTCCAAGCCTTCCTGGAAGAAGCGCTCACCGCCACTGGCAGCTTGCACGGAGTGCTGGTCGACGTCTTCGGCGTCGGAGTGCTGCTCACCGGCAAGAGCGGCATCGGCAAGAGCGAAGTGGCGCTCGACCTGGTGATGCGCGGGCACCGCCTGGTGGCCGACGACATCGTGCACGTGACGCGGCGCAAAGAAGGCGACGTCTACGGGCATGCCAGCGAGCTGCTCGAGCACCACATGGAAATTCGGGGCTTGGGCATCATCAACATCAAAGACCTCTTCGGCGTCGCCGCGGTGCGCGAGAGAAAGAAAATCGAGTTGCTCATCGAGCTCACCGAGTGGGACCCCGCGCACGAGTACGACCGCCTCGGCGTGGAGCGCGACTTCTTCAATCTGGTCGGAGTGGACCTGCCCCATTCGGTCGTGCCGGTACGTCCCGGCCGCAACATGACGACCATCGTCGAGGTCGCCGCGCGCAACCACCTGCTCAAGCTGCAAGGTCACCATTCGGCTGAAGAATTCGCTCAGCGCATCAAAGAAGCCATCTCGCGGGGCGTGGGCGCACCCCCCGCACGCGCCTCGGGAGAAACAGGGCGAGACGAAGAAGTCGAGTAAGCTTTTGCGAGCAGTAGAAACGTATGACCAGCCCCACCAAACACATCGTCGTCATCACCGGCATGTCAGGCTCGGGCAAGTCCACCGCGGTGCGGGCGCTCGAAGACATCGGCTTCTTCTGCATCGACAACTTGCCGGCGCCGCTGCTGGTGAAAGTGACCGAGCTGTCGGGCCTGGGAGGCGACACCCAGAAGTTGGCCTTCGTCATCGACGTGCGCGAAGGCAAGTACCTCGAAGACGCGCCCAAGGCGTTGGACGAAGCGCGGCGCTCGGGGCACAAAGTCGACGTGCTGTTTTTAGACTCCAATGACGAAGCGCTGATTCGACGGTATTCGGAAACACGGCGTCGGCACCCGCTCTCGGGCACCGCCGGAGTGGCCGAAGGCATCTCGCGTGAACGCACTGCGCTGCGCGAATTGCGCGAGCAGTCGCAGCATGTGCTCGACACCTCGGCGATGACAGTGCACGAGCTCAAGCGGCACGTGCACGCGCGCTTCGCCGACAATGAGGCTCCCGGCCGCTTGGCGGTGAGCTTGATGTCGTTCGGCTTTCGTTACGGCGTGCCGCCCCAGGCCGACCTGGTCTTCGACGTACGCTTCTTGCCCAACCCTTTCTTCGTGCCCGACTTGAAGCCGCTCACCGGCAAAGACAGCAAGGTGGCCTCTTACGTGCTCGATAGGCCCGAGACGTGGGAGTTCTTGGACCACGTCTACCAGCTGCTCGCCTTCTTGCTGCCCCGCTACCAGAAGGAAGGCAAGGCATACCTCACCGTCGCCATCGGCTGCACCGGAGGCAAGCATCGTTCGGTGGCGGTGGCGCAAGCGCTGCAAAAACGCCTCGCTGACGACAACGTCTCAGCCCAGCTATGGGACCGCGATATCGAGAAAGAGTGAGTACTTGGTGGTGAGCGTTGCGCGCGGGCAGCGACGGCGCTAGGTGAGACGAAGCGCTTACAGCAGCGAAGAGATTTTCAAGAAGGCTCATCATGATTGGTATCGTCGTCGCCACCCACGGTCGTCTCGCACAAGCGCTGGTCTCGACGGCTGAGGAAATCGTGGGCCCCTTGACCCATGTGACGACGTGCAATGTGCAACCCGGCGCGGCGCCCCTCGAAATTCGTAAGGAGATAGCGAAGGCCGTGGACGAATTAAAATCGCCAGAAGGGGTGTTGGTGCTCGCTGACTTGTTGGGCGGCACCCCGTGCAACGAGTCGCTCTCGCTGTGCAAAGACCACCGCGTCGAAGTGCTGACCGGAGTGAATTTGCCGATGTTGATTAAGGCCAGCTCGATGCGGCTGACGCCGATGTCGCTCACTGATTTGGCGGTGGCGCTCGCGCTCTACGCTCAAAAGAACATCACCTGCGCCTCGTCTCTTTTCCGCCCCGCGGAAGGGTCGGGCCAGCGCTAGCGTTAAGCTGCCAGATGATTATTCTCACCCGTATCGACAATCGCTTGATTCACGGCCAGGTCGTCGAAGGTTGGGTGCCACACCTGAGAATCAGTCGCGTGGTGGTCGCTGACGACGAAGCGGCCGAGAACACGCTTTTGCGCGCGGCGATGCGAATGGCGGTGCCGGTGGAAATCGATTTGCGAATGGAACAGGTGGCCCTCGTCGATTACCCCGCGCTGGCGGCCGACAGCTCTCGTACTCTGCTGCTCTTTCGCGACGTCAATACGGCCACGCGGGCGCTGGGGCTGGGTTGGCCTCCCGGAGTGTTGAATCTCGGCAATCTCCACGCGGGGTTGGGCCGGGTGGCGATGACGCGCTCGGTGTTTCTCGATGATGCTGACCGCGTTGCTTTGCGCGACTTGGCCAAAGCCGGAGCACAGGTTCAGAGCCAGGCCACGCCGGGCGAGAGCGCCGTCGCGTTTAGCTAGGGCATCATGCGAAGCACTGTAATCGCCCACGTCGCATTGGTCAGCGCCGAAAGCCGATCAAACCGCGATGGCCTTCACCCCGGCCCAAAGATATGACCCTCATCAGCAATGGGTTTGTGGAATTTCGTCGCCATCGCGGCCTTGTGGGGAGGCCTTCTCGCGCTTGAGCGCAACGCGATTCTGCAAGCGATGTTCTCGCGGCCGCTGGTGGCCTCCGTCGTTACCGGGCTCTTATTGCAAGACGTGCCCTCGGGCTTAGCCGTCGGCTTCTTCTTCGAGCTCTTCCACCTGGGCGGCGCTTCGCTCGGAGGCCGCCACCCCGACAACGAGATGCTCCCCGCGGTGATGGCCGCCGCATCAGCATCGACCTTGGCCGCCGCGCTTGGCGCGCCGGGCACTCCCACTGTCTGGGCCGCGAGCATTCTGCTCTTCGCTCCCTTCGGCAGAATCGGGCGCGCTCTCGAAGAGACGCTCGATGGCCGCGCCAGCCGCCTCTCGGGCAAAGCCGAGGCCTCGGCTGCCGCTGGAAATTTACGCAGAGCCGCCCGGCAGAACTTGTGGGGCATGTGGCCGCACTTCATCACCTGTGCGCTTCTGTGTGGCGCCGCGGCGTGGGTTGGACACGCGCTCGCTCCGATAGAAAACCGGCTGCCTTTGAGCATGGTCAAAGGCCTGGCATGGGTCTACCCGGCCCTTTGCTCCGTCGCCGCCGCGGTCGCGGTGCGAGGCAGCAACGCCCGTTACGCGTTTCGCTATGCCGCGCTGGGAGCGCTGTTGGTGCTGGGCGCCGGAGCCCAAGCCCTCTTCATGAAGGGGCGCGGCTTGTGACCGGCCGCGCTCTCAACCGCTGGGTGCGCGCGCGTATTCTTTTTCGCTCGCTCTTCATTCAGGCCAGCTTCAACCCCGAAGGCATGCAGAACCTGGGGCTGCTCTACGCGCTCTACCCCGGGCTGCAAGTGCTCTACCCCGAGCCTGCCGCGCAATCGTTGGCGGTAAAGCGCCACCTGGCGACTTTCAATACCCACCCCTACGTGGCGGCGGCCATCGTGGGCGGCATTCTTTTTCACGAAGAGCGGGTGGCCAAAGGCGAAGAGAGCCCCGACAAGGTGGTGAGCTTCAAGTCTTCTTTGATGGGGCCCCTGGCCGCGATGGGAGATGGCTTCTTCTGGCTTTCGCTCAAGCCGGCGGTGGGCGCCGTCAGCGTCGCCACCGTGCCCTGGCTCGGCATCTGGGCCGCGCTGCTCTTCGTCGCGCTCTACAACCTGGTACATCTTTCAACACGTGCGTGGCTCTTCGTGCAGGGCTACCGCTACGGCGACGGCGTGGTGGAAAAGCTCTCTAAAATCAACATCGCCGGCTGGGGGCAGAGACTTCGCGCAGTCGCGGCGGCTTGCGCGGGCGCCCTGGCTGCCTGGCAGGCGATTCGCTTCGGCTCGGTGGAAAGCGAGTGGGCGGCTCCGGTCTTGGCCGGGGCGTGCCTTCTGACCGGTGGCGTCGCCTATGCGCTGGTGACCCGCGCCATCAACCCCTATCTCGTGCTCTACTGTGCCGCGCTCTTGGCGGGCAGCGCCGGAGCTTGGCTATAAAACGAGCGATGAAAAAGGAACCATGAGCGAAGTGTCGACGCGGGCCGAAAGCGACTTTCAAGTGCTCAATACCTTGGGGTTGCACGCCAGGGCGGCGGCGCAATTGGTGAAAATCGCGAATCGCTACAAGTGCGAAGTCGTGCTCGAATGCGAAGGACAGACGGTGAACGGCAAATCGATTATGGGAGTGCTGATGTTGGCCGCCGCGCAGGGCATGCAAGTCAAGGTCACCTGCAGCGGTGAAGGGGCCACGCAGTGTCTTTCGGAAATCGGCGCCCTCTTCACCAGCCTCTTCGGAGAGCCCAATTAGCGCGCCGCTTTCATTTCACGGCATTGGCGCCAGCCCCGGCGTGGCGATCGGCCATGCGTTCGTTCTCGACCAGAAGAAGCTGCGCACTCCGAAAGTAAAGCTGACGCCGCAAGAGACAGCGGCGGAAATTCTTCGCTTCAAGACGGCCATCGCGCTCGCCGACAAGCAGCTGTCGGACTTGAAAGAGAAGCTGATGCCCGAAGGTCAGCAGGGCCAGGACCACGCGCTGATTCTCGAAGCGCACCGCTTGATGCTGCATGACCCGATGTTCGATTACGAAGTGCAGCGGTTGATTCGCGAAGAAGCCATCAACGCCGAGTGGGCCGCGCGCCGCGTCTCTCGCCGCATCAAGCACCAATTCGACAACTTGGACGACGAGTATTTCCGCGAACGCCGCGCCGACGTCGACTTCGTGGCCGACCGCGTGGTGCGCAATTTGATGGGGCAAGCCGTCGACGAAGAAGTCGCGGTGCCGATGGACGCCATCGTGGTCGCGCACGACATCTCGCCCGCCGAAGCCGCGATGATGGTGAAGACCGGCCGGGTGGCGGGGTTCGTCACCGACTTGGGCGGCGTCACCAGCCACACCGCCATCGTCGCCCGCGCCCGTGAGACGCCAGCGGTGGTGGGGTTGGGCCGCGCTTCTGAAGCCATTCGCTCTGGAGACATGATCGCCGTCGACGGCGCGAGCGGCGTGGTGCTGGTGAACCCCACTCCGGCGCAGCTGCTGCTCTTTCAAGAATCGATTCGCCGGTTTGCCTTGTCAGAAGCCTCGGCGCTCAAGACCGCGGACCTGCAGGCCATCACCACCGACGGCTATCGCCTGCGGTTGAACGGCAACATGGAATTTCCCGAAGAGATTCCTTCGCTGTTGGCGCACGGCGCCGAAGGCATCGGGCTCTACCGCACCGAGTTTCTGTTCCTGAACCAGGTGGCGCCGCCCAGCGAAGAAGACCACTACCGCTGCTACAAGCAGGTGTTGGAATCGATGCAGGGCCGGCCGGTGACGATTCGCACCCTCGACCTGGGTGGCGACAAAGTGCCGGGAAAGAAGCACGAGCGCGAAACCAACCCGGCGATGGGGTTGCGCGCCATTCGTTACTGCCTGCAGCACCAGGAGCTCTTCCGGGTGCAGCTGCGCGCGTTGCTGCGGGCCTCGGTGCATGGGCCCTTGCGCATCATGTTTCCGCTCATCTCGGGCCTCGCTGAATTGCGTGAAGCGCGCAGCCAGCTCGAAGCCTGCCGTTCGGAGCTCGGCCGTTCGGGCATGCCGGTGGGCCGGCGCACTCCGGTGGGCATCATGGTAGAAACGCCCTCAGCGGCACTCATCGCCGACCGCCTGGCCCAAGAGGCCGACTTCTTTTCCATCGGCACCAACGACTTGATTCAGTATTCGCTGGCCATCGACCGCCAGAACCGCGACGTGGCCTACTTGTACCGGCCGCTGCATCTGGCGGTGCTGCGCTCGTTGCAAGGCATCGTGCAGGCGGCGAAAGCGGCGGCGATACCGGTGGCGATGTGCGGCGAAATGGCGGGCGACCCCAGCTTCACGCTGGTGCTGCTCGCGCTCGGGCTCGATGAGCTGTCGATGACCGCCGGCCAAATCGCGTCGGTGAAGCGCATTGTGCGGTTGGTCTCGCGCACTGAAGCGCAGACCTTGCTCACGGCGGCGATGGAGTTTTCGACCGCCGAAGAAATCGAGCGCTTCGTAGGCGCCGAAATGGAGAAACGCTTCGCCGTCGAGGAAGCGTGAGCCCCGCGGTGCATCGCCCAAGCGTGGTGAAGCTGCCCAATGCTTGGTTCATCGCCTGCCGCGGTGAATCGCTGGCACCGCGCGCGGTGTTGCCCTTCACTTTGCAGGGCCTGCCGCTGGTCGCGTTTCGTGACGCGCAAGGAGTGGCCCACACGCTGCTCGACCGCTGCCCGCATCGCAATGCTCCGCTGTCGTTGGGCTCCATCGTCAACGGGCAATTGCAGTGCGCATATCATGGCTGGCGTTTCGACGGAGACGGCCAGTGCCAGGCGGTGCCGGGCTTGCTCGAGGGAGAGGCCGTCTCGCTCAAGTCGCGCTGCGCCGAAGCCTTCGCCACCTGTGAGCAAGACGGTTATGTCTGGGTCTGTTCCACCTCGGGCCCGGCGCCGGCGCACAAACCGCTGCCTTTTCCGCATTGGGGAGAGTCTGGGTACACCTCGCTGCGGCGCACGTATCAGGTGAAAGCGTCGTTGTTGATGGCGCTCGAGAACACGCTCGATGTGCCGCACACCGCGTTCCTGCACGGCGGGCTGTTTCGCACTGCGAAGAAGAAGAACACGGTGGAAGTGGTGGTGCGGCGTTTCGCAGACCGGGCCGAGGCGCAGTTCATCGGTGAGCCACGGCCAGAAGGTCTGCTGGGCAAGGTGCTCGCGCCGGGCGGAGGGGTGGTGGAGCACGTCGACCGTTTTCTGCTCCCTTCCACCGCGCAGGTCGAATATCGCCTCGGCAAGAGTTACCTGGTGACCACCTCGGTGATGACTCCGGTAGAAGATTTTCTCACCCGGGTCGACGCGGTCATCACCTTCAAGCTGCCACTCCCCGGCTTCTTGGTGAAGCCCTTCGTGGCGCCCATCGGTGAACGCATTTTCGCGCAAGACGCGAAGATGCTCGAAGCGCAGACCAAGACAATGGAGCGCTTTGGCGCAGAGAAATGGACTTCCAGCGAGCTTGACGTGTTGGGTGCGCAGATTTGGCGGCTGCTCAAACAGGCCGCGCAGCAAGAAGCGCCCGCGTCGGAGCCCTACGAGCACCGGCTGAAGATTCTGACCTGAGCTTTCCCGACGTACCTTAGGGCGAGTCGACCAACTCTCGCGCTGTCGTCGTGAAGCCTGCGGGAGCAGTGAGCGCGAAATCGTCATCAGGCAACGGTGAGTTCAGCTCGATACGAGTGAACCGTGTGCTGCCCACTGCGGCGGCGTCTTGCCACTCCGAAATCGCCTGCGGCACGCACAGCTTCAACTTCTCATCGCACTTCTCTTCATCGACGCGCAGCTCGACGCTCTTTCCGTCGACGCGCGTGGTCTTGCTCAGAAAGTCCATCGACGGCCAGCGCAGCACGTATTCCACGCTGATCGGCTTGCCTTGCTCGTCAGCAGTGGCGACCGAGAGCGATACCGCGTCGACCGCTTTCGCATGGGTCGTCTTTTGGGCCTGGGTACTGGTATTTGGAAAAAGCGGCACCCGGTAACCCTCGGCCACGAAGGGGGTGAAGCTCTGCGTCAGAACCAACGCCGCTTTCTCCTTCGACACCTTCATTTCGAAGACCGTGAGGCTCTTCTCCGCCGGGTTCAATTGGTACAGCTTCTTGCCGTCGAAGCTGATCGCCATTGCGTTGGGCTCGGTGATTTCGCCACGCATGCGCTGCGGAGCCCGATACCAGAAACGGTACTTGGCCTTGGCACCTTGGGCTTGCGCTTCTGATTCGACCGAATAGCTCTGCAACTTCGCATCGCGCTGGCCCAGTTGCGTGCGCACTTCGCTCATCAGCGACGCGCTCACCGGGCTCTGCACCGGTACGCCGCACTTGAGACCGCAGCCCACCGCGCCAAGAGCCATGATGGATATGCTCCACTTCAAACGATTGCTCCCCCGTAAATGAAAAAGGCCCCCTCGCTACCTTACGAGAGAGCCCGATTCGAAAGCGTTTTGAAAGAGTGACCTATTTCACGGCAATGCCGGTGGCCGTCGACGAAGGAAAGCCCAGGAGGTTCAGGTACGGAAACGGCTCGAGCGCGAAAACCGCCCAAATGCCGTGACGAGGGCTGGTGTGAAAGCTTTTCAACTCGACCTTGTTCGCGCCCATGCCCTTGGCTTCCGCCACCAACAGCTTGTTGACTGAAACTTCGAGGTCGCTCTGCACGATGTCAATCATGTGAAAGAGGGCGGTAAACCCAATCGTGTTGGTCTGAATGACAGCGACCGCTTCTCCGCCACCGCTGACGATGTCCGCGCTCGAAACCGTCGCCGATTCAACGCTGGTGCAACCGACCAACGAAGCCGCCAGTGCTGCCATCATGAACTTCTTCATTCGCGTGAGCTCCCGGTAAGAATGTGTTTGTCGGGGCGGAATAAGCCCCCTCCCTTTAAGACGTGCCGTTCGTAGTGCGGGTCACCTATCAAGTCAACGAGCCCTTCGTGGTAACACCCGGTGCGATCCACATGCGCAATGATTTTGAAAGCCCCGTGAAATCGAGGCGCCGGCTCTTTCTCCCCGCTGACAAGCCGTGGCTCAACGCGCTGCTCTTTTTCACCACGCTGCTCACCTCCTTCGAAGCCGGCCGGCGGCTGGCTGACCCCTCCGGCGGCTCGCAGCTGGGCCAGGCGCTTGGTTTTGGCGCGGCGGTAATGGCGATTCTGACCGCGCATGAAATGGGGCACTACGTGCTCTCGCGCCTTCACGGGGTCGACAGCTCGTTGCCCTACTTCATTCCACTGCCGCCTCCGCTCGGGCTCTTCGGCACCATGGGAGCGGTGATTCGCATTCGCTCGCGCGTGCCCGACAAGAACGCGCTCATCGATATCGGCGCCGCGGGGCCCTTGGCGGGGCTGGCGGTGGCGATACCGCTGCTCGCGCTGGGCACCAGCTGGTCGCGCATCGGGCCCGCTCCCACCATCGCTGACGGTTTTCCCGGCACTAACAGTGTTTGGTCACTCGTCGGCGAGCTGTACTGGTTGTTACGCGAGTGGCTCTTCCACATTCCCTCCCCTGAGCTGGCCGGCACCCACATCGTCACTTTGTTCGGAGACAACCTGCTCTCCTGGGGAATGACGCGGCTCATTCACGGGCCCTTGCCCGTGGGGCATGACCTTTACGTCCACCCGCTCTTTTTGGCGGCCTGGTTTGGGCTGCTGATGACGATGCTCAACCTGATGCCGATCGGCCAGCTCGACGGGGGGCACCTGACCCACGCCCTCTTTGGAGACCGGGCGGTCACAATTGGTAAGGCCGTAGCCTGGCTAATGGCCTTCTTCGCGGTATTCTTCAGTGCCAGCTGGCTGGTTTGGCTTTTCATAACCGCGAAACTCATAGGATTTCGTCACCCCGACGTCGTTTTTCCTCAAAGCCCGGTGTCTTTGGGACGTAAACTCACCAGCGCAATCAGTTTCTTGTTCCTGCTGCTTTGCCTCATGCCGTCGCCAATTTCTCAAGCGGTCACCTAAGTGAAATTCATCTGCCCATCGTGCGAGCGAACGCTCGAGCTCCTCTCCTTCTATATGGAAGGCGCGGTGCTGGTCGTCGACTGCCAAGAGTGCAAAGCGGTGACCCGCGTCGACCCGGTGTCTGACGAGGTGATTACCGGCACGGTGCTGCGCACCCCGCCCCGCCCAATGCAGGCGCTGGTGCCCCCCACCACTCCGATGGTGGTCGACGCGCCGGGCCGGGTTCCCATCACGTACTTTCCCGCCAAGCCCAAGACCGACGAGCACATGGTCGACATGTCTGAACCTGATGCGATGCCGACGCTCTCAACGGTCGAGGCACCCTCGGGAGGCACCGAAATCGCGCTCGCCACCGCGGCTTCGGACGCGGCGGCCAAGGCCAACGAAGCTGCGCGCGGCGACCCTTTCGTGGTGCCTGAAGGTTTCTGCCCCAAGTGCATTACTCCCAAGCCTGATGGCGCTCCGGCCTGCGCGCAGTGTGGGCTCACCTTCGCGGCGTTCGAGCCGGCGAGCGTGGCCTTAAGCGAATGGCTCAGTGGCTCTTGGCGGGCTCTGCTCACCCGCTGGGGAGACGAAAACGCCCATTCAGAAGTGATGAAGTTGGCGGCCGGCAAAGACGAGTTGGCGCAGGTGGGCCGGCTGTACCGGCTGCGCCTGGCGTCGGTACCACAAGACCCCTTTGCGATTCGCGGGCGCGACGAAGTGCTGCGCTTGGCGGTGGTGCCCCAGTTGGTGGCGGCCGCGATGCCGCGTGAAGCGCCCAAGACCCAAACCGTGCAGTACGCCATCGCCGGAGTGGTATTGGCCGCGTGTCTGTTCGGCATTTTCTACATGGCGCGCATGCTGCTCGGCGGGCGAGCGCAACCTGCACCCACACCGGTGACGGCACCCGCTGAAGCGATGCCACCTTTGCCCAGTGGTGCCGAGCTCATTCCCCCGAAAGAGCCGCCGCCGCCCGACGATTCAGTTAAACCTTTGTAATGAGCTTGACCGAGACAGCCGCGGCCACGGTGCCGTTCGAACGTTTTTGGCGGTGGCTCACCGAGCACCCCAACTGCGTCATTCGCGCGGGCACCTATGACGCGGTGCTCTTCGACGCCGAAGAATTTCACTGGGCCTTCGTGGAAGAAGAAGACGGCCGCGCCATCGTGCAATTGCTCAAGGGCAAGCACCCGGTGGGCGAGTTGGTGCTCGAGCGCCAAGAGATTCAGGTGGTGAAGTGCAGCCCCGACACTGAAGGCGGGCAGCAAGGCCAGTGGCTTTTTGAAGTGGTGGGCGGGCCGAAGACCGAGACCTACGCCATGTACCATTTCGTGATGTCACACGGCATGGACCCGCACGGCACTCATCAGGCCCTCAAGCACTAGCGCTTGAGCCTTCGCCGAAGCCGTAACGCGGCCAACAACCCCAACGCTCCCATGAAACCGGGCACGCTCTGGCAGCCCTTGGGCGTGGATCCACTGAAGGAATGGAGCGGCTGTGCTTCGACGAGCGCCGGCACGGTTCGCTTCACGCATGAGCCGCCCGAACAGCTCATGTCCAGCGGGCACGCATCATCATTCGCGCAGGCGTGCGAGCAGTAGTGCCCGGCCGGGTCGGCGCCGCACAGCCCCGACACGCATTCATCGGGGCTGGCGCACGCCTGACCCAGCGTCTTGCAGTCAGGGTCCACCGTGGGGCAGCCGCTCTTGCACAGGTCGTCGGCCTCGCAAGTAGGCGTTTCCCACTTCGCCATCGACGTCTTTATCCAGCCCAGCGCTTTGTCGACGCGGCCGTCCCACCCTTTGCCGCAGACGCCCTGGCCCCAGCTCACTACTCCCACGACGCGCTCCTCGTCGCTGCCAGCGGTCACCATCAACGAAGGCCCGCCCGAATCGCCGCCGCAAGTCGCGA